>ERZ1066126.202-NODE-202-length-31942-cov-22.112303_pt1 | contig 31942 bp, 30 predicted proteins | sample MGYA00382773_ERZ1066126 | MGnify/ENA primary metagenome ERZ1066126 (study PRJEB33369, sample SAMEA5778356) | biofilm metagenome | biome: Industrial cooling water; feature: Water cooling tower basin; material: Biofilm | place: United Arab Emirates | collected... | reverse complement strand
ATAAAGTGTTGTATTTTCAGCAATTGGGTGTCGTCCTAAAAGAGCCGCACCCAATGTCTTTGACCGACAACCGGCGACTGCCCCACACGGCGTCCAAACGCGGATTGGTCAGCAACGAAGCCACGTTGACGATTTCTTCGCCGCGATACATTCCGGACGAATCGAACAGCAACACATAATCGAACCACTGTCCGGCAATCGCCCCTTGTCTTTGAGTGAAATGCTGAAACGCCTCTGTCGCCGGTTCGCCGTAGCTTCGCACGTTGAGCGCTTCGAACGGCAACAATTCGACGAATGCTGGATCGAGTGATTCGCTGCTGGAATAAAACATCGAAACTTTCAACGGCAGATTGCCAAGCCCCCCGCGCAGGGCTTCCAGCATGGTTTGCGCTGTCTTGTTCAACGATTCGGTTTCCAGCAACCAGACGGCAACGCGCTGCCCGCTGCCGCGATGCAAAATTCCGTTGATGAACGGCAGCAGCAACTTCGCAGCGTCGTGCGTGCCGGTTGTACCTTCTTCGTAATTGCCGATGCGAACCAATCGCGGGTCTTCCAGAGTTTCCAAACGACCCAGCGGCACATAAGGCTTTTCGTCTTCGGTTTGCAGATGGTCGTTCAACAGGTAATGCGTAATCAGACAAGGCGTGGCAATCGGTTTGGAATTGCGATCTTTCAGGTAATAAACCGCGCGTTCGATGATGTCCACGGCGCTGCTGTCCGGAATCTCAGCGTCTTCCTGCAAATTGGTGATCAGCAATTTGATCGCCGTCAGATTGCGCGCGATGGCTTCGCCAAGCCCCGGCGTCAGATACGAAGGAAACAAGCTGGAATGCTGTGTGCCCGGCGAATAGATAATCAAATCCGCTTCGGCGATTCGATCCAGCAAGCGAGCGTTGATGGCCGGAACTCGCGTTCGCTGACGAATGAACTCTGCCACTTCTTCGCTGTTTGCCGACGCCACCCAGCGTTCTTCTTCCGGCGTCAGCGTGCGGTCAAACAGGTAAATGTCTTTGATGTGGTTGCGGCGATTGGCGCTGACGATTTCGGCTTCGGTGGCCAGCAACTGATTTTCCAGGTTCAGCGCCACCAGACAGGCGTTTTGGCCATCGGTCACGTTTTCGATCAAACCTTCGGGCAAACCGAACAACGCGCAATAATCGGCAATCGCGGCGTTGAAATCCCGCCCGACTGCCAAAAAACAACCGGCAAAGGCGATGTTGCCCAACGCGCAATCCGAGAACGAAAAGCTGCGCGTGCCCGTCACCAATTCCTGTTCGAAGCGTTGCAACCGCTCGCCTAGCATTCGCCGCGCAGCTTCATCAATTTTATCGAGCGTTGCGCACAATTCGTTTTGCCAGACGGTTGTTGCGACTGCTTCCTGACCGGACAGCAAACGCAGCGTCATCAACCCTTCGTCAGCGGTGCATTCAACCGGCAAGCGCACGTCCAGCAAATCAATCAATTCCGGCTGACAGGTTTTCAACTCGCGCGCCATACGCGAAGCGTTCTTGCGAAAATCCGACGGCCCCAGACTGTCGCCCAAAAAGCGGCGGACTTCGCCGGTCGAAGCTCCGTCGTCGTATCCGTTGACGGCCAGCGTCAATTTCACCCGCGGATGGTTGATCAATTGCCGCGACAACACGCGCGAGCCTCTGCCGCCGGAAAACAACACGACCTTGACAACTGATTGATCGCGTTCTGGCGCAGCAATTTGTTCAGCAACATTCACAGCCATCGTTACCTCCTGACGTTTGCGTGCTCCCATTGCGAAGACCGGTAGCTTTGAAAAAGCTCCTGACGATGACGAACCACAAAAACCAGCGTCAGCCACAGCGGACTGCTTTTCAGCAAACCGATGGCGATCAATTCCGGTACCGAATCAAATCTGAAGCGCGAATTCACGACGTTGACCAACACAATGTTTTGAAACAGCGACACGGCGAAAATCGCGGCCAGCAGCGCTTTTGCTGAAAAACTGAATTGCCGAAACACGGCAACCGCGTAAGCCAGCAACATGAACAGCACAGCCAGGTAATGTTCCCAAACCGTTTGCGAAAACAGCAGGCAGAACGTGACAGCCATCAGAAAATCGAAATGCCGTTGGGCCGCGCGCGACAGGTTTTGCTTACGACTTTGCCAATACATCCAACCGAAGGTCAGCAAGATCGCCAATTTCAACACCAACACGGGAACTGCCAGCCAACGAGCTTCAATCGGCGGCACAGCCGACAACTTCAGGTTTTCAGCCGTCACGTACAGCGAACTGTTGTACAGCCATTCGTAAGCGTTCTTCATTCCCTGCAACATCGTTTGCAGAAATTCCGCGTGAATGTCCCACCCCAGCAGCAGGATCGAACCCACCGCGGTTGCCATCGAAACGAACGCCATCGAACGCACAAAGCGCCAGCCGGAAACCAGGCACAACGGCAACATCACGAACAAAAATCCGGGTTTGATTAACAAGGCCAGCAACAGGCAGGCGGCTGAAATGTCGAAACGCTCTTTGGTGTAATTCAACAGCGCGACGGTAAACAGCAAAAACACGGTCGGCGTGGTCTGACCGCCGACTCTGAACACAGACCAGAACGGTTGGTACAACAAAACCAGTCCGGCAAACAGCGCGGCGAATTTCCATTGCTCTGCGGGCGAAGCGTCGGCAAAGCGACGATTGTGACGGTACAACAACCACAACGCGGCAAACAGCGCCAGAACGTTTTGCAGTTTGAAAACCGCCAACGCCCATTCCGCCGAAAACAAACTCAGCGGAGCGTAGAAGTACGCCGAAATCGGCGCTCCCCAAAACGCCAGCTTGCCTTGCGGCTGAGCGCCCGCGATCAAACTTTCAGAGCGATAAATGTCGGCAATTTGTCCGGCGGCGGCCCTGCGTCCAGTGTCGTAAAAGTTGGCAAAGTCCCAGCCCAATCCGGCTGGAACGACAATTCCAGCCATTGCCGCCAGGGCGATGACCGCCAGCAGCAAAAACGTCAACCGGCGATAAAACTGCCCGGCATCGCCGCTTTGCGCCAGCCGTAAATCCAATGTGTTCGACAAGGATTGCAACGGAGGTTAATGAGTCGCTTTTCCCAGCAACGCCTGAGCGGACGTTGGGCCTTCGACGATACGAAAGCCGGCTTTGGTAATAGAGGGGCCGTTGATGATCCAGATTGGGCGATCAGCGTATTGCTGCAAAAGTTTCGCGCGCAGTTCGGGACTTTGATCCCAGACGTAAACCGGCACATTGGCTTGCAGATTGATCGGGTTGTAAATCGCCGCTGAAGCGAAATCGGGGAACTTTTGGCCGCGAATCAGCACCAGGCTTTTGCCGAAACTGTGCAGGTTGGCCAATTGGCGAACGTCAGGCCGCATTCCCAAATAGCGATGATATTTGTCTATCGCGCGCCAGGGAGTGAAGTTGACCGCTGCCATCAAACACAGCGCCAACAACCCGACCAGCGCTCTGGTTTTTGGCAGATGCGGTTGCGGCGATTCGTGCTCCAACCGATTGACCAGCACTTGCAACCCGCGCACGGTCAGCACGACAATCGGAACGATCATCAAATACCAGTACCGCGCCGCGAAATCTGGTCCGCCGCTGAACCAGTAAAAGAAATGCGCCGTAAAAATCCCTGCGATCATCGCCGCCATCAACCAATCGCCCGGTCGCAGTTTCAACGAAACGGCAAACAACGCGATCAAAATCAGCGAACCGATGCTCCATCCAAAAAGCTCTGTGTTGATGGTGGTGATGTTCAGATTGGAATTGATGACGCCTTCAATCGGGCTATGGCCTGGATACGGATCAAGCGGCCATCCGGCTCCGCGATCAGGGCCGAACCCCATCGCGTTCGAGTTCAAGCCCATATATTTGTCAGCCCAAGCCATGATCGGAAATCTGGTCGGGCTGCCAGTCAACGTGAAGTTGTAATAGAAAATCGCCGCTCCAATCACCGCGCATCCCAGTGCCCAAGCCGCCATGCCGGAAAGTTTCAACGGCTTTTCGCCTTTGCCAATCAGCCGCAACACCAGCGGCGAACACAACACCACGGCAAAAACCGCTCCTTCCAGCGGACGAATCATCCCGACCATTCCGGTAGCCGCGCCGCTGAGCAGCGCCCAGAGAGCGCTGCCATTCTTTTTCGCCCAAAGCATCGCCACCGACGCCAGCAGCGCAAACGTCAGCGAAGCCGTGTGCGTCATGTAGCTCATACCGACCAGCGCGTGCCAAGGCGACAAGGCCAGCAAAAATGCCGTCAATCGAGCCGTGCGCCGATCATAGAGTTCGCGCACCAGCAGAAAGCTCAGAAACACGCACACACCGGCCAACAACGGATTCACCAGCCAATCGGCTTTGAAAAAAACGCCAATCGCCAACACCAGCGGCCAACCAACCGGCGGACTCGCCCACCAACGGGTCGCGTCGTGGTCGAATAAATCCAGGTCGAAAGCTTCCAACGATGCTGGCACGGGCATCGTCAACACACCAGTCGCCAGATACCGAGCGTGATACAGATAAGCAATCTCGTCGCCCAGGTGCGGATGCCGTTCATACGAAAAGAAGCTCAGCGCCCCGGCCAGCACAAAAGTGAAAATCGCTGCCGTAATCGCAAACCGATCCACGCGGCGAGTCTCTTCGTTATTTTCATTAGCCCAACCGGTGACTCGCTCAATTCGCCAGCGCCATTCATCCAGTATTGAGGTTGGAATCGCCCATACCGCCAACACCAGATTCAGCAGATTCACGGTTTGAATGAAAGCCGCCAGCGGCAATTCCTGCGCGTAAAACCAGACTTCGCGCGAGACGGTCGCGGTGGCAATCCAGAACACCAGCGCTACGCCTGCCAATTGCCAGAGCTTGAAATTGCGCCCCAGCCAAGAACACATCGTCGCCCATCGTCCGCGCATGCCAATCAAAACCAACGCCGTTTGTGCGCCCAGCATCGCCATCAACCACGGCGACGAAGCCAGCAACACACTCAGCGGACGATAATGCTGATACCGAATCGCCTGTCCGGCTTCGATCATCTGTAAAGCGACAGCCTGCCCGACCAACGCCAATGCCATCCACCCAGCAGCGGTTTGCCACGCTTTGCCGAGCGCATGTCCCAGCAATCCCAACGCGACAGCGGCGGCAATCGGCAAACAAACGCCGCCGCGAACGAAACCTTCGCCGTCTCGAAATCGCGAATCAGTCAATGCCCACACCGCCAAGCCGACAGCCAGTGCATAGCAAACAAATTGCTGCGCCTTCAACCAGACAGAATTGCCCACGTCGTCCGTCGCCTTCGCCGAAGCCGGGTCGTTCATTGAGGTAGAAATTTCCGAATCCATTATTTCTGTCGGACCGAAACCACCAGGTTATAAATTGTGCCAATCACCCAACCGACGATGCCGCCGGTCAAAGCCCCGTAAATCAATCCAATGACGCTGCCGAACCAGGTCACCGAATAGCCGATGAAATAATTTCCCAGCAGCGACAAATGCGGGCCGGCTCCGGGTCCGTCTTTCACCAGCAACCAGACAGTCATCGAAAATAACAACAACCCGCCCAACACTGCGCAAACCATCGCCAAAACTCCGGCATGGATTCGCATAATTTCGCGGCTTATTTCCTCTGTTCGTTTGTTTCCAGCCATAGTTACACTCTCTGTTGTCATAATTCCCTCGCCAACACTAATCCAGGACATTGCCCGCAGCCTGAGTTTCCGCCCTTCGTTTGAGCAGATGCGCGTAAGCCATCATTGACCAGTTGCGCAACGAAGCGCCGAAGAATCCCAGCGCAAATCCAAGCAGACCGCCTTCGACCAGACCAATCAGCGCGCCCGGCCAGGTGACGTCATAACCCGGCAGGAAGTTTCGCAACAATCCCAATCGCGGGCCGACAAACTCGCCGCCTTTGAGCAACAGAATTACCGTCGCCAAAAATAATCCTAAGCCCGTGACTACGCCAAGCGCCGTTCCCAGAGCCACGCCATCCATACGGGCAAACGCCGTTTGAATGATCTGATCGGCTTCGTCTTGAACGATGGGCGTCGGCACAGCGCGGTCGCCCATCGTTTTGACACGACTGGTTTCCGATTCACGGACTTCTTCGTGGTAATCCTGTTCGGTGTTCACCGCCCAGACATCGTTCTTTTCGCCCCCTTCAGAGGCGATGTTTCGCGCGGCATATACGCCCGTCAGCATCGAATGATCCTGGTTGTTGTATCGGTGCAATCCGTTGCGACCAATCGTCTGCAAATTCGGCAGGGTTTCCAGATAATTGCGGATCAAATCCACACGGTTTTGGTAATCGTGATCGTAAACCGGATAAGCTTTCTTCATGCGAACGACTGTGCCGTCCTCGACTTCGTCCGGTTGAACCAAACCGATTTGCGCGCATTCTTTAATGCCCAGGTCAATCAGCCGGTCGTTCGACCAGGTCCATTCGTCGTCTTTTTGCCAGAGGAAGTATTCCAGACCGAGCGAAGAGCGCGATGGGTCTGGAACCATTTCGGGACTCCAGTTTTTGTAATTCTGAATGCGTCCCATCTTCACTTCGGGCGAATGAATGTAAATCCAGTTGTCGGGGAAGACATCTTCGCGTTTGGCCATCAATACGACAGTCAGGTAATCGCGATAACGCAGCGAATTCGCTGCGGCCAGCACTTCATCCGGCGGCAAAGGATCCAGACTTTGAATCAAACGCCGCAAAGGCATCGAAGAGATGAACTGATCGGCATCGAATTCCACGCGTTCGCCATTCGAGCGATGGCCGATCACGGATTCGACGCGGCCTTTGCGATGACGAATCTTGTCCACCTTGATGCCGTGAACGGTTTCGTTGCCTTTTTCGGCCAGCAAATCCTTGCAGCATTCCCACATCATTCCAGGCCCTAACCGCGGATAGTGAAACTGTTCGATCAGCGTGGTGATGACTTCGCCTTCGGCGGATTTGCCAGCGCCCAGCAAGGCATTGCGAATCGCTTCCTTCAACGAAAGGTTCTTGATTCGCTGCGCCGCCCAGTCCGCCGAAATTTCGTTGCAAGGGATGCCCCAGACTTTTTCGGTGTAGGTTTTGAAGAAAATTTCGTACAGGCGCTGGCCAAACCGATTGGAAACCCATTGTTCCAGATTGGTTTCTTCGGCGTGGGGAAACATTTTGGCTTTGGAGTAGCTGAGCATGACCAGAAAGGCTTCGATTGGCCCAAGTCCCGCCAATGCATTGGCAGCTTTCAACGGGTAATCGAAAAAGTGGCCGCGGTAATGAATGCGCGACAATCGCGGGCGAAGCAGAAAATCTTCGCTCAACATTTCGCGCCACAATTCGTTAATCAGCGGGACTTTGGAAAAAAACCTGTGCCCGCCAATGTCGAACCGATAGCCTTTGTAACTGACCGTGCGCGAAAGACCTCCAACCTGCTCATCGGCTTCGATGATGGTGGAAGAAATGCCAAGCTTCGCCAGTTCGTAGGCGCTGGTCAGTCCAGCCGGGCCTGCACCGATAACTAATGCCCTTGATGACATATCGCTTTGTTCCTTGTTTGTGGGTTGATTCGACTGTGACCGAGTGCCTGGCACGATGAGTTAGACACACCTTCGCCCAACTCATTCAACCGTGTAGGAAACCTCATGCCGAGGCAGCGTTCCAGTTTTTCACCGCATAGCTGTTCACTGACAGCTTCTTCAAAATTTCGCTTACAGTAATTGCCGACCGGCATGGGCAATTGAAAGGTTCCGCTGGCGCTGAATTCGTGTGGGTCTGAATGCAGGTGGCTTTTCTGGCCTAATTTTTGGCAAAAGATGTTGCTGGCAACATCTCCTTTATCGCCAATACACCGCCGATCCCATCCGTCCTACTCAATTTTCCCAGTGATTTTCTTTTTGAGCAGGCATCTTCCATCTCTGCAACGGACAAGTAGGATAATACTGACAGCCAAAAGCTCTCACATCGGAAGTTACGACAATTTTTCCTAGCACAAACCGATAGCATCGTTTCAGGAAGATATGGGAGACTCCTCCCATATCGAGACCGGCAACGTGTGTTTCCGCTTCGACATTTAGACGATTACTGCATTTATTCACATAGAGTTAGCGATTCAACAGTTCTTCCTCTCTTTTTATTCAGATATAGGCGGAAGCGATAGTTCACCTTGCCCGCATCTGTCCTACAACCAATATCGTTGACAAAGTTTTTTTCTGCTTGAAAACATCTCTGGTGAAAAACTCAGTTGGCGGGAGAAGAAGCCGTTGACAATCGTTCGCGTTGCGAGTTCACTTGCGTGCCGGATCAAGAAGTTGAATACAGTCAAACAAGCTTTCAAACCTGCTACGGGAACACGGTTGGGAAAGCTACTCACTTCCGGCGTTATTCATTTCAGAAAGGCAATAAGTATGAGGGTTTTTATTACTGGCGGAGCCGGATTTATCGGCTCGCATTTGGCTGAACGGCATCTGCAACGCGGCGACGAGGTCTACATCATTGACGATCTTTCCACCGGTTCGATGGAAAACATCGAACACATCAAACACCATCCGGGCTTTCATTACGCGCTGGATACGGTGACGAATCAACAACTGGTCGCCGAATTGGTTGATCTGTGCGACGCGACGTATCACCTGGCCGCGGCTGTCGGCGTCAAACTGATTGTCGAAAGCCCAGTCCGAACCATCGAAACCAACATTCGCGGGACGGAAATCGTGCTGGCGCACGCGGCCAAAAAGCGCAAACGAGTTTTGATTACTTCAACGTCGGAAGTGTACGGCAAACGCGAAACCATCCCGTTTCGCGAAGATGACGATCTGGTGATGGGCGCCACAAACAAAGGTCGTTGGAGTTACGCCTGCTCAAAGGCGATTGATGAGTTTCTGGCCATTGCCTACTGGAAAGAAAAGAAAGTTCCGACAGTCATCGCCCGGCTGTTCAACACGGTTGGCCCCAGGCAAACCGGACAATACGGAATGGTCGTACCGAATTTCGTTCGCCAGGCGTTGGACGGAAAAGAAATCACCGTCTACGGCGACGGTTCGCAAAGCCGCTGTTTCACGCATGTTTCCGATGTGGTCGGCGCATTGATGAAATTGATCGAACATCCCGATGCCACCGGCGAGGTATACAACATCGGCGGCGATCAGGAAGTCAGCATTTTGCAACTTGCCGAACGAATCAAGGCATTGACCGATTCACAATCGCCGATTACCTTTTTGCCCTACGACAAAGCCTACGAAGCGGGATTTGAAGACATGCATCGCCGTGTGCCGGACACGACCAAGCTTCGCAATTTGATCGGCTATGAACCGACCTTCGGATTGGACGAGATCTTGAAAGACGTGATTGCCTTTCAACTCACAAAACGAACTTGACGACCTTGCGCGGAGAGTAGGTTTCAGCATCGGTGCCCCGCGCTTGTACTCGCGCTTTGACCATTGGGATGCAACCAAAAGCGTGAGGAAAACGGCGGGTTTCCCACAAAACCCGCCGCATGCCACTCGCTCCAGATTGCGGAAACTTCCTCACTCGTTGCGAGAAATCTCTCGGCAGTCGCCAAGCTATGCCTGCCGACATTCAAAACATTCAAGTTATAGCCGGAACGACAGTTGCTCTGATTCTTTGTAGATTTTTCGACATCTTCGACATCAGGGAGGGAATGTCATGAAGAAATACAAAACGATTCGTCGCCAATTGGAAACGCGGCTGGTTGAAATTCAACAACGGCTAGACAAGATTTCGCTGGATCGGCGTCACGTCAATCAACCCCTCAATGCCGATTTTGAAGAACAGGCGATTGAGCTGGAAAACGACGAGGTGCTGGATGCGTTGGACAGCCAGATTCGCGCCGAGATCAAACAGATCGAAAAAACTCTGGCGCAAATGGACGAAGGCGCTTATGGCCGATGCGAAGAATGCGGTGAGCCAATTGGGGAAAAACGACTTGAAGCATTGCCACATGCGACGCGCTGCATCGCCTGCGAAGAACAAATCCAGCAAGGTCAAAATTGAATTTGACAACCTCTCAAACAGTGGAAGAACAGTCTCTGCAACAGTGAAGGCTGCGTGTTTTCCTCACCTTGGGAAACGTAGCCTTCACGCCGATTTTTCTTTTTTGCCAGCAGCGCGCATAAAAAATGCAGCAACATTCCCACCAGACTCATCACCGCCGCAATCAAAGTCACAGGGCGATCCAGCGAAAGCTTCGGTTCAAAAAAGAATCCGGCGACCATCATTGCCGATGCCAGAATCAGCAACGCTCCGGCAACCGCCTGCAAACGCTTCATCAATTTCGTCGCCATCGAACGCAGATACACGCCCAGCGACAAATGAACCAACCCTGAAAACAAAATGTAGACGTGATTGGCGCGCATCGAAAATCGGAACCGGTCGGATTGCTCCATCAAATGCGGAATGCGGTATCGCAGATAAGCGCCGGTCAACGGAAAGATCACCAACAAAACCAATCCCGTGACGAGATGAATTTTTCCAAGCGTCGCCTTCACTCGTTGTCGCCTCAACTGATCTGCAAGCCGTATTCTATGCTTTCCACCAACGCCGCCCACGAAGCGGCAATGATGTTGCCCGCCACGCCAACCGTGTTCCAGGAACGTTCGCCATCGCTGGTTTCGACGTGAACGCGCGTTTTGGCTGCGGTCGCGTGTTCGCCGTCCAGAATGCGGACTTTGAAATCAATCAGGTGAAAGTCGTCAATTTGCGGGTAATGCTTGCGCAGGGCTTTGCGAAGCGCCTGATCCAGCGCGTGAACCGGCCCATCGCCCAAACTGGCGGTGTGTTCTTCGTGGTCGCCGACTTTCAGCCGGACAATGGCTTCGGGTTCGTTCTGCGATCCCAGCCAAATGCGATATTCAATCGTTTCAAAAAAGCGCTTGCGACGACCGAGCGCGCTCCAGGCCAGCAACTTGAACGAAGCTTCCGCGTCTTCGAATGAATACCCTTCAAATTCCAGCGTCTTCAATTGAGCCAGCAACCGCCGAGCGGCTTCAGGATTTTTGGTGAACTCTTCACCGATGTCGTCGGATTTGAAACGAATATTGCTGACGCCGGATTGATCGCTGACCAGCACGCGCGTTTCGTTGCCTACGTCTTCGGGATTGATGTGTTCGTAAGTTTCTTTTGCTTTGGTGATGGCGGAAACGTGGATGCCGCCTTTGTGCGCGAAGGCGCTGCGGCCGACGTAAGCCGCGCGTTCGTTCGGAACCAGATTGGCGACTTCGTTGATGTAACGGCTGGTATGCGTCAACAACCTCAACTTGCCATCCGGCAAACAGCGGCGACTCATTTTCAATTCCAGATTCGGAATGATCGAACACAGATTGGCATTTCCGCAGCGTTCGCCGTAACCGTTCATGACGCCTTGCACGTGCGTAGCTCCGGCTTCGACCGCTGCCAGCGAATTGGCGACGGCCAGTTCGCTGTCGTTGTGGCAATGAATGCCCACGCGGACGTTCGGAATGCGTTTGCGAACCAGCGCCACGGCATCGGCGATTTCTTCCGGCAAACGCCCTCCGTTGGTGTCGCACAAAATGATGGTTTCGGCTCCGGCTTGCGCGGCGGCGGCAAGCGTATCAAGCGCATATTCGGCATTGGCGCGAAACCCGTCGAAGAAATGTTCGGCGTCGTACATCACGCGACGCCCGCAAGATTTCAAATGGCTGACGGTGTCGGCAATCATTCGCAGGTTTTCTTCCAGCGTGGTTTTCAGCGCGACATCCACGTGAAAATCCCAGGATTTGCCGAAGATCGTCACGACAGGCGTTTGCGCTGCCAACAACCCCTGCACCACAGCGTCATCCGCCGCCATTCCGTTGGCTCGGCGGGTGCTGCCGAAGGCGGCAAAGACGGCGTTGTTCAATTGCACGGACTTGGCGCGCTCGAAAAACTCCACGTCTTTCGGGTTCGCTCCGGGCCAACCGCCTTCGATGTACGTCACGCCGATTTCATCCAGCGCGCGCGCAATCTTGATCTTGTCTTCAACGGTGTAGGCAAGCCCTTCGCCCTGCGCGCCGTCGCGCAACGTCGTGTCGTAAATTTCTACCCAATTGTCTTTCATTGCTGACTCTCTCTCATCTCGCTTACATCGAGCAGAGTTCCGTCGAGGTGGTGAAGCGTGTGGCCATAAGCCAGAAGATAGGAATTCCCCGGCTCCATCGGCAACAGCTTGAGTTCCTGCTTTTGCAGATCAAGTTCCAACCCAAGTTCTTCCATTGGAATCACGCCCAACAAAGGATTATCCCCACCTGGCAATTCCAAACACTGAAAAACACCGACCCGGTCGCCGATTGAGACTTTAGCATCCTGAAACACACGCGTGCGTTGATAGCCGGCGGCTGTGGAAGCCAACACTTCCTTAAGCGGAGCCAGACCAAGCTGTTCAATGATTTTGATCGGCAAAGAAAGCATCATCGCCCCGCTATCAGCCAACACACTATTCAATGTCACTGTGCGGACCTGCTCTGCCGGAATAATTCCTTTCTCGGCCAAGGCTTCGTCCAAACGATTAGTGATCGTGATTTGAGTTCTAACTTGTCCCATAAACAATCGCGGAGTGGCGGCCATCACCCCACTCCGCGCCTCCATTCAGTTCAAAAGTGGATGCTTAGTTTTTCGCCTTGTCCACGATCTTGTTCGACGCCAACCAGGGCATCAACCCACGAAGCTGTGAGCCGACTTCTTCGATCTGGTGTTTCTTTTCGGATTCCACTAATCGAGTGAAGTTCGGTTTGCCCGATTCAGCTTCGGCCATCCATTCGTCGGCGAACTGGCCGGACTGAATTTCGCCGAGGATTTCTTTCATGCGTTGTTTGACTTCGGGGCCGATGACACGTTTGCCGCGAGTCAAATCGCCATATTCCGCCGTGTTGGAAATCGAATAGCGCATGGTCGAAATGCCGCCTTCGTACATCAAATCCACAATCAGCTTCATTTCGTGCAGGCATTCGAAATAGGCCATTTCCGGCGCGTAACCCGCTTCGACCAGCGTTTCAAATCCGGCCTGGATCAAAGCCGTAACGCCGCCGCACAGCACGCTCTGTTCGCCGAACAAGTCGGTTTCGGTTTCTTCCTTGAATGTCGTTTCGATGATTCCTGCGCGGCCTCCGCCGATGGCCGACGCATACGCCAGCGCCACTTGTTTGGTGTCGCCACTGGGGTCTTGCGCCACCGCGATCAAGCAAGGAACACCTGCGCCTTTTTCATATTCGCGGCGAACCAGATGACCCGGGCCTTTCGGCGCCACCATGAACACGTTGACATCCGCAGGCGGAACGATCTTTTTGAAATGAATCGAAAAGCCATGCGCGACAGCCAGGTATTTGCCCGCCTTGAGGTGCGGTTCGATGTCGCGTTTGTAAATGCCCGGCGTCAATTCGTCCGGCGTCAACAGCATGATGATGTCCGCGCGTTCGGCGGCATCGGCAACCGGCAGAACTTCCAACCCTGCGCTTTGCGCTTTGGCAACCGATGGGCTGTCAGGACGCAAGCCGACAATCACGTCAGCGCCACTGTCTTTCAAGTTGTTGGAATGGCCGAAGCCTTGCGAGCCGTAACCGATAATGGCGATGCGTTTGCCCGCCAGGTATTTCGGATCGGCGTCTTTGTCGTAATAAATGTTCATTGAAAAAATTGCTCCTTGAGGGTTGGGGTTTAGACTTTTTCGTTGAGCGTCAGCTCGGAAAACTCTTCGTCGTCGTCCTTGAGCTTCTGGGCTTTGACGTGAGCGACGCGGGTCATCGCCACCGGCCCGGTGCGGACGATGTCCGTGATGCCAATCGGTTTCAACAGTTCGATGAAAGCGTTGACCTTTTCGGCGTTGCCGGTCATTTCCAGAATGAAAGCGTCTGTGTTCACGTCCACGACTTTGGCGCGGAAGATTTCCACCAGACTCAAAACTTCCTGCCGCTGTTCGCCCTGATGAGCATTGACGGTCAGCATGACCATTTCGCGTTCAACGTGCGGAACGATGGTCATGTCAACCACATCAATGACTTTGATGATCTTGTGCGATTGCTGAAGGATTTGCTGAATGACGTGATCGTTGCCGTGAGTGGTGATCGTCATGCGCGAAACGCCTTCTTCCAGCGTGGGCGCGACGTTGAGCGTGTCTATCTGATAGCCGCGCGCGCTGAACAATCCTGCCACGCGCGTCAGCATTCCGTATTCGTTTTCGACCAGAAGTGAAATTGTATGTCGCATAGTTTTTCTAAAAAGCGTTAAGCCCAGTTTTCCAGGCGTAAATTGGCGATGTCGTTGAAATCCTGCGTGTTGCGCGTGACAACCGCAGCATTCACAGATAAAGCAGTTGCCGCAATCTGCAAATCCATCCTTCCCAGGCGGCGATGTGATTGACGAAGCGTCTGGTAAATTTGCTCGGCAGTTACATTGAATTCGAGCAGACGCAGACCGCAATAAAATTGTTGCGTCTGACAAAGCCAGTAATAAGCTTCGCATTTGAGCTGCGGCGTTTTTGCCTGACTGATTCGCGCCAGTCGTCCGCGCACTTGCTCTTCGTATCTGATAACGGAGGCCACCAAATCCGACGCCGGGGTGTTGAAGTATTTTAGCGACACTTTTGGATCACCGCGCTGCACCAGCGAAAGATGATCCGTATCTAAAACGTAGAGTGGCATTTTGAGATAAAGCAGCAATCAAGGCTGATTCGGGTCAGCATTAAGCTCCCGGCGATACTCCTGCATTGCGGCAAGAAAAGCATTCCAACTTTCCTCGCTCTCATTAGCAAAAACGCCTATGCCACGAGCTTTGGCCTCCGCCGGGAGGTCTACTTCGACACGAACGATCTCTCCATTGGCAAATAAACTGCGCACCTGAGAGCGAGCTTTTTCAATCGCTTCGTGTCGTGTCGGCGCTTCAACAGTACAGTTCGGCAGCCCCCAAACTGTCGCCAAAAACCCGTTCTCGATTGGTCGCACCCAAACTTCGCAAGTCATAATTACCTCCGTTTACTGCAAGATCATGTCTTTCAGCGCAGCCCCCGCCGGGACAATCGGAAAGACATTTTCTTCGCGCGCAACTTTCATTTCAATCAACACAGGGCCGGGCGTGTTCAGCGCCTTTTCCAGCGTATGCGTGACTTCGCTCATCTTCGTGGCGCGGAATGCAGCGACGCCGTAAGAGTCCGCCAGCTTGACGAAATCGGGTTGGACTTCGATGTTGCTGTGCGAATAGCGATGTTCGTAAAACTGTTCCTGCCATTGCCGCACCATTCCCAGGAAGCCATTGTTGATGAGCAGAATCTTGACCGGAATGTTGTACTGTTTGACCGTCGCCAGTTCGTTCAACACCATCTGGAATCCGCCGTCGCCGACGACTGCCACGCACAGATCGTTCGGTCGAGCGATCTGCGCTCCGACAGCCGCCGGAAATCCGTAACCCATTGCGCCCAGCCCGCCGGAATTCAGCCAGTTTTTAGGCGTGTCGAATCCGTAAAGTTGTGCCGTCCACATTTGATGCTGCCCCACGTCGGCAGAAACGACCGCCTGCCCTTTGGTGATGCGATACAATTCTTCGATAACGTATTGCGGCTTTATGACTTCGCCTTCTTCCTTCCACCAAAACGGATGCTGCTTTTTCCAGGCGGCGATTTGATCGTGCCAGGCCGCTTTGGAAGCGATTTGCGCGCCCGAAACCAATTGCTCTTCCAGTTCTTGCAACATTTGCTGCGCAACGCTTTTCGCATCGCCCACCACCGGGTAATCGCAGCGGACGTTCTTGCCAATGCAGGAAGCGTCAATGTCCACATGAATGAATTTCGCGCCGCGCGCAAATTCGCTGATTTTGCCTGTCACACGGTCGTCAAAACGCGCGCCGATGGAAATCAGCAGGTCGCAATTGTTGACGGCCATGTTCGTCCAGTAACCGCCGTGCATTCCCAACATTCCCAGACTCAGCGGATGCGAAGCCGGAAACGCGCCCAACCCCATCAACGTGCAGGTCGTCGGCAAATTCAATTTTTCCGCCAACTGCTTCACTTCTTCGTACGCGCCCGCGGCGTGCGCTCCGCCGCCGATGTACAACACAGGACGTTCGGCTCGAATCATTGCGCTGACCGCTTTGCGAACGGCTTTCGGGTCGCCGTAGACCTGCGGTTTGTAACTGCGAATTTCGATGTTTTCGGGATAGCTGAATTCGATTTCCTGCGCGGTCATGTCTTTGGGCAAATCCACCAGCACAGGTCCAGGTCGTCCGGTCGAAGCGACGTGAAAGGCTTCCTTGATCGTCGGCGCCAAATCTTCAACGTGTTTGACCAGATAATTGTGCTTGGTGCAGGAACGCGTGATGCCTGTCAAATCGGCTTCCTGAAAAGCATCGTTGCCGATCAAATGCGTAGGGACCTGGCCGGTGAAAACTACCAACGGCAACGAATCCATAAACGCATTGGCAATGCCCGTCACGGCATTCGTGCCGCCGGGACCGGATGTCACCAGCGCAACGCCGGTTTTGCCGGTCGCCTGTGCATAACCGGCAGCGCCAAACAGCGAAGCCTGTTCGTGCCGCACCAGATAATGAGTAATGCCGAGTTCTTCGGCGTGTTTCACCAGTTCGTCGTAAATGTGCAGCACTGCGCCGCCAGGGTAACCAAAGATGTGTTTGACTCCTTCGCACCTCAGTGATTCGAGCAAGATACGCGCTCCACGCATTTTCATAGCAGATTCCTCAATAAAGTTTGTTTGCTGTCGGCCATAAAATCGAAAACCCCGGCAAGCTTTGCTGGCTCGCCGGGGTTTGGAATTTCGTCAACCTTTGTTATTGCATCTTCAGGTTGTCCAATCGGCGAGCCTGGCCGGAATAATCGCTACAGCGACGATTACGATTACGCTAATTACGATTACGTTAAGAAGTCGGACGACTCGCGCATCCAGGCCACTGGCCGGAATTTCAAGCGCGAGTTGTGAACGACGATTGGACATAAAGTTCATTGGAAGATGAAAGTTCGCTGCTTTCGGGAAAGCGCGGGCACTATAAACCATCGTCCTTTCGTCGGCTACTTAATTGTTTTTATCGGCAAATAACTTTGCCTTATCCGCCCGTTTTCACGGCAATCAGCAACCCTGAACTCCAGACCATCGGACAAACCGTCAAATCCTGGCGCTCAGACAAATCGCGGATCAACGTTTCAACCTTCGGCGTGTGGCCTTCCGGCCAGTTCGGCTGCGGCAACAGATCGTCAATCACATACAAACCGCCCGGCTTGAGCAAAGCCAGCGCAAGTTCCAAATCCCAAAACTTGCCCGGCCAGGTATCGGCAAAGATCAGGTCGAACCGTTTGCCGTCCAGCCCAGTCAAAAACGCCGAACCATCAGCAACGTGAAATTCGATCCGCGGGTCGTGGCCAAGATGCCGACGAGCGATTGCAACACAATCGGCGTCGTTATCCACCGTCATTAGCCTGGAATTGGCGTCCATTCCATCCAGCAGCCAGGCCGTCGAAATGCCCGTTCCGGTTCCGAGTTCAAGGAACTGCGCCGACGGTTTCGACGCCGCCAGCGTTCTGAGCAACGCGCCAGTCGTTCGCTCCGACCCCATCACAAAGCTTATGGCTTTTGTCTCGGCCTCAATGGTTTCGAGTGCGGGCGGCAATCGCAGATATTCTGCCTCGTTCATCGCGCTTAATTGTTCTCGATGTATTTGCGAATCAGATCGCCCATTTCAGCGGTCGTCACGCGATTTGGCTGTCCTTTCAAATCCGGCGTGCCATACCCGGCTTTGAGCGTCGCGGTGATGGCGTCTTCAATCAGACGCGCTTCTGTTTCCAGCTTGCACGAATACCGCAACAACATCGCCGCCGAAGCAATCGTGCCAATCGGATTGGCGATTCCCTTGCCCGCAATGTCCGGCGCTGAACCATGAATCGGTTCATACAAACCGACTTTACCGCCGATGCTGGCCGATGGCAGCAAGCCTATGCTGCCGGTCAGAACGGAAGCTTCGTCGCTCAAAATGTCGCCGAACAGATTTTCCGTGACGATCACATCGTAATCGGTCGGGCGCATGACCAATTGCATCGCGCAGGCGTCCACATAACCGTGGTGCAATTCCACGTCTGGATATTCCGCCGCCAAGCGAACAACTGTTTTGCGCCAGAGTTGCGAACTTTCCAGCACGTTGGCTTTGTCAATCGAATGCAGCTTTTTGCGGCGTAATCGCGCAGCTTCAAACGCCACGCGCGCGACGCGCTCCACTTCCGGCACGGTGTAAGCCATCGTGTTCAAGCCGCGTTCGTCGGTCAGTTCGCGCGGCTGGCCGAAATACGCGCCGCCCATCAACTCGCGGACGATCAGCAAATCCGTTCCGCGCACGATGTCGGCTTTCAGCGGCGAAGCGTCAATCAAGGTTTCGTGCAAAAACGCCGGGCGCAGGTTGGCGAAAACTCCCAAACCAGCACGCAACGCCAGCAAGCCTGTTTCGGGTTTCAGCTTTGGCGGATTGTTGTCGTATTGCGGCCCGCCGACCGCGCCGAGCAGCACGGCGTCCGAAGCCAGCGCCGCTTTCAGCGTTTCGTCCGGCAGCGGCACGCCGACTTTGTCCAGCGCGCATCCGCCCATCAAATGCTCTTCAAAGGCGAATTCGTGACCGAATTTTTTGCCAATGGTTTCGATACAAGCGACGGCTTCGCGCGTCACATCAACACCAATTCCATCGCCGGGTAAAACTGTGATCTTGAACTTGCTCATGCCGCCTTCGCCGCCTTTTTCTGGATGTGTGGCAGCAGGCCGCCGTCTTCGATCAACTCGCGCGCGAAGTCGCTGACGGGAACAAAGCTGGCCTCTTTGCCTGTAGTCAGATTGCGGAATTTCCCAGCAACCAGATCAAGTTCGACTTCATCGCCATTTTTGACGTTGTCGCAGAAGTCGGCTTCAATCGCCAGGAAGCCGTTGTTGATCGCGTTGCGGAAAAAGATGCGCGAATAACTTTTGGCGACAATGACTTTGATGCCCGCGCCGCGCAACGCCCAGATGGCGTGTTCGCGCGACGAACCGCAGCCGAAGTTGTCGCCGGCGATGACGAAATCGCCGGGTTTGACCCGCTTGACGAAATCCACATCAATGTCTTCCATCGCGTACTTGGCCAGTTCCGCTTCTTCGTGAACGTTCAGGTAACGCGCCGGAATGATTTCATCCGTGTTGATGTGCGCACGGTCGTACACGTGCGCAAAGCCTTTCAGATTGGTTGGTAATTCAGCCATAGCTAGGTTTTCCAGGTTAAAGTGAATAGACCGGAACAGTGATCTCGCGTTTGGCGTGTCGCCGTCCTCGAATGGTTTCAGTTATGGTTTTAAGCACGTTGGCCATGTAATAGCGCGTACCGCATTCGGAGCACACACACCTGCCGGAACGTTCTCAATCAAAAGATATTTGCCTCTGGCTTTACGAGAGAGCGCGACCATCTTTTCGTGAATTTCGCCATTGCAATACTCACAAGTCTCGCCTTCCCAAAATTCATCGGTTTTCATCATTATTGAATGCTTTGCAGCAGCTTCATGTTCGCCCGCAGCCAGTCATTCACTAAATCCTGAACGTCAACCTGCTTTTGTTCTGCCAGCTTGTTCAGAAAATTACTGACCTCGGCTTCCAGATAGATCGGAAAACTGAAACTTGCGTCCGGGCGATAAAACTTGCCACGTTCGGCCTTTGAAAAATCATACTCAGCTTTCATTGGCTCGCTTCCCGATATTGTCTTTCCTCGTCGCTTGTTGCTTTTCGCGCCGAGATGATGCGTAGATGGCATAAATCCTCCGCTACTTGTTCAAACGTATGGACAACCACGCGCAGCAAACCCGCGCCGTCCAAACCAATAGTAACCCAACGCTCTTCCTCATCGCTGTGTACTTCGTCAAAGAGCGTGAGTTGATTGGGGTCACGGAATACGGTGGCTGCCTGCCGAAAAGAGAGGCGGCGATTACGGACGTTTTTCCGTTCTTTGACCGGGTCCCAATCAAACTCGTAACGCAAGTTCCATTCTCTCGATTAAGCAGCCGCAGCCGCAGTCTTTTTCAAAAACTCGCGCGGATCGGTAATCGTGCCGGTGATGGCCGTCGCCGCAGCCGTCGCGGGCGAAGCCAAATACACTTTCGATTTCGGCGATCCCATTCTTCCGACGAAGTTGCGATTGGTGGTGGACAAGCATTTTTCTTCCGCGCCGAGCACGCCCATGTGTCCGCCCAGGCAAGCTCCGCAAGTCGCTGTCGAAACCACGCAGCCGGCGTCGGCGAAAATTTCCAGCAAGCCTTCTTTCATTGCCGTCTTCCAGACTTCGGTCGTGGCCGGAACGACGATGGCGCGCGTGCCGTCGGCGACTTTGTTGCCTTTGAAGATTTGCGCGGCGATGCGCAGGTCTTCGATGCGTCCGTTGGTGCAGGAGCCGATGTAAACCTGATCCATCTTCTCTCGCTTGATTTCGCCGATGAAGCGTCCGTTCGACGGCAGGTCGGGCAGCGCGACAATCGGTTCAAGCTCGCTCAGATTGATGGTGAAGCGTTCGGAGTAGTTCGCGTCTTCGTCGGAGCCGTAAATCGTGTAGGGTTCGCTGGTGCGCGCCTTGACGTAATCTTCGGCGATGCTGTCGGCGGGCATGATGCCGCTCTTGCCGCCGGCTTCGATGGCCATGTTGGTGATGGTGAAGCGGGCTTCCATCGTCAACGATTTCAAGCCGCTGCCGCGATATTCCATCGCTTTGTAGCGCGCGCCGTCCACGCCGATCTTAGAGATGATGTACAGAATGATGTCTTTGGAATACACGCCGAACGGCAGATCGCCATTCAATTCAAACAGCATGCTTTCCGGCACTTTGAACCATAACTCCCCAGTCGCCAGCGCGGCGGCCAGGTCAGTCGAACCGACGCCGCTGGAAAACGTGCCGAGCGCGCCCATAGTCGTAGTGTGCGAATCGCCGCAGACGATGGTTTGGCCGGGCAGCACGTGGCCCTGTTCCGGCGCGATGGCGTGGCAGATGCCGTGATTGCCGATTTCGTAATAACGTTCGATCCCCTGCTCGATGCGCCATTCGCGTAGTTGTTTGGAAAGCTCCGCGCTCTTGATGTCTTTGTTCGGCACGAAGTGATCCGGCGTGACCAGAATCTTCGACGGATCGAAGACCTTGTTGATGCCGAGTTTTTTCAGCATCTGGACGGCGGGCGGCGTGGTCACGTCGTGACAGACGATCAGGTCAAGTTTGGCGTTGACGATTTCACCCGGTACGACCGAGTCGCGTCCACTGTGATCCGCCAGAATCTTTTCGGTAATTGTCATTCCCATAATCAAAATCCTTTTGTCGTTCCGCCGTTTCGGCGGCATTGATGTTCAGGCTGCCGGCTTCACAACTGGCCGCAGTCCGCAATCTCCACTTTTTTCGAAGTTCTGCCGCTTTGCGAGCCGTAACTTTCGATGGTTTTCACCACATCCAGGCCTTCGGTCACGCGGCCAAACACGACGTGTTTGCCGTCAAGCCAAGGGCATGGAACCGTCGTAATAAAAAACTGCGATCCGTTGGTATTCGGCCCCGCGTTGGCCATCGAAAGCAATCCGGATCCTTCGTGCCGAAGCTTGAAGTTTTCGTCAGCGAACTTGCCGCCATAAATAGATTTGCCACCCGTGCCGTTGAAATTGGTGAAATCGCCGCCCTGAAGCATGAATTGCGGAATGACGCGATGAAAAATGCTGCCTTTGTAACCAAAACCCTGCTCGCCCGTGCAAAGCGCGCGGAAGTTTTCGGCGGTCTTCGGAACAACGTCTTCAAATAATTCCATCACAATGCGTCCGATGGGATTTCCATCGGCAGTAACATCAAAATAAACCAAAGGATTTGGCATGAAATCTCCTTGTTGAACAAATCAGTTTTGAACGTGCTTTCTTCTTTCCTGCGCGTACAGAGCTTTGTTGACCGCGTTCAGATATGCGCGCGCGCTGGCATCCACGATGTCCGTGCTGGCGGCTTTGCCCGTGTAAGAAGTCCCGTCGAATTCGACGTGAACGAACACTTCGCCGACGGCATCCGCGCCTTGCGTAATCGAACGGACGGAATAATCCAGCAGGTTGCCGGACATGCCCGTCAATTTGTCAATCGCCTGATACACTGCATTGACCGGTCCGTCGCCAGAAGAAGTTTGCGTTTCGGTTTCGTCAGTTTTGGTGTCGTTGACGGTGACTAGCGCCGTGGCCAGTGTGGAAGTTCCGGCGGTCGCCTGCACCGCGCGCAGTTTGTAGCGTTCGGGAATCTGCGTGAACCCGTCCTGCAAAATGGCCACCAGGTCTTCTTCAAAAATCTCTTTTTTCTGGTCGGCCAGCTTGGTGAACATCTTGTAAGCTTTGTCGAGATCAGGTCGCGTCAGACTGTAGCCCATCTCTTCGTATTTTTTGCCCAGCGCGTGGCGACCGGAATGTTTGCCGAGCACGATGCTGTTGGTTTTCACGCCGACCGATTCCGGCGTCATGATTTCGTAAGTGATGCGATTTTTCAGCACGCCGTGCTGGTGAATACCCGCTTCGTGCGCGAAGGCGTTTTTGCCGACAATGGCCTTGTTCGGTTGTACCTGAACGCCTGTAATGTTCGACAGCGTTTGGCTGGAACGGAACAGCTCTTCGGTGACGATGTCGTTGCCGTAAGGCATGAGGTCTTTGCGCACGCGCAAAGCCATGACGATTTCTTCCAGCGAAGCATTTCCGGCGCGTTCGCCGATGCCGTTGATCGTGCATTCGATTTGCCGCGCACCGGCAGCGACGGCAGCCAGCGAATTGGCAACTCCAAGACCAAGATCGTTATGGCAGTGAACACTGATAACGGCTTTATCAATGTTGCGCACTCGCTGTTTCAGCGTGGTGATGATGTGGTGATATTCGCTGGGAATCGTGTAACCCACAGTGTCTGGAATGTTGACGACGGTTGCGCCTTCGTCAATCACCGCTTCTATCACCTGGCAGAGGTAATCCAGATCGGAGCGCGTAGCGTCTTCGGCGGAAAATTCCACGTCATCGGTGAAGCTTTTGGCCAGGCGCACGGCCTGACGCGACATTTCCAGAACTTCTTCGCGTGTTTTTTGCAGCTTGTATTGAAGGTGAATGTCCGAAGTGGCGACGAATGTGTGAATGCGCGGACGCGCGGCGTCGGCCAATGCTTCCCAAGCGCGTTCGATGTCTTCGCGTGTCGTGCGGCATAAACTGGCGATAATTGGACGGCGGCAAACTTTGGCGACTTCACGAATCGCCGCAAAATCGTCGTCCGATGCAATGGCAAACCCGGCTTCAATCACGTCCACGCCCAGTGCATCCAGTTGCCTGGCCATTCGCAGCTTTTCTTCCAGATTCATGCTGCATCCCGGCGACTGTTCGCCATCGCGCAAGGTGGTATCAAAAATCGCTACTCGTTCACTCATCCTGTATTCTCCTGAAAACGTTTGGGTCTGAAAATTTTGAAGGGACGCCCAAAAGTGTAGAAAAACATTGGACTTCTGCCCAATGGTTCGCGCATCATAGCACCGCATCCCCCAACCGTGAAGTTTATTATTTTTAGAACTACATAAATCTCAATTATAGCCAGTTGCCCTCAAAGGAGGATCGTGAACAGACTTAAAAGATGGTGGAGTACCGTCAGCGGCAAGCTGAAACCGGAAGAAACTCAGCCTGACGACGTGACAGGGCGCGAATTGTGCAGGATGTTGCAACGTTGCCCGGTGTGTGGCCAGGGATTTGACGACCATCTTTACGCTCATTTCGCCGTTACCATCATGGCCGAAGAGCGCAATGGCCGCGTCAAAGAATTTTTGCGCGCGTGCGAAGAACATCAATGGGAAACCGTGCAGGGGTTTCAAGAGTTCGACGCTCGCCGCGATGCGATGGTCGCGTATGCAATGCGGTGTTCCAACGGGCGATTGGCGGCGCTGCTCGAACGAAGCCCATCGGAAAGTTACGAAGAAGATCGGCTGATTGCGTGTGACGTGCTCGATGAAAAGACCAGCAACCGTATGAGTATTTTGGTGTCTCCGGGCGATTGGCGACGAATGCAATGACGAACTGATTGCAAAGTTGCCTGATTGCGAGAGGCTTCACTCTGCCTGCCCCTTGCCCCGCCCGGCAACGAGCCTCTCGACCACTTCGTCATCGAATTTGACGCGCAAATCGCGTTGCGGAAACGGAATTTCGATCCCAGCGTCTTCCAGCGCCTGCAAAATAGCCGCTACGATCTGACTTCTGACCACAGGATGCACTTGAATCACCGTCCAGAACCGTAATTCAAACTGTAAGGAACTGTCTCCAAACCCCGTGAACAAAACCTGTGGCGCCGGTTCAGGCAAAATTTCCGCGTGTGATCCGGCCACTTCCAACAACAGTTCAATCACCTTTTGCGGTTCCGAACCGTAGGCAACACCAACAGGGATTTCAACGCGCCGAATCTGGCTGGACAACGTCCAATTGGTGACTTCATCGGAAATCAATTTGCCGTTGGGAACGATGACTTCCGCGCCTTGGTATGTGCGAATCGTGCTGGAACGAATTCCGATACGAGTAATTTCTCCGGTGGTCGCCCCGACTTGAACGGCGTCGCCAACCTGCACCGGCCTCTCAAACAAAAGAATCAATCCAGACACAAAATTGTTGACGACGTTCTGCAATCCAAAACCTATGCCAACGCCGAACGCGCCCGTTAGCAATGTCAACCGATCCAGATCGAAACCCGCCGCCGTCACCGCCAACACGAATCCGGCAATCAGCAACAGATATTGCGCCGTCGTAGCCATCGCCTGCGGCACGCCGCGTTTCAACGGCGCACGCGAAAGCACATCTTCCTGCAAAATGACCTTGACGATCCTGGACAGGTAATACGCCAACCCAACCACCAGCGCGAACGACACCACATCGCCAATCGAAATTCGCAGGCTGCGAAACCCCACCGAAGCTTCAAACACACGCCTCAACAGCGCCAGAAATTGTTCGCGCACAGTGAACAGTTCCAGCGAACCAATCAGCCACAACACGCCTGCCAGAAAATACACTCCACGCGAAAGCCATTTGACGATGTCGTCGCGATAAAGCTGCACGAAGACCGAAAGCTGCGCCCGATTCGTCCTGACCAGCAAGGCCACCCCCACACAGATGACGCGCGCAGCGCCATACAGCAACCCGCCCAGATAAATGCTTCGCAGCGCACCTTCGCCCAACACTTTCGCCAGGGTGAGAAATCCGAACACATTGGCCAGAAATGAAATCGCCAGCAATACAGCCATCACAATCAGCGTGCGCCGCAACCAGCGCAAAGCCAGCGGCTGAACCGGCAAACTGTCGAATCGTTCTGGTCGCAACATCCAGAAAATTACGCCTACTGCCAACGCTGTTTCGCCCAGAAAAACCAGCCGTTCGATCAATGGGTCAATGTCGGCCAAAAACCGCACCTGATCGCTGAGATGCAAAATCGCCAGCGTGAAAAACGGAATTCGCATCCACTCGGGCGGTTCGAACAACGACCGCACCAGCAACAAAAACGGGATCAAAAACAGCAGCGCGACAATGCCGTTAATCACGCTGGCCGATCTGGGCGACAACCACAATTGCGCCAGCAATGCCACCAACAAAGCCGCGGAAACCGGGCGTTTCAACACCGCCGCCGATTGGTGCAGGTCGGGATCGTCGGCAGTAAGTGGATCAATTCTTTTCGCCAGCGCAATGTTCAGCAACAACGACACGACAAACAACAACACCAGCAAAACAAGGCTGTTTTTCTGCGCGTTGAAACTTTCGCGCGCCACAGCCAGTTCGTGAACGAAGGATTTGTTATGGGTTTCTTCTGGAGCCGTTGCAACTGCCTGATCGGCGCTCGAAGCTGAAAACGCAGACCATAATGGGCGACTGTCGCGCGTCAGCAGAGTGCTTTGAAATTGCTGCCGAGCCGCAGACAGATCGCCGAGTCGCGTTGCAACCAACAAATCCAATTGCGAAACGCGATCCTGCAACGCCAATAACCGGTTGGCGTGTTCCTGCGCCAATGGCTGCACGGCGTGCAAATCAACCAGCACACCGCGCACCCGGTCAAACACTCCTTCCAGCAAATCAGTGTCGGAAACCTGATCGAATGTCGCAGCCCACCTGTCCTGTTCATCCCGCAACCAACGCAAATCAGATTCTGCCTGAGTCAATTGATCGGCCAAGGTTTTTTGCCAACTTCTGACTTGCTCCTGACGAAGATTCCAATCTCGCTCCAGTTCGCGCAATTCATAAAGCGAAGTCATAGCCGTCAACCGTTCGGTCAACTGCTCCGACTGGGCTTTGACGTGTTCCTCAACCGTCAGCAACTGTCCGGCCAACGTTTCTTGCGCGACTTTTGCCGAACTGCGACGTGTGATTTCGCGCAACGGCTGTTTGACCTGCTCGGATCGCGTGACAATTTCGGCCAGTGGAATTCCCTGTTCGGGCGAAGCTGCTGGAGTTTGAGCCATTACCGCATTTGCCAACGCAAATACGGCGACAACAAACAACGAGGCGCGGAAACTGTAGGCGTGAACTTTCATCCGGATTCACTCAAACACAAAAAAGTTGATTGGAAGTCAGTTGAGATCGTTTTGTCTGCGGGATTTCCCATTGGCACTCTAAACCGACACCCCGCGACTCGACAAATCCGTTGAAGCCGGCTGATTGAGTGATTGAAAGCAGAAGACTGGTCAAAGCCGGTTGACTCGCATATAAATGGTTTTTATCAACATCAGAAAACCGATAAGCAGGAGAAAACGATCATGGATTTGTCGCAACTGGAAATCTTTTTGTCCATTGCCGAAGAAAAAAGTTTTTCGCGCGCGGCGGAGAAAATGCTGCGCACGCAACCGGCCATCAGCATCGCCATCAAGCGGCTGGAAGAAGAACTCGGCGAATCCCTGTTCGACCGCAGCAGCAAAAACGGTTCGCTGACCGAAGCCGGTCGCGTTTTGCTTTCCTATGCGCAACGAATGCTCAATCTGCGCGATGAAGCCATCGAAGCCGTAGGCGAATTGCGCGGCATGTTTCGCGGACGATTGACCATCGGAGCCAACGAAAGCACTTCGCTGTACCTGTTGCCTCCGCTGTTGATGGAATACCGCAAACGATTTCCCAACATCAAAATCGAAGTCTTTCGCAACATCTCGGAAAAAATTCCGCTCGAAGTGTCCGAACGCAATCTGGATTTCGGTTTTCTTTCTTACGACCCGATGCATCCTAACCTGCAATCGCTGGAAATCCACCGCGACGAACTGGTGCTGGTCGTGCCGCCCAAACATCGGCTGGCCAAACAAAACCAGGTGATGGTCAAAGACCTCGGCGAAGAACAATTCGTCGCCCACAACGTCAAAACACCTTCGCGGACGAAAATCTTCGAACTGTTCGCTCAACATCGAACGCCACTGAACATCTGCCTGGAACTGGCGACGCTGGAAACGATCAAGGAATTTGTCTTACTGAATGCTGGCATCGCCATCCTGCCGCGTCTGGCCGTCGAAGCCGAAATCAACTCCGGCAAACTGGTCGAAGTTCCGGTGAAAGGCATGAAAATCGAAAAGACGCTCCGCCTGGTCTATCGCCGCGAAGCGTCTTTGTCACACGCCGCCAAATCCTTTTTGGACATCATCAAAGAACAAAACCAAATCACTTAAAGCATGTTTGGAAATTCGACGAGGCGGTCGGGTTTTGCGCAAACTGTTGTTGGGATGAACAGAAGACCACACCAAGCCGACCACACCGATGAGCAGTTTGGACTGCTTGAACTCATCATACCTCCGCCGGAATTACGTGGGCGGAAGCGGACAATGGATTTACGCGAAGTCTTCAATTGGTTCGTTTCCTGGAAAAATTCGTTGCGTGAAGAACTACGTCAAGCCGAAAGACCGAGAATTGCTGCGAGAATTGCTGTGAAGAATCCGAGCCGCAATCGCTTCCGTGCTTTGGCGGCTTGATTCTTTTTCAAGCAAGCAGACGAGCCTATAATGCGGCCACCGGAAAGGAGGACTGAAAATGTCGCTGGAAACCCAGGAAGTAACCGCCGAAACCATCCTGACGCTGATCGAACAATTGCCTTCGACCGAACGCACTCGATTGAACCAGTTGTTGACTGAACATGAACCTAAACCAGTAAAAGCTAAACCGCCACTCGATAAGCGAGTGACATGCGAGCCAATGACAGACAGAACAGATGAATGGGAATGGATTGAGCAGCACAAGCATGAATATCCGGGACAATGGGTGGCCCTGGATGGCAATCGTTTGATCGCCGCTAGCTCAATTCAGCAAGAAGTATGGGACGCGGTAAAAGCCGATAACGCCAAAATGCCGCTCGTACATCGAATTTCCAACCCCGATGATCTGCCATATATCGGTATTTAACGACTATGATTCAGCTCAACTTTACCGAAGAGCAGCGTTACAAAGACGATGACGAGGGCATTCCTGTTCAGGTCAGAGTCTCCTACGCCGGAATTACTCACGAAATCACTGCCAAGGTGGACACCGGGTCCGCCATCTGCCTGTTCAGCCACGAAGTAGGCATTGCACTCGGCATTCCCATTGAGCAAGGAATTCCCCAACGATTGGGAGGGCTGACCGGTTCGCTGGAAGCCTTTGGCCACGAAGTCACGTTGCAAACCGGCGACATCGCATTTCAAAGCCTGGTGTATTTCGCCAAATATCCCGGCCTGCAACGCAACTTGCTTGGACGAAAAGGCTGGCTGCGAAATCTGAAACTCGCCGTCATTGATTACGACAATCTGCTGTATCTCAGTGCCTACGGTTCTTGAGTTGTCCAAATAAGCCTAGAGTTCACATTTTCTGAAGTCTCAGCCACAAGACTCAGAAATTGAGCTAATGAAAAATTGCCTCATCTCATAACAGGTCGTATACTCCGCGACGTGCGGGCCTGACCCGACAAGCTGACCACAGCCCCAACACAGAAAAAACTATCAATATCCCAAGATTATTGCCCCAACACTAAATTTTTCTACTCGTAGCCAAGGAGTAAAACGGTGTACCTCTCCAAAATCATCATCGAGAACTTTCGTTGCTTCGGCGAAGGCGACAACCGCTTTGAATTATCACTGAAGCCAGGGCTAACTGCGTTGGTAGGCGAAAACGACGCAGGCAAAACGGCTGTCATTGATGCTTTGCGTTTTGCGCTCGGAACAACAGATCAGGAATTGAATAGGCTGGAAGATACAGATTTCCACGTTCGCTCTGCCGAAGAAGCAAAGCAATCAAGCGAAAAGGAAAAAGATCAGCCACCAGAGATCAAAATTACCTGCAAGTTCGAGAACCTGACAGACAATCAGCTAAAGTCGTTCATTGAATTTTTGACCTACGGTAAAGACGCCAACGATAAGCCAGTTCTTTATGTTTGCTGGACAGCCAAAGCCACTGGTGAAACTCGCAGAGGGCGACCTTACCGACGGGTCGAAGTTCGATCAGGCGAAAAAGGAGAAGGTCCAAGTATTGACCGAGAAGTGCGTGACTTATTGCTAAACGCAACATATTTGCGCCCGCTTCGCGACGCAGAGCAAGATTTGTCGTCCGGTCGAGGTTCACGACTTTCCCAGGTTCTCCTAAAAACCGAAGAGATAAAATCGTCAGGGCAAAAATACAACTCCCAAAGTGAAATCAATCGAGAATATCTTGAGTCGCTGAACGTGGTCGGCATTGGCGACCTTGCCGACGAACTTCTTGGTAAGCAAAAAGGCGTAGAGGCGGCTCGTAACGTAATTGATGGACATCTTGGGACGCTTTCGCTCAACGGTAGTAACTTACGAAGCAGCATCAAAGTCAGTGGCACGACGGATGATCCAGAAATACGCCTTCGTCAGATATTGGAAAAACTCGACCTCAGCTTGGCCGGACAGGGAAGATTGGGGTTGGGTTCCAACAACTTGTTGTTCATGACCTGCGAACTCCTCTTACTTGCTCAAGAGCGTGAAGGAAATAAGCTGCTGCTGATTGAAGAGCCTGAAGCCCATCTTCATCCTCAAAACCAGTTACAGGTGATCAAATTTCTGCAAGATCAAGCCAGCAAAGACGGCACTGGGGTTCAGATCATTGTGACTACGCATAGTCCAAACCTCGCTTCAGCCATTAAGTTGGACAATTTGGTGATGATTTCAGGCAGGCGTCCCTTTCCCTTGAGGCGAGGTGAAACTGAATTGGAAGAGTCAGATTACGGTTTTCTCGAGCGCTTCCTTGACGTGACCAAAGCCAACCTCTTCTTCGCACGAGGTGTGCTAATCGTTGAAGGAGATTCCGAAAATATTCTTTTGCCAACCCTAGCCAATCTGCTGGGACGTGACTTTACGAGGGATGGGGTCTCCATAATAAATGTTGGCGGCATAGGTCTGCGTCGCTACGCCAGAATTTTTCAAAGAAAAAACCTTCAGAAAAATACATTGATCGAAATTCCCGTTGCTTGTGTCACTGACTTGGATGTAATGCCAGATTGTGCCAGAGAGATCACAGGTAAATCTCTGAAAACTAAAGGTCAACTTGGAGAAAATGGGTTGAGCGACAAAAAGAAGAAACTGATCGGCAAAACAACCGGGCAAAGGGTTAAAACATTCGTTTCGAATGAATGGACGCTGGAATACGATCTCGCCTTTTTCGGACTTGCTGAAGATGTCTACGTGGCGGCCTCCCTAGCCAAAGTAGACGACGCCTTATCCCAAAGAGGTGAAATCTTCGATCAAGAAAAGTTTAAGACGGAGCATCAAAATGCTATCGAAGCCTTCAAAAAAGTTGAGACAGACGCAAAAGAAGTTGTCCAGAGTGGAAATGCTGATGGCTGTAGCTTTGAAGAGGTGCTTGCCTCGAATGTCTATGCGCTGTTTACGAAAGGCACAAAAGCCTCCAAGCCTCTTGCTGCGCAGTATTTGGCCCAAAGCCTAAAGGAAAAACACGAGAATGAATTGCTCAATTCCGCCTATTGGCATGAGAGGCTTCCCAAATACCTTGTTGCTGCTATTGGTTACGTAACTCGAACAACTGACGGCTGGGGCGAAGCAAAGGAGGCTGATGGTAAGCAATCAAATACCGACTAACCTGCCTGAAGTCACCGATGATGACATTCGTTGGGTTTCCGCTCTTCTCGGACTTAAAGCCAATGCTTTTTATGGCGTTGACGGTAAAGATCCGCGGCAAGACGCTCTCAAATCAATGGAGACTGTAGACATCGCGGCTTGCCCCGGCAGTGGGAAAACAACTCTTTTGGTTGCCAAGCTAGCAATTTTAGCAAAGAAATGGCCTTACCAGACACAAGGACTTTGCGTACTTTCGCATACAAACGCCGCGCAAGATGAAATTGAAAGTAAGCTTGGTGGCACCGCAGTTGGGAGATGCTTGCTTTCATATCCGCATTACGTTGGGACAATTCATGGATTCGTGAACAAATTTCTTTCGCTCCCAATGCTGCGAAGTTATGGCTTCGCCAACATACACTTCAGTAACGAGATTTCGGGCGCAAAACTATGGAGACTGAGCAGCAATGGAAGAGAGTTAAAATCATATCTCAAAGAGAATTTCAAGAAACCTCGTGACCATCAGATTGCTGTAAAAAGCATTCATTATGTGGGGGAGAACTTAGACATATGCTTAAAGGCAACCAGGTCAGTTTGTCTCAGAAGAATCAGTAATTCTTCTACATTCAAAGTAATGAACGAGTGGAAAAAGGCTATTCTTCGGGATGGGTTTGCAGTTTACGATGACATAATCGCTTATGGGCAGTTTGTGCTAAAGACGTACCCAGGAATCGAGAAAATAATTCGTGACCGTTTTCCTATTATCTTCATTGATGAGGCACAGGATAACAATGAAGAGCAAGCCGCACTTCTGCATCGGATATTTACCACGGATGATAGCCCTGTTTTTTGCCAACGATTCGGCGATGCAAATCAAGCCATCTACAACTCAGTTGTGTCCCACATGAAAAGGTACTCATAAGTAACCGTCAACTTCGCTCCAG
>ERZ1066126.198-NODE-198-length-32614-cov-36.041310_pt1 | contig 32614 bp, 22 predicted proteins | sample MGYA00382773_ERZ1066126 | MGnify/ENA primary metagenome ERZ1066126 (study PRJEB33369, sample SAMEA5778356) | biofilm metagenome | biome: Industrial cooling water; feature: Water cooling tower basin; material: Biofilm | place: United Arab Emirates | collected... | reverse complement strand
CAACCATCAACCATCAACCATCAACCATCAACCATCAACCATCAACCATCAACCATCAACCAACAACCAACAACCAACAACCAACCAACAACCAACAACCAACAACCAACAACCATCAACCATCAACCAAGAAAAGCCTACCGCGCCCCTGCTGTCACCAGCATTGCGAGACGCCGCACGGCGACGGAAATCGTTGGGTAGTCGAGCGTCTTTTGGCTACTGATTTCGTTCAACATCGAGAGCGTGTTGCCTAAGGGCCCGGAGGCTTCGGCCAACCACGCTTGGACGCGACTGCCGTTCGCTGGGACCGGGCGTTTGAGCAGTTGCGCGGACAGCGCGCGGCGTTGGGCGAAGAGTTCGTCGCGCAACACGCCTCGGGCATTGGCGTGCCAGCGGCCGCTCACCGGCAGCGTTTCTATCTGCTCCTGAATCCAGCGCAAGTGCAGCGCGTCGCCGACATCGAAGTACACGCGCGCGGCATCGACCACCGGCACTTTCTCGGCCTGCGCCAAATCGATCATGTCGAAGGACGAGCTGAGCGCCGGAAGCTTGCTGATGCGAGCCGCCATGTCGGCAGAATATCCGGCGCTCAGCAGGCGCTGCTCTTCGCCTGCATAAGCGTCGCGATAACTCTGCGGCAGCACCTGATCCAAGCCCGCAATCAATTGCTCGAAGCCTAGCGCAAAACGACTGACCTCCGCAGCGATCTCAAGCTTGTTGCCAGGCAGTTGCAACAGCCACCGCGTCAGATTGCGCAGCAAGTTCCAGATACCCAGGGTCACGTCCATCGCAACATTCTCTGGCACCTGCGTGGCGCGATCGATTTCTGCCCACCAGTCGCGCGCGCGGACCACTTCTCGCGCAATCGTGAAGGCCTTGGCGATTTGCGCTGGCGACTCGCCGGTGTCTTCGGAGGTGCGCAGGATGAAGGTGGAGCCCATGCGATTCACGATCGAATTCGTGACCTGCGTGGCGATGATTTCGCGACGCAGCCGGTGCTGCTCCATCGCCCCGGCCATGCGCTCGCGCAGCGGCGTAGGGAAATACAACTGCAGCTCTTTCGACAAGTACGGATCTTCCGGCACGTCCGAATCGAGTAATTGCTTGTAGAGCACGATCTTCGAGTAGGACAGCAGGATCGAAAGCTCAGGGCGCGTCAACCCCTGGCCCTTGCTCTTGCGCTCCTCAAACTCCTTGTCGGTGGGCAGGTATTCGAGCGCCCGATCGAGCAAGCCTTGCTGCTCCAAGGTGCGCACGAAGTGCTGCTTCGATCCCAGGCGCGGCACCGAGAGTGCCTGCATCAAGCTGATCGCGAGGTTCTGCCGATAGTTATCGAACAACACCAATCCCGCGACTTCGTCGGTCATGTCCACCAAAAGCTCATCGCGCTCGGCGAGCGTCATCTCGCCGCGAGCGACGATCGCGTTCAGCAGGATCTTGATGTTGACTTCGTGGTCGGAGGTGTCGACGCCGGCCGAGTTGTCGATAAAGTCGGTGTTGAGCAGGCCGCCGCCTTGCGCGAACTCGATGCGTCCACGCTGCGTCAGACCCAGATTGCCGCCTTCACCAACGATCCGGCAACGCAGCTCATTGCCATTGACGCGCAGCCCGTTGTTGGCGCGATCGCCCACCTGATCGTGGGTCTCCGAGGTCGCCTTGACATAAGTGCCGATACCGCCATTCCAGAGCAGTTCCACCGGCGCCTTGAGAATGGCGCGCATGGCCTCGATCGGCGTCAACTGCTCGACGCCATCGTCGATGCCCAAAGCGGCGCGCACTTCCGGCGTGATCGGAATGAACTTGGCGCTGCGCGGATAGATGCCGCCGCCAGCGCTGATCTTGCTCGCATCGTAATCGGCCCACGACGAGCGCGGCAATTCGAACATGCGCTCCCGCTCGATGAAGCTGATCTCGCTGTCGGGGTTCGGGTCGAAGAAGATATGGCGATGATCGAAGGCGGCGAGCAGTCGAATCTTGCGCGACAGCAGCATGCCATTGCCGAACACATCGCCCGACATATCGCCGATACCGACGACGGTGAAGTCCTCGCTCTGGCAATCCTTCCCCAGCGTGCGGAAATGGCGCTTGACGCTCTCCCAGCCGCCCTTCGCGGTGATGCCCATCTTCTTGTGATCGTAGCCTTTGCTGCCGCCGGAAGCGAAGGCATCGTCGAGCCAGAAACCGTATTCCTGACTGAGCGCATTGGCGATATCGGAGAACGTCGCGGTGCCCTTGTCGGCGGCGACCACCAGATACGGATCGTCGACATCGTGGCGCACCACACGATCTGGCGGTACGAGCCCACCATCGACGATGTTATCGGTGACATCCAACAGACCGCGTATGAAGGTACGATAACACGCCACGCCCTCGGCCAATACCGCATCGCGATCGCCAGCAGCGGGGGGCTGTTTGACGTAGAAGCCGCCCTTCGCGCCGACCGGCACGATGACCGTGTTCTTGACCTGCTGGGCTTTCATCAAGCCGAGCACCTCGGTGCGGAAATCCTCGCGGCGATCGGACCAGCGCAACCCACCACGCGCCACCATGCCCATGCGCAGGTGCACGCCTTCCACGCGCGGCGAATAGACGAAGATTTCGCGGAACGGAATCGGCTTGGGCAGGTTCGGCACCTTGCTCGAATCGAACTTGAAGGACACGTAATCCTTCGGCTTGCCATCGACGCGTTGATAGTAGTTAGTGCGCAGCGTGGCGCGCATCAGTTCCTTGAACGCGCGCAGGATGCGGTCCTCATCCAGGCTCGACACCAGCTCCAGCAACTCGCCCAAAGCTTGCTCGATGATCGTCAATTGCTCGTGTCGCGGCTTGATATAGCCATCGAGCACGTGCCCGACCAAGGCGGGCAATTTGCTGCGCACGTTGTCGCCGACCACGGTGCCGACGTCGCGCTCCATGCGCCGCCGCGCCTGATCGGCGTGCGCTCTGTGCTCGCGATCCGGATCGAAACGCGCGTGGAACAACTCGACCAGCAATCGCGCGATCGCCGGATGGGCGCTCAGCGTGCGCTCCACATAGGCCTGCGAGTAGGGCACGCCGGTTTGCAGCAAGTACTTGCAGTAACCGCGCAGCATCGCTACTTCACGCACATCGATTTCGGCGGCGAGCACCAGTCGATTGAACCCATCGTTCTCCACGCGACCGCGCCACAACTGCTCGAAGGCCACGCCAAAACGCTCGCGCGCATGGTCAAGGTTTTCGCCGAGCGGCACCTGCGGCTCGACCTCAAAGTCCTGGATGAAAACGTTCAGCCCCGGCATATCCATTTCGTACGGGTGCTCAGTAAGCACGCGCAGGCCCATGTTCTCCAGCATCGGCAGCGCATCGGACAGCACAATCGCCGCGCCCATGCGGAACACCTTGAAACGCAGCGCGCCGTCGGCCTTTTTGCGAGGGCGATACAGCGATAAGCGAACGTCGTTGACGTCCCTCAGCTGCGAAGCGGCTTCGACATCGGCCGCGGCTACCCAGGGCGTCACCGCTTCGATGTAACCCATCGGCAAGGCTTTGCCATAGCGGTTCGCGAGCTTGGTCCCGCGCTCCTCGCCGTGCTTGCTGATCAGCAACTCGCGTAGTTCGTCTTGCCAGTTGCGCACGATCTGCGCAAGTTTGGCTTCAAGCTCCTTGACGTTGACCTCCGGACGCTCGCCGATTTTCGGCCGCACCACCACATGCAATCGCGCCAGCACCGACTCCGACACAGCGACGCTGGAATCGAAGCGCTCGCCAAGATAGGCGCGCTTGAGCGTTTGCTCGATGCGTTCGCGAATTTCGCTGGTGAAGCGCTCGCGCGGGATGAACACCAGGCACGAGAAGAAGCGGCCAAAACGATCCCGGCGCACGAACAGCCGCGTACGCTGGCGCTCCTGCAGATTCAGGATACCGATCGACAGCTCGAACAGCTCTTCGTTCGAGGCCTGGAACAGCTCATCGCGCGGCAGCGTTTCGACGATGTGCTGCAGGCGTTTGGCGGCATGCCCAGCGGAGTGCAATTTGCTCGCTTTGAGCACGGCGTCGAACTTGGTACGGATCAGCGGAATATCTTTGGGCCGCGTGGTGTAAGCGGTGGAGGTGTACAACCCAAGAAAACGATCTTCGCCGACCGCTTTGCCGGATTCATCGAAACGCAGCACGCCAATGTAGTCCATGTACCCCGGGTGATGCACGGTGGAGCGCGCATTGGTTTTCGACAGGATCAACAGGTCCGGCACCGTATCGTCCGGCACATCGCGTGCGGCGAGCGTCGCCAGCGGCCGCGGCGCCGCGGTAATCGCATCGCCTCGCAGCAACCCCAGGCCGGTACCGGCAATCGCCACCAGCACTTCCTGCCCATCGATGGTCTTGGTCTCGTAGGAGCGATAACCCAGGAACGTGAAGTGGTTGTCGGCCGCCCAGCGCATGAAATCAGCGCACTCGGCGACGGTTTCGACGTCTTGCGGCAACTTTGAGGCATCTACGCTTTCGGCAATTTCCAGCATCTTCCGATGCATGGCGGTGAAATCGCGAACGCAGGCGCGCACATCGTCGAGTGCAGCCTGGATGCGTTTACACAGAGCATCCAAGTCTTCGGGCTCGGCGATCCGATCGACCTCCATGTGGATTACAGACTCGGCTGTGCCCTCTTCGCCGAAGCTCAGCACATGGCCACCCGGGTCGCGCTGCACCTTCATCACCGGGTGCAGAATGACGTGCGTCAACGTGCCGTTGATGGCAACCGCCATCGACACGGTGTCGACCAGGAACGGCATGTCGTCGTTAACGATCTGGATGGCGGTGTGCGTCGAGTCCCAACCGTTTTCATCGAGGCTTGGGTTGTAGACCCGGACCTTCGCCGCGCCCGCCGAGCGCTCGCGGAAATAGCGCAATAAATCGGTGGTGACACCCGCCCAGTTCTGGGCCGTGCGCTCGGCGAACTCTTCTTCCGGATGATGTTCGTACAAGGCCCTGGCAAAGGCGCTGGCCTCTTTCAGTTTGGGACCGGCGCAGGTTGTCGCCAGCGCCTTGAGAACTTCGGCCAAGCCGGCGGAGGTGTGCGTCGCGCTCATGGGGATGTGATGGGAAAGCGAAGGAGGCGCAAAGATAGCGCTTGTGCCTGATCGATGGTTGTTGGTTTTGCTCGCTTGTTGGCTTTCTGGTGGGGGGACCCAGGGTCCGCATCAGGCGGCCTCGATTTCTCAGCGGGCGGAGCGTTTCCGTGTGCCGAAAGCTTGCGGACCGTGGGTCCGCGTACCAAAGGCGAGAAGCTGGCGGACCATGGGTCCGCGTACCAGAGGCGAGAAGCTTGCGGACGGTGGGTCCGCGTAGCAGAGGCGAGACGCTTGCGGACCGTGGGTCCGCGTACCCAAATCAAAAGCGCCAGCGCAGATCGGCGCCGAATTGGCGCGCTTCGCCGCGATTGTCCTGCAGCAATCCCAGGAAGTTGATCAGGTCGAAACGCAGGTGGCTGTAGTCCTCATCCGTCAGGTTCTTGACCCACACAGCCGCTATCCACGGGCCGCGTTCGAAGGCGACGCGCGCGTTCAGCAGGCCGAACCCATCCTGACTGGCGAAGTCGTTCTGGTTCTGATCGGAAAAGAATTTCGATTGGTAATTGCCGTTCAGCTGCAGCAGCCACTCGCCCGCGCCAGCCGGGATCCGATAGTCGAGGTGCGCGTTAGCGTTCCACTCCGACGTCAGCGGTAGCCGATTGCCGCGCACCGTGGCGCCGGTGGAATTGACGAAGGACTCGAGCTCCGCTTTCGGCAACCAGCCGATCCCGAAGCGCACATCGAGCGCTACGCTCGGCTGCCACGCAATTTCGAGCTCCATGCCGTGGATGCGCGACTGGCCCACGTTGTCGAGCAGTTGCAGCGGCGGAGCGCCGGGGCGGACCGAGGGCGTGTTCATGAACACCTGCTGGTCCTGGTAATCGTAAATGAACGCAGAGGCCTGCACGCGCGCGCGGCGGTTGGCGGTGTACCAGATGCCGCCGATATCGAAGGCGTTGAGCGTTTCGCTGCCGTATTCGTTGCGTTCGGCCTCTTCGGCCGAGAACGCGATGGCGCCGTTGTAGCCGCCGCTTTTGAAACCGCGCGACAAGCTTGTCCAGGCGCTGACGCGATCCGAAAACCTATGGTGCAGCGCGAGTTTGCCGGAGACATTGTTGTCGTCGACGTCGCCTTCGAAGTCCCAAGCAGGCAGCGTCGTTCCGACCTGATCGTTGACCACGGTGGCTATGTTGACGCGACCGATCGCGCGCCAGTCGACCGTCTCCTGGGTGTAGCGAATGCCGGCGGTCAGCGTTGTGTTGTCGCTGAACTCGTAATCCAGATTGGCGAACAACGCTTGCGATTGGGTGTCGATGTCGTTGTCGTAATCGAAGCGCGCGGCATTGCCGAATAGCGTTGGCAAGGCACGAAAATCTCGAAACAGGTCGATAAAGAAGTCCTGCGTCAGCGGCTCGTTCAGAAGGTAAGCGCCCACAATCAAATACACCGGATCGGCATTCCAGTGGTAGCGCACTTCCTGGGTCCAGAGGTTGCCATCGACCTGCAGCAAGCCTTCGACGCGCCGCGCTGGGCTGGCGTCGGCGTTGTAATGATGCAACCGCTCCAGCGAATGAAATCCGCTGATCGACACCAGATAGCTTTGTTCGCTGAGCGGCCAGGTCAGCGTCAGATTGGCGCCGCCACTGTCTCTACGGTGCGGAAAGCCGTCGAAGTCGTTGCTGTTGGCCGACACGTCCTGGAAATTGTTGGTGCCAACGTTGAACCCGAAGAGATCGGTGCATCCGGTGGTCCCGGCCTGAGCGGGCGTACAGAACACGGGTGACACCCCGTTCGCGCCGAGTTGGCGGATCACGCCGATATGGCGTACCGGCTTGGATACGCCCTCCCATTGCTCGCCGTGTACCTTCAAATAAATCTCGACCGCATCCAGCTCAGCGAGCATCGAGATGCGCGCCTCGGACTGGCGCATGCCTGGCTCCGGGGCCGGCGGAAACAAATTGTTGACGGTGTAGTCGTAGCGCCGCTGATCGAAGGCCGCGCGCACCGCCACGCGGTCGGACACCGGCCAGTTCCAGGCGCCGCCGAGCCGATAAGCGTCGTCGCTACCGATGCCGATGTCGATGTAACCCTCCCGGTCCATCACCGGGCGCCGCGAGTTCACGAGTATTGCGCCAGCCGTGGTATTTCGGCCGAACAACGTGCCTTGCGGGCCACGCAGAATTTCCACCGATTCGACATCGTATAGATTGACCAGATGGCGATTGCCGGTGCCGCCGCCGACGCCGTCGACATACACGCCGATGGGTGAGGTGGTGGAGGTGTTGTAGTCGAGATTGCCGACGCCGCGGATGGTGATCGCCGGCGCCGTGCCTTCGGCGGTGTTCTGTGTGATCTTGACGTTCGCCGCCTGTCCGCCGAGCTGCGATGTATCTTTGATGCCCTGATCGTCCAGCCCAGCGCCATCGATCAGTTGCATCGACAGCGGCACCTCATCGAGCGACTGCGTGCGCTTTTGCGCGCTGACCACGACCGCGTCCAAAGCGACTGGATCGGGATCTTTTTGCGCTTGAACGACACCGGGCAGCGCAAGCGTTGCGGCGGCCAAGGCCCAGACATTGGGCGCAGATCGGGTCATGGTCTCGGCGTTTTGGGGAGCTAGGGCGGAGCATGCCATGCTCGACGGACGGCGCGGCGCGACGTACCACTTTTTGCCAAAGGGCGCGCGCTCGGCCCGCTCGCCCGGATTACGGATTCAGCGCCGCAGTTGCGTACAATCCGCGCCAGCATCGATCCGGAGAACCGGGTGCACGCAGAGTTCGAGCTCGACGAGGTGATCTACGCGGCTGGCGAAACCGTCGTCGCCACGGCCACGCACGAGGGTGCGCGCGTCGTGCTCAAGTTTCACGACAATCCGCGCCCGGCGCCGGAACTGCTGGCGCGCTGGCGCCACGAGTACTCGACGCTGCAATCCATAGACTCGCCGCATGTGATCCGCGCCTTGGGCCTTCGCGAAGTCGAGCGCGGCCTGGTGCTGGTGCTGGAAAACTTCGCATCGATGAATCTGGCGCAATTGATCGAGCGCGATCAGCTGGATCTCGCAGACCGATTGTCGTTGGCGATCCGCCTGGCGCGCGCGGTGGGCGCGGTCCATGAGCATCGCCTGATCCATGGCGATATTGCGCCGAAGAATGTGCTGGTGGACCCGGCGTCTTTGGACCTGAAGCTCTGCGACTTCGCGCTGTCCTCGAAACTGGATGTGCAACCTCGGCGCAGCGATGGCGCGGCGATGGTGGGTACGCTGGAGTACATGTCGCCGGAACAGACCGGTCGGACCAACCTCGATATCGACTACCGCAGCGATTTTTATTCGCTCGGCGCTACGCTGTACGAGCTGTTCGCGGGCCGGCCACCGTTCTTGGCCAAGGATCCGATGAGCCTGCTGCACGCGCAACTGGCGAGCGTGCCGGTGCCGCTGCACGAGCTGGACACAACCATTCCCGAACCGCTGTCGGCGATCGTGCAGAAGTTGCTCGCCAAGCATCCGGACGACCGCTACCAGAGCAGCTTTGGGCTGATCCAGGATCTGGAAACCTGCGCAGACAGTTGGCGCAAATACCAGCGAATCGAACGCTTCGCGCTGGCGCGCCTCGACGCGCCCGAGCACTTTTGCATCTCACAAAAACTGTATGGCCGGCAGAGCGAATGCGCAGCGATCCTGTCGGCCTTCAAACGCGTGGTCAGCGCCGCAACGGTCGAGCTGCTGTTGATCAGCGGTTATTCGGGCATCGGCAAGACTGCGCTGGTGAACGAATTGCACCGGCCGGTGCTGTCCCGGCGCGGTTATTTGCTGCGCGGCAAGTGCGACCAGTACAGCCACAATCGCCCGTACATGGCCCTCTCGCAAGCGTTCGGGCAGATGCTGCAGGCGCTTAGCGGCGAAGGCGGCGAGCGACGCCAGTACTGGAAGAGCCGCTTGATCGATGCGCTTGGCGCCAATATTGCGGCAGTAGCCGACATCATCCCCGAGCTGGGGATGTTGGTCGGCAAACTTCCGCCGCTGCCGACGCTGCCGCCCGCGGAGAACGAGCAGCGCTTCCACATCGCGTTTTCGCAGTTCGTGTTGGCGCTGGCCGCGCGCAGCCATCCGCTGCTGCTGTTTCTCGACGATTTGCAATGGGCCGACGTGCCAACGCTGCGGCTGATCGAATCGCTGACGCGCGAGAGCGGCGAGCGCAGCGTGCTTATCGTCGGCGCCTATCGCGACAATGAAGTGCGTCCAGGCGATCCGTTGCTGACCATGCTGAAATCGATCGAGCGCAATGCGCGCGTCGAACACTTGCGCCTGGGGCCGATGCCCGACAGCGATGTGCAGCAGTTGATCGCCGACACCTTGCACACCACGCCTGACGCCGTCGCCGAGCTCTGCTCGCTGTGCCTGGAGAAGACGCGCGGCAACCCGTTTTTCCTCGGACAGTTCCTCAAGAGTCTGCACGAGCAGGGCGATATCTATTACGACCGGGCAAGCGGCGCCTGGCGCTGGGATCTGGATCGCATTCGCCAGCGCGGCATGACCGACAATGTGGTCGAATTGCTGCTCGCCAAGCTGGCTACGCTGCCGGAAGCGACCCGCTCGCTGTTGGCGCGTGCCGCGCACTTCGGCAACCGCTTCGATCAGCGCGTGCTGATGGCGATCGGCGGCTACGACGCGCAATCGGTAAGTGACTGCCTATGGCCGGCATTGCAATCTGGCCTCGTCGTGCCCATCAACGACGACTACAAATACGCGCAAAGTCCGGATCGACTGAAGGACGCGCGCTATCGTTTTTTGCACGATCGCGTCCAGCAAGCGGCGCATGAGCTGGTCGCCGAATCCGAGCGCGCGGCCCTGCGCCTCGCGTGCGGTCGCGCGCTGCTCGCGGCGAGCAGCGAGACCGAGCTGGACGAGCGCCTGTTCGTGATTCTCGAATCGCTGAATGCCGCGATTGAACACATCACCGACCCTGGCGAGCGGCAACGCCTGCTTGAGTTGAATGTACGCGGCGGCATCCGCGCCAAGGGCTCATCGGCATTCGCAGCGGCATTTGCAATGCTGAGTCACGCAGCGCGCCTGATGCCGCCCGATGCATGGGCCTCGATGCCACAAACCGCGCTGACAGTGCACCGAAATCTTGCCGAATCTGAGTACCTGGACGGCCATTTCGACAGCGCACAGGCGCGACTTACCGCGTTGATCGCCGCAGCCCCGAGCGTCGAGGCGAAAGTGACGCTGTGTTTAGCGCAAGTCGAGCAGATGCAGATTCGCGGCCATTTCGCGGCCGCGTTCGACGTGCTCTGCGAAGCGCTGGCCCTGCTCGGCAGGGCGTTTCCGCGTTCCGACGAGGAGGCCGGCGCGTGTTTCGTCGCCGAGTTTACGGATGTCGATGCGCGACTTGCGACGCTCACCGAAAACGATCTGCTCGCGCGCCCGGAAATGCGCAGCCAAGAGCGTCTGCTGGAAATGCAGGTGTACTTCGGCCTCGCCTATGCGACCTATCAGATCAATCGCGGATTGAGTTACGTTTTGGGCGCTTGCCGGATGGTGCGCGCCACCATCGATCACGGCAACTGCGATTTGAGCTCGATCGCCTACGTCACATTCGAAACGGCGATGGCGGCGATGGGCAAACCGTATCCGGCGGTTCACGCGATGGGCCGGTTGGCGCGCAAGTTGGCCGAACAACGCGAGAACCCGTATTTCCGCTCCTCCGTTTACCAATACTTCGCCGCGTTTTACCAGCACTGGTGCGAGCCGCTCAAGGACACCCTGCCCTATCTCGATCTGGGTTTGAGCATGGGGCGCGCCGGCATCAACCCGCTGGCGGCGGGCTACTGTGCGCTGCTGCGCTCGGTGAACACCTTCATCGCCGGCGCGCCGCTCGACGACATCGAAATCGAAGCCGAACAGGGCCTGGCGTTTTTGCAGCGCAGTCGCCAACCGACCACCGAGAACATGTTGCGCATCGGCGTGCTGCAGCCGATCGCAGCGCTGCGCGGACGCGCCACGCAAGGATTCGACACGTCCGAAGTGCGGCTCGCGGCGCTGCTGGGCGACAACTTCGACACGCCCACGATCAGCCTGGCGTTTTACGTGTTCGCGATGACCCGGCACGCGTACCTCTTCGACCTGGCCTCGGACTGGCGCAGCGTTTCGCCCAAAGTGCCGATGATCGGCGCGCTCATGCCCGATAGCCCAACGCTGGCCGAGGCGAGCTTCTTTCGCGCCCTCGGCTTGCTGCGCTTTCATAGCCCCGGCGCAGATCGCGAAGCAGCGATCAACGAAGCGCAGGCGCTGGCGGCGCGTTTCGAAAGCTGGGCAACCCACTGCCCGACCAATTACCAGCACAAGGCGCTGCTGATCCGCGCCGAACTGGCGCGCGTTCGAGACGAGGCCCAATTGGCCATGGAAACCTATGCTCGCGCCATCGACGCTGCCAGTGAATCGGGCTTCATCCATATGGAAGCCTTGAGCAACGAGCTGTACGCCCGCTACTGGCAGGAGCAACAACAGCGCCAACTCGCCAGCAATTTCATCCGCGAGGCCTATTACCACTATCAGCGTTGGGGCGCCTCGGCCAAGTGCAAGCAAATCGAAGCCGTGTGGCCGCAGATCATGTTCCGCGCCATCGAATTGCGGCGCTCGTCGGCCGCATCCACCGGCAGCTTCGGCGCCATTTCCTCGTCCGTAGGCATGCTCGATCTGCACTCTCTGCTCAAGGCTAGCCGCTCGCTTTCGCAAGAAGTGCACATCGACGGGCTGTTGCAGAAGCTGCTTGGAATCGTGCTCGAAAACGCTGGCGCCGAGTACGGCGCCATCGTCAGCGTGGATGAGGAGTCGCTCCTGGTCGAGGCCGTCGGCCAGTTTGGCGAAGGCCGCATGCTCGATTACGCCAGACTCGCCAAAACCTTCGCTGAGCTCAAGAGCGAGGCCCCGCGCCTGCCCCAAGAACTCATCGAGTTCGCGCACCTCACGCGAGGCTTGCAGGTGCTGGACAATCCGGCGAACGATGCGCGCTTTGCTGCCAGCGCCTATTTGCAGGCGCGCAAGCCCAAATCGGTGCTGGTGCTGCCGGTGTTGAATCAAAGCCGCCTCGTGGCGCTTTTGTATGTCGAGAACACGTTGCTCGAGGGCGCATTCACCGAGCGCCACGTCAAGACCCTGGAGTTGCTCGGCGCACAGGCGGCGATTTCGCTGGTCAACGCGCGCCATGTCGAGCAACTCGAACGCAAGGTCGCTGAGCGCACCGAAGAGCTGCGCAGAATGAGCATGAAAGACGGCCTGACCGGCATCGCCAATCGCCGCAGTTTCGACGAGCGCCTCGCCGGCGAGTGGCGCCGTGCGCAACGCACCGGCAAACCGCTGTCGCTGATGATGATCGACATCGATCACTTCAAGCTCTACAACGATCACTATGGACACATCGAGGGCGATCGCTGCATCCGCAGCGTTGCGCAAACCTTGGAGCGCGTCATCAATCGCAGCACCGATCTGGTCGCACGCTACGGCGGCGAGGAGTTCGCAGCGATCCTGCCCGACACCGACAGCGACGCCGCCGCGTGGCTGGCGCAAGCCTGCATCCAGGCGATCACCGATCTCTCGATTGCGCACGCCAAATCCAGCGCCAGCGACTGCGTGAGCATCAGCATCGGCGTCCACACCGCGGCAGCCAACGGCGAGAGCGAAGTGTTGCTTTCGCAAGCCGATCAAGCCCTGTACGAAGCCAAGCGCAGCGGACGCAATCGCTGGCGAGGGTTCGTTCATTGAACGCACCTTGCCATTGGGTCCTTGCGCCAGATGTGCGAGCGATGTTTTTTCGCATGAAACCACGTAGGACTACCGCTGCGTTACGTCGGGTCTTCGTGCCTTGGTGTGAACAGCAGCCGCCTAACCAGGCCTGACGATGACGACACTACCGCCCAACCGCCACTTCGGCCTTCTGTTCGCGACCGTTTTTGGTCTGCTCGCGCTGTGGGCGGCGTGGCGTTCGAGTGCGCTGTGGGTGGCGGTGTTCGTCACGCTTGCAACCCTGTTCGCGGTGCTGGCATGGCGCGCGCCGCAGCGCCTGGCTGGGCTCAATCGGGCATGGATGCGATTGGGGGCGATCCTGGGCGCGATCATCAGTCCGATTGTGCTTGGGGTGATGTTCTTTGTGCTGATTGCGCCAGTGGCACTGCTGACGCGCGCATTCGGGCGCGATGCGCTGCGCTTGAAGAAGCGCGCTGTGAGCAGCTACTGGATCGAGCGCGATCCGCCAGGTCCGGAGCCAGAATCGTTTCGGCGGCAGTTCTGATTCGCGTTTTTTGACGCCGCCAACGCAGTATTCGCGCCAGACCGTGCGCATCAACCGCCGAGCTGCGCTCGGCATGCTCTGGCTGCATGCCGGCGCACAAAGAAAGCAAAGCGCCGAGTGAAACTCGGCGTTACGTTAGGGCGGCGCTGATCGGCGCGACCAAGCGATCGCGAGAGTTCGCCCGATACTGGCTCGGAATACGGCAGAATCGCCGAGTTCGCGATTGCACGATTTAACCCTGATGTCTTTTCTCAAAGAACTCTACGAATTTCTCAAAGCGCGCAAGAAGCTCTGGCTGATGCCGCTGGTGATTTTGATGGTGATGATCGGCGGCATCTTGCTGGTAGCCAAAGGCTCGGTGTTGGCGCCGTTTATCTACACCCTGTTCTGATGCGAATCCTGGGGATTTCCGCCTATTACCACGACGCGGCGGCGGCGCTGCTGGTCGATGGAGAGATCGTGGCGGCGGCGCAGGAGGAGCGCTTTACGCGCGTCAAGCACGACGCCTCGTTTCCCATCCATGCCGCGCGCTACTGCTTGAGCGCGGGCGGCATCGAGGCGGCGGCGCTCGACGGCATCGCGTTTTACGATAAGCCTTTCCTGAAGTTCGAGCGTCTGCTGGAGACGTATCTCGCGTTCGCACCGCGCGGCTTCAAGAGCTTCGCCACGGCGCTGCCGGTGTGGCTCAAGGACAAACTGTTTCAGAAACGCATGATCGCCGACGCGCTGCGCGACGCGTTCGGCAAAGACATCGACTGGACGCAGCGGCTGCTCTTTTCCGAGCACCATTTGAGCCACGCCGCCAGCGCGTTTTTCCCGTCGCCCTTCGACGAGGCTGCGGTGCTGACCATGGATGGCGTGGGCGAGTGGACCACAACCTCGCTCGCGATCGGTCGGGGCAACGACCTGAAAGTGCTGCGCGAGATCCATTTCCCGCATTCGCTGGGACTGCTGTACTCGGCATTCACTTATTACACCGGGTTCAAGGTCAACTCCGGCGAGTACAAAGTGATGGGTCTGGCGCCTTATGGCGAGCCGCGCTTTGCGGAACGCATCAAGCAGCACCTGATCGACATCAAGAACGATGGCAGCTTTGCGCTCGACCTTCGTTACTTCGATTACTGCACCGGTTTGACGATGACCAACGCGCGTTTCGACGCGCTCTTCGGCGGCCCGCCGCGCGCGCCCGAGTCGCAGCTGACACAGCGCGAGATGGACCTTGCTGCATCGATTCAGGCGGTGACGGAAGAGGTGGTGCTCAAGCTAGCGCAAGGCGTGCAGCGCGCGACCGGTCTGCGCAAGCTCTGCCTCGCTGGTGGCGTGGCGTTGAATTGCGTGGCGAACGGCAAGTTGCTGCGCGCCGGTGTGTTCGACGAGATCTACATCCAGCCTGCCGCTGGCGATGCCGGAGGCGCGCTTGGTGCCGCGCTCGGGGCGCACCACATGCTGCATTCGAAACCACGCAGGCCCAAGGGCGATGCGATGCGCGGCGCGTACCTGGGCCCGGCGTATTCGACGCGCGAGATTACCGCGGTACTGGATCGCGTCGGCGCCAGTTACACGGTGCTGAGCGACGAGCGCGCGGTCGCACAGGCGGCGCAGTGGCTTGCCGATGGCATGGCCATCGGCTGGCTGAGTGGGCGCATGGAGTTCGGTCCGCGTGCGCTCGGTGGGCGCAGCATTCTGGCCGACGCGCGCTCGCCGCAGATGCAAAAGCAGCTCAACTTGAAGGTCAAATATCGCGAGTCGTTCCGGCCGTTCGCCCCGAGTGTGCGTCGCGAGGATGTGGCAGCGTGGTTCGATCTCGATACCGATAGTCCGTACATGCTGTTGGTGGCCGACGTAAAGCGTGAGCGTCGTCGCGCGATGACAGACGCGGAGCGTGCGCTATTTGGTATCGATCAACTCAATGTGCCGCGCTCGGACATTCCCGCTGTCACGCACGTCGACTACTCGGCGCGCATCCAAACCGTCTCGGCAGAGGTCAATCCGCGCTATCACGCGTTGCTGAGCGCGTTCAATGAGCTCACCGGCTGCCCGGTGCTGGTCAACACCTCGTTCAACGTGCGCGGCGAGCCGATCGTGTGCACGCCTGAAGATGCGTGGCGCTGTTTCATGGGTTGCGAGCTGGATGCTTTGGTGATGGAAAACGTGGTGCTGAGAAAATCCGATCAACCGGCGGCGCTGAAGGTGGAATACACGCAGCGTTATGCGCTGGATTGAGCCTGTGTCCTCCCACCGCACTGCCCTGTTCCAAATCCACTTCTGCGTTGTGCTGTGGGGCTTTACCGCCATCCTCGGCAAACTGATTACGCTACCGGCCTTAGGCCTGGTGGTCTGGCGCATGGTGCTGGTCGTCGCCGCGCTGGCACTGCTGCCAAGCGTATGGCGTGGCCTGCGCGCGATGGCCGGGAAGCTGTGGATATTTGCCGGCATCGGCGCGCTGGTGGCACTGCATTGGCTGACGTTTTACGGATCGATCAAGCTGGCGAACGCGTCCATCGCCGTCACCTGTATCGCGCTGACACCCATTTTTCTGGCTTTCATCGAACCGTGGATCACCGGCAAGCGCTTCGAGCCGCGCGAGTTGCTGCTGGGCGTGATTGCCGTGCCGGGCGTCGCCCTGGTGGTGGGCGGCGTGGCGCCATCGATGTATCTCGGTATCGCCGTTGGTGTCTTGTCGGCGTTGCTCGTAGCACTCTTCGGCGCACTCAATAAGCGCCATATCGGCTCGCATCCGGCGCTGGCCGTGACCGCCATCGAGCTTGGCGCCGGCGCGCTGGTTCTGATAGCGCTCGGCGCCGCCTGGCCGGGGCTTGGGCCAGTGTTGCCGGAACTCGATCTGCGCAACGCCAGCTTACTCGCGCTGCTCGCTTACGGCTGCACATTATTGCCGTTCGCGCTATCGCTGATCGCGTTACGCCAATTGAGCGCCTACCAGGCGCAGCTGGCGATCAATCTGGAGCCGGTCTACGCCATCGTGCTCGCGATTCCGCTGCTCGGCGAGCAGCGCGAATTGTCGCTGCTGTTCTATCTCGGCGTGGCGCTCATTCTGGCGGCGGTCTTTGCTGAGCCCTGGGTGCGGCGAACTGCAACGGCTACGTGATCGACCGAACACCTGGCGGCTGCGCCGATCAAGGCTTTCGGGAAAACTTCGCTGGATCCATGTCTGCGATCGCGACCTTCGGGCCGACGTAACCGGCGATTCCGATGCACGAGCTTGCTGCAACGGTTTTCCGTTGTGGCTCCAATAGCAGCGACAAATTGCCGTTGTCCTCCCGTATCTCCAGCCGGGTCCCAGCGGATATTCCGAGCCGCGCACGAATCGCCGCCGGGATAACCACTTGACCCTTCTCAGACACGGTAACAATCATAACCATTGGGGCGACTTACCTAAGTAAGCGGACCGTAGCACTGGGGCGCAGCAAAGTCGAACTGGCTGGATCACGGCAATCGATTTTGAGAAGACCGCGCGGTCCGAGTATTGCTCACACCTTCGCCGGCCGCTTCCAACCCTTGATCGTCGCTTGCTTCCCCCGCGCGACGGTCAGTTCGCCCGCGGGTGCATTCTTGGTGACGACGGAGCCGGCGCCGATCGTTGCGCCGGCGCCGACCGTGACGGGCGCTACCAGCGAGGAGTTCGAGCCGATGAAGGCGCCATCGCCGATCTGGGTTTGGTGCTTGTTGACGCCATCGTAGTTGCAGGTAATCGTGCCGGCGCCGATGTTCACTTGCGCGCCGATCGACGCATCGCCGACGTAACTCAAGTGGTTGGCCTTGCTGCCCGCGCCGAAACGCGCTTGCTTGGTTTCTACGAAATTGCCGATATGCGCTCCGGCGTCGAGCACGGTACCGGGGCGCAGGCGCGCATATGGCCCGATGCGACAGGCGCCCAGCGTAACCACACCGTCAAGATCGCAATGTGCGAGTACTTCGGTGCCGGCGGCGAGCGTCGAGTTGCGCACGCGCGAAAACGGGCCGATCGCCACGTCGTCGCCGAGCGACACGTCGCCCTCCAGGATCACATCAATGTCCAGCGATACGTCGCTGCCGACAAGTACCGAGCCGCGCACGTCGACCCGCGCCGCATCGCTCACGCGCACGCCCTCGCGACACAGCGCCGCCACTGCGCGGCGCTGATACAAGCGCTCCAATTCCGCCAGTTGCAGCGGATCGTTGGCGCCGAAGGCTTCGCTCGGATCGGCGCATGCCACCGTTGTTGCGCCGGCGCCGCTCGCCGCCGCCAATCCGAAGACGTCGGTCAAATACAACTCGCCCTGCGCGTTGTTCGGCGTGATGCGCGCCAGCCATGCGCGCAACGCCCCAACGCCGCAGGCGATCACGCCGGTATTGACCACCCGGATCGCCCGCGTCGACGCATCCGCATCGCGCTCTTCGACAATCGCGCTCACAAGGCCGTTCGCGTCCACCACCACGCGCCCATAGCCGTGTGGGTTATCGAGCGTCGCCGTGAGCACCTGCAAACCGGTGCCTGCAGCCATCGGCGCCAAGGTTGCGGCAGTGAGCAGCGGCACGTCGCCATACAGCACCAGCACGCGCGCATCGTCGGGCAGACCGTCCAGCGCCAAACCGACGGCATGTCCTGTGCCGCGCTGCGAAGCCTGATGCACCCAGGCGATATCCGTCGCATCGCGATACGCCGCCTGTAGCTGCTCGCCGCGATGCCCGAAGACCACGCGAATTCCGCCAGGATGCAAAGCCCGCGCGGTTTCCAACACGTGGCTCAACATCGGCTTGCCAGCCACCGGCAACAAGACCTTCGGCCGCCGACTGCGCATGCGTTTGCCCTCGCCCGCAGCGAGGATGAGGATGTGGAGGCTAGTCAGATAAACCATGGTGGTAACCAATCCGTTTCGGCAACGATAGTGCCTCTTGAACAAACCGACCAGCCAAGGCGTTTCGCAAGTCAGAACCCTACGTCTTTTCCTCGGCCATCCCGTGGTTAGTGGATGTTCACCAGGCTCTGCGGCGTTCGGACATCGAGTTCCTTGAATGCACTGAAGTCGCGATCGGCACTCCAGATCTGGCTAACGCCGTTTTCAATGCAAATGGCAGCGATCCGCGCGTCGTGGAATTGCGCGCCTCGGATTCCGCTATCGAATGCCAGGCGCCGCAGTACGCCTAAGTGTCGTTGACCAGGGAGCAGCAATCTGGCTTTTGCGACCTCCGTGAGGGAGTGGATTTGATCGAATGCCAAGTCTGGTGGAGTCGGCGAATGGAAAATCCGCGGATTGGTGACCACCGCAAGGTACTCATGCACGCAGACAACAGGAATTCCTAACGGCATGCCGTGATCAATGGCCTTCGAAATAGCTGCGCGCACGATGTTGTGGAATGGGTTGTCGCTTCGGTGAGCGTAGACGAGGAAATTCGTGTCGAGCGCAATCACTGTTCGCGCTCTGACCAACCCGGAACTGCATTGGCAACCTCACGCCAGTGCTCGGCACTCAACAACGTTCCGGGCACGGGGGGCTGAAAACTCAGGTCAGGCCACGGCGCACTCGAAGGCTGTGGTTGCAGCGCCAAACGCAAGCCGCGTTCGAACAGCTCTTTCAACGTAACGCCTTGAGCACGCGCCGCGTGTTTTGCCTGCTCAAGAAGTGCATCGGAAATTTCGATCGTGGTTTTCATACGGGTCACCCATACCGCCAGATGGGTCAAATGTTAACCCATCGAGCATGATTGATGCCGGCTGCCGACCTATTTCAACAGCACCAGCACCGCGCCCGTTCCGCCCTCCGCCGGCCTGGCGGAGATAAAGCCGATCACTTCGCTGCGCTGACGCAGCCAGCCATCGACCATACCCTTGAGAATGCTTTCGCCGCCGCGACCTTTGCCGTGGATGACGCGCAGGCAGCGGCGACGCTCGGCGCGGGCGTTGGCGAAGAACTCGACCAGGACCTGCTTGGCCTCGTGCATCCGCAAATGGTGCAGATCGACTTCGCCCTCGATGCGGAACTGTCCGCGGCGGAGCTGTTTCAGTAGCTTCGGCGGATAGCCATTTTGCAAATAGTTCAAAACTTCGCCGCTGGCCGCGCCGCTGGCGGTTTCGTCGCTGGCAAGCAGCTCCGCGAGCACGGCGCGCTCATCGGCTTCCGATTGCAAGGGCAGCGGTGCTGGCTGCGGCGCAGATTCGCGGCGCAAGTCGGGGGCGATGTCTAGCGCGCGCACTGGGCCAATGGCGTCGCGGAACAACGCCCGGTCTTCGTTGCTCACGTACGTCCGCGGCGTTTTGGTTTTGGCGCTAATGGCGACGTTTGCCCGCGTATGATTCCGGGAGAGAAGACTAGCGGGCCGGCCTAAGGGATGCATTTACTGGTTAGCAATGATGATGGCGTCGATGCTCCCGGCATCACCGTGCTCAGCGATGCCCTACGCACGCTCGGGCGCGTGAGCGTGGTGGCGCCGGATCGCGATCGCAGCGGTGCGAGTAACTCGCTCACACTGGATCAGCCGATCCGCGCAGTCGATTTGGGCAATGGCCGCTATCGCGTGGCCGGCACGCCCACCGATTGTGTGCATCTGGCGCTGGCCGGATTGCTCGATGAGCCGCCGCGAATCGTGGTGTCGGGCATCAACAATTCCGCAAACATGGGCGACGATGTGCTGTATTCGGGCACCGTGGCGGCGGCGATGGAGGGGCGGTTCCTGGGCCTGCCGGCAATCGCAATGTCGCTGGTCACAGCCGACCACATCGGCAAGCATTACGAGACGGCGGCGCAAGTGGCAGTGAAATTGGTGCAGCGCCTGCTGGCGGACCCATTGCCGGCGGACACCATTTTGAACGTCAATGTACCGGATCGGGCGATTGGCGACATTCGAGGTTTCGAAGTCACGCGGCTCGGCCATCGCCATCGCTCCGAGGCCTGCATTCGTCAATCCGATCCGCGCGGACGCCCGGTATGGTGGATCGGGCCGGCGGGTCCAGAGCAAGACGCCGGGCCCGGAACAGATTTTCACGCGGTGCGCATGGGCTTTGTTTCGATCACACCGCTGACGGTGGATCTGACGCGATACTCGGCACTGGACAAGCTGAGCGCCTGGGTGCACACCGATGCGGCGCGCGCGGGTTTGAGCTTATGACGCGCATCGCACCGCCACCACCGGCTGCGATGAAGGGCGCCGGCATGACCAGCCAGCGCGCGCGCGATCGGCTCATCGAGCGGCTGCGCATCGGCGGCATCAAAGACGAGGCCGTGCTCGAAGTGATGGGTGCTTTGCCGCGGCATTTGTTTATCGACGAAGCGCTCGCGAGCCGCGCCTATGAGGACACCGCATTGCCGATCGGCATGGGGCAGACGATTTCGCAGCCCTACGTGGTGGCGCTGATGACGCAATCGCTGCGCGGAATTGCGGGCATCGACAAGGTCCTGGAAATCGGCACCGGATCGGGCTACCAGGCGGCGGTATTGGCCAAACTGTTCAAAGAAGTATTCACGATCGAGCGAATCGAAGAGCTGCTGCGCATGGCGCGCAAGCGCTTTCGCCAGTTGGGGCTCAACATCCGATCTAAACACGACGATGGCAATATCGGCTGGCCCGAATACGCGCCGTTCGATGCCGTGATCGCTACCGCGGCGCGTGAATCGATCGACCCCAAATTGCTCGACCAGGTGCGTATCGGCGGTATCGTGGTGGCGCCGATCGGTCCGCCGGGGCAACAAACGCTAGTGCGCATGACAAGGGGAGCGGAAGGATGGAGCAGGGAGTCGCTGGGCGCGGTCAGTTTCGTGCCATGGGTCAAAGGCGTGGCATGAGAATTCTGCTGCTGGCGATGCTGCTGCCGCTGGCCGCATGCCAGCAGAGCGTGGTCGTGCGCCCCGCCGCACTGGATGAACCGGCACCGCGCGTTACGCCAGAAGTCGCTGGCGACACGCGCTATCACGAGGTGCAGGCCGGCGATACCTTGTACAAGATTTCCATGCAGTACGGAGTGGACTACCGCGATTTGGCGGCGTGGAATGGCATCGAGGCGCCGTATACGATTTACCCTCGGCAGCGCTTGCGCGTGGGTAGCGATGCGCCAGCGGTGGCCGCCGCATCCACAGAGGCGCAGCAGCCGGTGCCCGCAGCGCCCGTCATCAGTGCGCCCAGCGCGGTGCCGGCGAACGCCGAGCGCGTCGGCGGCGCGGTCGCCGCGTCGGGCGACTCCGGGTACGACGAGCGCTACGGCGTGACCGTGCCGGAAGGTGCCGAACCGCTGGACGGCTCGGCCTCCACGCCCGCGCCGACGCCGCCGCCCCCGACGCCCGCCGAGGCACCGATTGCGAGCGCGCCAGAACCCGTCGCTTCGCCAGCAACGTCAGTGGCCACGCCTGCGGCAGGCGCGAGCGCGCCGACCGCATCCGGCGCGGTGGAATCAACCGCCGCCACAACGACGGCAGCGGGCGCCGTGGCGTCGACCGCCGCCGGCGCCGCAACGACGGCGGCCGCTGCAACTCCCGCGAGCGTTTCGGCGCCCACCGCGCCGAGCGCAGCGTCCGCCCGCCCGAGCGCGGCCGGCTGGATCTGGCCCGCGCAAGGCCGCGTGGTCGTCACCTACGCTGCTGGCGATCCGACGCGCCAAGGCATCGATATCGCCGGCGACCTGGGCTCGCCGATCAGCGCAGCGCGCGACGGCGAAGTGGTTTACAGCGGCGCCGGGTTGATCGGCTACGGCGAGTTGATCATCATCAAACACTCGCCGGAACTCCTGAGTGCCTATGGCCACAATCGAGTCCGCCTGGTGAAGGAAGGCGACAAGGTCAAGGCCGGCCAGAAGATCGCCGAGATGGGCAAAAACGCAGCCAATCGCGTGCTCGTGCATTTCGAGATTCGTCGCAACGGCAAGCCGGTCGATCCGCAGCCGCTGTTGCCGGCGCGTTGATTTTCGCTTGCAACACCGGCTCGCCACGCAGAACGATCTGGACGCCGTGTATGCGCTTTACATGGCGCCGACGGTGGTGCCGTTCCTGGCGTACGACGCCATGGCTCGCAGCGACTTCGAGCCGGTGTACGAGGAGCTGCTGAGCACCCACAACTTTACCCTGTGCCTGGATGATTCCGGCGAGTTGGCGGGTTTCTATCGAGTGACCCGCTTCTCGGGTCGCATGCAACATGTGGCGTACTTGAGCACCGTCGCCGTTGCACCGCGGCTCGCAGGCACGGGCGTTGCGCGGTCGATGATCGATGCCGCAATTGGGCGATTGCGCGTCGCGAGCGTGCTGCGCTTCGAGCTGCTCGTCGAGTCCGACAATCCGCGCGCGATTGCGTTTTACACGAAGCTTGGCTTCGAAGTTGAAGGCCGTCAACGCATGGCGTACAAACGCGCGCACCAAGCGCACTTTGTGGACGAGCTGATGATGGCTCTGGTGTTTTCGGGACCATGAGTAAGAACGCCTGACCCGGGCATTTAGATGGCAGCCGACAGTGTCGGCTGACATCAGCGACCTATCGCCAAGCGTGTCCCCTATCGAGCATGCGCTGTTCGAAATTGTACAGAGCCGATCGCATTGCTGACGCTGCTGCACGTGTCGAGCTGGTAATTCATCGATCGGCCTCACGAAAATGGCCATTCAGTTCATCGGTTTGTGGTTGCGGGTGTTGAAAGTTCGGTCCGGACGGTCTGCGACGCGCAATGGCGTCAAGTCTTACGATATCTGGCACGCAATCTGCAGCATCTCGCGTTTGCAGGCGCCGCCGAGTCCGGCAGCCCCCGCACGGATAACACTGCGCAGGAGATCGAACGATGTTTACAGGGCTCTTCTCCGACCTGCGACTGGGTCTACGCGCATTGAGCGCTCGTCCCGGCTTTTGCATAGCCGCCATCCTCACCTTAGCGCTCGGCATTGGCGCCAACACCGCGGTTTTCAGCGTACTCAACGGCTTGTTACTCAAGCCCCTGCCCTACGCCGATGGCGAACGCCTGGTGCAGGTGTACAACGTTTATCCGAAGATGAACCTGCTCGATGCCGGTTCCTCGGTTCCGGATTATCTGGATCGCAAGACTGACATTGCGGCGCTGGAGGACTTGGCGCTGTACCACGGATCCAGCTTCAACCTCAGTCAGGATGGCGCGCCGCAGCGCTTGACCGGTATTCGCGCTACGGCGTCCTTGTTCACGACGTTGGGTGTGGGCGCCAGCCTCGGACGAACGTTCGGCCAGGACAACGAAAACATCGGCCAGGATCGTGTCGCCGTGCTCAGCCACGCCAGCTGGCAAAACCTGTTTGCCGGCGATCCGCACATCCTCGATCGAGAGGTGCGCATGAACGGCGAGGCCTACAAAGTTATCGGCGTCATGCCTGAGGGTTTTGCGTTTCCGAACAAGGATGTTCAACTTTGGGTGCCGTTCGCTTTCACCGAGGAGCAGCGCAGCGATAACGAACGCGGCAACGAATTCTCGGCGTCGATCGGTCGGCTCGCCCCGGGCGCTACGGTTGAGCAGTTGAATGCGCAACTGCGGGCGAGTGCCCTAAGCCTTGCCGACCGCGTTGCGGGATCAGCCGACGAGCGTGCAGCCGGCTATGCCGCCTTCATACGCGACGGTGGCTTCTATGGCGAAGCCAAGTCCCTTCGCGAACAATGGGTGGGCGAGATCAAACCCACTATTTTCCTGCTGCAATCTGTGGTTGCGCTGGTCTTGCTGATTGCCTGTGCCAATGTCGCCAACCTGATGTTGACGCGCGTCCACGCTCGCGAGCGCGAGTTGTCGGTGAAGACCGCGATCGGGGCTGGCCGCTGGCGCATCGCGCGGCAACTGCTGGTCGAATCCACGCTATTGGCGCTTGCAGGCGGCGCAGCCGGCGTGATCGTGGCATACGCTGCACTGCATCTGCTTGATGTTTTCGATCTGGCGGGCAATCGCTTTGCCGATCAGATCGGCATCGATCATTCGGTGCTGTTGTTTACCATCGGCCTAAGCTGTGCGACCGGCATGCTATTCGGCTTGATGCCGGCGCTGTCTCCGCTGGGCGGCCGCGTCAACGAGATCCTGAAGGAAGGTGGCCGCAGCATGGGCGGGAGTCGAGCCGCACGCATGACACGGCAATTACTCGTCATCGCCCAGATGGGCTTGGCGGTCAGCCTGCTGGTCGGCGCAGGATTGCTGATGCGTAGTTTCTGGAGCGCCCAGGCGCAGGACCCCGGTTTTGTGGAAGACAGCTTGCTGACCGCACGGGTTGAGCTTCCAAGCAGCGCCTACCCAGAGGATGGCCAGAAAGCTGCCTTCTTCGAGCGCACGCTCAGCGAAATCCGCGCTTTGCCCGGCGTCAGCAGCGCCGCCTTTGTGAGCGGCTTACCATTCCAAGGAAGCAGCTGGACCTCGTCGTATCGCATTGACGGACAGGAGGTGACGCCGGGTCAGCCATCGCCACACGGATTCATCCGCACCGTCGACGAAAACTTTTTTGCCGCGATGCGAATCCCGGTGTTGCAGGGGCGCGGCTTCGACGTCTCCGACAGTGCCAGCTCTACACGGGTCGTCGTCATCGACCAGATCTTGGCCAACAAGTACTTTCCGCAAGGCGATGCGATTGGGCAGACGATCCTCTGGGGCGGAGATGAAGAACCGCTCAAGTGGACCATCGTTGGCGTCGTTGGAACGATTAGAAACACCGACCTCACAGAGCCGGTCACGAAGGAGAGCTATTACTTCAGCTTCAGGCAACAACCGTCGGACGAGGGATTCCTGGTGCTGCGTACCGGCCTTCCAACCGGCGGCCTGGTCGACGGACTGCGCGAGGCGGTGCTCAAGGTCGATCCGCAACAGCCCATCCACGACATTCGCACCATGGACGAGCGCATCGCCATCGCCATGGAAGGGCGCCGGGCGCCGATGTTACTCGTGCTGATATTTGCCAGCATCGCCCTGCTGCTGGCGATCATCGGCATTTTCGGCGTGCTTTCGCATATGGTGCAGCAGCGTACCAGTGAGATCGGCGTACGCCTCGCCATCGGTGCCCGCGCAAACGATGTGCAGCGATTGATTTTGGTCCAGGGAGCCCGAATCGTGGCCTACGGTCTCGCGCTGGGAATCGCCGGCGCGCTGACCCTCTCCGGGTTCATGAGGTCGCAGCTATTCGGCGTGAGCAGCTCGGACCCGTTGACGCTGATGTCGGTGCTGCTCCTGTTGGGCGGCACCGCCCTGTTCGCCTGCTGGTTGACTGCGCGGCGAGCCGCCGCGACACAACCGCTGGTCGCGCTGCGGCAGGAGTGAGTTTCTCACCGCGGAATGTTGGATCAAATCGGCGCGAGGACTGGCTTTGGCGGCGTGAGGCGCTTGGACGCAGCGCATGCAAACCCGCGCGTTCGGCAGCGGCTTCGAATGTCCTGGCAACTTACTGCGCATCGATCGCCAACACTCGGAGGCTCAGCGAGACTTCGTCCTTCATGGCCCAGAACCAGTCGTGTGCAACCACAGCCATCAGCGTCTCAACCGTGGTCAGCGCCTGCGCTGGATGGGCGGAATTCACGTCGCAGATGATTGCCGGATATAGCGTGCACAAGCGCCACGCGCTGGGTGCATTTCTCAGCAAGTGTCGCGCGACCTGGTCAAGAACATCAACCGCTACGGCAGGCCCGTAAGCCTGTTCAAGTTCCTCAAGCTCATTCACCGCCAGTTTCAGTTTCATGACCCACGGGACCGCAGAAGCGACGAATCAGCCCGCCAACGCCCCACCGCAGCTCGAACCTTGGCCCGCGGTGCAGCCGTAGCAATGGCCGGCCACGGCGATTTTGCGCGGAATGGGGTCCTGCAACAGATCGCGCAAGTGCATGGGGATGGCGCTCGCCGACAAACGCAGCATCTGGTTGAAATCGCAGTCGAATACATAACCGTCGTAGTCCACGCTCAGCAGCGAGCGGCACATCACGCCAGACAGGTTGTCGTCGCGATGCGCGTCGATCAATTTCAGCAAGTACTCATCGAATTTGCCCTTCGATACCAGCCAGGAGCCGAAGCGCTGAATGGGCATGTTGGCGAGCGCAAACAAGGCGTTGAAGCGGATGCCGAAATTCTCCGCGAGCAGGCGTTTGTAGTCGACTTCGAGTTTTTGCTGATTCGGCGGAAGAAAAGCGCCGTTCGGGTTGTACACCAGATTCAATGGCAAGCGCGGATCGCTGCCGTAACCGAGCGCGTTGAGTTGCTGCAATGCGCGGATCGACGATTCGAAGACGCCGTCGCCGCGCTGCTCATCGACATTCGATTGGCTATAACACGGCAGCGAAGCGACGATTTCCACGCGCTGCTCGGCCAGAAAGCTCCCGACCCACTCGTACCCCGGCTCTTCCATGATAGTGGGGTTGAGTCGATCCATGACGTGGATGCCGCGTGCGCTCGCTTCGCTCACCAGCCAGCGAAACAATGGGTTCATCTCTGGCGATCCGCCGGTCAAATCGAAACGCCGCACGGCATGACGCGCCGCGACATCGAACGCCAATTCCATCGTGGTCCGATCCATCAACTCCTTGCGCCGCGGCCCGGCGTTGACGTGGCAGTGGATGCAACTGAGGTTGCACAAATAGCCCAGATTCAACTGCAAGGTATCGATGCGCTCGCGCTCGATAGGGGGAAACCGGTGCGCCTGAAGGCGCGGCAGTACGTCGTGCATGGCAGGATCTCAACAACAAGGAGCGGCGTTGGCGACCGGCGCAGGAGCGCAATCGAACAGACCATAGTGCCGCCGCTGATCGCCGACGAGATCGAAATGGGCCGCAAAACGGGTGCTTGCGAGCATGTCGAAGGTGTTTCCGCAAACGCGCAGCGGTCGACCCGTTTCAAAGTGATGATGGTCATCCAGATCGAAAGCGTGCGGCGCGCCTTCGATGCTGCCGCGATAGGTCGCAATCTGGCCGAAGTCCTCGCAGCGATCCTCAAGCGGCAGCTTAAATGCGCGCCAGGTAATCGAGGCGAATCCGATCATCCCGATCTTGGCGATGATCGCCTCATCGCGCAGCGCGATCGGTGATTCTTTGATGCGCCGCACATCGCTGCAACCGGCATTCGCCATCAGGCGACGAAAATCCTCGCGGTACATCGCTCCGCCCAGGCATTCGCCGAGCAGTACCGGATCGCGCGCAAGCTCCGCAGGCACGCGGCGGTCGGCAAAAACGTCCGAGAAATACAGCTCGCCACCTGGCTTGAGCACCCGCATGATTTCGCGGAACACGCGCGGCTTCTCGGGCGACAGGTTGAGCACGCAGTTGCTGACGACCACATCGACGCTGCCGTCAGCGATGCCACTGGCCGCCAGATCCTCAATGAATCCTTCGACGAACTCGACGTTACTCTGCGCATAACCGTAGCGTTGCGCCTGCCAAGCCAGATGTGCCCGCGCCACCGCGAGTTGCTCAGCCGTCATATCGACGCCGATGACGCGGCCACGTTCGCCCACCAGACGCGAAAGCAGATACGCATCGCGACCACTGCCACAGCCCAGATCAAGCACTGTCGTTCCTTCGAGTGCCAGCGGTAGTGGCGAGCCGCAGCCGTAGAAGCGCTCACGCACAGCAGGATGCACGTCGTCCAGTAGGCGCCGCAGGTACGCAGGCATGGCGTCGATCGTGCAGCAAGCGCCGGTCTTCAGATCGCTCGATGACTGCAGCACGCTGCCGTAGTAATGGCGAATGGCGGCGAGGGATTCAGTAGCGATCATGGGCGTTCCTCAGCATTGGACGGGTGGAAAAGCTCGTCGCGGCCAGTGGCGCTGGCGAAACGGGCCTGTACCACCAACCTTGGATAATGCACGTAACGCCATCGGCGAGACGTCCGCGCCGGAATCAGGACCGGCCCGCCAACGTTTTGCTGACGCCGGCGCGCAAGCTAGCGCGTAGCGACCCATTGCCATCGACTCTGCATCGCCGATCTCGCGAAGCGCGCGCAGACAGGCGGCGCCATAGCCGCGGCTCCCCTCGCGCACAACGGTGGCGCGGCGGCCAGCGCAATCCAATCGACAACGCCGCTTTCGGCTGGCAGCCTGCGCGCGACGAGCGCGCTCATTTCGCGTTCAACGCCCAGTCGTAGTCGAGGTAGTCGATCTCGACATCGTCGGCCTTAAGTCGTGCGGCGAGCGCCGGATCGGCGCCAATGGCATCGGCATACAGGGCAACAAATGCCGCGACCGATTCGGAACCGCGCCAACCCGTTTCGAAGTCGCCCGCATACCAATTGAAGATCGGCGACAGCAGCAGCAAATCGTCGCCCGCCACATAACGATTGCGCGTTCGATCACGCAAAAAACGGCGCGTCTGGTCGTCGAGCTGCGCATCGAGCTGCGCCGCAGTGAATGCCTCGGGCCGCAACGCCGGACAGCCAATCGATGCGCAGTTCACCGCAAAGAGACAGCAGCGAGTTTTCGCAATGCGAGACAGTGGTGCTGGAGCCGCGGCCCGATCCATTGTTCGCCAACGGGTTCGAATAATGGTGCCGTGTTCGGTTTCCGCCATGCGGTCGTTTTGCTGTGGAAGCGCGCCGTTTGGTGAGTGCCGATGGCGGTCGAATGTCGACTCGCTGTTGGCATGGTGACCCACGCGGCGCGCCTTTCCTCCACACTTTTCAAAGGATTGGGCATGCTGTTTCGATCATTGTTGTTGGCATTCGCGCTGGCGTTGAGTGCTTGTTCCGAAAACTCCACGGGCAATAGCTCGACGCCGAGCGCGGCGGCGCCAGCGCCCGCGACGGCGGAAGAATCCGCGGGCAGGTCGGCAACCGTTGCCGCTTCTGACGCCGTCACCGGCATTCCCGAGTGCGACAACTTTCTGGCCGCTTACGAACGCTGCGTCGCGGACAAAGTGCCGGAAGCATCGCGTGGCACGTTCGACACGAGCCTCAAGCAATGGAAAGACTCGTGGAAGCAGATGGCCAGCGACCCGAACACCAAGGCGATGATGCCCAGCGTCTGTGCGCAGTCGCAGGCGGCAAGCGCGCAATCGATGCAGGCTTACGGCTGCTCGTTCTAAGGGTCGGAGCAGGATCGCGCCGACTCAGCGACGGCGACACGCTGGCGCCAGTCCACGTCAGCCGCAACAAGCTTGATGCTGCGCCGGCGCTCGGCTTGGCGATCGCGCGCGACCGCTGAACTGTAACGGATTCAGATTGGATTCGGGTCGGCGCCCTATGCTCAGCGGTTTTCTGTCGCGGGAACCGCCATGCATCAATCCGAAATGATCGCCCAACCGCCCGGCGAATTCCGGTGGACGCCCGCATGGCGCAAGGCGCTGCTGCCATGGCGCGGCGAGGACTTCGCCGCGCCGGCGCCGCTCGAGCGCGCGGCCGTGACAGTCGATTTTGCGCAACGGCTCGCCGCAACCCAGGCCAGCCCATCCGCCCAGCACTCGCTGCAGTGGAATGCCAAGGCTGTGGGCTTCGCCTTTGACCTGGCCATGCTCGATCCCGCCCGGCTGGCGGAGTCCGCCGACTCGGCGCACTGGGCTGCCCTGCTGCGCCTGCTGATCGACTTCAGCAGCGCCTATCCGCAGCGCACCGCCTGGGCCGACGCACACGCGCTGTGGCAACTGTGCGCGGCGCTGCACGGCCTGCCGTTCGCCCTCGAAGTGCTGCGCGCCGCGCTGGCCGGGCGCGCGCCGATGACCTCAGACGACTTGGCGCGCATCGGCCTGCCCGAGCTGCGTGCGCGCATTGCCGTGCTCGACGATGCTGCCTACGCGCCGCTGCGCGACGCGGCGATCGCGGCGGCTGCGGACGGGGTGGTCGCGGGCGTCATGGCCTACCTGTTCCCGACCGAGCCGGCGCTCATCGCACCCGCCGTCGAGGCCTTGCCGGCGCACACCGCCGGGCGCGAAGCCAGTCTGCTGATGGAATGTCGCCTCGACGAGTCCCAGGCCCAGCGGGTCTACGCGAGCACCGCCGGTTGGGACCATCGCTGGCCGACTTTCGGCGTGCTGCACCTGAACCTAGCGCGCCTGCGCCACCCGCAGGCGCTGGTTATCGCGCTCGATGGGATGGAACGGCAGCATGCCTCAGAATGGCGCCGCGACATGCTGGGCGTGATTCGCGCGCACGACAGCGCCGAGGCACTCGCGGCGCTGCTGGCGCGGCTGGACGACAAGGCAGCGCGCGCGCTGGCCGAGCCCTTCGCCGCGCAGTGGCCCGAGCTGGCCATCCGGCTGGCTGCCGAGCGCGTCGCGGCAGGCACGGACAAGGCCTTGCGCGAATGGCTGGAGCGCTTCGTCACGGTGCACGCCGAGGCGCTTGCAGCGGCGCGCGCCCACGCCGATGCGGCGATCCGCCCCCTGCTCGATCGCATGGCGGCGCGGCAGGCCGCGCGCGCGCCGGAAGCGCCGCTGGATGCGCTGCCCGAGTGGCTGCGCGCCCCACCCTGGCGCGCGGGCAAGCGCGCAGCGGGCGCGGACCCTGCGTGGGCGCTGCCTGGCAAGCCGCCGAAGCTGCCGGATTTCTGGCAGCCGGCGGCCTGCCCGCCGCTGCTGCGCGATGGCCGCGCGCTGCCGGCCAGCGTGCTCGACGCGATCGGAGAGATGCTCGCCGCCACGCCGCTGGAGGCGCACTACATCGGACTTGATGAGTTGCGCGAGCTGTGCACGCGCGCCAGCCTCGGAGCTTTTGCGTGGGCGCTGTTCGAGGCCTGGCTCGGCGTCGGCGCGCCGGGCAAGGCGCAGTGGGCCTTCGCCGCGCTCGCGCACCTCGGCGATGACGAGTGCGCGCGCAAGCTCGCCAGGCTGATCCGCGCCTGGCCCACCGAGGGCGCCAGTGCGCGCGCGGCGATGGGCCTGGAGGTGCTCGCCGGCATGGGTTCGGATGTCGCGCTGATGTTGCTGTCCGGCATCGCGCAGAAGGTCAAGAGCAAGCCGCTGCAGGCCAAGGCACAGGCCAAGCTGGAACAGCTGGCGCAGGCGCGCGGCCTGAGCGAGGAGGAACTCGCCGACCGGCTGGTGCCGGATCTCGGCCTGGCCGAGGACGGCACGATGGTCCTCGATTTCGGGCCACGGCAGTTCGTGGTCGGCTTCGACGAGCACTTGCAGCCGCTTGTGCGCGATGCCGGCGGCGCGTTGCTCAAGGATCTGCCCGCGCCGGGCAAGTCCGATGACGCCGCGCTGGCCGAGTCCGCGGTGGCGCAATGGAAGGCGCTGAAGAAGGACGCGCGCACGCTCGCTGCATTGCAGCTGCGCCGGCTGGAATCCGCGATGGCGCTGCGCCGCCGCTGGCGCGCGACGGAGTTCCGCGCTTGCTTCGTCGAGCACCCGCTGATGCGCCACCTGGCGCGCCGGCTGCTGTGGGCGGAATTCGCCGGAGGCGTCGCGCAACGCGCCTTCCGCGTAGCCGAAGATCTGAGCTTCGCCGACGCTCGCGACGAACTGCTGACGCTGCAGGACGACGCCGTCGTCGGCCTGGCGCATCCGCTGGAACTGGCGGCCGACGAGCTTGCGGCCTTCACCCGGATTTTCGCCGACTACGAGATTGCCCAGCCCTTCGTGCAACTCGGCCGCGAGGTCCACCGGCTCAGCGACGACGAACGCGCCGGATCGACGCTGGCGCGCTTCGCCGGCCGCAAGGTCGCGATCGGCAGCCTGGTCGGCCTGGAATCCCGTGGCTGGCGCAAGGACGAGCTGACCACCGAAAGCGGCCGTTTCGCCGAAGCGATCCGCGTGTTCGAGGACGGCGCGCGGGTGCGCCTGCCGTTCACGCCGGGCGCCTGGATTGGCGATGTGAAGTCTGAGCCGGCGCAGACCCTGCAAGCGCTGGAACTGGAGGGCCTGGAGAACTGGGGTGCTGTCGATCCGGTACTGGCCAGTGAGATCCTGCGCGACATCGAGCGCCTGGCGGTGCTCGCATAAGCGCGGCGCCCGAACCGCAGCCGCCCGCCTTTGCACAGCCTGCACCCTGTGCTCTGCAGTGAGATCCTGCGCGACATCGAACGCATGCCCGAGGTCACCGGATGAGCAAGCCGACCCTGCAACGCCCCGCGGCCGAGGTCCAGCACGCCGCCGAACTGGCGCGATTGCGCAAGGCCGACACGGCCGCGCGCCCGCCCGGCTGGCAGCTCTCGATGCCGGCGGTGCGCGCCTTCATTCTCGGCGACGAGGCGCAGGGCGCGAGCGCCAAGCTGGTGCTGCCCGCCTCTCTGATTGAGCGCGCGCTGGTGACCCTCGCCAGCAATCGCGCCTTGCTGCTGGTCGGCGAGCCAGGCACGGCGAAATCGCTGTTCGGCGAACTGCTGGCAGCGGCGATCAGCGGCGATTCCACGCTGACCATCCAGGGCGGCGCGGCGACCACCGAGGACCAGATCAAGTACGGCTGGAACTACG
>ERZ1066126.193-NODE-193-length-32941-cov-24.007146_pt1:2500-32941 | contig 32941 bp, 27 predicted proteins | sample MGYA00382773_ERZ1066126 | MGnify/ENA primary metagenome ERZ1066126 (study PRJEB33369, sample SAMEA5778356) | biofilm metagenome | biome: Industrial cooling water; feature: Water cooling tower basin; material: Biofilm | place: United Arab Emirates... | reverse complement strand
ATAAAGTGTTGTATTTTCAGCAATTGGGTGTCGTCCTAAAAGAGCCGCACCCAAATCAATTTTCAACTGCCACAGACTGCGTCTCTTGGCACGGCAGTCATCAGTGTGAACAAGCCCGATGGCAGCATCGCGGCTGGCGTAATCGAGATTACCAACGTCAACCCTGGCCTCTTTTCTGCAGACGCTTCTGGTGGAGGCTTGGCTGCGGCAGTGGTGCTGCGCGTCAAAGCCAACGGAGAGCAGGTTTATGAGCCTGTCGGGCAGTTTGATCCGGCGACCAATCGTTTCGTCGCCTTGCCGATTGATGTCAGCAATCCGTCTGAACAAGTCTTTTTGCTGTTGTATGGAACTGGTTTTCGCCATCACAGCGGATTGAACAACGTCAACGTCACGATCAACGGCGCGGACGCCGAAGTCCTGTTTGCCGGAGCGCAAGGCGAGTTTGTCGGTTTGGATCAATGCAATGTTCGGCTGTCGCCGTCGCTGGCCGGGAGCGGCGAACTCAGCCGTAGCGCTGACGGTGGACGGCAAAACCTCCAACACGGTCAAAGCCAGAATCAAATAATTTCGCGTTCGTAGTTCCGCCTTCAGGCGGCTGCGGCTCGGCACGAGCCATACCGTTGGCGGCTTCTTAGCTGCGCTGCCGCCTGAAGGCGGAACTACAAGCATGTCAACCGACCAGCATGGTGGTGGATCGAAGTAACAACCCGGCGGACAAGGTGGTGGATTACGCTTACCAGTATTACGACGCCAACGGCAAAAATAACAATCGCATCCGCCAGATCACGGATAACATCGAAACGGCGTACTCGACCACGTACACTTACGACGATTACAACCGGCTGACCAACGCAACGGCCAACGCCTTCAGCCGCAATTACAGCTTTGACGAATGGGGCAACATCAAGAACTTTTCGGGCTTGACGCTGAATTACCAGAGACCAACGCCAGCGGAGCGCCGAGTACCAACCGCATTAACAGCGACAGCCAGGGCTACGGGTATTCCTATGATTCAGCCGGAAACATGACGACGGGAATGGGACAGAGTTACAGCTATGACGGAGCGAATCGGCTGAAGACAGCCAGCGGCGGCACGAGCAGTTACAGCTACGAAGGCGACGGCAAGCGATTGAAGAAGACCGAAAACGGAACGACGACGTATTACGTCTACTCCTCGAAGCTCGGCCAGTCCGTGATGGAAGTGAACGCAAGCAGCGTCCAGCGAGCGTATGTCTATTCCGGCAGCAAACTCGTAGCGATGCAGGCTACGGACGGGCAATTTTACTGGCTGCACACGAACCATCTGGGGAACTCCCGCGCGATGACGGATGCGAATGGGAATCTGACATACAAAGGCCAATTTGATCCTTACGGAACGACGCTCACCGAATGGTCAGGCTCAGGCAACACCAACCTGAACTCGAAGAAGTTCACCGGCTACGAACGCGACTCAGCGACGGGCTTGGATTATGCGAATGCGCGGATGTATAACTCTGCGCGGGGGAGGTTCATGACACCGGATCCGATTGGGCTGAAGGCTGCGAGCAAGCGTAAACCACTGACGCTGAATCTCTATTCGTATGTTCACAATGATCCAGTAAATTTTGTTGATCCGAGCGGAACCTGCATCGTTTACTGGTATCGAGTGAATGAAACTTACGGTTATTGGGACACGATTTTATGCAGAAATGAGGATAGGGAGGTGTTTCAGCCTGAGTTGCCGCCTGTTGATCAGGGAGGAGGTAGCCAACAAACCCAAGCTATTGATAAAACCGCTGAGGCAAGCAATATATTGGGGCAATTTATGGGAGATAGCCCAGTGCGATGCAAAGTTCCTCGGACTTGGTTTAGATTATAGAACGGTAGGAACAGGAAATAGCACTATTAAGTTCATTGACCCGAACGGTGATTCTGCTTTACTGAATATGACTTTAGGCCAGTTAGGCGTGACAACGCCCAGTCTAAGAAACGATAAGCTTTCAGATTGGGTTATTGGAAACAACGCTTACGGATTTACCATATGGGAAACGGGCACCATATACCTCGGGGATAGCTTTAAATTACAATCTCCGCAGGAGCAAGGGATTACCATTGCACACGAGTTGCTTCATGCCCATGTTCAAGGGAGTGAAGCAAAAATACTAAATAGGCTTGGCGTAATAGACCCTAGAACAGGTGAAGTCTGGGATGAAACCGACAACAGGGGAGCAGACGCTGGCCTTAACAGTTATTTAAAAAGTGGATACCAAAAGGCAACCCTGTAACTATGAAGCAATTAAGCGTTTTTGCTATGAACACTTAATCGCAATATCATAACCTTGCAAATTAAGGAGTATAAAGTTGTGTCATACTTATTTTTCATACTGACTTTCTTCGTGCTAGAGGCCTCGGCTTTACTGCTGCCCCAAGAAACGATTTCCAGGCCGAAGTTAAGCTTTACCTCTGCGAAAGCTTTGACGGCCAAAATGAACATAGACAATGGAAGCGAGATTGAGATTAGCGGAAAACTGATCTATACAGTAACCAAGATAAATTACGATGACTCATTAGAGGGCAAGCTTACTTACATCGTGTCTGAGAAGAGTTTTGAAGATATTGCAAGGCTATTTGGGAAAACTACTACAGGCGATGAAATAAAGCTGAGCTTTAATCGCATTTCAGCATTGCCTCAAAAATCCACAGACTGCCCAAGCATTAATTTGGAATTTAAGCAGCAATTACACTCAACAAGAGTAAGCGGAGATGTGGCTACTATCCGATTCGATTCATTCCTGCTTAATATAAAAACGGATGACCAAAAAGAGCTTGACAAATTATTATGCGAATGGGTGAAACGAATTCAAGCTGGGCGAGGTGGTACACGAGCCATAATCACTCAGATAAACCATTTATTGGAAGGAACGAGCTAGATAACTGCCTAGTGCAGACGCCGAAGTCCTGTTTGCCGGAGCGCACGGCGAGTTTGTAGGTTTGGATCAATGCAATGTTCGGCTGTCGCCTTCGCTGGCTGGGAGCGGCGAAATCAGAATTGCGCTGACGGCGGACGGCAAAACTTCCAACACGGTCAAAGCCAGAATCAAATAATTTCGCGTTCGGAGTTCCGCCTTCAGGCGGCTGCGGCTCGGCACGAGCCATACCGTTGGCGGCTTAGCTGCGCTGCCGCCTGGAGGCGGAACTACGAACATGGCGGACGCCGAAGTCCTGTTTGCCGGAGCGCAAGGCGGTTTTGTCGGTTTGGATCAGTGCAATGTGCGACTGTCGTCGTCGCTGACCGGGAGCGGCGAAATCAGCATTGCGCTGACGGTGGACGGCAAAACCTCCAACACGGTCAAAGCCAGAATCAAATAATTTCGCGTTCGTAGTTCCGCCTTCAGGCGGCTGCGGCTCGGCACGAGCCATACCGTTGGCAGCAGCGCTGCCGCCTGAAGGCGGAACTACATGCCGGTCTCTGTTTGCCGGTGCGCAGGGCGAGTTTGTCGGGTTGGATCAATGCAATGTGCGGCTGGTGCCTTCGCTGGCCGGGAGCGGCGAAATCAGCCGTAGCGCTGACGGTGGACGGCAAAATCGCCAACACAGTCAAAGCCAGAATTAAATAGCGTTCGTTTCGGAAATCCCCTGTTTAGCCTGCGAAGCAGGCGACAGCATAAGGCTTGTGGCGCTCAGGCTTGACCGCTTCCCGACACGCAGGTGAAGATTCGCCGCACAGTCCGAAAGGAGGCAACGTGATGAACACGTTTCAACCTTTGAAGCAAATGAAGCAAAAAACAGATTCAGCGAATTGATTGCCGTTGCTGGCGTAGGCGAACCGCAACTGATTACAAAAAACGGCGTGGGAACTGCAGTGTTGATTTCTTACGACGATTACCGCCGATTGACAGCGCGCAGCAAACCGCTGACCGAATTCCTGCTGGAAAGCCCATTGAAAGATTCAGGCATTGACCTTGATCGTTCCCAAGCGGGCTGCTGAAGTTTCAGCGTCTGAGCATCAATAAACTGCCTAGCACTTCTCGCTGGCGTTCGTTGAGTTTCGGCAACGGTCTCAACTGCACGCGGCCTCGCGGAGGTAATTCAAGCTTCAAGCCATAAGCTTTCACTCGTTCGGCCAGATCAATTTGTTTTGTGCCTTCGATGTCATCTCGAATCAGCCGGGCAAAATCGCCCAACTTGCCAAGTTCGATCAGCACCTCTCGATTGCCGATTTCCCGTTCGGAGTGCGCGTACAAAGTCTTCATCACATCGGCCAGGTTGAGTTTCGCGCGGCTTTGCCAACGAAGCTCCAGATCATACAGCGCCGCCACCAGCATGCCTTTGCGATACACCAGATCGTAGCTGGCCGGGCTGGAAAACTTATCCAGCGAAGCCGCGATCAATGACAATTGTCCGCGTTGTGGATTGAACAGATAAGCTTCGTATTCGCCGCTGACGGCGTCCAGGTATTCGTCCAGCGTCAACAGATTCAACCGCGCCAGAGTCATCAGCGCCACATATCGCGTGAAACCTTCCCAGAACCAATCGAAGTTTTCCCGAATTCGAAAAGCATTCGGCAAATAGAAATGAAACATTTCATGCGCCAGATGGCGGTGAAAATGGTTGACGGTTTGAACCGGATCGTTGTTCGTATTCAGCAACAGCACGACCGTGCGACCAAGTGTCACTGCGCTGGAACGCAAGCCGGTCAGCGGTTGAGGAAACGGAGTCAGCAAAACCAGAAATTCGCCTTGTTCGCGGCTGCCGATCATAGCGGCTTGTTCGCGTGCGATGGCTTCGGCCAAAGGGAAAATTTCTTCGTCGCGGAAATTCCATTGCCCGGCGATTGCGATTCGCAAATTCATGTTGCCGACGTTTACCGTTCGCTCGCGAAAACGAGCCAGAAAAAACACTGCTTTTGAATTGTAGGCCAGTTCGTAGACGCCGTTTCGCTGACGTTCGGTGGTGGCAATTTGCCAGTCGTTCGGCGGAGAGAATTTCAGCGTCGTCGGGTTCGTGGTTTCGCACGGTTCGGATTGCGAACAAATTCGCGGCAACAAATCGGCAATCATCAACACTGCGGCGTCTGCGCCGATGCTGGACACCAGGGCGTGCTGAGCCGGATCGAACGCGCGCGCCAACCGCATTTCATAACGTATCGTGGCCGCGCCGGAATTGGCCGCGAAGAAAACCAATCCATTGCCACGCAGTTCCAGCGGCAGCGGCGAATTTGCCGAAGTCGAAACTTTCAATGCGTGAACACGGTCGCTGAGATGGTCAACGCCGGCAAACTGATCCACAAACTGAAGCCGGGTTTTGCCTGCAGGCAGATTGGTTGCGTTGCAAGTGATCGTCGCCGAACGATTCGTTGTAGAGATTTCCTGGATTCGACAATCAAGGCTTGGCGATTGACGGCTTTGACCTACTGCCGGACAAAGCAGCAGCGCGAGCAACGCTGAAATCTTGATGAGCGGTTTCAGGTTGGGTTTCACAGGTTGTCGAAATGCATGTTGATTTTGTACAGCGTGTCCACGATCAGCACGGCAATCGGCGGACACAACAGCGCAGGCAGATAAGAATCAAACGGCGGCGGTGGTTCGGCTCCGGTTGGCGTGTAAGTCATGATGCCGATCAGCAATCCGGCGGACAGGGAAATCAGGTAACCGGTGATGACGAAAAACCAGGCCACACTGCGTTTGAAAGGTTTGTCTGGTTTGCGCGAACGTGTAATGGAAACGCGTTCTGGGCGATAGGTGTAATAATCGAAATGCTCTTTCAGGCTCTTGAACAAATGCCAGATGCTGACGACAAACAGCGTAAACAATGTGATTTGCCAGAACAGGCTTTTCGGCTCGAACTGCTGTGGATACATGGCCACAAAAAAAGTGGAGATGAACAGCGTGACGGTGGTATAGACGGCTTTGCCGCGCGCCTGCGTTTCCTGGCGTTCGCGTTCCAGCCATTCGTTGACCACTTGATCGGCGCGCGCCTGGTAATAGGCGCGGCGAGCAGCGCGGGCGGCATTGACGTTGTTTTGGCGAGCAATGGATTCGGCTGTGCGGCCCGTGCGGTCGTAAGCCTGACGCCGATTGGGATCAATCAGTGTGTGATATGCCTCGTTGATCTGAGCGAACCGTGTGCTTGCCGAAGGATCGGAATTCACGTCAGGGTGATACTGACGCGCCAGACGGCGGTAAGCAGATTTGATTTCTTCGGTTTTAGCAGTGCGGTTGACGCCCAGCACAGAATACAAATCAGGCATGATGTTGATCCGATCAAGAAAACGATTGCGGCCAGGGCTGCCGACAAACCGATGAGTATTTTACGCAGCCTCTGCGCGGTTTCAAGCAGGATGATTGCTTATTGATGGCCAGATGCCGGGAAGATGCCTATAATCCGCGCAGCCACTGTGCCGCCCCTGACCGACAGGCTTTTTGACTACGCTGTCCCCACGGTTGTTCCCCACACGTACAGCCGAACCGACTCAATTTCACGAAAAAAATCGGGAAGTAATTCACTGGGAGAATCTTATGCCGACCGTTCGTCGTCCTGAACCGTTGACCACGCAAAAAACTCAAATTGCTTATCGTCTGATCCGCGCAGCAATCCTTTGCTTATTTGTTGGGTTGTTGGTCGTTGGGCTGACGCAAATTCTGCTGCCGAAAACCCGCGCTGCCGCCACAGTGGTCAACAGCGTGCCGGTGGCCAGCGTTTCCGCCGCAAGTTTTGTCGCTTCGCCCGCAACGCTGGCCCAGAATTCCATCGCCGCAGCCTTCGGAACGCAACTGGCGATTACCACGCAAATCGCGGCAACGCAGCCTTTGCCGACTAATCTGGCCGGAACCACTGTGACCATCGGCGGCGTTCCCGCGCAATTGTTTTTTGTTTCTTCGGGGCAGATCAATTACCTGATTCCCGAAAATGCTCCGCCCGGAGATGCGCAAGTCGTGGTGACTTCGACGGCGGACAACGGCGATCAAGTCATTTCTCGCGGGGTGGTCAAAATTGCGTCTGCGGCTCCGGCCTTGTTCACGGCCAATGCCAACGGCGCAGGAGTTCCCGCTGCCGTCACCGGGCGAGTCAATGCCAACAACCAATTTGTCTTTGATCCGAATCCGCCGTTTGAACCTGACCCGGTGACGCCCGGAGTTTTCATTCCTTCGCCGATTGACGTGGGGACGGACGAGCTACCGGCATTTTTGATTTTGTATGGAACCGGATTGCGCAACGCCGAGCCGAATTCGCTGCGCGCCATTATCGGCGGACTGGAAGTTCCTGTGGTGGCCGTAGCCGCTCCGGGATTTACGGGACTCGATCAGGTCAATTTGCAGATTCCGACTTCGCTCAAAGGACGCGGGGAAGTGGATGTCGCCTTGGTGGCCAGCGGCGTTTCGTCCAATGTCGTGAAAGTGAATCTGGCGGGAAATCCCAGTTCCACGTTGGCCATTACCGGTTTCAGCATCAACGAACCGGCCATCGTCGGTCAGACCGTCACCATCAATGGCAATGGCTTTTCGACCACGCCGGAAAACAACATCGTTCGATTCGGCGCAGCGCAGGCGCGTGTCATAAATGCCACGGCGAATCAGTTGACTGTGATCGTTCCGTTCGGAGCCGAATCGGGTCGCGTGCTGGTTCAGAATCAACAAGGCGAAACGCGCAGCGCTGCGTCGTTTCGCATCAAAACTTCGCTGAGCGGCATTGTGCAATCTACAGGTTCGGCAACCAACGATCCGGCGCCGCTGGAAGGCGTGGCGATTCGCGTCATCGGCACAAACCTCACCGTGCGAACCAATCGGCAGGGAGCGTTTGTCGTCGCGGACATACCGGCAGGCGCGACTCAACTGGAAGTGGACGGCGGAACGACGAACAGTTCGCCGCCTTTTCCGACCATCACGCTGAAAACCAATGTGCTGGCCGACCGCGACAATCCGTTCAGCCAGCCGGTCAGTTTGCAGCAGGTCAATGGCGGCAGTGGCAATGTCGGGAATTTCGGTGAGGAGCCGGGAGTCGGTAATCAGGAATTGGCTGCCGGTGACAAGTTGCCGGTGTCCGGTGATCGGTGGTCGGCGAATTTCAAACAACTGATTTCGGGATTGAACAGGCTCGCAAACCAGTCGGTGACTGACTCCCGACTCCTAACTCCCGATTCCCGACTGGCCACCAAACAGCAATCTTCCAACAAAAACACCATCGTTTCCGACCGAGGCATTTCGCTGGAAATTCCGATTGGCACGAATGTGCGGTTTCCCGATGGCAAAACTCGCGGTTCGGTGCAATTGACTCTGGTGCAACGGTCACGGTTGCCGGGGCTGAGCTTGCCGACTGGAGTGTATTCGTCTTCCATAGCGCAAATCACACCGCTGGGAACGCAGTTTTCTCCGGGCGCAAGCCTGACGTTCCCAAATCCCGATCAAGCCAATTTGCCGCCGGGCGCTAAGGTGGATTTGTATCGCTACGATTTTCAAGCTGGCGGATTCATCAAACGCGGCACGGCAACCGTCACGGCGGATCGCGCGCGCGTGGTGTCAGACGGGCGCGTGGTGGATGTGGCCAGTTTCTGGTTTGCGGCTGCGCCGGGCGGAGTAACGACGGTTGTCGGACGCGTCGTCAATGAAAACGGCTCGCCGGTCTTTGGCGCAAAAGTCACGGTTAATGGCCGAGCCAGCCGTACGGATTCCAATGGCGGATTTGCCGTGGTGGATGTGGCGACGGTGGGCAACGCGCAAACTCAGGCTGAAGCCGTGTTGCCTCGACAATGGGATTCCGCTCCGCGCGGAACGTCAGCGTTGACGAATGTCGTTCCGGGCGGCGTGACCAGAGTCGGCACAATTACCCTGAACAACACCATCGTCACAGGATTGGTTTTGTCGCCCTTCGTGATTGATTTTGGTTCCACTGGCGCTCCGAAAAAAGTCGAAGTGACGTTGACGCAACCAGCGGCGGCGGGTGGATTGGTCGTGTCGTTGACCAGCCGCAATACCCGCGTGGCGACGGTTCCGGCCAACGTGACAATTCCGGCGGGACAAACGACAGCTTCATTCAACGTCACGCGTGTCGGTCCGGGAACAGCAATTCTGGAAGCTCGCGCAACCGTTGGCGGACGCGCGCTGGAAACCTTTGCCGTGGTGACGGTGTCATTGCCTGCGCCAACGTTGACCGCTGTCAATCCGGCGGCAGCCGCGCCCGGAGCCATAATCACTGTCAGCGGCACAGGGCTGAGTTCGATTCCCGGCAACAACATTTTCTCCTTGTTTCGCGGCAACAATCTGATCTGGATTTTTGATCCCACTGAAAACGAATTGCTGGCCGATACTTCGGGTAGAATCTCCGTGCGATTGGAAGTTCCGCCAGTCGGGGCCGGAGCCACAACCATTCGCGCTTCGGTCGTCAATGCAGCGACCGGCGTTTTGTCAGACCTCAGCGCGCCGTTGAATTTCACTGTGAATGCTTCAATCGTGCCGACTCCCGTGTTGGCCAGCGTCACGCCTGAACAAGGCAAACCGCGCGACCGAGTGACCATCAACGGCAGCGATTTCAGCGCGACATTGTTGCAGAACATCGTCATCTTTCGTCAGGACGGCAAGGAACAACCGGCTCGTGTCGCCCAGGCCAGCGCCACGCAACTCGTCGTGCAGGTTCCTGCGCTCGGTCTGGTTGGCGGACCGGCTTCGATCATTGTCACGCGAATCGGCAACGACGGCGCCAGAAGTGGCCGCTCGAATGCGCTGGATTTCACTGTGACCGAAGAAGTGACCGTTCCGCTCAAACCGACTTTGGCCTCGGTCGTCAATTTGCTTACCAATCAACCCAGCGGACGTGACGGCAATGCCATTCGCGCGACGGGCACAAACTTCGGAGTGAATTTCCTGAATGCTTCGGGCGATTTGGCCAACGAAGAGTCTTTGATTTCCTTGCTGGTGTTTTATCAAAACAACGAGTTCGTCAATTTCTCGTTGCCGACCGGCGCGCAAACCGGCACACAGTTGACTGCCGTTGTGCCCACGGGGATGGCGATTGGCCAGGCGCAAATCACCGCAGTGACCTTTGATCTGGAAACCGGATTGCTCAGCGATGAAAGCAACTCCGTGAGTTTCAACATCACGGCCAACAGTTTGCGACTGATCAACGAAGACGAACCGAACAATTCACCGGCCACGGCGACAAGAATCACCGTGCCGATCATTGTCGAAGGCCGGGCGGCCTTGAACGATCCGGCGGAACTCGTGATTCCTTTCGACGACGGCACGGTCGAAAAACTGCACGACCTGTTTTATCTGAAACTGGATAGGGACACCCCGCTGACGATTTCGCTGGGATTTTTGCCCACGGGTGATCTTGATCTGTTCCTCTTGCAGGAAGATGCCAATGGAGATTTGGCCGTCGTAGCGTTTTCGGCACGCAATCAGGGCATCCTGGAACAGCTTTCCGGCACGCTCAAAGCCGGCGAGTATTACATCGCTGTCGGAGCCTTCTCGGGCAGCAGCGGATACTTGCTGACCGTTGCGCAAGGCACGTCGTTGCAGGATTCGGGATTGCCCAGCAGTTTTGGCGTCCGTCAGCCGGGATTGATTGAGCGAAGGAAGTGGTGATTATGGCTGATGTGTAGTTTGAGTGTTGGAATTACCCCGGCACTGGCAAGGATGTCAGGGCCGGGGATATTTTGCTGCTCTCCGGTCAACAAGGATTTTTGAAGCGCGTCTTCTACTTATCAGGTTATTCCTGTTTATGGAATGGAAGGTTGCGGAGTTTGACCGTTAGCCGCGATTCTAGCGGCAATGACTTCGCGCAATGCCTGATTGACAGACTCTTCATCAGGAAAAAAGGTGGCGATGTCAGGCGCCAACCGAATTATTCGCCGAGCAGCTTGTCCTTTGTATTCGCGGCCTTCTGCTTTGGCTCTCCGCCGAAGTTCAGCGAAATCGTATTCTGGTTCGCCCTCATCGCTCAGATCGTAATCATCATCTTCAAGCAAACGGATCGTATGATTCATAGTGCCTTCTTTCTTTCGGCGTTGGCTCTCTGGCGCTGATAAGCCGCATTGCATCAGTTTTCTCAGAGAAGACTACAACCAGTAACCTTCCCTCTGATGATCTGCCAATCGCGCTAAACCGTGCTTCTTCAATTGAGTGCGCAAAATCCGGTTGAATGTCCACAAGCGGATCATCGAACACAGTCAAAGCTTCTTCAAACGACACTCCATGTTTCTGAAGATTACTCTGTGCTTTCAACGAATGCCATTCAAAATTCATCGTGGCTCCGACTGACTTGTGCACTTATAGATTGATGTAATTCGGCCCACCGCCGCCTTCGGGCGTGACCCAATCAATGATCTGGTACGGATCCATGATGTCGCAGGTCTTGCAGTGGACACAGTTTGAAAAATTGATTTTCGGGCGGCGTCCGCCTTCGACTTCTTCCGGTTCGTACACTGCCGCCGGGCAAAAGTATTGGCAGGGATTGCCGTATTCAACCGTGCAGCGTTCGATGCAGATGTTGGTATCCAGCACTTTCAAATGCGGCGGCTGGTCTTCGTCGTGTTCGGTGCCGGAGCGGAACACGTCCGAGACTTTTTCAAAGGTCAGTTTGTTGTCGCATTTTTGTGGTTCGGCCTGAACAAATTCGCCCGCCTGTTTTGGCCAGCGGTTGTAATAGTGCTGCTTTTTCATGTGCTCGTGGCCTGCTTCGACGTGAATGTCGCCCAGCAGCCCAAAGCCCTTGGTGGGAACCTGGAATCCGCTTTCGATCAAGCCCCACAACCGTCCGTGCCGAAACGCCTGATGGAAATTGCGAACTTCGTACAGTTCTTTGTGGATGTAGCTGGTTTTGACTTTCGCATCGAAGGCTTTCAGTTGCGCTTCGTCGAATTTATCCGCCAACAGAGCTTCAAAGATTGTTTCCGCCGCCAGCATTCCGGACTTCATGGCCATGTGAATGCCTTTCAGCTTTTGCGAATTCAGGAAGCTGGCCGAATCGCCGATGATCAAAAATCCATCGCCGTAAAACTTCGGCTGCGAGAGCAATCCGCCTTCGGGAATGGTTTTCGCGCCGTAATGCAGCATCTTGCCGCCTTCCAACATGGCGGCAATCGCCGGGTGCTGTTTGAATTCGTTGAACAGCCGATGCGGATCGGTGAACGGATCTTGATAATCCAGGCCAACGACCAGGCCTATGTCCAGCAGGTCGTTTTGCATGCCGTAAACGAAACCTCCGCCGAAAACATCGTTTGGCAGCGGATACCCCAGCGTGTGCATGACGAATCCGGGCGTGACGCGGCCTTTCGGCAATTCCCAAATTTCTTTGACGCCGACGGCATAAACTTGCGGGTTCTCACCCTCAAGACCAAGTTTCTCGACCAGTTTTTTGGTCAACGAACCGCGCGAACCTTCGCCGAGCACGGTGACTTTGGCAAAGATGTCCGCACCGGGCTGGAAATTGTTTTTCGGTTCGCCGTCTTTGCCGATGCCTTTGTCGCCGGTGCGAACGCCTATGACTTTGCCCGCGTCGTCGTACAGCAACGAGGCGCCGGGAAATTCGGGAATCAGCATGACGTCGGATTCTTCGACAATCGGCCCCAGCCAGCGAATCAGCTTGTTCAAGCTGACCACGTATTTGCCGTGATTGTTCAGCGGCGGCGGGATGATCGGCGATTTGATCTTGCGCGTTTTGGTCAGGTACGAAACGTCTTCTTCGGTGACTTCAGATTCCACCGGAGCGCCTCGCTCTTTCCAATCGGGCATCAATTCCGTCAGCGGTCGCATATCCATCACCGCGCCCGAAATCATGTGCGAACCAACTTCGCGGCCTTTTTCGATGACGGCGATGGTCAATTCGCCCAGAGCATTGTTGTGCTCTTCGTTGTGCTTGTTGATTAGCTGACGTAGGTGCAAGGCTCCCGCCAGCGAAGCCGGGCCAGCGCCGACAAAAAGTACGTCAACTTCTAAAGTGTCGCGTTCGATGTTGTTCATAGTAGTTCGAGGTTAGAAGGAGTTCTGAAATTTTATCCCTGATAGTGGTCAGTCAAAGCCGCTTCGTGTTCCGGCTTCATGCAGTTCTGAATGAAATCTTCCAAGGATGAATAGAAGCAGGTAAAAGGCCATTCATCGCTCGTTTCTTTTCTCCAGGTCAGATGCACAACGGCTAACGATGGTGTGTTTTTGGGCAAAAAGAACAACACGTCATCAGTATCTTTTCTGCGAGCAACGCCGACTGCTTCAATTTGAAAGAGTGGATGCTTGGGCGACACTTCAGACTCTAACTCACGTTCCAGCCCGGACTTTTCCGGATTCCACGGATCAAGCCATTCAATTTGCGAGAAGTCATCAATGTTCATAAAAAGCGAGGCAGCAGTGAAGTTGCATTCAAGATGGCACGCTCAATTTCCGGCGCGAAGTAAGCTCTTGTGAGTTATTCAAGTGTGCGCCGCTGCCAGCAGAACTTGCTCCACAGCGCCAGGCAGGCTGATTAGGTGAAAGCGAGTTGCAGTGAACGCATAGTCTTCACCACTTTCATCCACGACACGCAGATAGCCATGCGCCTCGGCTTCCTTGTCTCGGATCATCTGATAGAGTTTGCCGACTTCCAATGATGCTTTGTAGCCGGAGTTATCCAAACAGACAGCGAATTGCTCAGAAGATGTTTCTTTCATGGATAATCCCCAATTGCGTTCAAGCTGCCTGCAAAAAGGCTTTCTCAGCTACCTGCGGCAACTCAACTGCAACGAAGCAATCCTGCGGATAAAGATAGTCTTCACCGGATTCATCAATCACCCGAAGATTGCCATCTTCGGCAGCAAGCTCATCTGGCAGAACCTGGTAGACCTTGCGAAGCTCCAGGTCTTCGCAATCTTCGTTGTTAATGCAGAGGACGAATTGCGGTAATGATTTCTTTTTCCTGTTCATACGAATCTTTCAGTCGAGATAACGTTTGACCTTCATCTTTTTCTTGGCGATGCCGTGGGCTTCATACCAGTGAAGCTCCACTCTTCGCACTCGGCCATTTCGGAAACGGACGTTGCCGATGCCTTTCAGCTTACGCCATCGTCCTTTGCCAAACTGTCTCTGCAAACGAGCTAAGTCGCGGATTTCGCTGCCGACAGCAATTGTTTCGATGGCCGTAATTTCACTGATCAACTCGAATTTCATCGAAACGCATGCTGCCAATCGTGACTGAATGAATCAAGCTAACTGCGTTTTTTCAAACTTTACTTCGCTGCACTCGAAGCCGCCGGATTCTGTTTGGGCGGCATTTGGAACGGATACACATCCGGCGTGACGCGGACGCCGCTGGTGAATTTGAACGGATATTTGCCGCCGCTGGGAAACGTCATTTCAACAAAGTACGCCGTGAAGCCGGCTTCGGGCTTCGCCATTTTGCCGACGTACACACCGGGTTTGACCGGTTGCAGCGTTTCGCTCTTGTAGGCTTTGCCGATGATGTCCACGCGGAAATCGCGCGCTTTCGGATTGGTCGCGTACCAGAGTTTGACTTCGGTCGGTTGGGTGACGGTGTTGACGGTGATCGAACCGTCTTTTTCAAACTTCCAACTGTAACGCGGGCGCGGAGTTCCTTTTTGCACGGATTCGTAAAAAGCGTCGAGCGTCATTGGAGCGTCCGTGCCGTCCAGGCTGTGTTTGGCGTTCGGCACGTAACGCAGATGTTTTTCGCCTTTCAAACCGTCGTAATAAAACTGGGACGAATCCGGCAGGAAGAATTCATCGCCCGTGGCGTTGATAATCATCTTGGGCATTGTCAGCCGGTCGCGGTACGAGTACGGGTCTTCGATGTCCATCAACGCTTTGTGTTGCGGAGTTCCCATCCACGGAACGGTGTTCAAATAATCCCTGACCGCCGGCGCCCAGAATCCATAAGCCCGGTAATGATGTTCCATGCTTTTTTCCAGGTTCAGGCAATCAATGACATACGGCACTATGGCGACCACGCGGTCGTCAACAATCGCCGTGGTCCAGGTTGTCCAACCGCGTTTCGATCCGCCGCTGACGATGAACTTTTCGACTTTCGCTGATTTCTTGCCGCCTTCGGCGCTTGCCGCCACCGAAGTGATGGTATCCAGCGCGCGCACCGAAGCTTTGGTCATTGGCAAACGCAGCGGCCAGTTTTCATCGCCCGTTCGCATGAACTTTTCCCACGTGTAGGAAATGATCGCGTCTTCGTTGCGGGATTTGGTTTCATCTTTGAAGGTCAGCGGTTCATACGGAATCATCTTCAATTCGGCGACGACGGATTTTGTCCGCACAGCCATATCCGTGAAGATTCCATTCGGCGCGCCCGGTTCTTTGCTGGTTGCCGAACCGCCGGAAATGAACATAAACGCGGTTGGCGAAGCGACTTCATCCGGTTGCGTGATCGTCATCCAATGTTCCCAAATCGGTTTGTCCACCTCTTCAGCCGTGCGCCATTGCTGCGAAGTCATGCGAACAACGTAAACCGTGAAACCTTCTTTTTTGATGGTGTTCGTGATTTTGTAGCTGTAATTTGGATCGGGTTTGTGGACGTACCGATCCAGCGCGGTGATTTTTTTACCTTTGCGCGCTTTGGCGTCGGTGTGGCCGACAAAAGCGACGAAAGCCAGAAGAAGCGCAACATAACAAACGAACAAGCGGCGATTGATGGTCATTGAGAAAACTCCGGGAATTGGGAATTTGTAGTAAGAGGCATTAACCATTGACCATTTGCCATTATCCATTAACCGATGGGTATGAAACTTATTCTGTCGGTTAATGGTCAATGGCTAATGGTTAATGGAGCTTTTGCTGTTGTTACTGTTTCAGCTTTTCAGCTTCGGCGGTCAGCGCCGGGACGATTTCAAACAAATCGCCGACGATTCCGTAGTCGGCAATTTCAAAAATCGGCGCTTCTTTGTCTTTGTTGATGGCGACGATGGTGCGCGCGCCTTTCATGCCGACCAGATGCTGAATCGCGCCGGAAATGCCTACAGCCAGATACATCTTCGGAGCGACGGTTTGGCCCGAAGAACCGATCTGCCGATCCATTGGCAACCATTCGTTATCGCAAATCGGACGCGAAGCGGCGATTTCGGCTCCCATCGCATCGGCCAATTTCTTGACGATTTCGATGTTCTTCTGCTCTTTGATGCCGCGACCGACCGAAACAATCAGCGGAGCCGCAGTCAAGTCCACAGCGGCTTTGGCTTCTTTGAATCGCTCTTCCGGTTGCTGGCGAACTGCGCCGCCATCCAGCTTTACGCTCAACGATTTGACTTCGGCTTGACCGGCTTCACATTCATCGCCGCGAAAGCTGCCGATCTGGAAACTGACGAAATGCGGTTTGTCGCCGACGGGTACGACATCAGCGGCCATCTTGCCCTGAAAAACTTGTCGCGTCAGAACCAGTTCGCCGCCTTCGACTTTGTGGCCGATGCAATCGCCAACCAGCGCGCGCCGCAAAGACGCCGCGAGTTTTGGCGCAAAGTCGCGGACTTCGTAGGTGTGCGTCATCAAAACCAGTTCAGGTTGCAGTTGTTCGATGATTTGTTTGAACGCGGATGAATAACCGTCGGCGGTGTATGACTTCAGCGAGTCGTTTTCGACTGTGTAAACCGCGCTGAGCTTTTTCGCTGCGACTTCGCCAGCCGCTGCACCAATGCCGTTGCCAAAAATGACTGCCGAAACAGCCTGTCCCGTGACGCCGCTGATTAACTGAGCCGCGCGCACCGCTTCGTAAGATGCTTTGTTGATCTTTCCGTCAACGTGTTCGATGAAAACTAAAATCATAAATCCTCCGGGAGTCGGGAGTCGGGAGTCGGGAGTCGGGAGTCGGCTGCGCGAAGCGCTACTGACTACCGTCTACTGACTACCGACTACTTAAAAAACGCGAGCTTCATTTTTCAGCTTGTCCATCAACCTGGCGGCGATTTCCGCCGGGCTGCCTTCGATGAACTGAGTCTGTTTGGATTTTTGCGGAACATAGATTTTGCGAATCTGCGTTTTCGGAGCCAGTTCGTCGGCTGACAAACCGAGCGCGGCAGCGTCCAGCTTCTTAATCTCTTTTTTCTTGGCCGCCATGATGCCTTTCAGTGTGGCGTAACGCAGTGTGTTAATGCCGGATTGGATGGTCAACACCGCCGGCGCGGGGAAGCTGACCCATTGAAAAAATCCGTTTTCCAATTCGCGTTTGACTTTCAGAGCGCCGTTTTCAGATTGCACATCCATGACGATTGTGGCGTGCGGCAAGCCCAACAATTCCGCCGCAATGACGCCGGTTTGCGCGTAACCGTGATCGTCGGATTGCAAGCCGGTCAGCAGCAGATCGAAGCCTTCGGCTTTGGCCGCCGCCGCAATCACTGAAGCCGCGCCAAAAGCGTCAAGGCTGTCGAAGGCCGAGTCTTCCAGATGCAAACCACGATCGGCTCCGCGCGCCAGAGCTTCCTTGATGACGGATTGCGCGCGCGCCGGGCCTAAACTCAACGCGATGACTTCGCCGCCGTGTTTTTCCTTCAATTGCAGCGCGGCTTCCAAACCGTACTGATCGGATTCGTTGATCTCATAAGTCAGATCGCGATCCTGAATCCAGGTTCCTTGTTCGTTGATGCGAAGAATCGAATCGTTCTTCGGCACCTGTTTCAGACAGACGATAATTTTCATAACGACTCCTGTCGCAGTTTAGAGACTTCTGCAAAAATTGCTTGGGATTAAGACGTGAAATGCCGCTGAATGAATGCTCATTCAGCGGCAAATTTATACTTGATGAAACTCAATCCGGCAACCGGAGGAGCGGAAAAGCTCTGAGGAAGAAGCCTTACTTGTTGGCTTCTTCCAAACTTTTGATGGCATCCATCGCGGCGGCTTTCAATTGATCCAGGCATTCGCGCTGCTGGGCTTCGCGCAGAGCGGGCAGAGCGCGTTTGTTGCCGATTTTGCCAAGCGCGCGAATCGCCGACACGCGCGCGCGAATGTTTTTGTCGTTGGTCAATTCGATCAACTGGTCAACGATCTTGTCGGCTTTGGTTTCTTTCTGGAGTTCCTTGCCGAGCGTTCCCAGACAGCCGATGGCGGCGACACGAATCGGAACCGGTTTGCCGTATTTGCTGTGATCGAGAGCCAGATCAACTCCGCGTTTGTCTTTGGCCTGACTCAAACCATGAAAGACCGAAGCGGCGATGACTTCCTGCCAGGAAGTTTTGCCAAGAGCGGATTTTGCGGCGTCTAACGCTTTGTCGCTGCCATTGGCCAAAAGTGCGCGAACCGCGGCAACTGTGGCGAAATAACTTTCGTCTTTCCGCGCAACTTCGCGCAGCAAATCCGTCGCGGCTTCGTCTTTGAAATTGCCAAGCGCCCAGACACACGCCCGGCGAACGCGTGAATCGGATTCGGCTTTGTAACGTTGAGTCAACACGGTTCGCGCCGTGTCGCCCCCGATTTCGCCAATCGAGATGGCCGCCGCCATTCGCACGCCGAAAAAATCCTCGCTGGTCAGCGCGGCGCTCAACGCAGAAATGGTTTCGTCGCCTTTGAACGCAGACAGTTCACGGGCAGCGCGAACGCGATCCATCACGTCACCGGCTTTGGTGAGCTGATAGCTCAATTCCTGAGCCGATTTCGGAAAGTTCATCAGCTTGAAAATGCGATGACCTTTGTCGAACAAAACCATGCGTGGTTTGGCTTCGCATGGAAAATAAAACTCCTGCTCGGCATTGGTGACTTCGACGCGGTAACTTTGGCGGCGTTCGGTTTCGATGATTTCACCTGCTTCGATGGTCGTGATTTCAATTTCGACCGGAAAGCGGAATACAGGTGTTTGCTCTTCCTCGTTTTCCTGCGTTTGCTTCACAGACACGCGCAGCAGTTTTTGATCGCGTTGCCAATCGTAGCTGACTTCCAGTTGAGGATAACCCGCGCTGTGCAGCCATTGATCGAAAAACCAATGCAGGTTTTGCCCCGTCGCTTCTTCGATGGCGACTTTGAAATCGTTGGTTTCGGCAACGCCGAACTCGAATTTTTTCAGGTAATGCGCCAACGAACGGAAAAAGCCATCATCGCCCAGCGTCCAGCGCAACATGTCCAGCACGCACGCGCCTTTTTCGTAAGCGTGGCGGTCCATCAACTCTTCGGAAAAACGATAGCGGCGACAATCAATAGGGCGGCGATGGCTGGTCCAATCTTCGCGCAGGTAAGTCAGGAAATCCTGAAAGATGACAAACCGCGCCTCGTCCAGTCCACGCGAATGTTCGCGCCAGAGATATTCGCTGTAAGTGGCGAAACTTTCGTTGAGCCAGATCTGAGTCCAGTCTTTGCAAGTCACCAGATCGCCCCACCATTGATGCGCCAGTTCGTGAGCGACGATGTCGTCGTAATTGAGGTCGAGTTCGGCTGGCGCGTCCAGCAAACAGCGGTCGGTGAAAGTCGAAGCCGAGGTGTTTTCCATCGCGCCGAACAGAAAATCGTCCACCAGAATCTGCGCGTATTTGGCGTAAGGATAGTTGTAGCCAAACCGCTGTTCGAACAGTTCGATCATCTTCGGCGTGTTGGCAAAGAGTTTGTGCCCGGCGGCGACGCGGTCTTTATAAACGTAATAATCCACCGGCAAATCTTTGTAATTGTCCTTGATGTGTTCGTATTCGCCGACCACCAGAGTCACCAGATATGCCGGATGCGGTTGCGCCTGACTCCAATGAAAAGTTCGTGTGCCCTCTTGTGGGTTGTCGCGCACGCCCAGCAATTCACCATTTGACAGGGCAAAGCCTCCGGTGTTGACCGTGACAATCAATTCGGTGGTCATTTTCTGGTTGGTCACGTCGTGGCAGGGAAACCACCAGTGTGCGTCTTCGTTTTCGCCCTGAGACCAGATTTGGCGAGGTTTGTTCGGATAAGCTTCGTCGGGTTTGATGAAAAACAATCCTTTGCGCGGAGAGCAGGCATACGTGATGGCGACGGTCAGCCGTTCGTCACGCGCGTAACCGCGATCCAGTTCGATGACCAATCGGTTCGGATGAGTTTCAAAATCCAGATGAGCGGCAAGTTCTGTAGCAGAGCGCAGCAGATTTCCGGTTCCACGCCGTTCGACCGTCAGCAGTTTGACGCCGGCAACGCGCATTTCAGAAGCATCCAGTGCGAAATACCTGAAATCGTCGTTGAGCGGCGACAGCGTGATGATGGCAGCGCCTTCGACAGATTCTTTTTCGTCATCAATTCGTAGCTCCAGTTTCAAATGGTGAATGGTGAATCGGCGATCAGGCGTTTGGCGTTCGTCGCCCTCCACAGGCGAACGATCAATGTTGACAACGGTTTCGTAAAGGTTCGTGTCAGACCAGGAACGCGGGTCGAGCAAGGCAGGGTGAATGAGTTTGTCGTTCATGGCTGCGTAGTTTCGAGGTTTGATTGCCAAGATGCAAGATATGGTTTTCGGGAAAGAGCCGGTTGTTTTGCTCTGGCGGGCAAATGTATGATTGCCAGCGTCAGAGATAAAAACATCACTGAATCAAAAAACGAAAAGAGACACATCAAAAAATGCTTTGCTGGGGTATTGACGCGCAACCTGGTTGCAGGTTGTGAACCATTACCCGCTGATTTCGGTACCGAAATCAGCCATCGCCAGAGCTGCAAAAAATCAGGTTCGAGAATGACGAATTGCAGCTCAAGCACCAGACTAGGTGAAGGAGATAATAATGAACAAGCAATTGAAGTATCTGGTTTCCGCCTTTGTCATGACGATTGCATTGATGATCGCAAGCGTCATTTCCGCCAATGCGCAAGCTTCCAGTACAACCGCTGAAGTGCGCGGGCAAGTCACTGACAGCACAGGGGCAGTCATTCCCGGCGCAACCGTTACCCTGACGGATATAAGCAAAGGCACTGTGCGCACTTCCACCACGGATGCCGAAGGCAATTATGTTTTCCTGGCGCTGCTGCCGGGTTCTTACGATCTGAAAATCGAAGCCAAGGGATTTGCCGGAAAAACCACCCGATTGGAATTGACCGTCGGCCAACAGGCCAACATTTCGTTCCAACTGGTTGCCGGTGGAATGGAGATCAAGGTTGACGTTATTGCGGGCGGAGAAGTAGTCGAAACTTCGCGCCCGGAACAATCCTCGGTCGTTGATAACAAGCAGATCACAAATCTGCCGATCAATCGCCGTAACTTTCTGGATTACGCCTTGCTGACTCCGGGTGTGGTGGATGCCGACAACATTGCTGATTCTTCGGATTTTCGCGTGGCGCAAACCCCGCAATCAGGCCTTTCGTTTGGCGGTAACAACGGACGCGGCAACATGGTGCAGGTGGACGGCGCTGAAACCCTGAGCGCTTCGGGCGGCGTGCAGGCCACAGTCAGCCAGGAAGCTGTGCAGGAATTCCAGGTCGTTCGCAACAGCTTCAGCGCAGAATTTGGCGGAGCGGCAGGCGGCGTCGTCAACATCGTTTCCAAATCAGGAGCCAACAGATTTTTCGGCAGCGCCTTTGGCCTGTTCCGCAATCAGGCTCTCGATGCTCGAAATGCCTTCGATTTCAATCCGAGCGGCCAATCGCCGTTCAGCCGCTATCAATACGGCGGTTCGGTCGGCGGCCCCATCAAACAAGACAAAACCTTTTTCTTCCTGGTCGCCGAACGGTTGGATCAGGAGCGAACGGCGTTCGTCAATTTGCTCAACGATCCGAACATCTTTCAACCGACCGCTTCGCAAAACGCGCTGTTGAATTATCTCAACACGGTTCCGGCCTTTGCGCCTTTGGCGGCTGCGGGACGCGCGGCATTGACGACCACCGCACAAAGTTATCCACGCACGGTCAATTTGTTCACCAGCGCCAGCGGCCAATTCCCGTTCGATGAAACGCAAACGCAGTTTTCCGCTCGTCTGGATCACAATTTCAGCGACAAGAGCACGGGCTATCTGCGTTTCAACCTGACGGATTCGTTTTTCCAGAATCAGGCGGCGGGCGCTTTGACGGCGGTGTCGCGCGGACGCACTTTCGATTCATTCAATGGCGGCGTGGTCGCTTCGCACAACTATCAATTCGGTTCCAGCGCCTTCAATGAAGTGAAATTGCAGTACAGCCACACGCGGTCGGCGTTTATTCCCAACGACCCGAACGGCCCGGAATTCAACATCGAAGGTTTCGGCAATTTTGGCCGCGACATTTTCCTGCCGTCGCAGACCATCGAACGGCATTACGACGTTTACGACAACTTCACCAAGATCGCCGGCAATCACACGGTGAAATTCGGCGGTTCGGCGTTCTTCCACGACATTTCCACCAACAGCGAAACCTTTTTCGGTGGCCGGTTCAATTTTGGCGCGGCCTTTCCATTGGCCACGGTGTTGTCGTTGGACCCGCGTGTAGGGCCGACTGTGGTGCAGCAATTGACGGCGTTTCTGCAGGCCAACCAGCCGAGTCTGGTTCCCGCCCTGAGCGCGCCGATCAATGCCCTGCAGTCCTTTAACCTTGGCTTGCCCACGGTGTATCAGCAGGGCTTTGGCGATGCGGCGGCGGATGGTTGGTCGAATCGTTATGGCCTCTACATTCAGGACGCCTGGAAAATGGCGCCGAATTTCACGCTCAATCTGGGCTTGCGATACGCCATTCACGACGAACCGTTTTTCATTCCGACCTACAAACGGGATTGGCAACCGCGCGCCAGCTTTTCGTGGGATCCGGGCAAAGATGGAAAAACCGTGATTCGCGGCGGAGCGGGAGTTTTCGTCGGTTTCTTGAACAATGCCGTCGCCAACGTGACGCGCGAACTGGGCGGTTTTGACGACCCGACCAGCATTTTCATCGTCCTGGCGACGCCGACCACCAACTCGTTCGGATTGCCGCGTTCGTTCGATATGTACGGCGGATTGGCGCAATTGACCAACAACTTTTCGCGTCCGATTACGCTCAACGACGTTCGCCAGATTCTGCCGCCGGCTTCCTCGCTTCCGCCGGGAGTGACGGCGCGTCCGATTACGCCAGGGCCGGGAACTCCGCTGGAAGTTCGATTCCGCCAGGCTGATGGCTATCGCAACCCGACCAGCTATCAGGCGAGCTTGGGGGTTCAGCGCGATCTTGGCGGCGGATTTTCGCTGGACGCCGGATATTTGTATGTTCGCGGATTGCACATCACACGCAACCGCGACATCAATCAGTTCAAGGCGACCGGTCCGGTCAGTCCGCTCAATCCGAATGGCGGGCCGAGCTTCATACGGTTCCCAACGGCGGCTCAGGCGCAGGCTGGATTAACCAGCGATTACCGCAATCCGCTGCGGTTGCAGGACAACGTCTATGAAACGACTGCCAATTCGTTTTATCACGCGATGACCTTGCAGGTGCAAAAACGATTCGCCAACAATTTCAGTCTCAACGCTCATTACACCTTGTCCAAGGCGATTGACGAAGTGACTGATTTCAACAGCGATTTTTCAGCGCAAGATCCGTTGAACATTCGCCTGGATCGTTCGCTGTCGTCGTTCGATCAGCGGCATCGGTTCGTCGCCAGCGCGGTGGTTCAAAGCTGGTGGTCGAATCCTGTGGCAAAAGACTGGACGCTGGCTCCGATTGTTGTGGCGCAAAGCGGTCGTCCGTTCAATCTGTTGCTCGGATTCGACGCCAACGCCGATGGGCGCGCGCAAAGCGATCGTCCGGGACAGGCTGGTCGCAACACCGGTCGCGGCGAAGCGTTTTACAGTTTCGATCTGCGGCTGGCGCGACGTTTCCTGGTCAAAGAAACACGATTTCTGGAATTCACCTTTGAAGCATTCAACCTCTTCAACCGGGTCAATTTCCTGGGCATCAACAACATCATCGGCGGAGCCTGTGTGGATGGCGGCGGATTGCCGATTCCCTGCACGACGGGCGGAGCGCCGTTGACCAACTTCAATCTGCGCGGACAGGAAAACAGATTGCCGACGCAACCACTCGGGTTCACGTCGGCGGCTGACGCCCGACAGTTGCAACTCGGCGTACGGTTCAACTGGTAAGACTGAAGTTGTCGCGTGCAGCGAACTGAAAACGCCGGGTTTGCCCAAGACAAAGAGGCAAGCTCGGCGTTTTTGTCGTTTTGTCGGCTTGAAATAAATGTGCGATGATTCGGCCTCATTCCAACGCAGTAAATTCAAGTAGCAAAAATAGTAGAGCCACCCGTTGAGGTTGCTCTGTTTCTGGCAAGGAAGCTTTACGAGAACACCGGCAAGCTCGGCAGCTTGCCTCACATTATTCTGAAGGAGGCACAAGCTTATGTTTTCAAGGCGAATGATCGCCGTATTTTTCCTGGCGCTGGCTGCGATGGGCAGCATCGCTTGCGGAGGCAACAAAGAAGAAACCGCTCCGGCGGCCAATGTCGGCCCAACCTGGAAACCGACGGGCAACGAAGGCAACATCGCCGGAACCATCGCCTTTGCCGGAGCTTCGCCTGCTCCGCGCAAACTCGACACTTCCAATGACGGCGCATGCGGCGAAGCTTTCGCCAACGACATTCTGGTGGCTGACGGCAAGTTGCAAAATGTGTTTGTCTACGTGAAAAGCGGATTGCCCGCCGATGCCAATTTTGAAATTTCGACTGCCGAAGTGACGCTCGATCAAAAAGGCTGTGTGTACATTCCGCGCGTGCTGGGCATTCAAACCGGACAGCCGCTGAAGATCACCAATTCGGACCAAACCAATCACAACATCCATCCCGTGCCGAGAATCAACCGCGAATGGAACGAATCGCAGTTGAGAGGGCAAGCGCCTATCATCAAGACCTTTGCCAAGGCGGAAACGCAAATTCCTGTGAAGTGCAACATGCATTCGTGGATGCTGGCGCACGTCAACGTCATGGCGCATCCGTTTTTTGCCGTCAGCGGCGCGGATGGTTCGTTTTCGATCAAAGGTTTGCCGCCTGGCGAATACGAACTCGAAGCCTGGCATGAAAAGTTCGGCGCGCAGACTCTGAAAGTCACCGTTGCCGAAAAAGCAGACGCCAAAGCGGACTTTTCCTTTGACGCGGCGAAGGCTTACAACGCCAGTTCGCTGAAGGTTCAGCCGGCGCTGGTTCTTCCCTAAATCATTGCGGATTGCGGATTGCGGATTATCTGATTCGCAAATCCGCATTCCGCAATTCGAATTCCGCAATCAAAAATGGGTCGTTTACTCGCAATTCTCATCTGGCTGATTACTCTGGGCACCGTTGCGTTTTTCGTCTGGTCGAAATCGAAACCGGGCTGGTGGTTTCCCGAAGCGATTTCGACACACGCAACGGCGATGGACAGCCAGTTCAACATCACCTGGGCGGTCGTGGCCGTAGCTTTTCTTGGGGCGCACGCCGCGCTCGGTTATGCGGTTTGGAAATTTCGCGCGCGCGGCAACGAACGCGCCAGTTACAACGAAGGCAATACGCGCATTGAAATCGTGCTGGTGGCGATTACTGGTATTGTTTTTGTCGCCTTGGCCATTACAGGCCAGCGCGTATGGGCGAATCTGCATTTGAATCAGGCTCCGCCAGACGCCTTGCAGGTCGAAGTCACCGGGCAACAATTCAACTGGTATTTTCGCCATCCCGGTTCGGATGGCCGATTCGGTTCCACCAGCCCCAAGCTGTATGACGATGCCGACAACACAATGGGCGCTCGACCGGGACCGTTGGGAATTGATTCGAAAGACCCTTCAGGGAAAGACGATATTGTCGGCCAGACTTTGGTCATTCCGGTGAATCGTCCAATCAACCTGACGCTTCGCGCCAAAGACGTGACGCATAACTTTTACGCTCCGGCGTTGCGATTGAAGCAGGATGCTGTGCCGGGTTTGAAAATCAACTTGCACTTTATGGCCACCAAAGAAGGCCGATACGAAATTGCCTGTGCCGAGTTGTGCGGGCAGCTTCACCACCAGATGCGCGCTTACATGCGAGTCGTTTCGCAAGCCGAGTTTGAAACCTGGTTGAGCGAAAACGCGCCAAAGTAGTTCAAACGAAGTAGCTCAAGAAAAGCTATGGCTGAACAAATTCAAACATCACACGCCGCTCCGAAAGGCTTCCTTCGCAAATACATTTTCAGCACCGATCACAAAATCATCGGCATACAATACTTTTTTCTGGCATTGGTTGCTGCGCTGATCGGAATGGTCATGTCGCTGTTGATACGGTTGCGACTGGCCTGGCCGACCGAACGTTGGCCGATGCTGGAAGCGATTTTTCCAGAAGGCTTCAAGGACGGATTGATGCAGCCGGAATTTTATCTGGCGATGGTGACAATGCACGGCACGATCATGGTCTTTATGGTGCTGACCACCGCGCCGCAATCTGGATTCGGTAATTACTTTTTGCCGATTCAAATCGGAGCGCGCGATATGGCTTTTCCTGTCTTGAACGCGCTTTCGTTCTGGCTGACGTTTTTGAGCTTTGCGGTTTTGATGGCGGCGCTGTTTGTCGTCGGCGGAGCGCCGCTCGGCGGATGGACTTTTTACCCCACCCTGAGCGCGATTCCTTCTGCCGGGCCTGGACAGGCGTTGGGCGCGGATTTGTGGATCGTCAGCATCGCCATCTTTTGCGTAGCTTCGCTGCTGACAGCGCTGAATTTCATCACGACGACCTTGAACATGCGAACCAGCGGCATGACATTGATGCGAATGCCGCTGACGTGCTGGGGATGGTTTACGACTGCGGTGATTGCGCTGTTGGCGTTTCCGGTCTTGCTGGCCGGAGGAATTTTGTTGCTGCTGGATCGTAACGCCGGAACAGGATTTTTCATTCCGTCAGGTTTGGCCGTATCCGGCAAGCTGATCGAAAGCGGAGGCGGCTCGACGATTTTGTGGCAACACCTGTTCTGGTTTTTCGGCCATCCGGAAGTGTACATAGCCATTTTGCCGGGGATGGGCGCGACTTCGCACATTCTGGCTAACTTTTCGCGCAAGCCGGTTTTCGGTCATAGAGCGATGGTCATAGCGATATTTGCCATCGGGCTGCTGGGTTTTTTCGTCTGGGGACATCACATGTTCATCAGCGGGATGAATCCTTCGGTGGCAATCGCCTTTTCGGTGCTGACGTTGGTGATCGGAGTTCCGTCGGCGATCAAGACATTCAACTGGCTGGGAACGTTGTGGGGTGGGCGGATTCGCTTCACGACTCCCATGCTGTTCGCGGTCGGATTCGTTTCGCTGTTTGTCGCTGGAGGCGTGACCGGCCTGGTTCTTGGCCAAACTGCGCTCGACATAGTTTTTCATGACACTCACTTCGTCACCGGCCACTTTCATTTGATTATGGGCGTAGCGGCCATCTTTGGAATCTTCGCGGCGACTTATTACTGGTTTCCGAAAATGTTCGCGCGAACGATGAACGAGACCTTGGGCAAGCTGCATTTCTGGCTGACCTTCATCGGCGTGTACGCGATCTTCATTCCATTTCACGTGCTCGGCATCGCCGGGCATCCGCGTCGTTATGCCGATTCGACCGGCTATGAATTTTTGAAAGCGCTCGATCCGTTGCACGTCGTCATCACCATCGCAGCGTTTGCGACGGCGGCGGCGCAACTTATTTTCCTGATCAACTTTTTCTGGAGCCTGTTCAAAGGCAAACGTGCCAGCGACAACCCCTGGGAAGCGACGACGCTGGAATGGTCAACGCCGACGCCCGTGCCTCATGAAAATTTCGAAGGTAAATTGCCGGTCGTTCACCGAATGCCTTACGAGTATTCCGTGCCGGGAGCGGAGAAAGATTATTTGATGCAAGCTGAATGAAGAGCGAGAGACTGAGAGACAGAGAGAAGAAGTGCGATGCTTTTTCGCCCCGTCCCTCAATCTCTCCGTCCCTCAATCGAAAAGATATGCCAGCTACTTTAACAACCAAACACGACGAACCTGCTTTCGGCGCAGGCGGAAAAGGCTTTGATGATTTGCCGGGCTACGGAGGTGGAGACAATCGTCCGCCGGAACCGGAGCGTCTGCCTCCGCCCGAAGGCTATCGCATCGGCGTCTGGTTGACGCTGGCCAGCGTGACCATGCTGTTTGCCGCATTGACAAGCGCTTATGTCGTCAATCGAGCGAACCGCATGCCGATAGTCATGCCCAAAGTGTTTTGGTGGAGCACGGCGGTGATTCTGGTCAGCAGCGCGACGTTTGAAATCGCTCGCAACATGCTGAAGCGGCGTATCGAAAGGAAATTCCGGTTGTGGATTGGCATCACGACGGCGCTGGGAGTGTTTTTTCTGGTCTTGCAATTGATTGCCTGGAGCGACCTGAAGGCTGCCGGGTTTTACGTCAACAAAAATCTGCACAGCGGATATTCATATTTGTTCACGGGTTTGCACGGAGTTCACTTGATCGGCGGATTGGCTGCGCTGGCATTTGTGACCTTGCGGAACCAGTCGAAATGGACGGCCTTGCGGCGACGCGTTGCTGTGGATGTTTCAGCCTTGTACTGGCACTTTCTGACTGGATTGTGGATCGTGCTTTTCGTGCTGCTGTTTTTCTGGAAATGATTTCCTCAAAACCGCGGCACTGATTTTTGTCATGAACCAAACATTGACTACCAATTGGAGTGGCGGCGTTTCGCCGTTTGGCATCGGTCATCGGAAGTTGGGAATGTGGCTGTTCATTCTTTCCGACTCGCTGACGTTCGGCGCGTTGCTGATGAGTTACGGCTACATCCGCGTGTCCAGCGAAGTGTGGGCCAAGCCGTTCACCTTTTCGCCGAGCATAATCTTTTCGACGGTCATGACGTTTTGTCTGTTGACCAGCAGTTTGACGATGGTCATGGCAGTCGTGGCTTCGGCAAACGGCAACCGGACGAAGATGATCAAATGGATTGCTGCGACGATGGTGGCCGGGCTGGCATTTGTTGTGCTGCACCTGATTGAGTGGAATCACTTGATCGCCGAAGGCCTGCGTCCATTCAGCGTTCCGGCGGAGTGGGGAGAAAATGCTTCACCGATGTTCGGCGCAACGTTTTTCGCCATCACGGGGTTGCATATGCTGCACGTGCTTTCCGGCGTGATTTATCTGGGGGTGACGGCGGCTCGCAAAAAAGCGACTCACGAAGATGTCGAAATCTGCGGTTTGTACTGGCACTTCGTGGATTTGGTCTGGATGTTCGTCTTTCCGCTGATTTATCTGCTTTCTATCAAATACTGACGATTATGGAATCTGAACACATAACGACTCGCACGTATTCGATGATTTGGCTGTGGTTAATCGTGCTGACTGCCGTAGAAGTCTTTCTTGGCTACATTCATGTGCCGCTGGCGATGATGTTGGTTAGCGTGATCGGGCTTTCTATTATCAAAGCCGTGCTGATTATGGCCTACTTCATGCACTTGAAGTTCGAACGGCTCAGTCTGATTTTGACTATCGTGCCTGCGATGGTGGTGTGCATTCTGCTGTTTCTGGCGTTTTTCCCGGATGGATTCCGGGCATTCAGTTTGAAGGCTTTCCGATAACCCGGATACCCAGTCTTCCAGCGTGCAGGCACGGTAATGCCCGCACGCTGAAGCTTAGGTGTCCAAATGGTCAGTTCCCGATGTTGACCTGGGCGAAGTTAGACACAAAACCCGCCACCGACACTACAATGCTTACTGTCCCCACGCCTCGTAAATTTTCCGGCAATCGAACGTTAAGCTGATCCACGCCTGGCAAACTTGGATGTGCGCCGGAAAAAGTCACTTGACACAACTGCCCGCCGATTCTCACTTCCAACGCAGGTTGATCGCGCAGCCCGGTTCCATACAACACCAGATAATTCGGCAAGCCGCCATTCGTGACGCTGACCGGTACGGCGATTCGATTGTTGTCGTATATGCGTTGATATGTGCGACCGTCCGATGTGACTTGAGCGGCAGCGACTCCGTTGCCGTTGGCTGTGGCGGTGAAGATGGCCGGGTTCGGCCCGGTCAAGGCGCTGCCTTCGGTTCGTTCGCCGCTGGCTCCAAGGATGAGAATGCTGACGGCTCCGGCATTCACTCGCGGCATCAGAAAGTTGATCTGACCGGGCGAAACGTAAAACAACTCAGCCGGAGTGTTGTTGATCAAGACTTGAGTGCCGGCGAGGTTGGTCGGTAACGGCAAGCCATTCGCTGACGCTATTGTTGAAGTCAGCGATTGTCCTTGCGCCGCAAAAATCGTAGCAATGGAATTGGGCGCAACCGGTGAATTGAACGAGGCTGAATTGACCAGATTGAGCAAACTGCCTCCGCCAGTACACATGTCGCAAGGTTTGGTGTGCGGCGGATTGCCCGTCGTGACTGTCTGGCAAGTGGCGCCGGATTTCATCACCTGTTTGATCGTGTAGGTTGCGCCGAAGCCGCAGCCAACAGCTTCGGTAAATGTGATTGCACTGCCAGGAACCTGACCGACTTTTGCGCCGCCGCGATAAATTTCATACCGGTCAATCAACGAAATTGGGTCGCGATTCAACCAGCGAAGATTGATGTTGGCGCAAGATGACGGATACCCTTGGAATAGAGGCGGCGTGCAGGTGGATTGCGCTGCCGCGAATTTGGTCAGCGGAATGGGGTAGCTGGGTAATAGAAACAATAGAAACAAAATTGGAGCG
>ERZ1066126.192-NODE-192-length-33182-cov-19.527244_pt1 | contig 33182 bp, 31 predicted proteins | sample MGYA00382773_ERZ1066126 | MGnify/ENA primary metagenome ERZ1066126 (study PRJEB33369, sample SAMEA5778356) | biofilm metagenome | biome: Industrial cooling water; feature: Water cooling tower basin; material: Biofilm | place: United Arab Emirates | collected... | reverse complement strand
CCCACTCCCCACTCCCCACTCCCCACTCCCCACTCCCCACTCCCCACTCCCCACTCTTCACAAGATCTCTGAGTGGCAACTATAATAATCGGGTTTAGCTGTTTTGCTGGAATCCGGCACTGAATGATCTTAAAGGCTGTTGTAATTAAAATAAGCCAAGTACTCGTTTCTGCTGCCTGCATGGCGATCGCAGCAGGAATAAATGCTTCGGTTGTGGCTCAATGCAGCCAGTGCAAGCTTTATAATCCTCTTGCTCTGCCTGCCAGCAATCAGATTGACGATACTCTATCAGAAAAAGATATTCCCACGGGTCAGGGAGGATTTGCCCGCGATTACGCACTCGACTTGAAAGAAGGTGAGAGTGTAGCGATCGATCTTGCTTCTGATAGCTTTGACGCGATCTTGACGCTACTGGCTGAAGATGGTTCTACGGTGGCAGAAAACGATGATGGTCCCGATGGCAGTAATAATGCTTTGTTGTTTACGCGAATTGCTAAGACAGGAAGATATATTGTTCGCGTTCGAGCATTTGGAGAAACTGGAGTCGGTAATTTTACGCTCAAGGTAACACGACTACAACCAGTATCGTCTGGTAGTAATAATCCATTCGTACCGCGGTTACGTCAACTTCTCAAGTAACCATTATCAGTGAGTCAGTTATCGTAGGGGCGGGTTTGCCAAATGTCTTTGACTCCGACAAATATTTCGGATGAAACCGCCCGTACAGGAGTTAGGAGCCATAAGTAATTTTTCTTCCTCAGCTCTCTTACAACCCTATCCCTAATTTAATTTTGAATTGAAGCAGATTTTTTAGCAATCTGAGAACGCGATCGCATCTGTTCGCCTACTGTGACATTCAGTTGATCTCCTACTAATAATACTAAACCGCTCATATAGAGCCAGAGCATCAAAACAATGACTGCTCCAACTGCGCCGTAAGCTTGATTAAAATTACCAAAATTCGCTACGTAAAGCCGAAACCCTCCAGAGACAACTGCCCAAGAAATGGCAGCTAATACGGCTCCTGGCATTAACGGCATCCCAGGATTCCAAATGCTCGGTCCATAACGGTAGACAAAACCAAAGGCAGCAGCTACGATTGTCAGAGCAATCGGCCAGCTTAAAAGTTGCCAAATTACTAATAAGAACCACAGCCGATTTTCACTTTGCAAAACAAAAAAACCTAGTAGCCAATCACTGATAAATACTAAAAAAGAAGCTGTAACTAGCAGCAAAATTGTGCCAATTGTTAATCCTAAAGAGATGAGTTTTGCTTTCCAAAACGGACGCATTTGTGCTGGTGGAATCTCATGAATGCGATCGAGCGCAGTCATTGCCGCACTCAAAGCCCCAGAAGCAGCCCAAATTGCTACGATAAAGCTAATCGAAAATAAACCTGTATTTCTTGTTTGAGTAATTTGTTTAGAGAAATCCCGAATCAGTACCATTGCCTCATCTGGTGCAACTTGACTCAGTTGGTTTGCTAGTTCCTTAAAGGTAGATTGGAGAGCATCTTCAAATAAGCCGATCGCGGTGATGACAGCAAGAATAGCTGGAAATAGAGACAGCATTGCATTATAAGCAATTTCGGCTGACAGCCCGAACAGGCGGCGCTGCCCCACACGAGCTGCCGTTTTCGTCAATGTCTTCCAGTTAAGATGGCGAAAGAATCGGAAAAAGCGAGATGATAGCATCAATGCAGTCTTAGCAGCTACGATTCATTCCACAATTTGCCAAAAACCTAACGATCCGTCTAGCGACGGAAGATAGATTTATTTTGGTATAGCACTACGAAGTAGCATTAGGACGTTATGGTAGAACATTTAATGAACAATGGAGAATAGGAGACTCGAACCCCTGACTTTTGCGGTGCGATCGCAGCGAATAGCACTCTGAAATTCTTACTTCGTAAAGCTTATGGCTATTCTCAACTATTAATATCTCAAATCTATCTCAATTCCAGGATTTCCTAACATTACTAGAATTAGTTCACCCATTACAATAAAATGCCTTATAAATAACTGTTCCAGACCTACCTATTAGGGCATTTTTCCAAACGTTCTGCAATCCAGACTTTGACAATCGATTGACGAGTTACACCCAAACGCTTTGCTTCCCGATCTAATGCTTCAATCATCCAGACAGGAAAATCCACGTTCACCCTTTTTTGCTCGTATCCAGGGCGACGTGCTGCCGCTAGATCGAGAAATTCGCTCATGTCTTCACCCTTGTCAAACTTCTCATCAAACTCACTTACTTTCATATATTGTCACCTCTTCTTGACGCGCACGTCGCACTGAAATTATGCGGATTTTTTCATTTCTATAGGTAATAACAGCCGACCAATGCTTGTCCCCAATTTTTCCGATAACCAAATATCGAGGCTCATCCTCTGTCCGTGCCGGAATTTCTAGCCTTTGAGGGTCTTCCCATAATTCTTGTGCCTTGACAAAATCGATTCCGTGTTTTTCGCGATTGGATTGACTCTAAGCCTCGTCAAACTCAAATCCCATTTTTATATAGTTATTATACCATTTCTATATCTAGTACTGTAGAGAGAAACGATCGTTTTTTATAGAATCGCCTTCAGCTGACCGTGACTGGAAGATTTGCGATCGGCGCAAGCGATCGCTGCTTTTTCATCATGGGATCGCCTTGAGAAAAGCAACTGTAGTAGACCAATCGACAGTTCGATTTAAGAGCAAGCGTTCAAAGAGGGCACGCACAAGGCTAATTTCTGGCGCTGACAGGTGACGCGCTAGATGCTCGACATAGGTAGGTCGCTTTGTATCAGTAGCACTAGCACTAAACCAGCGATTGAATAAATCTAGTGACACGTAAAGTTGGGTGGAGTCGAGGGCGGGTATTACCCCGCGCCCCTCTCCCTTAGAACTGGACGTGAAACTTTCGCCTCATCCAGCTCCCGACGTTCTTAGCCTTAGCTTTTGCTCATGTGGATATAGTCGTGGCAGCTTTCGTGAATGGCTAGAAGGTTATTTTTCTTCCAATTGTTATGGTTGCCATCTACATGATGTAAGTGTACCTTTTCTTCACTGAGCATTTTTAAGTCACAGTATCCGCATTTATGGTTTTGCCTTTTTAGGGCTTGTGAGGTTTCTCCGTCGTAGAGTTTGCTGTTGCGCTCACTCCAATAGGTTAAGTCGCCATCATAAGGCGATTTATCCTGATAGACGTTGACGAATTTGTTTTCGGAGTAAGGAACCGCAGGAAATGCCTTGTCCAGTAATTTCTTGCTGGTGTGGTGATTCTGCTTCTTTTCCTTGTTGAATACCTTAAGTGCTCTTTTCTGAATGAAGTACAGCGAATTTCTCGCTCCCTCCATCTTGCAGTAGCGGTGGTAATTCCTCCAGCCTCTCACTATGGGGGCTAATTTCTCAGCCTTTTCCTTAGCACCATAATTCGAGCAGTTGACGATACCTTTTACCTTCTGACGAAAAGCCTTGAAATTGTCCGTTGATGGGACGCATCTAAACTTTCCGTTGGTTTGCACGCTTATGTGCCACCCGAGGAAGTCAAATCCATCTGTCGCTGCGGTTAGCTTTGTCTTCTTCTGGCTAACGTTCATTCCTCTTTGTGCGAGAAATTCGCTGATTCGTTCAAGTATTGCGTTTGCATCGTCTTGTGGTCGTAGTATGACGACCATATCGTCTGCGTATCGGATTGTCGGTTCGTATGTGTGTCCACGATTTTTATAGCTGTGCACACTTTCGATACCGTTTAGCGCGATATTGGCTAATAACGGACTCGCCACTCCCCCTTGAGGTGTACCTTGTTCGGGGTACTCTGGGTTGACTCCTGCTTTAAGACAGCGAAAGATTCCTGTCTTGATGCCCTTTGGGGCGATGAGTCGTTCCATAATACTTTTGTGGTAAATCCTGTCGAAGCATTTTTCGATATCGATTTCGAGGATTTGTTTCTCGAATCCTCTTGCATGAGAGTTTAGGCTTATTTGCAGGATTTTCTGCGCGTCCTGCGCTGCCCTAGTAAAGTCAACGACTCCCTCACGAGAGCCGTTGCTCTTCAAAACCGTGCATGAACTTTTCAATTCACACGGCTTCTCAGTGGCTTGGTACTTGTCACACATTCCTCATTGCCAACTAATCCTTATTTATGGGTGGCTTAGGCTTGACACTGTTGCAGCCAGATTGCTTGCCAGAACTGCCATCAATAGCAGTTTTTGTATCGTGGCAATGTCTGTGTAGGAGTTGCCGATTTTTGTATTCATCCAAACCACCTTGCGATTTAGGGATGATGTGGTCAACTTCTATCACATCGTTTTCACGGAAGAACAAACCGCAGTGGGCGCATTTCCCCTGTTGTTGCTTCAAAAGTGCTGCCACTCTCTTAGACATTTCAGGGTTGTTTCCCATTCTTGTACTCCAATACACCAGGTTTCCGTCGTAAGGAGACGCATCGCCTTTGACCTTGACGTGACGTGCAATTTTGATGTGCGTGTGGTCAAGAAGTCGAAGCGAGTTTTTACTGTCAATTCTTGTTGCGAATACCCAGTTGTCACCGTCGATGGTGTGCCAATATCTCTTTGACACCCATCCTTTACCCTTTTTGGGGTGACGGTATTTTGCCCAAGACACCAATTTTCGGTACACCAAGTCATCGAGTCTTGCATAAATTTCCTTGCTGATGACAGTTGCAAAGTAATTAGCCCAACCCCGAATAATCGGGTTTAATCGTTTAATCAGCGCCGCTTGCGGTGCTGCCTTATGAGCATCAATTTCCTTTGCAATCCGGTTGTAGTGTGCCTTAATTGTTCGCTGGCTTGGGGTGATGATGGTTTTGAAACCAAGCTTTTCCCCGAGTGTGTTTTTCCCTGTGTGGTGTTTTCCTGTGGGAAACTGACATATATTGAAGCCAAGGAAGTCAAATCCTGGTTTTTCACCTTCAACCATTGTGAGGGTATGTGCCAGTCTAGTTTTGCTAGGTTTCAATTCCAAGCCAATGTCTTTTAACCACTCCGAGATAATTTCTCGGCATCTAATGACAACGGTGATGTCTTCATGGAGAATCAAAAAGTCATCGGCATACCGAATTAGAGCGGCTCCGGTTTGGTAGCCAGCGTATTTGCCATTCTTGACAACCGTGCGTCTTGGAAAGGCTTGTTTAATTCGGTTTTCCATTCCGTGGAGGGCACGCCAGTAAGGGTGACGCAACCCCACCCTGGGGTGATCCCTCAGATGTTGGAAACCACTGCTTATCATCCATCACCCCCGCTTTTAACCAAGCTCGTATTTGACGGCGAATGGTGGGGGATGTATTTAATTTTAAGAGCAGTGCTTGGTGGTTGATGCGGTCGAAACATTTTGATATATCGGCATCCAAGACAAATTTTGGTTTGAATCGAATTTCGTTAAAAATTGCTTCTATGGCATCATGACATGACCTTCCTACCCTGAACCCGTATGAGTTTGGTTCAAATCGCGCTTCCCATTCTGGTTCTAGTGCCAGCTTGACAAGTGCTTGCAAGGCGCGGTCTTTCATTGTAGGGATACCTAAAGGTCGCTTCTCTTCCGTTCCAGGTTTAGGAATCCACACTCGCTTGGTTGGGCTGACTTTAGAACCCAGTTTGAGTTGTCCTGTTAGGGCAAGACGTTGCTTTGGGGTCAGTGCTTTAACACCATCCACTCCTGCTGTCTTTTTCCCGCAGTTATCCTGGGTAACTCTACGAACCGCAATTGCCCTTGCTGACCAGGAATTCATCAAACATTTTTGGAGTTTGCGAATTGCTTTGACATCACCACGTCGAGAGGATTGATAAATTCTCTTTTGCAGCTTGTATACGCTACGCTCTAGCTTTCGCCAGTTGATAGTGTGCCATTCCACCGTAGTCTTTAAACTCGTTTTAGACATATTAACTGCTACTGGAAACTCTATCTTCCAAGTCACCGTGATTCCGTTTGCATATCCCCACTATTACAGCAGGGTTGTTTCATTGTAGGGGAGGAAAAATTATGTCCAACTGATTTGCCAACTGGCGCTTTGCCCTAGCAATAGAGGTGAAGCCTAAACAACGGGCAATGGTGATAAAGAAATTGCGTACTATCGACCAGTTGGCAGCGGCAAATTTCCCCCTTTGGGGTGCATGGTCTTCATTGAAGGTGACATCTTTGACCCAGTGTAGTTGGTTCTCTATAGTCCAATGCCCGCGAATTATCGCCCCAAACTCGGTTGCTGTCGTTGCCACACTACTAATGTAGTATTGGCGTTCGGCAAACGCCTGACCGTCTCGCATCCCTTGACGTTCTATGCTCATGCATCGTTGCAGTCCTACCCATTCTTGAGCAAATTCTCCCAAGTCGTCAAACACACAAATGCGACGAGAGACGATTCGTCCATGACTTTGTTCAAGGTCTTGGCAGATACTACACGGCACACTGGTGAGCCACAGTTGTTCAATCCATTCATCCAATCGTCTTTGATTAGTTTTGACACACACTAGGTAATCATTGTGCTGCCTGATAATCTGTTCAAGTGTTTTTTTGAGTGTGCAATGCATCTAGCGTTACCCCCACACCTCTAGGTTCCACTGCTGCCAATAACAGACGTACCACTTCTTGTTCGCTGATAAGTTTGTTCTCCATTGGCATCACTGCTTGTACTACGCCGCGTTGATGAGAAAACAGCGACACCAGACTGACAAAGTTCTGCTCAGCTTGGCTGTAGTCGCTGACACTACTTCTAATACTTTTACCATCCATTGCCAGCCATTCCCCAGGCTCTAACTCACTGTAGGTTTGTGCCCAGTCATTAAAGGCGGTGGCTAAAGCCTGAAAATCTAGTTGCTGCATGACTCGTCGAAACGTGGAATAGGACGGTAGCTTGGTATCCTGTGGCAGATTTAACTTGCGGCGCAACTGTTCACCATAGGTCTCGACAAATTCGGCTAAGGGTCGATACCCCCAGTAACCCATCATTGCTCCCAGAATAATTAGCAGCAGCACTAGCCACAGCGCATGTCGTTGACCACGGGCTGCACGAAACTCTGGTACTTGTTTCAAGCGTTCAATCAGGTTCATGGCTGATGCTCTGCAAACTCTAGATTTGAGTTTAATTTTTTTACCCTGACAATAAAACAGCCCTGGGACTACAGGGGGGTCGAATTTAGTGCATCTCTACGGAGAATTGGTATAAGTAGACACGATGAATTAGCTCACTAGATTCTTGGTTTTTGCCCTAAAGTAGTTCTGAAAAAGGAATGAGAAATAGATCGGAATCGATATCCCCTATAAATATGAGGCTTTTTGACTTTTAACTGTCTGCTCCATCAGAAGAAATAAACTTCATCGCCACACCATTCATGCAGTAACGCTTACCAGTTGGTTTGGGACCATCATCAAACACATGACCTAAATGTCCGCCACAGCGCCGACAATGCACTTCAACCCTAGTCATAAAGAATGACCGATCGATAGTTGTGCCGATCGCCCCCTTAATCGGAGTGAAAAAGCTGGGCCAGCCAGTACCGCTGTCAAATTTAGTCTCCGATGTAAATAGCGGTAGGTCGCAACCAGCACAAACATACATGCCTTTACTATATTGCCGATCTAAGGGACTAGTTCTAGCCCGTTCGGTTCCATGTTGACGCAAAACGCGAAACTGTTCCGGTGTTAGTGTTTTGCGCCACTCTGCCTCAGTTTTGCTAATTTCAAACTGATTATTTGCCGTTGCCATATCATTCGATCTCCTAGGTAGGGAACGCGACAGCCATACCGTACCAACTACTGCTGCACCAGCCTGTAAAAAATATCGTTTTTTCATCGTTTACGATCTTGACTGAAGAGTTGTAGAAACGCGATCGCCCCCAATACAGGCTAAGCAAAAATTCTGAACTCATGCTGAGATAGAAATTAAAGCCAGCTAAGAATCATCGATTCTAATGCGATCTCGGCTGTTGATTCATCAAACGGAAAGGCATAGTGGTAAAAATGCTCGGCTGGGTTGTTTGAGTTGAATCGTTTTTCTGGTGGAGGAGTCACCTAAGGATCGATGTTGATGCTGAGCGCGGCGTTCGCGCGATCGCTCACCTGTACTGTGCGACTACTTTCTGTTTGACATAAACCTTTCTCCGACAAAGCAGAGATTAGATTGGAGCTTGACTATAGTTAAATTTCAGTTAGCTTAAACCTTCCTTAAAATAAGAGCTGAGAAGATAAGACTTGGCTGAGGGGAAGTTGAGAAAATATAGTGGATAGATTAGTTTATTAGTTCGAGCGTTTAGTTACAAGTGAAAGCACGGTATTCAAGCAATTGTATTAGTGTGTTAGAAAAATTTCCTATTATCGAAGTTCCACCAGATGCCCCAGAGAAATCGGAAGAGATGGGAACCAAAGAAAAGTTTTGGTTTCGCGAGCGAGATAGAGGGCTATTTTTATATAAAAAAGCACGACCAAACACAGGTGAAGATTGGTCAGAGAAAATTGCATCAGAATTGTGCAAGTTGCTTAAGCTACCTCATGCTCAATATGAACTAGCGACATTTAATGGAGAGCGCGGCATTATTTCACCATTCTTCGTACCTCAAGGTGGCAACCTTATACTTGGCAATGAGGTTCTTGCACAATTATTGTCAGATTATCCAAAAGATGCTACTAATCCCTCTCAACATAACATTGATAACGTTTTTCAAGTGATTGGAGATGCTTCGATTGATTTACCCATGAGTTGGACTCCACCAAATAACATCAAAGTAGCAGTAGAAACCTTTGTTGGCTATTTACTTTTGGATGCTTGGATTGGAAACACCGATCGACATCATGAGAATTGGGCGCTCATCCGCTTTGAAGAAAAAACTTACCTAGCACCAACTTACGACCATGCCTCTTGCCTTGGTCGTAATGAGCTTGACGATCGGCGTAAAGCAAGACTTAACACTAAAGATGCTCGGTTTTCTGTCACAGCCTATGTGGAAAAATGCAAATCCTGCTTGTATGCTGAAGTTAGAGATCGAAAACCACTTAAGACTTTTGATGCATTCTGTAGAGCAGCCGATCGATATCCTGAAGCAGCCCATGCCTGGTTGGACAGTCTGGCAAGGGTGTCAACCTCTGATACGTTAGAACTTTTCCATCGTATTCCAAGCGATCGCATATCCTCAACTGCAATTGAATTTGCACAGAAAATATTGGAAATCAATCAAAATAGACTGCTAGTGTGGTGGAAAACTCGATGATGAAGGCATTATTTTTAGCTTGGCAAGATCCAAAGAGCCGTTTTTGGTTCCCTATCGGTCGTCTAACTTTTGACGGGAAATACTATCAGTTTGTTTATACTCATGGAGTTCAAGCAGCTCAAGCTAAGTGTGGATTTCAAGTTTTACATTCATTTCCAGAGCTGACCAAAGTATATACATCTATTGAACTATTTCCCCTATTCTTCAATCGCCTCATGCGCCCCTCCCGCCCAGATTACAAAAACTATGTTGAATGGCTAAATATCCCTCAGCATGAAGACGATCCAATTGCAATCTTGGCTCGTAGTGGCGGGCGTAAGGCGACGGATACATTTGAGATTTTTCCCTGTCCAGAAGCAGATGCAAATGGGCTGTACCATATCCATTTTTTCGCGCATGGATTACGATATCTTCCAGAATGCGCGATCGAACGGATTAGTCAGTTTCAAACCAGCGAACAACTGTTCTTAGCTAATGAATTTCAAAACCCTTACGATCCCCATGCCTTAATACTGTGTACTAGGGAGCATCACATTGTAGGCTATTGCCCACGATATTTAGTAGAAGATGCCTTAGAGATGTTGAGACAAAATCCCCAACTCGTTCACGTACATGTTGAGCGTGTCAATCCAGCACCGACACCACTTCAATTTCGTTTATTATGCAATATGACAGCTCAGTGGTCTAAGGGCTTTCGCCCATTTTCCAGCCAGGAGTATCAGCCAATTGTAGCGGATGTTCCTGCTGCCATAAATTAGGAAGCCTTGCTGTAGCTATTATTTTTCCACCAACCGCATGACGTGACCATCAGGATCTCGCACTAAAAACCCTTTTTTAAAGCCTAACTTCTGTCCTGGAATTGTTACAACACCAGGAGAAATAAAGGTAGCTCGATTCTGTTGCAACTTTTGGGCTGTTGCTGCTGCATCTTTCACGACTAGTGTAGTTTGCCAATGTAACAAATCGTTGGGACGGGCATCCGTTGGAAAAGGTCGCCCATCTTTAGGAGTGAGGTATTCGAGAAACTCAATTCCAGGGGAGGCAAGGCGCGATCGCAAACCACTAATATGCAACCTTGCTCCAAATACGTTGTTGAGATGCTCTTGTTCCGTACCGTAATTTTCGCTTTCTCCCGCCAGCCTCATACCCAGGAGATCGCGATAGAATTTCAGACTAGCTGCGGTGTTAGAAACAACGATCGCGGTGTGGTCAATGCCTAAAAATAGTTGGTTTGTCGGCTTTTGCCATTTTGGATCGCCTTTACCTGTGGGAAAATAGATAGTCTCTAAGTAATGACCATCTGGATCGCGAAAATAGAAGGCACGAATTCCTGCGGCTGCTTTATTCCAGTCGGGAATGCGTTGCGGGGCAGTAGAGGCGTGTTGTACTTTAAACTTACGTAAGTGCTGGTAGGCTTGATCCATATCGCTAACGGCGATCGCAATATGTTGAAACCAGCGATCGTGACTGCGCGAATCAACTGGAAATGGTTTGCCTTTTGGAGTCAGGTACTCGGTTAGCTCGATGAATTCGCTACCCAACTGCATTCGTACCACGCGCATCCGCACGCCAAACAATCCTTGCAATTGTTCGTATTGGGTTCCCAAAACTTCTACATCCGAAACCTTCTGGAAGGAAAGCACTTGAGAATAGAAATCAATGGAACGATCCATGTCTGCAACTGTCATGCCTACCGATTCTACAGTCGTGACCTCCGACAGAGCTGGCTGGGTTACAGTCGAAGCTAGCAGGTGACGTGGCTGCGGGTATACTTGAATGTGGGTAGTGGCGAGCGCGACAAATGTACCAACTGCCAACAGGACTCTGGTGATTTGAGTTAGTTGTTTAGTCATGATTGTAGTGCTTCCGATCAAAGATCGAGGACAAGTCTCGCCGTTTTAGGTTTGGAAATACAAATGAGTACCGCACCTGCATCAACTTCTGCTGTTGGTGGTGCTTGATAAGTCACCTCGCCTGCTTGGATTTTGCACTGACAAGTACCGCAGATACCCGCACGACAACTGTAGGCTGGATCGAGATCGTTAGCTTCGGCAAATTCCAAAATGGTTCCTTCACCCTCGCGCCAAGTTAGGGTTTTGCCCGATCTAGCAAAGACAATTTCTGCTGCAACTCCCTTGTCTCTACTTACAATAGAAAGTTGTCTCTCGGACGTGACTTTCATTGGTTTACCGAAAGATTCAAACAAGATGCAATTGCTAGCTACTCCCGATTCCTTGAGTCCTGCGATAATAGATTCCATAAAAGCTGGAGAACCACAGAGAAAATACTCTGCCTCTTGCTGGACTAAACTTTTAACTAGAGCTGCATCTATATAACCGATACCGTGGTAATGTCCTCCATCTTCGGCTCGCGGACGGCTGTAGCAAAAGTGTACGTGCAGGTTGGGATTTTGGCTAGCGATCGCCAAGACTTCATCGCGACATGCATGAAATCGACCATCTCGCGCCCCATGCAAAAACCAAATTGGTCGGTTGGGGTTGAGACGGCTACAAGCTTTTACCATACTGAGCATGGGAGTAATCCCCACACCATTGCTAATTAATACGGCTGGTAAAGACTGATTGACATTGAGAACAAAATTACCTGTGGGCGGCTTAGCCGGAACGATCGCTCCCTCATGGATGCGATCGTGCATGAAGTTAGAAGCAATCCCTGGTGGGACAGCTAACCCTTGGGGGGCTGGCTCCCGCTTAATCGAAAGACGATAGTATTCGCAAGGTTCAGAGTAATCGGAGAGCGAGTAAGTACGAATAACAGGTCTAGCTTGTCCAGGAATATCTAGTTTAATTGTTAAAAATTGCCCTGGTTGGAAATTAGGAATTTCACCGTTATCCTCTGGTTTGAGATAGAAAGAGGTAATTTCTTCGCTCTCTTTAACTTTGCGAACTACAACAAAATTGCGCCAGTCCTGCCAAGTGTTGCTAGAAGTTATCGATCGAGTAGTAGATTCTTTTGTTGTTGCCTTTCTACCGGAAACTAAACCAACCAAAGCGCCGCAACCAGTTCCGAGTAGAGATGAATACACGCCCAACCTAGCTTTATCTTGCACATTTACCAACCCTACGACTGCACCAGAAATAATTGTGGCGATCGCAAAAGCAGCACTTGCTCCCGTAGCACCTCTAACCATGGGATTCTCAATTTGTCTAAGACTTGCAAGCATCAATTCTCTCCTATTGGTTATTGGTAATGGGTAATTGGTAATGGGTAATGGGTAATTGATCAAGAGTAAGTAGCTAGTGGCTGGTGGCTAGTGGCTAAAAATAGAGTCTAGTCACTAGCCACTAGTCACTAGTCACTCTCTTCTGGTCGCTGGTCACTGGTCACTGGTCACTGGTCGCTGCTCTCTGTTTCCGATAGCCGCAGCGAAAGATGCAGCGTTTGTTGTTGTGATGGTGGAGTTTGGCGCACCGGACTGCTTTACGCCCTTTGAGGCGCACGTACAGTTCAGCTGCTAGTAGCATTCCTAATAGTGGGGCAGTGAAATAAACCCAAATTGCCGTCCAATTCTGTGCCCCTATTGCTGAGGCAAGGGTACGGGCAGGATTCATGCTCATACCTGATAATGGTGCTTCTACCGTTATGTAAGTTGCCACCAGTAAGCCAACAAACAGCCCAGTAAATCGAGCTAGTTTCGGGGTGTTGGATACAAACAAAACCAGCAACATGACACCAAAGGAAATTAGTAGCTCGGCGCAGAAGGCAACACCTACACCAGCAGCACCAGGAATAGTTACGATATAATTCACGGAGGGATTTGCAATAATATCTCTCAATACAACTGCAACTAACAACACTCCCAACAACCCGCCGACAAATTGCGCCACGATGTAGAAGAATGCATCCCAAGGCTTAATTTTGCCCAAACGCCAAAACGTAAATGTGACAACTGGATTTATGTGCGCTCCTGATTGCTTACCCCAAGGAGAGTAGATAATAGCGATCGCGGTTAATCCCATTGCTATCCCAATAATGCAACGGCGCAATAACGGCTCAACAATGGCTTGTCGCAGTGGTGAAGCTGGATGCTCTAGCAGGGCTGTCACAACGCTGGCAGAAATCATAAAAATGCCAAGTCCCGCAGCTTCCATCAAATATTCGGGATAGTGGCGGCGTAGAGCGTTCATATTTATCAAGTCAAAAGTCACGCATTTGTAGGGGCGGGTTCACCGAAAATATTTGTCAGATTCAGAGATGTTTGGCAAACCCGCCCGTACAGAGGTCAAAAGTCAAAAAACAATTAAGCAAGAAAACTGGCTTCTACTGCGTTCGTCTCGCAAGACTGGCTAATTTGGAGAACGCTATCCATGACATCAGTACCCATACGGGCAGCCATTTCAGGACAAGGTTTATTTGCATGATGGATCTTTGCAGATTCCTCCTGCTTCTTGTCCAAACTCACCTGCGTGCGTCCGTATCTCAGCACTGTTGACATCCAAATCAACTCTTGCATAAACCGCTCTAGACGGCGAATGTAAGTCGGTTTGTCAATTAAATTCCCAGATTCATCAAATAGCGTTTGGACATTAGCAAAGTTGAGGTCGGAGAAAATCGTCACTAGCCCCAACTCTCGCATCACGGGTAGCAGATTCTGGATGACTCGCGTACCGCCAAAAGGTCCTGCGGAAACGCCGCACAACCCGACGGCTTTGTGAATGTATTCTTTTAGACAGGTATCGAGTACGTGCTTGAGCAAGCCTGGATAGCCGTGGTTGTATTCTGGAGCAACAATAATTAATCCGTCTGCTCGCTGCATCGTGGCTGAAAACTGCGGGTCTTTGAGCGATTCACCAGCATCATTTGTATCGATCGCGATCGCGCGAATATCAATGAACTCAGTCTCTACACCATTCCTTGCTGAAAGTTGCTCGACGATAAATTTGGCAACGTATTCGCTTTGCCGTCCTTGACGCGGAGTACCGAGAATGACGGGAATAAATAGAGGTGAGTCTAACATGGATCTATCCTCCTTACTGCTCCTGATAATTCCAAAGCAAGCCACCATCGACAAAAAAGGTGCTGCCTGTAATATAATCGGCATCGGAGGATGCGAGGAAGGCAACCAGGGAAGCAACATCTTGCGGTTGTCCCAAACGACCGAGGGGAATATTGTGCAGTAGCGCACCTAACTTTTGGGGATCGTTCAAGAGTTTAGTATTGATCGGTGTTTCTATTGCTCCTGGTGCGACATTGTTAATCGTGATGCCCAACGAACCCAATTCAACTGCTAAATTGCGAGTCAGCATTTTTATGCCACCCTTACTGGCACAATACGCTGTAAAATTAGGAAATGGCAACTCTTCATGTACCGAACTGATATTGATAATTTTTCCAGCTCTTTTGGTTTCGAGCAGGTGTTGCACGAAGGCTTGAGTGGCAAAGAAAACTCCTTTCAAATTCACATTCATTACCGCATCGTAGTCAGCTTCCGTGACTTCCCAAAATGCGGCGTGTTTTTCAATTCCAGCATTGTTTACCAAAATATCTAGCTTGCCAAAATGTTCGATGCTTTCTGCAACTAGCTGGCGCACCTGATTCACATCACCTAAATCTGCCCTAATTGTGTAACCTTGAGATTTAGCGCACCCAGCCATGTAGCACCTACCACCAGTAGCCTGTACCTTTGCTAAGGTTTCCTCGGCTCCTTCTGGGTGCGATCGGTAATTAATAATAACATCTGCCCCTTCTTGAGCAAGACGCACCACAATTCCCTGTCCAATTCCTTGACTGCTACCCGTTACCAGAGCAACTTTACCTTCAAGTCTCATACAGATTCTCCTTGAATGGATAGCAATTAGTTCTCAAATAAGTGGCACAAGTCATAATCAATATCAAGTGTAGAAGGATCGAGCGAACTCATGGCTAAATACTAACTACTGGGTCACGTCGAGCGATTTTGTCACGAAAAATTGCTCTATGCAACTTAAGTTGATTGTTGCTTGAGTAATGACTACATGCATGATATCTCCCTAAAAACGTCGAGCAAGCAAGCTGAGAATTTAGCTATAAGTTTCTCATGACTTTCTCAGCAAAATCTCATTTTTACTAAATTAGTAGCATCAACGCTTAAGAAAAGACGGATAGACTTTGAAGTAGATTTTTTAGTCTTTTAACTAGTTTATTGCTGAAATTAAAATAAAATCTTTATTGACTCAGAATTTTTTTATTACAAACTCAGCAATTTCTCAGATAATCCTTTTAAAGTAATTCTTCAAAGGTCAGAGTTGTAACAGAGTGCTGAATTCAATATAGCTCTGGAACGTCAGCATGACAAAATCAGTAAAAGGAAACTTACTCTCATGAATGCTCTTGTAAAAAGTATTGCCTTTACAACTATTGGCTTAGCGATAGCAACTACCTCCGCAAGTGCTGCACAGTTAAATAATCCAGATACTAACACTACTAGCGATGCTAAAATCGTCGAATTTAATCGCCAAATAGCTCAAACCTCGCCATCTAGTCGTCAGAATGAGACAAGATCGAGACGTTTCATCGATGAGATGATTATGCTGCGGATGAAAATGGTTGAAGCAGCAGAGGAGGCACTTCAATCTTCAAATCCTGAGGTCAAGCGCATGGCACAAGAGGTCATCAAAACGAGTAACGCTGAGATTAAAAGAATGATGGAAATGCGTGGAAAATTTGGTATATATGAAGATGGTTGAACTACTTTAAATAATTAAGCACTTAGCAAAACGTAACTACCCTGTTCTTTAGTTGAGTCCAGGGTTTTACGCGATCGATTTGTATCCTCAACCCCATCTTTCGGTTCTCTCGCCAAAATCTTATCTTCTAAGTTCTATAGCAAGTCTATACAGTTCGTGAACAAAAATTGGAGGTAAATCATTAGAATTAAGATATTAATGTCAAAACTTGTCAAAAACTTGTGTGAACCTGAATCATCTATCCAAAGAACAACAAAATCAGCTCTTAAAAAATTTTATTCAAAGCTGTCTAGAGCAAATTATCAATTGTTGAAATTAGCGTGAATTACTTGGTAGAAAGGAGAAGCAGATGCCAACGTTGATGTAGAGAATATCAACGCGATCGTAGATCTGGCAGCATTGACAGACAACCTGCTGGCAAGCAGTTTCAGTTGAAAATCGACAGCATAAAAGTGAATTTTTCGGTTTTTATCCTGTAAGGTTGTGCTTTACAAAAGTGTGGGTTAGGTAGCAATATCATTCCAAGTTCAAGCAAGATCGGTTAAAGAAAGCTCGCTGTGCAGCTGTAGTTCCTAAACAGGAGTGTCGCTAAATTCAAAAAACTCTGGCTCAATTCCTAAATTAAACTTGTAACCCATTTGGGCAGCTTGCCCCAGCGATCGCTTTAAAAGAGTACGACAGCAGGCAGCAAAAGGTTTGCCTTCTAGGTAGAGATCGCTAGCAAACCAGACCATTTCCGCCTAAAAATACCCAGTGTAGCGATCGCTACTATTGCTTGAGCTAAAGATAGGCTGAGCTTTACCGAAATACATTTAACCTAGATACACTTAAGCCAAGAACTACGAGATTCAAATAGAATTAGCTGTAGCAGAATTAGCCTACGTCAATTTCAACAAGTAATCGCCCACCCGTAGAGCATTAGCAATAATCGTTAATGTTGGATTTACTGCGGCGCTGGAAGGGAAAAAGCTACCATCGACAACATAGAGATTATCGATTTCGTGAGCGCGACAATTGAGATCCAATACAGAGGTAGTGGGATCTTCGCCAAAACGACAAGTGCCGCATTGATGCCCTACTGCTTGTAGTGGGATCGCGTTGCGGGGGTAAAGACTGAAAGGAATTAAATGTTCTGCTCGAACGACCTGCTTGAGAACACTTGCCCAACGCTGAATCAGTCGGCTCGCCGCTTCAATGTTATTGGGTTTGTAGTCTAGGTAGAGGCGATCGCCTTCTACTCGCACTCGGTTGTTAGGGTCGGGGAGATCTTCTGTCTGCAACCACCAACCCACACTGCGATCGGCAACTGCTTTCAGTTCTGCTCCAGGTCGAAGTTTGAGCAAGGGAGCTAGTAAAGCAGGAGCTTCCGCAGGCAGCATATCTGCTAGTACGTTGCCTGTATTTTGCACTAAGCCCATTGGATAAGGGAAGCTCGACTCTCCCCAGTAAAAATCACTGATACAAATGGTTTTTTGATAAATGGCTGGATTGAGTTTGTTACTCAGTTGTACCATTGCCGTGCAGTTATGCTTCATCAGGTTCCGCCCGACCTGACCGGAACCGTTTGCCAGTCCGTAAGGATGGCGATCGTTTCGCGATCGCAACAACAACGCTGCTGAATTAATCGCCCCGCAAGCAACTACAACTATATTGCCTGTAAAAAATTGAGCTTTACCGTCAATTTCAGCTTCGACACGAGTAATTTCTCGACCAGAAGAACTGGTATGCAGGCGCATCACTTTGGCTGCTGTCAGCAAGGTGACGTTAGTTCGCTTGCGAGTTGGCTGGATGCAGTTAACTTCGGCATCTGCTTTGCCGTTAGTCAGGCAGGGAAACCCATCACACGTATTGCAGCGAATACAGTTCCCTAAACTTTTATCGACTTGATTAAGTTTCAGTCCCAAGGGCAGATTAAACGGATGCAACCCAACCTGCATGAGTAAATTGGCGAGTTCTTGCATCCGAGGTTCGTGGCATACCGCAGGGTAGGGATAAGGCAGACTTCGTGGTGGTTCAGTCGGGTCGATGCCAGACTGCCCGTGTACGTCGTACAATTCTTCTGCCCGATTGTAATAGGGTTCAAAGTCGCGGTATTTCAGCGCCCACTCCGGCGAAATGCCATCTTTGTGTTCCACCTGCTCAAAGTCTCGTTCTCGCAAGCGTAGTAAAGCTGCACCGTAGACTTTGGTATTGCCACCCACCCAGTAGCCAGTTGCAGGACGAAAGGTTTTACCATTTGTGTCATACCAGCGTTCCTGGGTATGATATCGCTCTCGTTGATAAACCTCTAAAGCACTCCAGTTCTCTTTCTCTCTGGGTAAAAAAGTGCCTCGTTCCAAAATTAAAATCTTTTTACCACTAGGAGCGAGACAATACGCCAGAGTGCCGCCGCCTGCACCCGTTCCAATGATAATGACATCGTAGTGTTGTGCGGTCATGAATGAGTTCCCGATCGATTTAGTGTATTGATTGTGGCTCGTAATCTATGTTGGAAGATGATGGAACCCTAAGGAACTCTATGTGAAAAGCTAAGATGTGTGTGAAAAATAGCTGAGGATTTGCTCATCAAATTCTCATATCGCGATATTCCGTCCGCTACCTCGGCTTTTACGGCAAGGGAGTATACTTTCTATCCCTTCCGAAAACAGCACCGCCACTCTTAGTCGGTCAGCAATATCGTTGGTTTTTGCAAATCTACTGTAGAAAGCAAAAGCCATCTGCTTTTGTGGATGGGTGGATTCAAATAAATAGACTTGTCCGAAAACTCCAAAGCCAAAGTGTTCAAAGCTTCGTCTCAAAGCTTTGAGATCTGCGCGAAAAGGTAGTCATAAGGGTTTGAAATGGCTAGCGATCGCTTAGAGCCAGAAAAATCATCTCTTGACGATCCAAGCTGGCGCTGCGATTCAAAGTAATTAATTCGGCAAAATTAAACTGCCAATCCTGAGCCCAACTAAGCCGCAAACTGTTAAAATTATCTGCTCATAAGTAGCAAGCTTTCAGCGGAATCTTTGTGAGATTATCCGAAATATTTTGAGCAAGCGAATCAAATCCTTGATAAATATCCGGTTGCTAGATAAAGCTTTGTTTTCAGCTTTTTGTTGCCTAGTTAATTCTGAACTTGGTTTCTTCTTATGAGGGGTAGTCATGTTTTCTCCACCTTGAAAGGAGCTGCGATCGCAGATGCGATCGCGCAGATAGCGAACATGAAGAATCAATTCAATTGGTTGATGATTTGAGTTGTGCCTAACCAGAATCTGGCAGCATATGTATTAAACAAACTTCTGCCTACATCTTTTGATTAGGAGCCAGTAGCGCGTGAATATTGAGCAATTACGTCATTCTTTAAAAGTGAAGTGGCTGCATTATTACCAACAAAACCGTTCTTGGCTAGTCAAACTACAAGTTTGGGGAACCGAGAATGGCAGACGTTGCCCTAAATCCAGTTTTATTTTAGCCACTGTGTCGATTCTAGAACCCGAACTGACCGAATTATTACCTTTACTGGTGGCTTTGAACAATAATCCCGATCGCATCGCCAGCGCCTTGGGACTAAACTTCGATCCAGAGGAAGAGTTGAAGTTAATCTCGGACGAACAGTTGCACTCAATGACGGAAACTACGGCTCAAGCCCAAACCAGTGGTAATTGCGATCGGCTACCAGATGATATTGCGACTGTTGCTTCTAGTGAAACAAACTATAGTGAAACGAGCAGTGGCGATCTGCTGGGGCAAATGTTGACGTATGACGAGAATGAATTTGATGCAACTAACGTTGCTGAGGCGGGCGATCCCCCATTAGCGGACAGATTGTTGAGCGGTGCAGCTAAGCCTAACTATGCTGGAGCTATCTTATCCATTCTGGTGCTGATTAGCTCGATCGCATTTGTACTTGCAAGTGTTACTGGTTAATTAGAGCTTTCGGTTGCCCGAAGCTGAATGCTATCGCTTCAGGGATGGTAGCTTGAGGTAAATGTAGAGCGACAAATTATTTGACCACATCGAAAAATTATCTGTCAAGCTTCTACATGAGCAAGAATCCTTAATATAGCATTACTTTTGGGTGCTTGATAACTAAAGAATCTGCCTAGCTTTGTTTCAACAAATTACGTGTCATTTCTTCAAAATTTCGACAAATTGAATGTCAATTTTTGGTTGAGCGAAAAATTAAGTGTCAATTTTTCACAATTTTATAGTAGTATAAATGTACGTTAGTTTCTCGAAGCAAAATTACATCTATGAGTGTTTTAGATGTAGACGACGAGTTTGAGCTGGAAGAAGATACCTACTTATTGGGTGATGACGATGCAGAAATGCTCGCTCCAGCAGCGGATGTCATACCTGTAAGTGATGGTGGCGATTCTGCTAAAAAAGACAAATCGGTTGAGTTTTTGGATCAGAGATTTTTAGAGGATTCGGAACTTAGGCTCTCCGGCGAGCAAAGGCTCAAATTAGAAATTATTCGCTTTTTACGTGAACCGTGCGATCGCAAAACTTATGGACAAAGGTTGAAAGAAGCTGCTCAGAAGCTAGGAAAGTCGGAAAGAACGGTGAGACGATTAGTTAAAGCTTGGCAAGAAAACGGTTTAGCCACCTTCGCTGAGGTTCCTAGAGCAGATAAAGGGCAAACGAGAAAAAGCGAATACTGGTATAACCTGACTATTAAAATCTATAAAGCTGGTAATAAAGGCAGCGATCGGATGACTCGTTCTCAGGTAGCAGAGAAAATTGCGACCAGAGTTTACGAGCTAGCTAAAAGCGAACTGAAGCAGGAGATATCAAAGCTAGAGAAACAGGGATTGAGAGGAGCAGAATTAGACAGGAAAGTCGAGACACTGATCGAAACTAAGACGAAGACAGAAGGATTTAATTATTGGAAGAAATACGGCAAGGCTCCCTGTTCGAGAACAGTAGAAAGATGGCTCAAACCGTTGGAAGAGAAAAAGCATCGATCCAGCATTAGCCGAAGCCCTGGCTGGCATGGTTCCCAGCATGTCATCAAAACTCGCGACGGTCAAGAAATATCGATTAAATACAGCAATCAGGTTTGGCAAATAGACCACACTCCGGCTGACATTATGTTAGTTGATGAGGATGGTGAAGAAATCGGTCGTCCTTTTTTAACTACAGTTGTAGATTGTTACTCTCGCTGTATCGTGGGATTGCGTTTAGGTTTTGCCGCACCAAGTTCTCAAGTTGTGGCTTTGGCGCTACGTAACGCCATTCTGCCAAAACGCTACAGTTTGGACTATGAACTTAGATGTAAGTGGAGTGCTTACGGTGTACCTAAATATGTTTATACAGATGGTGGTAAAGATTTTCGCTCAAAACATGTAGTGGAATGGATTGCTAACCAATTAAATTTTGAACCAATCCTACGAAGCCATCCTTCAGAAGGTGGCATTGTCGAACGACCCTTTAGAACTATGAGTGGGCTACTTTCTGAAATGCCTGGTTACACGGGGTCAAGTGTCAAAGACCGTCCGGAGGGTGCTGAAGAAAAAGCTTGTATCAGTCTTCCTGAACTGGAGAAACTAATTGTTGGATATATTGTTGATGGTTACAACCAAAAGCCTGATGCCCGAAGTCAAGCTAACCCTTTCACTCCAACACAAAGCCGGATGGAGCGTTGGGAAAAAGGATTGCGAATGCCTCCTACTTTGCTTAACGACAGAGAACTTGACATTTGCTTAATGAAGGCAACAGAGCGAGTGGTGTATGACAATGGCTATCTCAATTTCTCTGGACTTCGTTACAAAGGAGAGAATTTAGGGGCTTACGCAGGCGAAAAAGTTGTTTTAAGGTTCGACCCCAGAGATATTACTATGGTGTTGGTGTACGGGAGAAAGAATAATAATGAAATATTTTTAGCGCGTGCTTATGCTATTGGTATAGAAGCTGAAAGACTTGCAATTGAAGAAGTGAAATATGCCAGTAGGCAAGCTCAAACTAATGGTAAAGGTATCAATAATATTTCAATTTTAGAAGAAGCGATTAGACGCAGAAACTTTTTAGCAAAGAAAAAAAATAAGACTAAAGCAGAACGTCGTCTCTCCGAACAGAAACGTGTAGAAGAACTCTCACGAAAACAGGAAGAAAAGAAAAATGAACGGGTGAAAATTTTAACAGATCTAGCAGAAGAAGATGAGCAAATAGAAAAAGTGAACTTCCAGCTACTGCGTGAGGAACTAGGGTTGTAAATCATGACAAGTGAAGAAATCAACCAAGAGATTGAACGTCTCAAACAACCAGATATTTTAAATCTTGAACAAGTCAAAAGATTTTGTGCTTGGCTAGATGAAAGGCGTAAATTACGAAAACCTGGTAGGGCAGTGGGAGAATCAGGCTTGGGGAAAAGTACAGCTTCTCTTTTTTATACATACCAAAACAGAGCGGTAAAAATACCCAATCAGAATCCAACTGTTTCCGTACTGTATATTGAGTTAGGAGGCAGTTCTTGCAGTCCTTTGCTTCTATTTAAAACTATTATTGAAACTCTAAATTTTAAAGTAAAAGGTGGCAATGAAAATCAGCTTCGAGAACGAGCATGGTATTTAATTAAACAATGCAAAGTAGAAATACTGATTATCGATGAAGCTCATCGGCTCCAGTTTAAAGCACTTCCAGATGTTAGAGACTTATTCGATAAGGTAAAAATAGTACCGATATTAGTAGGTACAAGTAGCCGATTGGATACCTTGATTAGCAAAGACGAGCAGGTGGCTGGACGCTTTGCATCTTACTTTAGTTTTGAAAAACTCTTAGGAGTAAACTTTAGAAAAACTGTAAAAATTTGGGAACAGCAAATTTTGAAACTACCAAAACCCTCAAACTTAGCAGAGAACCAGGAAATTATCACTCTTTTGCAGGAAAAAACTGAGGGGCAAATTAGATTATTAGATCAAATTCTTAGAGATGCGGCAGTTAAAGCATTAGAAGATGGTATTGATAAAATAGATAAATCAGTTTTGGAGAGCATAGAAGGAGATTATTCGTTAGTGGCAAGTTAAAAGAAAGAATAAATATCAAAAAATTAACTTAGATGCTACCAGACCAAATCTACGATTTTGAATCTTGGATAAACATAATTGAGTTATTACCAGGAGAAAGTATTAGTCACTTTTTAGGTCGTTTTGAAAGGGCTAATTTGCTCACTAGTTATCAAGTCGGTAAAGAAGCACAAATTGGTGCAAAAGTAACAAGGTGGAGAAAACTTTACTTCAATCCATTCCCAAATCAACAAGAACTAGAGGCACTAGCACAAGTGGTTGAGGTACAGCTTGGTAAACTCTTAGAGATGTTACCTCCAAAAGGTATCACAATGCAGCCAAGACCAATTAGGCTGTGTGGAGCTTGTTACGCCCAGATTCCCTGTCATCGGATTGAGTGGCAGTTTAAGAACAAAATGAAATGCGATCGCCACCAGCTGCGTTTGCTAACCAAATGCACCAACTGCGAGACACCGTTCCCAATTCCTGCTGATTGGGTGCAAGGGGAATGCCAACATTGTTTTCTGCCATTTGCAACAATGGCAAAGCGTCAGAAGCATCTTTAACACTGGCTTCAGTTTAGAGAAGCGATCGCGATGGCGCTCACCTACTAAATATACTGAAACTCTATATTTAACAGCAATAGCCTTGGTTTTATATCAGGGCTATAATCTTTATATTAGACTTCCTGCATGAATAGTAGAGCAGTGTGACAGTTGGCAAGAGAAGAGTTGGATAATGGGATAAAAGCATGGCAGAAATGGAAAACAGGAGGAGTAAACGTGCCATACACCGACATCCAACATCTTTCCGCCGTCGAGTTCAAGCGCCTGTGCGGTGTGAGCCACGAAACCTTTGAGGAAATGGTAGAGGTGTTGCGACCAGAACTAGAGCGTCAAGGTCGGCGTGGGGGACAGAACAAACTGAGTGTAGAAGACCAACTCTTAGTCACATTGGAATATTGGCGGGAATATCGCACTCAGTTCCATATGGCTGCCAGTTGGGGACTGCACGAGACTACAGTAGGGCGAATCATCAAAAAAGTTGAGGACTTGTTGGTGAAGTGCGGCAAGTTTCGTCTGCCAAGTAAACGTCATCTATATCAACCAAGCTATGAGTGGAAAGTCTTAGTAATAGATGCCAGTGAAATGGAGATTGAGCGCCCCAAAAAAAACAGCAACGCTATTACAGTGGCAAGCACAAGTGCCATACGCTGAAGTTGCAACTGATAGTGGAATGGGAAACAGGGCAAATTGTCTGTCTAGTAGCGGACAAAGGCAGAACCCATGACTTTAAGTTATTCAAGCGCAGTCGGATACCATTTAGACCATCGCAGTTGTGTTTAGCAGATAAAGGATATCAGGGGTTGAGCAAGCTACATAGGGGTGCTTGTACACCAACGAAAAAACCTAGGAAACAGCCATTGCCAACGGCAGAAAAGCACCACAATCGGGCACTAGCTCAGCTGCGTGTTCGCGTCGAACACACAATCCGTCGCTTCAAGATTTTCCGGATTTTTTCTGGACGAAGCGCGCAATCGGAGAAAGCGGTTTGGTTTACGTTTGAATCTGATTGCTGGTCTGCTTAATTACGAACTGGCACATTCTGTTTGATTCATGCAGGAGGTCTATTGAGGTAATTGCCGCCTGCTAGTAGCAATATAATGTGCAATCCAAAATCGCACGTTCTCTGGCTAATTATGCCCCTAGCTCCGCGAACGCATATCTGGTGAAAAAATAACCAAAGCCGAAAAATTCCGTTGAGTCTACTAGCTTAATTCTGGTTAAAAAAGCTATTGGAACAGTTAACATCAAATCTCAACGAGATCTTTGGCAACTGTCTGTTTTTCTTCTACAGTCATGTAATCGTTTGGTTTGAGCAACCGCAGTTGTGGCTGCTGGCTTAACTGACAGAATTCCAGGTAGATTTCGGATTCCTTGAGTTGCGGCACGTCCCAAGCAACTAGAACGATCTCCGACCAATAGTCAAGCGGTTGGGAGCGTACCAAGTCACCAATTACCCCTACCCTAGTGACTCCGTAAGTCTCTCGTAATAACGCGGCGGCTTGTCGCGCTAACTTCCACCAGGCTGCTTTACGCTCGTTATCCCGTTGCTCCAGCCTGATTCGTTCTTGTAAAGCACTAACCCAAGCTTGGGGCGGCAGCACTTTGACGGCGTTCGCCAAACCAAAGGTCATCAACAGCAGTCCGATTAAATTACGAATACCCATGTCGCCGCCAATTTGAATTTTGCCATCCCAAAGCTCAAACTTAGCCTCTGGACACCAACAAATATATTGCTCGAAACTAATCGGGGCTGGCTCTAGTTGTAACGTGGGCGCAAAAGGCAGGCAGCCCCAACCCAACCCATCGTCTATGCTCTGAATCTTTGGATAGGGTTGCTGAGGAGTTTCGAGGATATATATTTCTCGCTCCCCTTGGCTGCGCTTGAAGTCCTCTTCGCGCCAAAGTAAAGTCGGGCAAAAGGCTAAGCCTGGAATACTGCTGGGACGATAGTACCCGTCCGAGTCGGGGAATTGTTGCTGGTACGAGCCATCGTGCCAACGCCTAAAGTCAACTTGCTGCGCCTGCGGGTCAAAAATCCAATACTCCGGTACTCCCGCTGCGGCATAGTAATCTCGCTTCGCGACGCGGTCGGCATCTTCATAACCAGAGCGTAGGACTTCCACCACTAATTCTGCTGGACCACCCAAATACCAGGAATAGAGCTGGTTGCGATCGGTACTGGTAAAGAATAGCAAATCTGGGGTAAAGCCATTGTCACCCAGACGCATGACAAAATCTCGCCCCAGGCACTGCCCGCCAATTGATTCAGTCACTTTCCAGAAAGCAAAAGTCAACTGCTGCCGAATGTGGCTGTGTTCGTACTCGCCACTGCGAGACTGGGGAATGAAGTCTTCAGGATGATACTCTCTGCCTGCAATTTGAGTTTGAAGATAGTCGAGAGTTTCTGTAACGTGACTTGTGGCTGAGGTGATGGGAATTTCAAAACCCAGAGATAGTGCCTCAATCCACCGCTCTATGGGAGCTAATGCCACAGCCGCAGCCGCACCCCAACCTTCTAGGATCTGCCACAACAGGAGACGACTGCCTGCAATCGTGTTTGAGACAATCAAGCGACGGTCAATCAGTTCGAGTTTTCTTTCTAGGAAGCGGACGTAAAAGTTGTCCGACTCTTCAGCAGTCATTGAGTACCTTCCTCTGCCTCACTATTTTGTTCGCAGCCGCTCGATTTCAACCTAGATGTTTAAATTCAAGCATTACCGCTCTCCAGTTGGAAAATGGTAGATCGTTTCACCCTGTTCGGTGACGACGACGCTAGCACCAAAATCAGTTGCCCTAGATTCCAGATAAGCTCTAGCTTCCTCGGCGCTGAAACCAGATTCTAGAGCATATTCTAGTAACGTCACTCGCCCTTTTTGACGTTTAATTAGTGAATAAAGATATTTATCTTTTTCCCTATTGGCACGTAACTTCTGCTTTTCCTCGTGCTGCCGTCTGTCCCGATTGTTTTGCCGCCATCCATCATAGAGCGGGTAGACGAGTGCTATCAAAGCGGCTAGTAGAAACATGCGTTCGACCATAAGATGTGATATCTGAGAGTGTGCCAGGTCGTCCTTTTACAACAACAATACAAAATTCTCTCAATTTAGTTCCATCAATAGAAAGCGTAGCAATATCCAATTCCAATAGCTTGCAACTAGCAGTAAAAGCAATGAAGATTTAATGTTATGGTGTACAGCGATTTTACATTAGAGAAAGTAAAGACCGCTTTTGAATTGCAAATTATCGAATCCATTGATTTGTTTGAGGGAATTGGCTCTCTAACCCCAACGGAGCGATTAAGATTGACTCTAGAAGAAACGGCTTCCTTAGCAAGCGCCATCAACACTGAAAAAGCCAGAGCCGAATTCCTCATCGCTCCCGTATTGCTAGAAGTCAAGCGACAGAAAAATTCAGTCAGCCTGTTTTCTGGGATAGATTTCAACGTTGCGCCTTCGCTCGGATTGACTGGCTTTGTTGACTTTATCCTGAGCAAATCTCCCGAACAGTACTTCGTTCAAGCGCCCACAGTAATCGTAGTATCAGCCAAAAATGAAAACATTAAAGCAGGTTTGGGTATTGCGATTGCCCAAACGATCGCGGCAGATATTTTTACCGCAGCTCATGTTAAAGGAGGCGATGCAGCTTGGGACATTAAGCCGGATCGTCAGGAAGTAGCAGAGGCGATCGCTGCTAAGAATGACAAAAATGACATTTTAGGTGTTGTGACGACGGGGGAAATCTGGAAGTTTTTGCACAAGAGTGGAAACCAAATACAGATCGATCGCCGCAGTTATTTCTTGAACGAAGTGGGGACGATTTTGGCAATCCTACTCAAATATCTTTAGACTAGAAACACAGGCATTTCAGTACAATCCACAGATAGTTGTGTTTCCGGAATTTTCCAACTACTGCTAATCGTTACTGGAAATCTAACTCTTGGCTAGGAGAATTCTGCTGAGACGATCTTGTGGAAATGCTTGGGGTGATAGGAGGACTTGCCCACCAGATTATAGGAAACAAGACAGTCGCTTGACATCTCGCTCGACGGTCAAAACTAGATCAATTGTATAAACTCGAATCAAAATCATCGGAGACAAGCCTCCTCCTTGTCGATGTCTTTGTGGTACTATTTGTCACATAGTACATAAAAACTAGTACGACAATAACTCGTACCAGGGAAAATCTGAACCTAGATCGTAGTTTTATGGACAAACCACTACCTACAGTAGACTCTGTTCCTTATTTATGATTGAGCTGTTAGCCGATCTAATTACCATATTTTTATTTATCGGGCTTTTCTTCAGCATATGGGGACTCTTAAACCTGTCGATGAAGCTGGGGGAAATGGATCGCGAACTGCGGATGTTGACTGCCCTCGACAAAGAAATACGACTCGATAAGTTTACGATTAGCTGCGGCATTCACGTATTGTTTGCCAAGTGGTATCTCAACTCCAAAGCACGACAGCTAAATGGAATGCGAGAAGTAGATGACTTGGGCGATGTCGTGTATTTGTTTGGGGAAGCGAAACGGAAGTTTCTGCAAGAGCATTTACCTGGAGCGGGGGAAAAGAAATGAGCGATGCAGATGATATGCTCAAAAAGCTGGAGGAGTTTCGGAAGCCAGCTTCTCCAACCACAAATCCGCAACACTACCTGAAAATTAATGTCACTTAGCTAAGGCTGATATTACCAATCAGATCACAGGAATTGGGCGCAGAATTTTTTGAGATACCAAAGCGTCAAACTGCATTCGCAAAGCTTGGGCTGTCATTGGCTCGGTCAGTAATACACCCGCTTCAACATTGCGCTCGTGGGCTGCTTCTGTAAAGTTGGCTGACGTTATTAGTACCTGCTCCTCGTCTACAATAATGCATTTGGCGTGCAGGCAAGCTTTTTGCTGAGTATCCACCAAGAGCGATCGCGGGTCGTGAAAAACTTCTGGTAGTCGCATTCCTGTCCAGATCTCCCGTCGAAAGGTATTAGCAAAATCAGTTAATAAAATTGATTCTGCTTGTCGATCGCGATGGGGACGCTGGATGTTAAGAAACATCTGTACTTTAAGTTGGGGGTTAGCGTCCATACGTTGGGCAAGGACTTGAAATAATTTCCGCGCTTTTTCGCCGCGATCGATCGCAAAGCTGGAAATGAGGACGCTATGTTTAGCTGTACTGAAGAGTTCGCGCACGACAACGCTAGTATCGCGACTTTGGGAACCCGTGACTTCTGGACCAGTCCATACCAATTCAACGCGATCGCGCACTGCTTGAGACGCACCTCGTTCGGCTGCTAGCAAGCGCAGAGTGTAAGCAATCTGTTTACCACGTACCCCTTCCCCACTCAAGCGGTTGAGTTCGTCAACGATTTCTGGACTTAAAGCTGCTGGTACGTAGTTGGCGATCGCCGAGAGCGAAAAAGGAGGCGCAAGCCTGCCTGTTTCTAAAGCAGTTGCTAGTTTCACCAAGGCTGGACGACTGAGTTGAAGAAAGCCGTTGCGATCGCTCATTGGGGAAAAAATTCGGCTCCCAAGCCTTCAACCGTAGAGACGACTAACGCACGGTCGAGAAATTCGTTGCGGCGCTCGCAGGATGTTTCGGCAATCAACAGACAACCGTGGCAAGCCGCACCGTGTAGCAAACGCTCTTCTTGCTCGTTATCCGGTTTGTGTTGGGCGCAAACTGGATCGTTAGAACATAACTTGCCTTGTTCGAGTGCGACTTCCAAGTGGTATTCAATTCGTTTTCCTACTTCTACTAGTCCGCCTAAAGTTCCCTCGGAGCTGGAAGAACCCGTATACAAAAGAATGCCATAGCCAGCATCGCCCGCATAAATGCGTTCGCGGATGGAACTGGCAGCATAGCCGCACTCTAAAGCCACTGCCGTAATTAACAAGTGCGATAGAGAGTGCAACATGATATACGGCAATCCAGGAAATTTCACTTTTTCCTGGTCGATTCCTTTGCGAGCGCACCAAAGATCGAAGCCCCTAGAGAGTTCTCGCCCGCGCTTTTTAACTGCATCTCGCTGTAACCATGTGGCGATCGCTTCAGGACGGAAAGCAATCAATACACCCTCGCCGCGATTCTCAATTGCTGGAACCCACGTAGGTTCCAGATCGAGATCGGCACGCCGCACGCTGATATCGAGTTCCCCGTCAATATCGGGCATTTCGGCTTCAAAGCGCGTAAATCCAACTTGAGCGATGACTTCGCGCAAGCGATGTACCAAAACGATCCGTTCGATGCGGGAAGAAAAAGCTCCTTGGAGACGATCTAACTGCCGCGATCGCGCGTAAAAGTCACCTTCCGGTACGTCCGCCCCTACCTCAACTGGACTGGAGAGCAATGTCTCGATTTCTACTTGTTTAATACTTTTATATTCATTTACCTGTCCGCTTTGTCGTCGCTGAACTTCCTGCCATACAGCTTCGTCGCTCAAGCCTTCTAAAGCAGTAGAGACTTTTTGTTTTCGGCGCTCCTTCTTGACATCGCTCGCACTTTCTGCATATTGGAGAAAATCTTCGTAAACTAAGTTAACTGCATCTCGCAAAGCTGCATCTAAGTCGGGCAAAGAAATTACGCTGAGAACTTGAGAAAAATAGGCGTTGCTAGCAGAACGAACTAATAAGCGGTTGTATTCGGGATTGCCAGTTTTTTCGCGAATGCAGTAAGGTTCTTTAGCATGTTTACCCAGCCAAGGGCGATGTCCTTGACACGGACCCAAGACTTTACCGTTAGGAACTGTGGCATCTGCGAGGGGACGGCGGGCAAAGCAAGCTTCGCAACGCCCGAAGATATCGGCGAAGTCGTTACCGGAACCGCCTTCGTCGAGCCAGAGCTGACCGCGACACTTAGTATCGGCATCGTTGTGGACGAAGCGATACCAATCGATATCGCTGATATGCCCTTTGACGCAGGCTTGAACGAACCGCACTGGGACAACAGGTATTTTCTTGCGGTTTGGATTGAGATATTTCCCCTCGACCAAACTACCCCAAGGCAGCAGGGGACGGGTACGATAAGTTTTGCCGCTTTTGTCAGACCAAGTTGATTCTACTTGTGCCAAGAACCAAGCTGGAAACATGAAAACGTTAATTCCCGTGCGTGGTGCTTTTGGGTCTTGTTCGTCTACGGGAGGCGCGTATAGAGCGATATGCTTTACTTTTAAAATCTCTGCTACCCTAGCCGCTAGACGATCTTCATAGATGCGTCTTTTGTCTCCTCGCCAGTGGTTTAAACCCGCTATGAGGACAGAAAAATCCGGTAAATCCACCATCGCCCCAGGCCCGAAAGTAGAGAGAATTTGGCTTTGTCGCACTTGCCCTTTTGATTTCTTCATTTTTCCGACTCTACCTCTAATCCATCAGGGGTAACGATCCACAGGTTGACTGTTGGTTCGACATCGCGCAGGCTGCGCTGGACTTTGAACTTTCGCGCTTCTAGGGGTTGGTTGTCTAATTCTGGGTCGAGGGGATCGAATAACAGCGGTGGTGCTTCGCCGACTTCCCGCTGGTACTGGAGGCTAATTTTTCCATTTGCAATGCGCTCCCAGACATCGAGTAAGTCTTTGACTCGATTTCTCACCTTTTGGCGCAGTGCTTCGGCTTCAGATGCATCCAGTTCTTTGTCGTGCATTTCTGCCCGCCGTGCGATCGTCTCCACCACAAACTCTAATTCTTGGCGGTGTTGAATAATCTCAATGGCGCGGGGTGGCGCTGTCATCCCAGAATGACCCAGACGCGCTAGGGCGACGGTAACGGCGGCGATCCCTCGGTCGATGGCGCGGGGAGAAAAGGGAGTAACGCTAGTTGCTTCAACTGCGCGGTAAAATGTCGAGTGCCAAGCAAAGAAGCGTTCGTAATGCGAGCGATCGCGGGGGCGATGAATGTTGAGCAGCGTCACAACTAACCCTGGTCGTTCCTCATCTCGTCCGACACGGCTGGTGGCTTGGATGTATTCGGCTGCGGTCTTGGGTTGACCGAGAACTACCATTAATCCCAAGCGGGTAATATCCAGACCTACGGAGATCATGTTTGTCGCCAGCACGACATCAATTTTGTCATCGCAACTGAAAGTCGATTCCATCCTTTGTTTTGTCTGGGCAACTTCGCTGGTACTAACGCGGGAGGTTAATTCTTCCGGTTCGTCGTCAATTTTGCGATCGGCAAATAAACCCGCAGTTTCACCGACTCGCCGCCGCTGGCTGTAGCGAACGAGGCGGGAGTTTACTTCGTCTTCCACGATCCGGCGGCTACCACCGAGTTCGCGCAAGGAGTTAAAGTAACCCAAAAGCGTCATGTATGGGTCGGCTGGGTTATCGGGGTTTTTCTTCCCTCCCGCCGCCAGCCAGTGTTTTTGGGCTGCGCCTAATAAAGCTAGGTAGGTACGCAACAAGACTACCTTTAAGCTGCGTCCTTGGGCGGCAATCCCGACATAAGTACGGGCATTTTTCTCGGTCGCTGGAACAGTTTTGGCAAAGAACGAGTCGCGGCGGTCGGGTCCTGGTGGGGGAAAAATATCGACTTCGCTACGACCGAACAATGCTTGAATCTGTCTGTTGGCACGACGCACTGTCGCAGTAGAAGCGACTATTTTGGGTCTGACTTGTTTGCCGTCAATCTCTCGGCTGCATAAAACATCAATTGCCGTTTCATACTGCCCTACCATCGTTCCCAAAGGACCGGAAATTAAATGCAATTCGTCTTGGATAATTAAATCTGGTGGCGGTAGATAACCGCTCAAGGGTTTGCCGCGACCTGGGTGAACTGAGCCGTAGAAACCATCTTTGTCGTAGCGATTGACTCGCCCGAACAACGTTCCTGTTTCTCCTACCCAAGGTAAGCTGGCAAATTTATCGACGGTGGCGATGATAAAACAAGGCAAGCGGCGATAAATTGGCTCGTCTACTGCGACGATTGGTAAAGCGCGATCGCCGCGAAACTGACAGCGGCGATTGACGCAGGCGATCCGTAAGTCCGTAGGTTGGTCTGGGTTGGGCAACAATTGAAATGAGTTGCGATTAAATTTAGTGCCGCACCAAGGACAATTTTCTAAAGGGATTGGGGAAGGTTTGCGATCGTTGTTTTGGAACGCTATGGTACGCGATCGCGCACTGTATTCGTCGTTGTCTCCTTTTTTCCCCATGCGGTTTGGAGTCGCCGCCTGTCCTACCCACAGTCCGATTTCAAACGCCCACGTTCCCAATCTTTTATCCTGCTGTCTTTCCAACTCTAGGGCGCAAATTACCGCCGCAGCGCGTCCGAGTTGGTCGAGGGTGAGTAAGCGCAGGGTGTAACGCATCAGAACGCTGACACCTGCGGATTCGATGCCTGGGTAGCGCAGTCGCCGCAACACGAGGGTAAAGGCTGCTAGTCCTAAATAAGCTTCGGTTTTACCGCCACCTGTGGGGAAGAATAGCAAATCGACTAATTCCCTGTCGTTGTGGATCGGATCGGCTATTCCCACTAAGTTCATCAGCAAAAACGCCAACTGGAAGGGTCGCCATTGTGGGGCAGGTAATGATTCGGGAGCGATATTTTTTCCGTGAGTTGCCCGTTGGCGGATGGCTTTTGCAATGGCGCGGTTGGCAATTTGGAAAGCTGTAAATATCTGCGGGTCAGCTAAGGCTTTGATGCCTGCATCGATGCGGTTTTTAGCAATTTCGGCTCGATGCAACAGGTCGCGGGGGGCGTATCTAATCCTTGGGGGAGTACAAAGATAGTACGAGCGGCTGCTCTGAAA
>ERZ1066126.191-NODE-191-length-33252-cov-37.079405_pt1 | contig 33252 bp, 20 predicted proteins | sample MGYA00382773_ERZ1066126 | MGnify/ENA primary metagenome ERZ1066126 (study PRJEB33369, sample SAMEA5778356) | biofilm metagenome | biome: Industrial cooling water; feature: Water cooling tower basin; material: Biofilm | place: United Arab Emirates | collected... | reverse complement strand
TGGTTGTTGGTTGTTGGTTGTTGGTTGTTGGTTGTTGGTTGTTGGTTGTTGGTTGTTGGTTGTTGGTTGTTGGTTCTTGGTTCTTGGTTCTGGTTGCCGCAACAAAATTGCCATCGTCATTCCCGCGAAGGCGGGAATCCGATGACTTCTTGTCGTGACGCATCGGGCGCAACTATCAAAGCCAAGACGCTGGGTCCCCGCTTTCGCGGGGATGACACAATCATCAACCGCACAACCACCAACCAACAACCAACAACCCCCTACCCCAACCACCGCAAATAATTCCCATAGCGTTGATGCAGAGATTTCAATAGCAGCAAGTCGTCATGTAACGGGCCATACAACTTGCCGCCTTTGGCGATCGCCTGGATTTGCCGTTCAATGGTTGCCAGCCGTTTGCGCGCCTCCGCAGCGGTGACGCCATCGAGGCCGGCGGCAAGCTCGGCGGCCAGATCGCGCACCGGATCGCGGCGATCCAGATCGAGTCGGTCGTAGTCGAAGCAACTCTGATCGAACAGCGATCGCAGCCAGCCGATGCGATCGCTCTTCTGCGCCGCATTCGCGGGGCTTTGGAAATACGGCGCGTCGAGATCCGCCTTGAGCTTGTCGTGCAACACGAACGGCAGCGTCTGGCGCACATCTTCCAATTCCACCTCGGTACTGCCGCGGAAAAAGGCCATCGCCTTGGCATACACCAGCAGCGTCATCAGATTGCGTACCGATAAGCCGTTGACCGTCTGGCAGCCCAGATCCTTGAGACGATCGCGGCCGTCGTCCTGGGCGCTGAGCCACGCCCAATCGGTGCCCGCCAGGCGCGCGGTGTCCTTGCTTTTGTACTCGAACTGCTCGCCGGCAAGGTCGTTGAACTCGAATTGGCTGGCGAAATACTCGATGCGCCGACGCACCGGCTCCGGCAAAGGCATGGCGCGAATGCGTTGGCCGAGCGCCTTGATTTCAGCCTCGCTGAAGATGATCTCCGGCGGCACGAAATCTTCCGGGCGCGCATCCTCTTCGATACGCGTCAGCAACTCGCCCAGGAAGCGCGGATTGAACGGCAGTGCCTGCACGATCACATCGATGCGATCGCGCAGCGCTTCGATCACCTGATAGGTGCCGCCGCCCTGATCGTCGTTCGCGGTGAGATACCAGGCGGCCGGCGGGCACTCGTACACCTGATCGAACAACTCGGCGTAGTTATCGCCCATCAGCGTCAGCAACGCGCTTTGCGTACGCGTCGGGATGCGGTTGTACTCATCGACGATCTTCACGCGCATCGACAGCCAGCTGCGCCACGCGATCCGCACCGCATCGATGCGCTGCGCCGAGACCAAATCGGCCGGCAACGGGCTGCCGAGCAGATCGGCCGTGGTCATCTGCGGATGACCACGTTGCATACCGCGCTTGACCTCACGGACCGGATAACCGGCCAGCACACCCATCAGCAATGCGCTCGCCGTCTTGCCTCGCCCAGGCCCGCCGATGAACAAACACTTGCGCTGCGCGGCGAAGGTCAGCAGCGGTAGCAGCACGAAGCTCGAATAGCTCTGCGCGCTTGGCAACTTCAGTGCGCTCTTACGATCGCCCAGCGCAAACTCGGTGCCCGGCCCATCGTTGTATTCGATGTCGTAATGCGGGCTGATGATCGCGGTGTTGACGATCCAGAAGTACGCCTGACGCAACTTCTCATCCAGCGCCGCCGATACCTCAGCCGCCGGCGCCGCATCCGCCGGCCCCTGATACAAGGCCGCGACATCGAACTGCGGCAACACCGCCGCAGGTTTAGGATTCGTCGGCGCCGCCGACACGCGCTGGAACAGTTTGAACATCGCGGGTTCGCAGGTTGGCGATCGGCCTACGATAGCGCGATCAATGAAAATCCCGCGAGCGGATCACGGTGCCTTCCAAGAGGTGCGTGAGGTTGTCGAGCCGCTTGGCCAGCAAGTGCGTAACGCCCTCGGCTTTTTGTAGCTCGCCGGTGACGCCGAGCAGTTGCGATTCGAGTACGACGCGGCGTTCGCGGTCGGCGAGATCGCGCCAGATGATCAGGTTCAGCCAGCCGCTCTCGTCCTCCAGGGTGACGAACATCACGCCCGAGGCGGTGCCGGGACGCTGGCGCAGTTTAACGAGGCCCGCCACGCGCATGCGCGTGCCGTGGCTGGCGGCCATCGCTTCATCGACGCGGCGCATGCGCATGGATTTGAGTTTGCCGCGCAGCAGTTTCAGCGGATGGTCGACGAGCGTGAGCTGCGTGCTTTGGTAGTCGGCAAGCGTGTTCTCGGCGGGCGTCGGCAGCCGCAATTGCGCACGCTCCTCCTTGATCTGTGTGGATGCCAGAAGCTCGGGCATTTTTTCGATGCCGGTGACTGCCCATTGCGCACGATGGCGATGTCCGGCCAGACCACGCAGCGCGCCAGCGTGGCTCAAGATTTCCAGCTCCGAGCGCTCGAGTTCGGCGCGCGTGGCGAGATCCTGGACGGACGAGAACGTCCGCTCGCTGCGCGCGGCGAGCAGGCGCTGCGCGCTGTCGATTCTGAAGCCCTGGATCTCGCGAAGGCCCAAACGGATCGCGATCTCACGTTCGTGCTCCAGACTCGCGTCCCAGTTCGAGAAACGCACGTCGATCGGCCGCACCTCCACGCCATGACGACGCACGTCCTGGACGATCTGATCGACCGAATAAAAACCCATCGGCTGCGAATTGATCAGCGCCACTGCGAACGCTGCCGGGTGATGGCATTTGAACCACGCCGAGGCGTACACCAAGAGCGCAAAACTGGCGGCGTGCGATTCCGGGAAACCGTAGGAGCCAAACCCCTTGATCTGCTCGAACACCTGCTCGGCGAAGCTGGTTTCGTACCCGCGCTCGGCCATACCGGCGATGATCCGCTGGCGATAGTGTTCAAGCCCACCACGGCGTTTCCACGCTGCCATCGAACGGCGCAACTGGTCGGCCTCGCCCGGCGTGAATCCGGCAGCAACGATGGCGAGCTGCATGACCTGTTCCTGGAAGATAGGAATGCCAAGCGTGCGCTCGAACACGCGCTTTAAGTCCTCCGATGGATACGTCACCTGCTCCAATCCTTGGCGACGCCGCAAATACGGATGGACCATCTTGCCGGTGATGGGACCGGGGCGAACGATGGCGACTTCGATCACCAGATCGTAGTAGTTCTCCGGCTTCAGGCGCGGCAGCATCGACATCTGCGCGCGCGACTCGACCTGGAACACGCCCACCGAATCGCTCGTTTGCAGCATCGCGTAAGTGGCCGGGTCTTCGGCTGGAATCGATGCCAAAGACAGCGGCGCATCGGCTTTGTAGCTGGCGACCAGATCGATGCAGCGGCGCAAACAACTCAGCATACCGAGCGCCAGGCAATCGACTTTCAGCAAGCCCAAGGTATCGAGATCGTCCTTGTCCCACTGGATGATGGTGCGATCCGGCATCGCCGCATTTTCCACTGGCACAAGCTCGCACAGCGGGCGCTCGGAAATGACAAAACCGCCGACGTGCTGCGAGAGATGGCGCGGGAATCCCAAGAGATCGGCGGTGAGCTTAAGCAGTTTCTTGATCTTCGCATTCGAGGGATCGAAACCGCGCTCGATCAGGCGCTCCTCCACCGCGCCAAAGCCATCCCACCAGGTCAGTGCGCCGGTGATTTCCTCGACCTGATCGATGCTCATGCCCAGCGCCTTGCCGACATCGCGCAGCGCGCTCTTGGGCCGATAGCAGGCCACCGTAGCGGTGAGCGCCGCGCGGTCGCGGCCGTATTTGGCGTAAACGTATTGGATGACTTCTTCGCGGCGCTCGTGTTCGAAGTCGACATCGATATCCGGCGGCTCGTTGCGCTCGCGCGAGATGAAGCGTTCGAACAGCAAATTGCCGCGCGCCGGATCGACCTCGGTGATGCCGAGCGCGTAACACACGGCCGAATTCGCCGCCGAGCCGCGGCCCTGGCACAAGATGCGCCGCGAACGCGCGAACTCGACGATGTCGTGTACGGTGAGGAAGTATGACTCGTACTTGAGATCGGCGATCAGCGTCAGCTCGTGCTCGATTTGCGCGCGCACCGACGTAGGCTCGCCGCGTGGCCAGCGACGGCGCAGGCCATCTTCGGTCAAGCGGCGCAAATGCTCGGTGGCCGTGCAGCCGCCGGGCACTACTTCATGCGGATACTGATAGCGCAGCTCAGCCAACGAGAAGCGGCAGCGTGCGGCGATACGCAGCGTTTCATCGAGCAGCGCCTGCGGATACAGCGCGCGCAGCTGCTGGAGGCTGCGCAAATGTTGCTCGCCATTCGATGCCAGATGAAAGCCGGCTTCAGCGACGCTGCTGTGCGCGGCAATCGCCGCGAGCACATCGTGCAACGCACGCCGCCCGCGCACGTGCATCTCGGCGCTGCCGATCGCCGTCAGTCGGATATCGAGCGCGTCCGCCAGCGCTTGCGCATATGCGAACCGGCGCTCATCGCCATGCTGGCGATGCAGCGCCACGCCAATCCAGCGCTCGGCGAAATGCGCGGCGAGCCAATGGCCGGTGGCGAGCGTTTCGGGCGAGGGTCCGAGCGGATCGCTTTGTGGTGCGGCACAAGTTATTAGCGAATCGATGCAGGGGCGGGGGGCAGGGGGCGGGGGCTGAGCCTCACGCTCTGAGCAAGCAATTCCGCGCCTGTTACCAGAGACCAAACCCAGATCGGCGCGGGAGCGCGGCTCCTGTCCCCTGCCCCCCTCCCCAATAACCGTCCGAGAGTCGCTGGGTAACTCTTCCTGAACCAATGGCGGCTCGCCTGGCAGCCAGATCGCCAGCACCCCAGACATCGCTGCCGGCACATCCGCTCGCGTCAGCGCGTACTCGCCTTTCTCGGCATTGCGCCGCGCGTGCGTGATCAGCCCGCAGATCGCCGTGTAACCCTCGTGATCGGCCGCAAGTAGCAGCAGCTTGAGCCCGCACGCGAAGCGAAACTCCGAGCCCAGAATCAAATGGATGCCGACATCCTTCGCCGCTTCATACGCACGCACCGCACCGGCCATCGTGCACTCATCCGTGATCGCGAGCGCCGCATAGCCCAGCTCCTTCGCTCGCACACACAACTCCGCCGCAGTCGATGCGCCGCGCTGAAAACTGAAATTCGAGAGGCAGTGGAGTTCGGCGTACATGATGTTGCCAAAGCGCGGCACCAGATCGCCGCACTGAACTTCGGAAGCCTGTCCAATCCCCTCCCCCGCTGGCGGGGGAGGGTTAGGGAGAGGGTGGACGGTGGGTCAACAAAAATCTATTCCTCTGGCCAAAATCAAATATCGTCAAGACGATGTTGATCAATCTCTGCGACAACCACCCTCTCCCTAGCCCTCCCCCGCCAGCGGGGGAGGGAACGCGCCAGGCTCCGAATCAACGGCTGGCGAAATCGCTTGCGTCTTTGCGTCTTCGTGCCCTGGCGCCTTCGTGCGAAATGCATTTGCTTTGCGGTTGGAGGGCGTGCGGGCGCCCCTCAATACCGCCGCATCAACCCCACCAACGCGCCCTGGATCTGCACGCGCGCCGGTTTGTAGCGCTGCACGGGGAAGCTTTGATTTTCGCTGTGCAGTTCGATCTCGCCGCTGCGCCGATACAGGCGTTTCAGCGTGGCGTTTTCGCCATCGATCAGCGCCACCACCACCTCGCCGTTGCGCGCGCTGTCGCGTGGCTCGATGAGCACGGTATCGCCATCCAGAATCCCGGCATCAATCATCGAATCGCCGCGCACCTTGAGCGCGTAGCACTCGCCGCGACCGCGAAGGTGCGGCGGCACGGCGATGCGCTCGTGCCCGGAAATGGCTTCGATCGGTCGTCCGGCAGCGATGCGTCCCAGCAGCGGCACGCTGCCATCGTCGAGCGCCGTTGATGTGAGGCGCACACCGCGCTGCTTGCCATCCATCGGCGCCACCAACCCGGCATCGATCAATGCCGTGATGTGTTTATGCAACGAGCCTCGCGAGGCCAGGCCCAGTTCGCTGCACAACTCATCGAGGCTGGGCGCTTCGTGGCCCTCGCGCTGGCGCTCGATCAGGTGATCGAGGACGCGCTGTTGTGCATGTGTCAGTGCTTGCATGTTTTCCATTGGTTCTCTACGCTAGTCACAGGAGAACGGAACGAGAACAGCGATGAGCTTAGCGCAGCTTGCGGTGAAGGTCGAGTGTTCAAATGATGCGTCGCCTCAGACCGACGAGCGATCTTGGCCTCGCTCCTCGTCAACCAGCGTATCTCCACAACCCCCATCGACTACTGCGCAGTCGATAGCGCCCTTAACTCAAGGAGGCGGTCAGGCGTCATCTGATGACGTCGACATCGCACGCCAATGGGTGAGCCGGATCAAGCGCAAGTACAAGTCCTGCATCACCGGCGAGGCAGTGGTCGCGGCGCGCGCCGCGCGCTTCGCGCCGATGCCAGAACTTGATCCGCGACTGCAGGCGGCCCTGCGCGCACGCGGTATCACGCAGCTCTACAGCCATCAGGCCAAAGCCTGGGCGGCGCTGCGCGACGGCGCCGATATCGTCGTCGCCACACCCACCGCCAGCGGCAAGACGCTGTGCTTCAACGGCCCGGTGCTCGATGCGGCGCTCAAATCCGGCGCCAAGGCGATGTATCTCTTCCCCACCAAAGCGCTGGCGCAGGACCAGGTCGCGGAGTTGCTGGAACTCAATCGCGCCGAAGATTTGGGCGTGCGCGCCTACACCTTCGATGGCGACACGCCGTCGGATGCACGCCAGGCCGTGCGCACCAAGGGCGATGTGGTGGTCACCAACCCGGACATGCTGCATCAGGCGATCTTGCCGCATCACACCAAATGGGCGCAGTTCTTCAGTGCGCTGCGCTTCATCGTCATCGACGAGGTGCACACCTATCGCGGCGTGTTCGGCTCGCACGTGGCCAATGTGCTGCGCCGCTTGCATCGCGTCTGCGCGTTTTATGGCGTGCGCCCACAAATCATTTGCTGCTCGGCAACCATCGGCAATCCGCGCGAACATGCCGCCGAGTTGGTGGGCCGGCCGATGCGCGCGATCTTGAACAGCGGCGCGCCGAGCGGCGAGCAGCATTTGTTGTTCTGGAACCCGCCGCCGATCAATCCCGACTTGGGCATCCGCGCCTCGGCACGCTCGCAAGTCAGCAAGCTCGCGCGCCTTGCGGTGAAGGCGGGGTTGAAGTCGATTCTGTTTGCGCAGTCGCGGCTGATGGTCGAAGTGCTCACCAAGTATTTGAAAGACGTATTCGACCGCGATCCACGCAAGCCGGCGCGCGTACGCGCCTATCGCGGCGGCTATCTGCCCGACGAACGCCGGCTCACCGAGAAACTGATGCGCGCCGGCGCCATCGATGCGATCGTCAGCACTTCCGCGCTGGAGTTGGGCGTCGATATCGGCGCACTCGATGTGAGTCTGCTGTGCGGCTATCCGGGCAGCGTTGCAGCCACGCGCCAACGCTTGGGCCGCGCGGGCCGACGACAACAGACGGCGGTCGGCGTGCTCGTTGCCGGCAGCGATGCCCTCGATCAGTTCGTGGTGCGCAACCCGCAATATTTTCTTGAGCAGTCTCCGGAACATGCACGCATCGACAAAGAGCAGCTGCTGATCCTGCTCGACCATATCCGCTGCGCGTCGTTCGAATTACCGTTTTCTGAGAACGACACATTCGGCGAGCGCGATATTCGCGAGTTCCTCGACTATCTGGTCGATGAGGGCGTGTTGCATCGCAATGGCAGTCGCTGGCATTGGATCGACGACAGCTATCCGGCCAATGCGGTGAGCCTGCGCAGCGTCGCCGACGGCAATTTCGTCGTGGTCGATCGGACCGGCGGCAAACAATCCATCCTTGCCGAAGTCGATTTCTCATCCGCTGCGCTGACTCTATACGAGGGCGCGATCTACATGATCCAGTCCATCCCCTGGCAGGTGGAGAAGCTCGACTGGACTGGGCGCAAGGCTTACGTCACGCGCACGCATGTCGATTACTACACCGATGCGATCGACTACACGCGCCTCAAACCTTTGAGCCAATTTGAGTCGGCCCAAAGCAGATGCGGCGAGGCGCAGCTCGGCGAGGTGCACGTGGTGCGCCGTGTCGCGGGGTACAAAAAAATCCGCTACTACAGCCACGAGAACATCGGCTATGGGCCGGTGAATCTGCCTGATCAGGAACTGCAAACCACGGCACTCTGGTGGCGCATCGAACCCGGCGCGCTCGATGAAGCCTTCCCGATGCGCTTTGAAGCGCTCGATGGATTTCTGGGCGCCTCTTATGCGCTGCATACCGTCGCTACGCTGCTATCGATGTGCGAGCCTCGAGATTTAGGCAAGGCGGTGGGCAGCGGCGACAGCGAATGGTCAGCAACGGTCAGCGGTAAGGGCCGCGGCGAGTTACGCAACGCCGCAGGCGAGCCGGTGGACTTGCAAGCAATGGCCGAGTTCTCGCCCGCCGTGTATTTGTACGACAACTATCCAGGCGGTATCGGACAATCCAGGCCGCTGTACGAGCGCCGCCAGGAGCTCTTGAGCGGCGCACTAAATCTGGTGCGCAATTGCCGCTGCAGCGCCGGTTGCCCGGCGTGCGTTGGGCCCATTTTGCAGAGCGACGAGCAACGCCAACCGAAGGCGAGTGCGTTGAAGGTGTTGGGGTTGTTGGTCGCGTGATGGCCTTCACTCACTGACGTTTGGCCGATGAAGGAGCCAAAAAAGGCCTTTCATAGGAAGGCACGAAGATACGAAGAAAGCAATGATGACCGCATATCTCTTGCGACTTGCCACTTCCTGTCTTCGTTTCGTCGTGTGAGACGCTATTGCTTAGTCGACAGACTGGGCGACGCCCGAAGCGCTGTTGCGTGATCGACGGGTCGAGGAACGCATTGATGCATGGCATTGCAAATCAACCGAATCCCTCCTCTGCGACTCTGGCCCATCGCCTCGGCCTGCTGCGCGGTCGCGATGTGCGCCCTGCCCCACCGGATTCCGACATTGCACAACGCATTGCGCGGTTGAAGCTGCTCGCCAACGAGGCGCGCCCTAACAACCCGCGCGGGGACGGGCGCTTGCCCGGCGAGACGATTGCCCCAGGTTTAGTTCTCATCGAACGCAAACTCGGCGCGCTGCAGGCGCTCAAGCTGCGCCTCGATCTGCCGGAAACGCTGCTACCCGATTGGCACGAACACAACCCGGTGCCGCGCGAGCGGCTGCTGTTCTTCGATACCGAAACCAGCGGTCTCAACGGTGGCGCCGGCTTGAAGGTGTTCATGCTCGGTGTGTTGCGCTGGCGCGATGGCTGGACGCTCAAGCAATTCATACTGAGCGATCCCGACGGCGAAGGCGCGCTTGTACAGGCGTGGCTGGCCGAAGTTAGCGACCAGCCCGTGCTCGTCAGCTACAACGGCAAACGTTTCGACATTCCAGCGCTCGCAACACTGGAGCGATTGCATGGCGAGAACAGCGGCGCCGCTGGGTTTACGCACTGGGACTTGCTCTATCCCGTCCGTCGCCGTTTTCGCAAGCTCTGGCCAAACTGCCGCTTGCAGACCGCCGAGAGACTTTTGCTCAACAAGCATCGTATCGACGATATGCCCGGCAGCGAAGCCCCGCGCGCGTGGCGCGATTTTTTGCGCTTCGGGCACACGCACGCGCTGCTGGAAATCGCGCGCCACAATCGCAGTGATTTGGAATCGCTGATTGCGCTGCTGCGATCGCTCAGCTGTCCCCACCCGAGTCCTGTACGAAATCACGAAATCAGCTAACGGACGTTTCGAACCTGAGAAGTCGGGCGCCTTTGCTTCAACAGCAGCGTATTGGCTCGCGGTCAACCGAAGGTCGACCCTGCGCAGGAGTCGGTGCAGAATCAGCCCATCAGCAAAAAAGGCGAACCCCATGATTGTCCCTGACTTCTGGGCGGAGCATCGCGTCCAACATCGCGACAAAGAGAAGCAAGTAACTGTGCGGCGCTTTGGCTGGTCCGCCGTTAGTCAGGCAGATGCAGACGGCATGGCACAGTCGCGCGCAACTGACGCACTGCAGGCGATCCTAGCTGGCGCCAAGGCCAAGCGCCGCGAACCGAAAGTTGCTTACGGCGGCGCCGATGGATTGCCGATCCGAGAAGAAGTCCTGGCGCGTCACGGGGACGATGTGATCACTCGCAATGCCTACGGTGCGCGGTGCTTGAACACCCCGCGCCTGCTGATGGCAGATATCGACTTTGCCACTGTACCGCTTGGATGGCCGGAAATCCTCGCGCATCTAGCGTCGCTCGTCCTCGCCTTTGCAATCGGCTTCGGTTTTGGCGTCTGGTTGGCCGTCATCTATGCCATCGGCGCAGCAATAGCCATCTCACGGGTCTGCGCTCAGTGGCGAATCACGCACGGCGAGCAGATCGCTTTACGACGAATCGACGCCTATCTAAAGAGGTCCAGCGGGGCACTGCGCATCTATCGGACCCCAGCTGGCTTGCGGCTGATTGACATTAGCGCGCCGCGCAGCGCCGACGAACCTTACGTCAAAACATTTTTTCGTGCAGTAGGCTGCGATCCAACCTATGCCCGTATGTGTTTGTTACAGCGATGCTTTCGCGCGCGACTGTCCGCTAAGCCTTGGCGCATTGGCATTGACCAGCACATCCGCCCACGTCGTGCCGCTTGGCCGGTTCATCCCGACAAACTTGAGCAACGCTCGCAATGGATCGCCGCTTACGAAGAACGGGCACGAAACTTCAGCGCGTGTCGCTATTTGGAGACGCGCGGCTCAAAGGATTTGCACCTGGCTTTGGCCAGTACAGTGACCCTACACGACGAGGCTTCAGGCGCTCTTCGCGATCTTGATTTAGCCTGACGTGTGACGTCACGGCCCAGAGCATTCATCCGACCCGCATGCCTCCGTTCCCACTTACTCTTGACGAACTCGTAGACCGCATCGGCGCTGGCCAGACGATAGATCCCGACAGCCTGCCAGAAGCGCTACGCGCGCTGCCCGAGGTGCAGCGTCTACTGGCTTTTGCGCGCGTCGCGCAAGGCTTGAGCCATGCGACGCCGCCGGCCGCAGAGAATCAGCAACTGGGGCCGTGGGTCTGCGTGCGCGCACTGGGCAGTGGCGGCATGGGGGATGTGTGGCTGGGCGAGCGCCGCGATGGTGTTGTCACGCAACAGGTGGCAATCAAACGCTTGCGGGTCGACACCGAACGTTTTCGCGCGCGGCTGCGGGCGGAGCGGCAGATCCTGGCGCGCCTGGAGCATCCCGGCATTGCGCGCTTTATCGACGCCGGCGTCGATGAGCGTGGCGCACCTTGGATGGCGATCGAGTACGTGCCGGGCGTAACACTGACGCAATGGGCGCGCGGCCGCAGTCTGCGTGAGCGACTCACCTTGTTTCAGCGCATTTGCGCAGCAGTGGCGTACGCGCACCGACACCTTATCGTGCATCGCGATTTGAAGCCCGCCAACGTGCTGGTCAATGACGAAGGCGAACCAAAACTGCTGGATTTCGGTATCGCCAAACTGCTCGACGATACGCAGCGCGAATCCACGCTCGCGTCGATGACGCCCGCCTACGCGGCCCCTGAGCAGTTGCGCGGCGAGCCGATCTCCACGGCCACCGATGTTTACGCGCTAGGCCTGATGCTGTTCGAGCTGCTCGCCGGGCGTCTGCCAGACAGCCGCACCGGATCGGCAATGGCGCTGGCGGTTTCCGTCGACGCAGAAGAGACGCAACGCGTCAGTCAGGCAGCGAGCAGCGAGCTTCCCTATCTTGGCCAGGTCTTGAGCGGCGATCTCGATGCAATCGTCGCCGGGGCGCTGCGCGCCGAGCCGCAGCGGCGTTACCCGAGCGCCACCGCGTTGAGCGAGGATATCGATCGCTTTCTGCGCAACGAACCGGTGCAGGCACGAAGACCGACGCGCCGATACCTATTCGCCAAGTTCCTCTCGCGCAATCGTTACGCTGCGGCATTCGCTGCGATCGCAGGCGTCAGCCTCATCGCCGCAAGCGTTGTATCGTTCTACCAGGCCGAACGCGCACGCGAGGCCGCCGCACTCGCGCTCGCCGAAGCCAAACGCGCAGAAGCGCAGGCGCAACGCGCGACGCGCGTTCGCGAGTTCCTCGTGTCCGTGTTTGGCGAGGGCGATGGCATGGCGCGCGCCGGCGCATCTGCACAATCGCCGCTGCAATTGGTACGCAAAGGCATCGCTGGATTGGACAGCGAATTTGGCGAGGATGCGGAAGGCAAAGACAATGTCCTTGGCGATCTGCTGAACATCCAGGTTGGGCTCGGCGATGCCAAAGCGGCGCTGCCCGCCGTCAAGCAACTGGTGGCCGATCGCCGCACGCGTTATCCAGTCGGCGACACCAGGATCGCGGACGCTCTGGCAGCACAAATCTTGGCGTTGTTTCAGTTGGGGCAGTTTGTCGACGCGGAGCCGGCGATTACAGAGGCACTGGAGATTTATCGCGCGCACCGGGGCGAACAAGATGTATCCGTTGCCGACATGCTCAACCGACTGGCGCGGGTGCGTTTTGCGCAGACTCGCTATCAAGAATCGCTGGATCTCATGCGCCAGGTGATCGCGATATTGACGCAGGTCCGCGGCCCGGATGATGCGTTGACTGGCCATCGCCTGAGCACCATGGGCAATGTGCTCATGCGTATGGGCAAACTCGACGAGGCGCGGGCCGCATTCCAGGACAGCATTCGCATCATCAGCGCTGCGCTGGGCGATGAACACGCATCGCTGATGTTTCCGCTGAACGCGCTTGGCGACTTGCAGCGCAACGCTGGCGACGACACCTCGGCGATGATGAACTATCAGCGATCGCTTGAGATTCTGGAAGCCGCAGTAGGACGCGACCACCCCAACTACGCGACAACGCTCAATCGCATTGGCGACATGCATCGCCGCCGCGGCGATTATCTGGCGGCCCGCACGACGCTTGAGGACGCGCGCGCAATCCAGGAAAGAGGCGGATTCGCCGAACTCGGGGACACGCTCGGGCGGCTGGGCGACATCGCCACAGACGTCGGCGATTCGCAGTCTGCGCTCGACTTCTACCGCAAAGCCTACGACTTTCAACGCTCTGCACATGGCGAGCGAAATTTGTCGACCGTTCTGAGGTTGGGGAACGTCGGCAATGCGCTCAGTTCACTGGAACGGTTCGACGAAGCGCGAGAAGTTCGCCGCGACGCCATCGCGCAGCTCCAGGCGCTCGGCGACGGCGCGCGATTGCAGGTGGCCATCGCCGAGTTCCAGCTCGGCATCACCGAGATGCAAGCGGGCAATACCGGCGGCGCCATCGAATACCTTCGCCGCGGCGCCGATGGCATCGGCGCACTCGCACCGTCAACCGACGCGCGCACGCGGCTTTCGCAACTGTACCTGGCGCTGGCGCTGGCTTTGAGAAACGCACCGGGCGACGCAGAGCAGGCGGTCGATCTGTTGCGTCGATCGGGCGACAAACCCGGCGGTCGAGACGGCTTGATTCATGCGCTGGCGTCGGCAGCACTGGGCATCGATCGGGAACAATCGCTGGCCGATTTCGATGCCAATGCAGCAGTCGCCGGGCCCTACAAAGCCTGGCTGACGAAGCTTCGTCGGACTTTCTCTACGCCTTGAGCCGAGTATCCGACGGCAAACCGGCATACTCTGCGCCATTCGGTTCTGGAATCGATACCATGTTGCGAGTCTGGTTTCTTGCCCTCTGCGCGCTGCTGGCGACACCGGCGATGGCGGATTTGTATAGCGGCGAGGTCGCGGTGGCCGATCAATCCGAAGCTGAGCGCACGGCGGCCAATGCCGAAGCGCTGAAGCAAGTGCTGGTCAAAGTCTCGGGCGACCAGGCCGCCGCCGAGCGGCCGCAGGTGGCGGGCGCATTGAAAGACCCGACACCTCTGGTGCAGGCCTTTTACTATCGCCAGGAAGTCGATCGCAGCGGTGCCACGCCGCAGCTCAAGCTCTATTACGTCGCCAATTTCGAGCCACGCGCGATCACTCGCTTGCTGTCGTCGAGCGGACTGGCGCAGTGGGCCCGAGAGCGACCAACCTTGATGGTCTGGGTCGCCATGGCAGAGTCCAGCGCGGCACTGAGCGAAAGCGAACTGCAGCCGCTGCTGCGCCGCGCCACCGAGCGCGGCATCGTCCTGAAGCGCGGGCTCGACGAAGACGCGGCGGCAAGCGGCAATCTGGATACGCGCGACGTCGATGTGCTCAAGCAGATCGCTTCGCGCGCTGGTGTGCCAGGCGTGCTGGCCGGGCGCCTGTTTCCATCCAGCGACAATGTGATCGGCCGCTTCGCATTCAACGATGGCGAAAGAACCGAGAGCTTCGAGGTCTCTGGCGCAAGTCCGAGCGATACGTTGCGCGCTGCGGCCGACGAAACCGCCAATCGCCTCGCGAGTCGCTATGCCTTCGATGCCGCGGACTCGACGCCCGAACCGGTGCGTGCCGTGATCCGCAACATCGGCGATGCTGGGGATTACGCGCGCGCCCAGAGCTATCTGGCGTCGCTATCGATCGTGCGCGAGTTGCGCCAGAGCGCCGCAGCCGGCAACACGCTGACGCTCGACATGAGCGTTTCCGGCGGCGGCGAGCGGCTCAAGAGTATCGTTGGCCTGGGCGATGTGATGAGTGCGGCTGGCGAGTCCATCGATGGCGAGGTCGTGCTTGATTTACGCTGAGGGCACTCCATAGCGGCCGCATTCATGCTCCGCCACCTGCCCAATGCGCTGACGCTTCTGCGGCTCATCGCCGCGGTACCCATAGCGCTATTGATCGCGCACGAGCACGCTGGCCCGGCATTGTGGTTGTTCTTGGCGGCTGGGGTCACAGATGTGCTCGATGGCTTTCTCGCCAAGCGTTTTGGCTGGATCACGCGGCTGGGCGGCTGGCTCGATCCGCTCGCCGACAAAGTCCTGATCATTTGTGCGACTGCAGCGCTCGCGTGGCATGGCGATCTGCCGCTATGGCTGTTCGCACTCATCGCGGTGCGTGATGTGGTGATCGTCGGCGGCGCCGTGGCCTTTCACTTCAATTACGCGCCGCTGCGCGCTGCGCCGACGCTGATCGGCAAATTGACAATGCTCACCCAGGTGCTGATGGTGCTGCTGCTCCTGGTCGCAAATGCTTATCCTTTGCTGATCCCGGCGCTCGCCGAGTCGGCAGCGTTTGCGATCACCGCAGCGCTACTGGTAGCGAGCGGCATCGACTATGTGCGACGCTGGAGCCGCAAAGCCCGGCGCTTGAAGGAAAAAACATGACCTGGAGTTATCGCGCACAAATCGCGGCCATCTTGGCGGCCCTCGGCCTGTTCTTGTATTTGTTGGGACCAATCCTGACGCCGTTCGCCGTGGCCGCGCTGCTCGCCTATCTGGGCGACCCGATTGTGGATGCCCTGGAGCGCATGAAACTGTCGCGCAGCCTATCGGTGGCCATCGTATTTACGGTGATGACACTGGTGCTGCTGTTGGTGCCCCTGGTTCTGGTGCCACTGCTGGAGGACCAGATCCGAATCTTTGTCGAGAAGCTACCGGCCTACATCAACTGGATTCGCGAGCGCCTGATGCCGATTTTGGTCGAGCGGCTGGGCGTCGATCCGAATCTCCTGTCCACCGATCAGATCATGGGCATGCTGCAAGCGCATTGGCAGCAGGCCGGCGGCATTGCCGCAACGGTGCTTGAGCATGTGTCCAAATCGGGGCTGGCGATCGTCGCGTTCGCGATGAACTTGCTGCTGATTCCGGTGGTCACGTTCTACTTCCTGCGCGACTGGGACACCATGATCGAACGCGTGCGCGAACTGCTGCCGCGGCATATCGAACCCAAAGTCGTCGAGATCGCACGCCAGTCCAACGATGTGCTCAGCGCTTTTTTGCGCGGCCAACTGGCGGTGATGCTGGCGCTGGGACTGATCTATTCGATCGGACTTTGGCTCGCCGGCATCAAGCTGGCGTTTCTCATCGGCATGTGCGCAGGGCTGTTGAGTTTCGTGCCATACCTCGGCGGCATCCTGGGCGTCGGTGGCGCCGTCATCGCGGCGCTCGTCGAGCACCGCGACTTGATCCATGTGGTGTACGTCTTGATTGTGTTCGGCGTTGGCCAGACGCTTGAGGGCTTCGTGCTCACGCCATGGCTGGTCGGCGATCGCATCGGTCTGCATCCGGTGGCAGTGATCTTCGCAATACTTGCGGGCGGCCAATTATTTGGCTTCGTCGGCGTGCTGCTGGCGCTGCCGGTGACAGCAGTGTTGATGGTCATCATGCGGCACGTCCACGAGCAGTATCTGCAAAGCCGCCTTTATCAGGACGGCGCACCGCCGCCGTCGTGAACCAGCTGGCGCTGGCGCTGCCCGGCATCGGGGCGCCGACTTTCGACAACTACTACGCCGCTGCGGGCAACCTGGCGGCGTCGCGGCTGGCCGCCTTTGCAGTGGCTCCCGTTGATACCCAAATTGTGCTCCTCGGCGCGGCGCAGAGCGGCAAGTCGCACCTGCTGCAAGCCGTATGCGAACGCGCGCGCGAACATGGCATCCGCGGCCAATATGTGTCGCTGCGCCGCACCGATGCAACCGAGTGGCTGGATAACGCCAACGGTACGCTGATCGCCGTCGACGATATTGATGCCGTTTCCGAACCCGAGACGGCGCTGGCGCTATTCGCGCTGCTCAACCGTCAACACGATGCGCGCCGCGCCATACTTTGCGCCGGCACCGCGCTGCCGACCGTGCTGCCCGATCTCCATTCGCGCCTGATGCGCGCAGAGCAACTGGCGCTGCCCACCATGAGCGACGATGACCGTCGCCTGATCCTGTCCCATCAAGCACGGCAGGCAGGCATACCGCTAGAACCTGCGGCCACCGAGTATCTACTGCGCCACCATTCGCGCGATCTGCATGCGCTGATGACGCGCCTGGACCAATTGCACCGCTTGAGCCTTGAGGGCAAGCGGCGAATTACGGTGGCGATGGTTCGCGGTTGACGCCGATACGCTGCGGCAGCGCGGGTTTGCACGAAACGTAGCGCCAAACCGCGCACTGCTTTTGCAAAGGCGAACGATCGGGGCTTTATTCTCTGCACCATGAGTTTCTTCGAAACCGATCCCGAAACGCTGGCACCGCTTATCACAGAGCTGCGTGCGCTAGCGCGCAGCGCGCGGCGGCGGCTGCCGCATGGCGAAACGCTGGCGACGACGGCACTGGTAAACGAGGTGTATCTCAAACTCAGTCGGGAGCGCAGCGCGGTGGCCGTGGATCGTCGTCACTTTTTCGCCCTTGCGGCACGCGCGATGCGCGAAATCCTGATCGACGATGCGCGGCGCCGCAGCGCGCGCCACGCTGCGAGCACCAACGAAGACGACAACATCCCCCTGGCACCGGAACTCGATGCCGAACGTCTGGTGGACATCGATCAGACGCTGAAGGCGTTGGCTGACATCCAACCGCGACTGGCGGAGGTGGTGATGTGCCGTTTTTTTGCCGGCTACACCGAAGAAGAGACCGCCGACATCCTCGGCGTGGATGTGCGCACCGTACAACGCGACTGGAAGCGCGCCAGGGCGTGGCTGGGCGAACTTACCGGCACTCGATGAATCGAGATCTGGCGCGCATGCGGCGGCTGGATGAGCTGCTCGATGTAGCGCTCGATGGATCGCCCGAAGAGCGCAGCGCGCTGCTGAAGACGATCGATGGCGAAGATCCCACGCTGGCGCTGGAGTTGAAACAGCTGCTCGCCGCAGCCGAAAAGGACGACCCGTTGCTCGACGGCAAACCGTGGGCGCGCCTGGAACCGCAACTGGGCACATCGCACGCCGCGGGCGACGCAATTGGGCCTTATCGCCTACAGCGCCTGCTCGGCACAGGCGGCATGGGCGAAGTGTGGCTCGCCCACAATGAGGCCGGCATCGACGTTGCGCTGAAGCTGATTCGCAGTCATTTGTCGCAAGCGGTACTGAGCGAGCGTCTGCGCCGCGAGCGCGACATCCTGATGCGCCTCAAGCATCCCAACATCGCGCGCTTGTTGGACAGCGGGTTGTCGGTCGTCGGCGAGCCCTACTTGATCATCGAGTATGTCGACGGCCAACCATTGCTCGATGCCGCTCACGCGGCAGGAATCGACGTACGCGGTCGCGTACGGTGGATGCACGCGATCTGCGAGGCCGTGGCCGCGGCGCAGGCGCAGCTCGTGATTCATCGCGATATCAAACCCGCAAATGTCTTGGTCGATCGCACAGGTCTGCCCAAGCTACTGGATTTCGGCATTGCCAAACTGCTCGACAGCAGCGGCTTTGGCGGCAGCACCGAGCTTACCCATGCGCTGGGAGGAGCGCTGACTCCAGCATATGCAGCGCCCGAGCAGTTGCGCGGCGAGCCGGTGAGCACCGCGAGCGATGTCTACGCACTCGGCGTGGTGCTACACGAACTGCTGGTCCAGCAGCGACCGCAGCGAGACGGCGAGAACCTTCTGGCACCTTCGCGAGTCGCTTTGCGCGCGTCCGATCCATCGGTACGGCAACGCGCCCGCGAGCTGCGCGGCGATCTGGACGCCATCCTGGAGCGTGCGCTGCAGACCGACCCTGCCCAACGTTATCCGAATGCTCAGTCGCTGGCAGAGGAGCTGATCGCCTGGCTCGAAGGCCAGCCGGTGCGTGCCCGCGAAGGCGCAGCGTATCGGCTGGTGAAGCTGATCGCGCGCAATCGTGTAGCAAGCATCGCCATTGCGTTGGGCCTTATCGCGAGCACGGTCGGCGCCATCGGCGCCTGGCAGCAGTCGCATATCGCACGCCGCGAGGCGCAACGCGCGGCCTACGTGCAATCCTTTCTCGAAGACTTGTTCGCCAACGAACTGCCCGGCGCGCCGCGCGACGAGCTGCCAAGCACTGCAGAACTGCTGGAGCGAGGCACCCAGCAGGCGTTGGCTGACCTCGACGCCGAACCCGGCGCGCGGTTGTCGTTGTTGCTGTCGCTGGCGCGCATCCAAGTGGGCCAACGCCAATGGGCAGCGGCGAAGCGCAGCTTCGAAGCAGCGCGCGCGCTGCTGCCCGAGATCACCGATGCCGAAGCCTGGCGAGGCGCTGCCATCGACGCGGATCTGGCGACGGTGCAAACGCAACTTGAACCCGGCGACCACATGCGTGGCGTGGACGCCCTGCAAAGCGCAGTTGCGCAGGCACGCGCGCAAGGCGCGCCGGACGATTGGCTGATCGGCAAGCTGATGGAACTGATCGCAGCGAACGTCGATAGCAATCGCGGCGACACCGCGCGAGCGCAGGCCGACGAGCTGCTGGTTCTGGTCGCGCGATTCGCGCCCGGCTCCGATCGGGAGATCAGCGCGCTCACCCAGGCCGTGGTCGCCTATTCGCACGACCAGATCTTCCGGCCCCAAGCCGAAGCGCACGCGCGGCGGGCGTTGGAACTTGCGTCAGCACTCTTCGGCGAGGAGCACGCCGAGACCGCCTACGCGTCGATGCGCGTGGCCGGTGTGTTGCGCATCAAAGGCGACATCGCAGCCGCCCTACCCTTTTCTGAGCGCGCCGCCAGCGTCGCGCGACGCGCCTACCCGGCCGAGCACCCGCAACTGGCACGGATACTCGAGGAGCTGGCTCGCATCCGCATTCGCAGCGATCCAAACGCCGACACCACGGCTTTGTGGCGGGAGGTTCTGGCTATTCGCGAGCACGTCTACGGCCTGCATAGTTTTGCCGCAGCACGGTCCCGCGCCTTTCTCGCTACCAGCCTGATCCGCACGCAGCGCTACAGCGAGGCGGCAGCAGAAGCGCTGCGCGCCGTCAGCGATTTGAAGCGCGAAGTTGGGCCGATGCATCCAGCTTACCTCGATGCCGTCAGCTACGCGGTAACGGCGCTCACGGAAGAGGGTCGCAGTGCGGAAGCGCTAGCGCTGCTGCCGGCGTACGATGCCCATCCACCCAAAGAGATCGCTGGCCCCTCGCGCTGGCGCTTTTTCGAGCTCGTCGCTGCGCGCCTGCGCCTGGAGCCCAACGCTGTCGCGCTGCAACGTCTGATCGGTGTCCTCGCCGCCGAGTCCCATGCGCCCCGCGATGTCGCCAGCCTGTGCTTGTCGATTGCTGCAATGGCCATCGAGCAACAGGCATTCGACAGCGCGCGAGCCGCGCTTGATGCGGCCAATACGCGCATTGCCAAGGACGATTCCACCAAACTGTCGGAAATCGCCGCGCTGCTGTCGGCATTTGTGGACGGGCCCAAGGTAAATCGAGCTGACCTCCGAGCGGCGCGAGACATCGTCGCCGCGAGGCGCGGCGATCGCCACTACGCGGTCAGGTTGGCCGACAATATCCTATACGCACCGCTTGAGTAGCCCTGGATGCTCTCTGACGGCAAGACGCATTAAATCGCATGCAGGTTGAACGACAGAGGGGAGGTCTTGCGCCCGGTTGAGTTCTTGGACCGCAGGCGTAAATCATGGTTTTGAATCGCCAACCTGTGCGGAATCCAGTCGTTGCTGCCAGTCTCGAATTTTTAGTGCGACACCTGGGGGCGACTCTTTGTCGTTCCATTGGGAATAGAAATCAACCATTACCTCATATCGTTCGATCAAATCCAAATATGGGCGGTTGGTCATCGTATTCCAAATATCCATGGACTCAGTTAGTGAGGCCTCGGCTGCAGCAAAGCTCCCCAGGGCCGCCTTAGCTCTCCCAAGGTGCAGCAAGTATCTGGACAAAAAATGTTTGTGCCCTCCGATGAAGAGTTTGCGCGCTCTCGTTTCCATTGGTACCAAAAGCGACAGAACTTCCCGATGACGCCCTTGTGCAACTCGAAGTCTTGCGAGGCTGACAACTGAAGTATTGGTGTCGAAATGCTCGTCACCAAGCAGTTGTCGTCGCTGGTCCAAAACGTCTTGAAGCAGTTGATCCGCTTCAGCAAATCGCCCCATGCGCATTAGTGTGCCACCCAGCATAGACTGAGTCAGCAGGGACTCATTTTTCGGGATGCCGGATTGAGGCAATGCCATCATTTTCCTTAACACGACTTCAGCATCGGCGAACTTTCCTTGGTCAAACATTAATAATGCCAATGTTCGTGCGGCGTTTTGAGTATCCCTGTGTGATGAACCAAGTGTATCCTCTGAGATCGCCAAGGCCTCACTTGCCGCGATTTCAGCCTCGACACTGCGCCCCAAGTCGCGCAGGCTCGCCGCAACTGAACCCAGCGACCTCAATGTTAGCGGATGCTTTGAACCAAGTACTCTTCGGCGCGCCTCCAACGCCGATCGCATAAATGTGAGCCCTTCTTCTGTGCGTCCCAAACGATGGAGTGCGACAGCAAGGTTATTGAGAGTTGAGATGGTATCGCGATGATCCTGGCCGAGAACCGCGGTTCGGCTAACTAGAGTTTCCCGAAGCAGTTTCTCGGCAGCATCGAATTGACCCTGGTTCGTTAGTAACATCCCGTAGTTGTTCATGGCAGTCAACGTACGTCGATCACGTTCTCCAAACAGCTTGCGACGTCGATCAAGCGCCTCCTTATAGAAGGGCTCCGCTTCTTCATCGCGCCCAATACCCGCAAGAAAAAACCCGAGATACACCGTGCCTTCGATGGTCTCCGGATGATCCGGGCCATACGTCTGCAACATCGAGTTGTGAAATTCCCGAAAGTACGGCTCCGCTTCATCGTTCCTGCCCAGAGAGTTCAGGATCAGTCCAATGGTCAGCACCGACTCGATTGTTTCCCCTTTTCTGCCCAACAAGCGACTTTGAATCTCTACGGCGTGTTGTGCCAGCGGCAGCGCAGTCTCGCTGAGTCCGATGGATTCGTACGCCTCAGCCAACGCGTGACTGAGCGCGGCATCGACCAGAGGCTGCTCCTTGAACTGTTCGGCGATCGCGGTCTTCGCTGGCGCCAAGATCGAACCGTCCACCACCGAAATGGCGATGTCGGTGGCATTGAGTTGATACCAGAGCTGTTTGAACGCTTGGCGTTGCTCCGCGCTTGCCGCGTCTGCCGGCAGCGCTTCCATGGCGGCCAACACGTCTTGGCTGAGTCGCAGCCCGCTTTCTTGGGGATCGACCTGGTTCAACATGTCGGATTGGAAGTCGGCGACTTGTTCTGCGGTATCGCGAGCTTGCCGCAAGTTGTCGGCTTGCAGCCAGAGCACCACCACGGAGGTTAAAAGCACGATCGCCGTGAGTGCGCTGAGGCTGGTGGCAACTCGATGGCGTTTGATAAAACGACGCAATCGATAGGCGCGGTCATTGCGACGCGCGTCGATGGGCCTGGACTCGCGCACAGCGGCGATGTCGTCCGCGAATGCCTGTGCCGTGGCGTAGCGCTGCTCGGGCTCCTTGCGCAATGCGCGTGCCAGGATGGTGTCGATGTCGCCTTCGAGCAGGCTGCGCAGCTGTGCCGGGCTGCAGTGCCGCGCTTGCGCGATGGTCGCTTGCGCATCGGGCGACAGTGCGCCGAAGCGCTGGCTGGCCAGCGCCGGCACGCCGTGCATCGCCAGATCCAGCGCCGCTGGAACCGACAGCTCGGCGAGATCCAGCGGTCCGACCCCGCACAGCAGCTCGTAGAGCAACACGCCGCAGGCATAGACGTCCGTGGCCGCGCTGCTGGGTTCGCCGCGGATCTGCTCGGGGGCGGCGCTGGCCAGCGAGAAATAGCGCTGGCCTTCGGCGGTCGATGTGCCAAGATCATCCAGGGTCTTGCCGATCCCGAAATCCAGGATGCGCGGCTGGCCGCTGGCGTCCACCAGCACATTCTCCGCCTTGATGTCGCGATGCACGATCAAACGCTCGTGCGCGTACTGCAGCCCCGACAGCAATTGGCTCACCAGGGACAGCCGGGCATCGATCGACAGCAGCTGCGCATCCGCATAGGCATCGATACTCGTGCCTTCCACGTACTCCATGGCGAGGTACGGTCGCTCCGCACTGCTTGATGCACTCAGGTTTGGCGGGATGAAGCTGCCGGCGTCAACCAGCCGGGCGATGGCGGGATGACTCAGGCTCGCTAACATCGCGCGCTCGGAACGAAAACGCGCCAGCGCCGCTGGCGCGGCGCGACGGTTCGGCAACTTGATGGCTACTTGTTGCTCGCGGCCATCGATCTCGCGAACGCCGAGATACACCTGGCCCATCCCTCCCACGCCGATGAGACGAGTGACCTTGAACGGGCCGACCATGGTTCCATCGGCCAACGTATCGGTGTCCTTTGCGAAATCGCGCAACGTCGCGCCCACGCTCGCCATCACCTCCGAATTGGTCTGCTCCAGCGCGCGTTCGTGCGCCGCAAACAGGCGCTGCAGCGTGTCGGCCAGGCCCGGCTCATCCTGCGCCAATGCCGCCAGCCGCGAAGCTCTGACCTGCGCGGTCTCCTCGACCCATTCGTCGAACAACAACGCCGCGCGCTGCAGCATTTCGATGCGCGGTGCGCTCACGGCGAACCCTTGTCGGATAGGTGATCGTTGAGAAATGCCATTGCAAATCGCCAAGTGCCGGGTCTCGGAACGATATCTAAAAATGGTTACGCGACAACTCGCCTGTGTCCTGCTCGCATGTACCAATCCGTCGTAATTTGCGAGACCTCGTCTATGCTCATGGCTTCAGATGAGTTGGAACTGAAAGCAAAGGGGCGGCTGCTCCCATGTCGCGTTTCCAATCAGTTGAGAACGTTGTCGCCAACCGCATCGCACACCAGGTGACCGACTCAGCGACGCGCTGGATTGATCAACGCGGCGTGTTTCATGAGGTACGAGGCGGCAATGCCGGTTGAACAGGAGGCAGGATGGAACGTCGACATTCGGACGTAACTCAACTTTTGGCGAAATGGCGGAGCGGCGACGCCTCTGCTGAGTCCGAGCTGATGAACGTGGTGTATCCAGTTTTGAAGCAGATCGCATCAAAGAGCATGTCTGCCAATGACAAAGCCGTGCTCTCGGCCACGGATCTCGTCCACGCTTCGTACGAACGGCTAGTCGATCAGCGCGGAGTTGTCTTTGCCAATCGAGAGCATTTCTTCGCCATTTCCGCACGAGTGATCCGCCGAGTTCTGGTCGACCATGTGCGCGAACGCAATGCCGAAAAGCGCGGTGGATCTTGGACCCGGGTCAGCTTGAGTCAATCCGATACAGAATCGCCGAGCGAAAGCCGCGATGTGTTGGCGCTCGACGGCGCCATCGCCGAATTAGAACTAGTTCAGCCCCGAGCCGCCCAGGTCATAGAGATGCGTTACTTCTCCGGCATGACCCTGGATGAAGTGTCGGTGGTTCTGGGTCGTTCGTTGGCCACCATCAAACGAGATTGGCGATTTGCAATGGCATTCCTCAACGATCACCTATCCGACATGGGTCCGATATGAGCTCACCACGCATCGAAATGCTGCAGCGCGCGGCGTTGTTGTTCGACGAATGGGTCGAGGAGACCGCGCAGGTCAGAGCTTCGCGGCTGGCGGCATTGGCGCAGGATGAGCCGGGCCTGGCCGACACGCTGCAGCGCCTGTTTGCGGCGCACGAACGCGCGCTGGAGCAGACCAATTCGGAGGTGATGGCGAGCGTGGGCGCGACGTTGCGCGATTTCGCAAAGGACACCGATACGTTGGCCGATGGAACCATGGTCGGCCCGTTCAAGGTCACTCGTCTCATCGGCGTGGGAGGGATGGGCCAGGTGTATCTCGGCGTTCGCGAGATCGATGGCCGCGAGCAACAAGTAGCCATCAAGTTGCCGAACCGTCGCGCCGCGCCAGCGGCGCTGGCGCGTTTTCGTTCCGAGCGCGCGATGTTAGCGAGCCTGAGTCATCCCGCCATCGCCCGGCTGGTTGACGCCGGCAGCTTCATCCCGCCAAACCTGAGTGCATCAAGCAGTGCGGAGCGACCGTACCTCGCCATGGAGTACGTGGAAGGCACGAGTATCGATGCCTATGCGGATGCGCAGCTGCTGTCGATCGATGCCCGGCTGTCCCTGGTGAGCCAATTGCTGTCGGGGCTGCAGTACGCGCACGAGCGTTTGATCGTGCATCGCGACATCAAGGCGGAGAATGTGCTGGTGGACGCCAGCGGCCAGCCGCGCATCCTGGATTTCGGGATCGGCAAGACCCTGGATGATCTTGGCACATCGACCGCCGAAGGCCAGCGCTATTTCTCGCTGGCCAGCGCCGCCCCCGAGCAGATCCGCGGCGAACCCAGCAGCGCGGCCACGGACGTCTATGCCTGCGGCGTGTTGCTCTACGAGCTGCTGTGCGGGGTCGGACCGCTGGATCTCGCCGAGCTGTCGGTTCCAGCGGCGCTGGATCTGGCGATGCACGGCGTGCCGGCGCTGGCCAGCCAGCGCTTCGGCGCACTGTCGCCCGATGCGCAAGCGACCATCGCGCAAGCGCGGCACTGCAGCCCGGCACAGCTGCGCAGCCTGCTCGAAGGCGACATCGACACCATCCTGGCACGCGCATTGCGCAAGGAGCCCGAGCAGCGCTACGCCACGGCACAGGCATTCGCGGACGACATCGCCGCTGTGCGCGAGTCCAGGCCCATCGACGCGCGTCGCAATGACCGCGCCTATCGAATGCGTCGTTTTATCAAACGCCATCGAATTGCCACCAGCCTCAGCGCACTTACGGCGATCGTGCTTTTAACCTCCGTGGTGGTGCTCCGGCTGCAAGCCGACAACTTGCGGCAAACTCGCGATACCGCAGAACAAGTCGCCGACTTCCAATCCGACATGTTGAGAAAGGTCATTCCACGGGAGAGCGGACACCGGCTGAGCAAAGATGTGCTAGCCGCCATCGAAGCGCTGCCGATGGACGCTGTGAGTGCGGAACAACGCCAGGCCTTCAAACAGCTTTGGAATCAGCTCAATGCCACGGACCTTGCAATATCGGTCGTGGACGGTTCGATCTTGGCGCCAGCGAAGACCGCGATCGCCGAACAGTTCAAGGAGCAGCCTCTGGTCGATGCCGCGCTTAGTCACGCCCTGGCTGGCGCATACGAATCCATCGGATTGAGCAAAGCCGCGCTGCCCCTGGCGCAACGCGCCGTGGAAATTAGACGTAGCTTGTCGAGCAACAAAGATCATTTAATAGACTCATTAACTGATTTGGGAATAATCCTGAATTCGATGGGGCGGGAAGAGGAAGCTGAAAAGATCCTCCGAGAGAACCACGACGTAAGTATAAAGCTCTACGGCGCTGAAGGTGTCGGAACGATCAATAGCACGATGGCGCTTGGATTTTTTTTATCAAGCAACGGACGTCTGGACGAAGCAGAACCGTATTATAAGGAGGCGTTGCGCCGCAACCGCCTGGAATATGGCGATCGAAACGTCAGCACGCTAACTTCAATGAATAACTATGGAATGTTCCTGGCAAACCGTGGTCAATTCGATGCCGCTGAAAAAATGCTACGAGAAACACTGGATTTACAGCTTTCCGCATTAGGCCCAGAGCACCGCGATACACTTACCACGCTGAACAATCTGGGAATCGTAATCCATAGGCTTGGGCGCACAGAAGAGGCTCTAACATTTATCAGATCGTCGCTTGTGGGTCGTCGGAGGCTACTCGGCTCAAAGCATCAGAGAACGCTCCGTACCTTGGGAACAATGGCCATGCTGCTGCACAATCTGGGGCGTCGCTCCGAAGCTGAAACAGCTGCGAGAGAGGCAATGAGCGAATTGACCGACTCAATAGGCCCGGAGCATCCAGATACCCAAGTGCCGACGCGAGTACTGGCAGCGCTTCTAATCGACCAAAACAAGTTGAGCGACGCAGAAGTCATTCTTAGGAAATTGACTTCCCTGCCCACATCGGGTGTTCCGGAGAATGAAACGTTACTCACGAAATCTCTACTGGGCGGATTACTGATTCGTATTGAAAATTATGACGAAGCGGATCGGCTATTTCAGGAGGTTCTGAACCGGCGCAGGGATCTGCTTGGAGATGCGCACTTCGATACCAATACATCCGTGATTAACTTGGCATGGCTACGAGTAAATCAAGGGCTACACCGGGAGGCATTGTCGCTCTTAACTCCGATCGAGTCGTCGGTGCGCAATCTCTTCAGGGGAAGCCATCTTCATTTTCTGTCTACGTACTTACTACAGCTTGGGATTGCGCAAGCCGCCGAGGGAAACTTTGCGGCAGCCGAGGCTGCGCTGACGGAATGCATGGAAGTTGGCGCGCGCAACGCCCGCGACCTGCACCGGGATCTGGTTGAGCGACATGAGGCGATGGTTGACCTGTACTCCCGTTGGAGCAAGAGCGATCCGACGTCAAACGCAACCCAGAAGCTACAGGAATGGCAACAACGCCTGGCTACGGTCCAAGAGGAGAAACCCAGGTAGCAGCTTGACGATCCTGCGGGCCTATCGTTCTGTCAGATTTTTCTGAGCTTGTCGACTACACCGGCAAATCAAACCCGGCAAGCGCGGTGTGATCGCGTCAATCGAGCCCGCGACTATAGGACCGGCCACGTCAAAGGGTTCCGCAATGCGTACCAGCGATTTGTCGGCAGCATCGAGGCGATGGCGAAAAAAGCCGCCGCGCTCAACCAGCAATGGCTCAACGGCATCAGCTACGCGCGGAGGCTTGCCGCCAACCGGTGAGCACAATTCACCGCGCATTTTTGACGCCGCTGGCGTCTGGGCACTTTGGCCGCTTGCCAAATCCCCACCCGTTCACACTGGTTGCTTTGGACGTCCGCGCTTCTAGACGCCCAAAGCCCTTGTTCCCGGCAATTACAAAGTGAGTGTCCCTGTTCCTCCTGTTCCTCCCGTCGAGATTTCTGCTGCAACTCGGAGCTGCCAAGGCAGCCGCAGGAAACTTCGCTGCAGCAGAGGCCACACTGACGGAATCGATAGATCTTTGGCGAACAACTCCCGGTGGCCTGAAGCGAGATCTGATCGAGCGCCACAAGGCGATGGTCGACCTCTATTCTCGTTGGAGCGAAGCAGCGCCAACGGCCGCGACACAGAAGCTGCAGGAATGGCCCCAGGGCCTTTCAACCGTCCAGGACGAAAAGCCATCGCAGTGAGTCATGAGCATCCAACGCATGTCGTGACGTCGCGCCAGGGAGCCTGGCGGTTTCTGGCACCTGTCTTTCTGTCGGATTTTTCTGACAAATCCATCAGCGTTCTCCCGACAGACAAACGGATTGAGCCGCTCCATGCTGCGCTCATGACTCAACCCCGCGCACTCACGGTTCTGGAAGGCAAACACGGCCTCTATCACTGCGTCACGCGCTGCGTTCGGCGGGCGTGGCTCTGTGGCATCGATCCGCTCACTGGCGTCAATCATGAAGCGCGCAAAGCGATGATCGAGGCGCGGATTCTGGAACTCGGTTCGATCTTTGCCGTTGGCATTTACGCCTATGCGGTGATGAGCAATCACTTGCACGTCGCACTCGCTATCGAGCCTGAAGCTGCCAAGCGTTGGAGCGATAGCGAGGTCGTCGAGCGTTGGGTACGGCTCTTTCCGGCGGCCGAACCGGAGCAGCGCGAGGCAAAGAAAGCCACGCTGCTGGCCAGTTCCAGCGCCGTCGACATTCGCCGTAAGCGGCTGATGGATTTGTCGTGGTTCATGCGCTGCCTCGACGAGTACATCGCGCGACGCGCCAATGCCGAGGATGATGTCACCGGGCGATTCTGGGAAGGGCGCTTCAAGTGCCAGTCGCTCGACGACGAGCGAGCGCTGGCCGCTGCCATGGCGTACGTTGATTTGAACCCCGTGCGCGCCGGCATTTCCGACAGCATCGACGGCTCTGATCACACCAGCGTGCAGGCGCGAGCGACGGACCTGCGCAAGAATCCAAGCAACTACAGCAAATTGCTGATGCCGATCGCCGGCTTCGGCGTCTTCTTGCCGAGCGGCGACAAGTTCGATGGCAACATGGCGCCGACCGGCAGTCGGCTGCCAATGACGAGTGCGCAATACATCGAACTCGTCGACTACACCGGCAGACAAATCAAGCCCGGCAAACGCGGCGTGATCGCTTCAACCGAGCCACAGGCATTGCAAAAGCTTGGACTCGATGCCGACTACTGGGCTGGTCACGTTATCGGGTTCCGCTCTGCATACCAGCGATTTGTTGGCAGCGTTGCGGCGATGACAGAAAAAGCCAAAGCGCTGAACCAGCAGTGGCTCAAAGGCATTGGCTACGCGCGGAGCCTAGCTGCCAATCGGTGAGCAAAACTCACCGCGCGTTTTTGACGCCGCCGGCGTCTGGGCGCGTTGGCCGCTTGCCAAAATCCCACCAGTTCACACTTGTCGCTTTGGACGTCTGCGCTTCTAGACGTCCAAAGCCCTTCTTCCAGCAATCACAAAGTGAGTGTCCCCGTTCCTTGCCGCGTCAAAGGGTTCCGCACTGCGTACCAGCGATTCGTCGGCGTCCAGGCGATGGCTGAGAAAGCCAAAGCGCTCAACCAGCAATGGCTCAAGGGCATCGGCTACGCGCGAAGGGCTTGCCGCCAACCGGTGAGCAAAACTCACCGCGCGTTTTTGACGCCGCTGGCGTCTGGCGCACTGGCTGTCCTTTTTCCGCCGCGGCAAAGTCGTGTTGCAGCACATCACCAAGAACGGCGATCGCGGGCTGCGCACGGCGCTCATCCACGGTGCGCGAGCGGTGGTGCGCTGGGCGCATCGCGGCAAGGATGCAAAGAGCAGCTGGATCTGCGATCTGATCGCACGGCGTGGTCGCACGCGGACCATTGTGGCGATGGCAAACAAGCTGGCGCGTATCGGTTGGGCGCTGGTTCGCGGCGAGAACGAATACGCGGCGGAGCGGGCGTTCCGGCCTAGGCGTGAGAACGCCGCGGCGTAAAGCGATCGAAGCGAAAGTCAAAAGCAAAAGCGTTTTGCAGTAATGAAAAGCTGAGAAGCAAGAGCAACAGCGAAAGAGGAGCGGAACCCAGCCAACGAAAGCTTATCCCCGTGATGAAGCGAAACGGTTACCCGTCTTTGGCAAGAGCCCGTCGAGGACGCGCGTCAGGAACGCGTGTGGGTGTTTGGGCCAGCCAGAGCCGAATCTCATCCCGGCGCGGTGCGCAACACAAGGCACCACAAAGACGCCGAATACGTGTCCGAGAACCGAACCGCTGAAATCGCAGGAAGAAGTCGATCGAAACGCTGGAACGAAGCAGAAGCTGCGTATTTCGCCCCATCGTGACCGGTGATTTCGCTAAGGCGTGACCGGTCGTTTCGCTAAGGTGTGACCACCCATTTCGGTAACTCGTGACCGATTTCTGGGGGTTTCCGAAATCATCGGTCACGGCTTAGCGAAACGCTGTCCAGGTTGTGCATAACTTTCCCGTAGCGGCATCGTCCCCCGGTTTCAGGAGGGGAGATGTCGGCACCGCGAGTGGCTATGCGCAAGATCAAAGAGTGTCTGCGGTTGAAGCTTGAGTGCAGCCTGTCGCTGGAGCGGGTGGCGAAGGCGCTGGGGTTGTCGAAGGGCGTGGTGGCCAAGTACGTGACCCGGGTCGGCGCGCTGGGACTCGACTGGCCGGCGCTGGCGACGCTCGACGAGTCGGCGATTGCCGCCCGGTTGTGCGCGCCGGTGGTGCGGACCCGCGGCCAGCGGGCGCCGCTGGATCTGCCGGCGATGCATCGCGAGTTGCACCGCAAGGGCATGACGCTGCTGCTGTTGTGGCAGGAGTATCAGCAGGCCAACATCGGGCTGCCGACCTACCAGTACACCCAGTTCTGCCAGTACTACCATGAGTACGCCGCCACGCTGCGGCGCTCGATGCGCCAGGTGCATCGGGCCGGCGAGAAGCTCTACATCGACTATGCCGGCCAGACGGTGCCGCTGGTCAACCCGGACACCGGCGAGGTGCGCCGAGCACACATCTTCGTCGCGGTGCTGGGCGCGTCGAACTACACCTATGCCTGCGCCACCGATCGCGAGACCCAGGTCGACTGGCTGCGTGGCCTGTCGCAGGCGTTCGCGTACTTCGGCGGCGTGACGCAGTTGGTGGTGCCGGATAACCCGAAGGCACTGATCACGGTGGCCGACCGCTACGAGCCGGAGGTGACGCTGGCGGCACACCGCTGCGCCGAGCACTTTGGCACGGCGATCCTGCCGGCACGGCCGCGGCACCCGCAGGACAAGGCCAAGGTCGAGGTCGGCGTCCAGATCGTCGAGCGCTGGATCCTGGCTCGGCTTCGCCATCAGACCTTCTTCTCGTTGGCAGCGCTCAATCAGGCGATCGCCGATCTGCTGATCGATCTCAACCAACGGCCGTTCCAGAAGCTCACCGGGACGCGGCGCAGCTGGTTCGAGTCCATCGATCAGCCGGCACTGATGCCACTACCGGCAGGCGCTTATGAACCGGCCTCGTTCAAGCGCGCCAAGGTCCATATCGATTACCACATCGACATCGACGGCCATTACTACAGCGTGCCGCACAGCTTGGTCGGCAAGACCGTCGAGGCGCGCATTACCGACTACGTGATCGAAGTACTGCACGCCGGCCAGCGCGTCGCCAGCCATCCGCGATCGGCCTCGCAAGGGCGCCACACGACGATCCGCGCGCACATGCCGGCGTCCCATCGCGCGCACCTGGAATGGACGCCCGAGCGCTTCCGCCGCTGGGCCGGCGACATCGGGCCGGGCACGCTGGAACTGGTCGATCACCTGCTGACGCACAAGCCGCATCCAGAAATGGGCTACCGCAGTTGCCTGGGCTTGTTGTCGCTGGCGCGTCAGTACAGCCAGCCGCGCCTAGAAGCCGCCTGCGTACGCGCCAACGCCATCGGATCGCGCACCCGCAAATCGGCGCTGTCGATCCTGCAAGGCGGCTTGGATCGCCAGCCACTGCCCGGCCCGGCGCAGGCCGACTGGGTCAGTCCGACCCACGACAACCTGCGCAATCCGACTGACTTCCTTGTACCACCCACCCGCCACTGAAGGACCACCATGCTCACCCAAACCACCCTCGAACACCTGCGCGCACTCAAGCTCGACGGCATGGCCCGCGGCCTCGAAGAGCAGCGCGAGTTGCCGGCCTTCCAGGACTTAAGCTTCGAAGATCGCCTCGGCATGCTGGTTGATCGTGAACGACATTGGCGCGACGATCGTCGGCTCAAGCGCTTGTTGAAAGCCGCCAAGCTCAAGCATGCCGACGCCTGCATCGAAGACGTCGACTACAGCGCCGGCCGCGGCCTGCAGAAATCCGTCATCGCTGGCCTGACCAGCAACGACTGGATCCGTCAGGGGCAGAGCATCCTGCTCACTGGGCCGACCGGCGCCGGCAAAACCTGGCTCGCTTGTGCGCTCGGCCAGCACGCCTGCCGCCAAGGCTTCCCGGCGCTCTATCTGCGCGTGCCAAGACTCAGCGAGATGCTGCGCATCGCCCATGCCGACGGCAGCTTCGGCCGTACCCTGGCGCAGCTGGCACGCATCGACGTGCTGATCCTCGACGACTGGGCCATGACGCCGCTCGACCAGGCAGCTCGACACGACCTGCTCGAAGTCATCGACGACCGCACCCGGAAATCCACCGTCATCACCAGCCAGCTGCCGATCGAGCACTGGCACGCTTGGCTCAACGATCCCACCGTCGCCGACGCCATCCTCGACCGCCTCGTCCACCGCTCCCACCGCATCCCGCTCAAGGGCGAATCCATGCGCAAGAAGCCACCGGCAACACCGCGATCCGACACCCCATCGTGACCGATGCCGTTAGAATCCAAGCACCGCACAGCCGCCAGCAGTAACCGGTCACGATCAACCGAAACGACCGGTCACGATGAGCGAAATGCGCAAGAAGCACGACCAAGGAAGTAACGCGGGACCCCGAGCTCGATTATCGAGACGGGGCGGTGTTGACCCAAGCGAACGGAATCCAAGCAAAAATTAGAAGCAGATCAGGTGTTGACAGGAGGCGTCCATACGTGTCCTCGTTCTTTTTCTCGTTCTTTTTCGCCGGCGTCTGGGCGCGTTGGCCGCTTGCCAAAATCCCACCAGTTCACACTTGTCGCTTTGGACGTCCGCGCTTCTAGACGTCCAAAGCCCTTCTTCCAGCAATCACAAAGTGTCCTCGTTCCTCGCGTCCCGAGAGCACTTAGCGCCGAAAAAAATTGCTGCCGGAGATCGTCGTCATGTTCCGAGCCAAGAACGATAGTCTTCGTGGGCAGAGCGTGAAGTTTAGAATCCAGGGTCTTTTCCTCCCGATCGGGATGCGGATTCGATGATCTGCTCCCAGCTCTTGCCATTTTCCTGAAGCCATTCAATCGAAGGGGCGGTCCCAACTTCTTAGGCTCTAGCTTCAAGTGCAACACCCAACTTCCAGGTAGGGTGCTGCGATG
>ERZ1066126.185-NODE-185-length-34839-cov-19.347027_pt1 | contig 34839 bp, 25 predicted proteins | sample MGYA00382773_ERZ1066126 | MGnify/ENA primary metagenome ERZ1066126 (study PRJEB33369, sample SAMEA5778356) | biofilm metagenome | biome: Industrial cooling water; feature: Water cooling tower basin; material: Biofilm | place: United Arab Emirates | collected... | reverse complement strand
TGCCTACCAGGTAAACCCACGCCTATCAATGAGATACATGTGGGACAGGATTGAGTGAACATAATGAAAACTTTTATTTTGTGTCTGATTATACTGTTAATAACCAGTTGGATGGGTTCATCTTCTCAAATTTCTGGCACGGTAGTTTCAAAATTAGGGGAGCCTATTAGTGGTGTAAGGATTCGCGGTAGAGCGGATAACCAATATACATTAGCTACCACAGATGAAAAAGGAAACTTTGACATTCTTCAACCTGGGAAGATAATCTTTCTTCAGGCACTTGGGTATCGGCCTGTAGTATTAGTGCTCAATAAGCCAATCACACACATAAATGTAGAGATGGAAGAAGCTTCAATCTCTGAATTCAAGGTGCCTACTTGTTTGCTCCCTGAACATTCCAGAGATTATATAGGACATGCATTTATGCTCCGCCCGCCTCAGGGGGCAATAACAGTTGCGGGAAAGGGCAGTGGTGATCTTTCCCATACGATTTACTATCAATCCGCTCAGAACTCTGAATCTCTTGTTTATTATTGGAGCTCTACGGCATTGGGAATACCAGATGACGATTGGATTCTTGGAGCTAAAAATTTTTCTATCCACTCTTTTCGATTTGGCCAATATTTTGGAATAGATATCCGTGGGATTTCCAAGGATGGGAAACACTGGCGATTTCTTGGTGATTTTGGTGGGATGGAAATTTCATATCGGAATGCTTCAAAGGAGGCTGCCGATTATTTTGACAAAATAATCGGCAGCCTTTGCCTGCAGCAATAACCGGCTTCACAACATATTGAACAACGTCAAAGTGACGATCAACGGCGCAGACGCCGAAGTTCTGTTTGCCGGAGCGCAAGGCGAGTTTGTCGGGTTGGATCAATGCAATGTTCGGCTTGCGCCTTCGCTGGCCGGGAGTGGCGACATCAGCATCGCGCTGACAGTGGACGGCAAAACCTCCAACACGGTCAAAGCCAGAATCAAATAAGGCAAAAGGCAGGTGTTCGCTTCCTTTTTGAAAACGAAGAAATATAGAATCCGGGCTATGCAAGCGACCAAACAAGTAGCGACAAAAATTTCCAGGCAAGAAGCGGCGGCAATCAGCAAGAACGAAGCTGCGTTGTGGGGGCGGCTGCTTGATCCGGTGGGCGTTGAATTATCAGCGGAAGCGGCTCGTTACATTTTGGCGATGACGTTTTCACAGCCAGACATTGAACTGACACCCGATGAACTCTAAATCAGAGCACGCAACATCGAGGCATTCTCTTTTGACAGGATGAACAAGATTTCCGGAAGGATTTACAGAATCATCAATAACAATCACGTTCCAATTTGATTTGAATCCTGTTCATTCTGAAAAAAATCATATCCATCCTGTCTCAAAGTTTCTTGCTTCGATTTAGGCTAGAAAATCTGATCTGGGGGCGTGCTCAGCGAATTTGTGAATACTGCCGGATGCCTGCCGAATACGACGAACTTCCATTTCAAGCACTCCCAAATTAGCTTCAGCCAAACGCTGACAGCCAAAGTAATTTCATCGAAAGTCGGAAATCAGAAATTGGCTTGGTCACAAACTATAAAGCCGCAAGGAGGTCAAACTCCCTGCGGCTTTTTGAATTACGGAAAGACCGGCGACGCCATGACGATGAGAATCAGGTAAAAGGCTGGGTTGTGTTATCGCGGTTTGATTTCTCGTCCATTGACGGCCGGTGCGCTGACGACGGCTTCTTTCAGCCGTTCGATCACGTCACGACTGAGTTCGTCGAAATCGGCTTGAATGGTGAAACCGGCGGCGTTGGCGTGGCCACCTCCGCCAAAGTGTTCGGCGACCCGGGCGACGTTGACGCGGTTCTTTGAACGAAGACTGGTTCGATACGTCGAATTCGACAGTTCGCGGAAAAAGGCGACGGCTTCGACATCGCCAACGGTCAGCGGGTAAGTGATGATGCCATCGGAATCGTCTTCGGTCGCGCCGCTCAATTCCTGAGCTTCTTTGGTCATCGTGATCCAGGCGATTCGCCCGGACTCATCGCGTTGCAAGGTGGAAAGCACCGCGCCAACCAGCATGATTTTGGCATACGGGTAATTGTAGAAAATCGCCTGGGAGAGTTTGGCGGGTTGCGCGCCGTATTTGACCAGGTCGCTGGCAATCTTGAAGGTGCGTTCGGTCGTGTTTGAAAAGTGGAAAGAACCAGTGTCGGTCAGCAACGCCGCGTAAACGCAACTGGCCACTTCGGAAGTGATTTTGGCTCCGATGGCTTTGGCCAGGTTGTAGATCATTTCGCCAACGGCAGCCGCCGTCGAATCTATCCAGTTCAAGTCTCCGAACAGAGCCGTCGTCGAATGATGGTCAATGTTGACGACGAACTGATCTTTCAAGGCAGGAAGTCCGGGACGAGTGACATCGCTGCATTCAATCACAAAAACTGCATCGTAATCACGATCAATGTCTTTGACGACTCGCACTTCGTCGGCGCCGGGAAGTTTAGAGTAAGAGTGCGGGACGCTGTCGCACATGATGACTTCGGCGTCTTTGTTCAACCCACGCAAAATCCAGCAAAGCGCCAAAGACGAACCCAGACTGTCGCCATCGGGACGAATGTGGGACGTGATGGCAAATCGGCTGTGTTTTTCAATCAGATCAATGACTTGGCCTAACATACTTTCAATCGCGGAGCGTGACTGGGATGCGGGTTGGCTATGGCTTATTTGCAACCGGCAATCACGCTTCCGGTAACTCCTTTTTGATTTCTTCCATCAACTGCAGCATGTGGTCGCCGTGTTCAATTGTTTCGTCGTAAACAAAAGTGATTTCGGGTGTATGACGCAACCGAAATCGTTTGCCGATCAACTGGCGGAAAAACGATTTTTCGCTGTTGAGGGTGTCGAGGGTGTTTTTCTGTTCTTGCTGGGAGCCGAAAACGCTGACGAAAACGCGAGCGAGGCGCAAATCGGGGCTGACCTTGACTTCAGTGATGGTGACAAAGCCCAGGCGATGATGAGGCATCTCGCGCGAAATAATCGCGCTGATTTCATTCTTGAGTTCCTGAGCTAATCTGTTCGGACGATACTGCATTTTGAAAATCAAAAGGCAAAAGGCAAAAGGCAAAAATGCAAACAATTGAATGGCGTCGCCAACAACTTTTGATTTTTGATATTTGCCTTTTGATTTTTATAGCTGCGTCGGCGCGACTTTCTCGACGATGTACGCTTCGATGATGTCGCCGATCTTGTAATCGCTGAAACGTTCAACAGTGATGCCGCATTCATAACCTTGCTGGACTTCGCTGGCGTCGTCTTTGAAGCGACGCAAGCTGCCAATCGTAGATTCGAAGATGACGACGTTGTTGCGAATCAAACGAGCCTGCGCCGCGCGTTTGATCGAACCGTTGATGACCATGCAACCGGCGATGGCTCCGACTTTCGGCACGCGAATGATGTCTCGGACTTCCGCCTTGCCAAGAGCGACATCCTTCAGCGTGGCATCCATCAGGCCGAGCATTGCGTTGCGAATTTCCTCTTCGACCTTGTAGATGATCGAATGCAGTCGAATATCCACGTCTTCCTGTTTGGCGATTTCTTCGGCGCGCGATTCGGGACGCACATTGAAACCTATGATGACGGTTGCGGCTCCGGTGTCTGTCGCCTGAGAGGCGCTGGCCAGCAGCACGTCATCGTAGGTAATCGCACCGACAGCGGAACGGATGATGCGAACTTTCACCTTGTTGGTGGAAAGTTTGGTCAACGTATCCTTCAGCACTTCCACCGAACCTTGCACATCGGCTTTGAGAATGACCAGCAGTTCTTTGACTTCGCCGGATTCCATTTGCGCGGCAAGTTGATCCAGTCCACGTGCTGCCGAGCGAGCCAATGCCGTCGTGCGAGCTTTCGCTTGACGGAATTGAGCGATCTGTTGTGCCTTGACGACGTCGTCCACAACCTGGAATTGGTCACCAGCAGAGGGGACGCCTTCCAAGCCGAGGACTTCCACCGGAGTGGCCGGCCCGGTTTCCAGCACTCGTTCGCCCAAATCATTGACCAGAGCGCGCACTCTGCCGGAAAAGTTGCCGACGATGAAAGGATCGCCAATCCGAAGTGAGCCGTTCTGGACCAGGACTGTGGCAACTGCGCCACGACCGCGATCCAGTTTGGCTTCCAGCACTGTTCCGGTGGCTTTGCGCTTCGGATTCGATTTTAGTTCCAGAATGTCCGCCGTCAGCAGAATCATTTCCAGCAAGCCGTCAATGTTTTGCCGTTTCTTGGCGGAAACCTCGACCATTTCCACATCGCCGCCCCAATTGCTCCACAGAACATTTCGGTCGGCCAATTCCTTTTTCACTCGTTCCGGGTTGGCGTCCGGTTTGTCCACCTTGTTGATGGCGACGATGATCGGGACTTTTGCCGCTCTGGAATGTTCGATGGCTTCAATGGTTTGAGGCATCACTCCGTCGTCCGCCGCAACCACCAGCACCACTATGTCGGTGACTTTGGCTCCGCGAGCGCGCATCAATGTGAAGGCTTCGTGACCGGGAGTATCCAGGAACACGACCCGTCGTGTGACGTTCACTGCTTCAGAACTGGGAACTTCAACGGAATACGCACCGATGTGTTGCGTGATGCCGCCTGCTTCGCCTTCTGCGACTCGCGCTGAACGAATTGCGTCGAGCAGGCTGGTCTTACCGTGGTCAACGTGTCCCATCACAGTAATGACCGGAGCGCGCGGATCGGTGTCGTCCATTGCTTCGGGAGTGATTTCGAATTCCGATTCGACGATCATGTCTTCGAAGTCGCCGAACGTGACTTCAAAACCGTATTCGTGCCCAAGTTCAATCGCCAGATCGTGGTTCATGATCTGATTGATCGTTGCCATCACCCCGCGTTGCATCAGCGCAGCCACGACATCGCGCGCTTTGACATCGAGTTTTTCAGCAAACTCTCGGACAGTGCTTCCTTCGACCAAACGCACCGGCTTTAACTCCGCCGGAATCATTTTTTGAGCCGCTGTCGGCAACGTCTGCTTTCGCAATCCCAGTTTGTGCGTATTGCCATCCTGAAACTTATCTCGGTCTTTGTCCTTTCCGCGATGCTGATTGCGGCCTTTAGGCTTTTGATCTTTCGGTGGAATGTAGACCGTGCGTTGTTGAGCGCCAGACGGTAACAAATGCGGGTCTTTGGGTTTCAGGTCGCGCGTCTGGTCTTTTTTCAGCAGCAGTGAAGGGTCAAGTTTGCCTGTCGCGCCTGACTTGGTGGTCAATGCAGGTTTTTCAGACTGGAACCTGGCCGAAGTTGTCGGCGAAGGTTTCGGCAATGGCTTGGTGGGCATTGCCAGCTTGATGACCTTCGTTCCCGTATCGTTGGGCGCGCTGGCAGGCTTGGGCTGCGATTTGTGAACCGTGGGTTGCGGAACCGGTTGTGCAGGCGTTTCCGCAATCGAAGGCTCGATTTCTGGAGTCGGCTCTTGAGCAGTGATTTCGGGCGCTTCGGCAACCGGAGTTTCAAGCACAACGGCAGGTTCGACTAATTCAGGCTCTGGTTCGACAATTTCTTCAACTGGAAGTTCGCCGATCAATTCAGTCGCAGGAACAGGCTTGGCCGGTTGCTGCAATTTGACCAATCGGGATTTAGGTGTCTCTGCTTCGGCTGGCACAGTCTGAACAGGCGCGTTTGGTTGTTGCACAGGCGTTTGGGATTCGACTTCAGTAACCGCACTGGCAGGAGCTTTCGCAGTTGATTCTACTTTGACCGGCGGCGTCAGCGGTTTGAGGATGGTTGCTGTCGCTGGTCGTTGAACCGGCGGCTGTTGTTCTTTGTGTTGTTTCTCGGTTTTCGCTTCGACTTTTTCTGGAGCGATTGAAGCGGGTGATTCTGTGTATTCAGGTATGGTCGCAGGCGCGGGCGCTGCTGCTGTTGGATGTTTTATCAATCTTGCTGTCGGCTTGGCAGCCACAACCTCTTTCTTTGGGTAATACATTTCGCGGATTTTGGCCGCAATGGGGTCTTCCAGCGTGTTCGAGGGCACACTGACATCAACGCCCAGACGACGGGCGTCTTCGAGCACTTTCTTGCTCTCCAACTTTAATTCCTTTGCTAAATCGTAAATTCTGACCTTGCTCATTTATTCCTTTCGACTCATCGGAATGGGTAGCGCTGTGTTCAAGTTGTGTAGGCGTTGACCGGGTCATTGCTTGTCACCCTGGTCTTTATCCTCCGCGCCTTGAGCAGAGTTTTCAGTTTCGTCGGTTGTTACTTCGATCTCTTCGTTTTCTTCAGACTCCTGAGCTTCTTCCTCATCCAAATCTTCTTCTGATTCTTCTTCTGATTCTTCTTCTGATTCTTCCGAAACTTCGCTGCTTACTTCTTCTTCTTCTGTTTCGGCGATCTCGGAATCTTCAGAATCTTCGGCAAATTCGTAATCCTGCGGAGCAGTGAGTTCGCCTGTTTGCTGGCTGGCGTGAGCGCGACGGGCTTCGGTTAACGCGCGAGCCATATCCAGAAGCTCTTCGGCATCGTCAACGCTGACATCCAGCCATTCGCAAATGTCGTCAACAGAAGCTTCTGCCAACTGTTCGACCGTTTCAATGCCGTGTTCAGCTAATGCGTCGGAATCGCTGGCGGAAATGCCTTCGATGGATGACAGCTTCACGATCGGCGCAGAAATCATCATTTCCATCTGCGACGCGATTTCGCGCTTCATTTCTTCTTCGCTGCGAATGTCAATGTCCCAGCCAACCAGCTTGGCGGCCAACCGGACGTTTTGTCCTCGTTTGCCGATGGCCAGGCTTTGCTGTTCGTTTTCGACAATCACCTGCAATTTCTTGTCTTCAAAGTCCAGCACAGTGACTTTGCTGACTTTGGCAGGGGACAGAGCGTTGGCGGCAAAAATCGCTGGGTCTTCCGACCATTCGATGATGTCAATTTTTTCGCCGCGCAATTCGCGGATGATGGATTGCACGCGCGAACCTTTCATTCCCACACAAGCGCCAACCGGGTCCACATCGCGTTCGTTGGACACGACTGCGATCTTGGCGCGTTCGCCTGGCTCTCGCACGGCCGCTTTGATCTGCACCGTGCCGTCGTAAATCTCCGGCACTTCCATTTCAAAAAGCCGCTTGAGCAGTTCCGGGCTGGTACGGGAGACTTCGATTTGCGGACCTTTGGCTTCGCGGTTGACATCGTGCAACACGACGCGAATGCGTTCGCCCTGCGTGAAGTTTTCAACTTTGGATTGTTGAGATTTGGGCATGACGGCTTCCAAGCCGTTGCCTATGTCAACGATAACCTTGCCGCCTTCAAACCGTTTGACGAATCCATTGACCAATTCGCCCAAGCGACCAATGTACTCTTCGTAAACCTTGTTGCGCTCGGCTTCGCGAACTTTTTGCAGAATGATTTGCTTGGCGGTTTGCGCCGCAATGCGACCGAGTTCTTCGACTGGTCGTGGCAATTCCAGCATGTCGCCGACTTCCGCGCCTTCGCCGACTTCGGCGTTGGCTTCGTCCACGGTCATTTCGCGCGAAGAGTCAGTGATTTCGTCAACGACGATCTTGATCGCGTACAACTCGACACCACCCGTTTCAGGATTGTAGCGAGCGTGCAAGTCTTCGCCGGATTTGAAATGCTTCCGCGAAGCCGTTACCACAGCATCTTCAATCGCGCTGATGATGACTTGCGGGTCAATCTTTTTCTCTTTACTGAGAACATCAATGTTTTGAGCTATCGAGCTGAGAGTATTCATCGTCCTCTGCTTTTACGGTTCGATTTCGACATTTGCCTTGATGATTTTGGCCAGCGGCAGGTGATGGCGGTTGCCATTTTCCTCTTCGAGGATTGCCGCCACTTCGCCTTCTCGGTCAAGACCTATCAATTTGCCATGAAAATTCTTTTGCCCTTTGACGGCTTCCGACAACTTGATGTGTGAGGGAAGTCCGGCAAAACGTTCATAATCAGACTCTTTGTACAACCCACGATCCAGACCCGGCGACGAAACTTCCAGCATATACTCACCCGGAATCGGGTCTTCCACATCAAGGATCAAGCTGATTCGTTCGCTGATGTGAGCGCAATCGTCAATGGTCACTCCGCCGGGTTTATCAATGTAAATTCGCAAGATCGGATTTCGCCCACTGGTCATTTCGATGTGAACGAGTTCAATTCCTTCGCGCGCAGTCACGCGCTCGGCAATCTCGCTGATTCGCGGATCTACCTTCAACCGCCTGCTCCTTCAGCTTTTGAATTTAGGCTGGAAACCAAATGTTTTAGTGAGCCTGATAAAAAAGGTGGGCGCGACGCCCACCTCGAAAGTAAGCCGGATAATAGCCGGAAGGTTTTTTGAAATCAAGCAAGTGACAGAATTTCACTGCGCGTGTCTGTTTACAGTAATTCGTCAAACGAATTTCAAAGCTTACCTGTCATCCTGATTTTTGACTAAAACCGAATAAATCACCCATTTGCCATCAATCAATCCGGGGACGATTGTGTATTTGTAAGGCTTCCCATCAACTCTGTGCCGGTATGAACGTAGAACTTCATTGGGCGGGATGCTGGGCAAAGAAATCACGTGACCGGGTTGGTTATAAATGGCGTGTGCCAATTGAGACAGTTCTGTTTCGGAAGCGGTTCGGGAAATCAGTTTTGGGACGATGGTTTGAATAACTTCGTTTTGCCGTGCTTCGGTGGCGGAGTTTTGCTCAAGGATGGCATTCTTCCTGGCCAGATCAGCGCTGACTTCACTCAGCTTGTTTTCGGCATTTGTGGCGCGCGTATTCGCCGCTTCGATTTTGCTGTCTGCCACGCTGTAACGCTGGTACATCAACGCACTCAGCACCAGCGAACAAGCGAACAGAATCGTCACTACAATTAACGTCCAGCGGAGCAGGGCACGTTTTTCAGCCTCTATCTGCATCGTCTGGCGCCGAACCATGTCGTACTCTTGTTGGCTGTACATCATATCGTTTGCACTCTAACGTCAATCCTTTTCGTGGAAGTTTTGAATTACGAATGTTGGGGCGATACTGCGAAAAATCTTTAGAAATAAGGAGAAAACCTTCAAGGAAGGCATTCTAGCGTTTGAAAGTTCGACTGGCGAGAGCAAATCCTCAAGAAATTCGTTCAACAGATTTTTTTTCTCCACCAGCATGGCGATCAACTGCACAGTGTCATCTTTTATCGCCTTCCATCACCCACTCTTGATTGAAATGCGCATGCTTTATGGATTTGCGCTTCGGTTTTCCGTCGGCGTCTTTTTCCAGATTGCTGCGATTCAAGTGATAGCTGTAACTGGCATGCAGCGATCCATCCTGCGCTTGTATGATCGAAGGATATGAAAACGAACCAGCTTCAGTGGGCGCGGAATCCAGTTCCAGATGGCGGGTCCATTTCCAGCTTCTGCCTTCGTCGTCGGAAATGGAAACTGCCAGACTGTGCCTGCCGCGTTCGGTGTCGTTGTAAATCAATGCCCAATGGCCATTTTTGAGCGTGATGAGTTCGGCTCCAGAACCCGGATTGGGCAAATTGCTGTCGGTGACAGGCGACCAGGTTTCGCCACGGTCACGCGATTCGCTTTGGTGAAGTCGTTTTGGAGCAGGTCCGTTGTCGCGCATCAAGGTGTACAGCGACCCGTCTTTTCGTTTGACGATGCTGGGTTGAATGTTGCCCCCTCCGACCAGTGGTGTGCTGGTTTTCCAGGTTTTGCCCCAATCGTCCGTTATGGCCATCAAGGAAAACGAAAATCCATCGGAATACAGCGGAACGATCAATCGCTGGTTGTCCAGAACGAACGGGTGAGCGCGTGTCATCCAACCGAGTCGCCGGGAAAGTTTGTCGGCAGCCATTTTGCGAACTCGCGCCGAATACGCCGACAGGCTTTCGCGCGGGGTTTCGGGTGACTGCGCATTTTGCTTTTCCCATTCGTCCAAAGTTCGATTCACTGTGTCGGCAAATTCCTGGCCGGGAGTGACGTGCAGGACTTCACTGGTTTCCCATATTGGCGAGCCTTGGCCAGTGTACTGGGTTGAAATTTTGTATTTCATCAATGCGGTGTGCCATTCGTTGGCCAGAATGGTGGGCCACATCAGCCAAAGTTTTCCTTGCGGGTCAATAAACATGGTGCAATTGGTATCGGGATAATCAGGCGTGTCAGCCATTGTAAAACGAGGACTCCATTCTTTAGCGCCTCGTTTCAATCTGGCGCCTTCGACTTTTACATCATCGGCCTGGCGTTCGCCGGAGCCGTTGAACCAGCAAACCAGCAAATCGCCGTTTGGGCATTCGACGATTGATGAAGAATGGTTGTGCCAGTGTTCAAGCGGAAAGATGAATTCGGAACTGTAAAATGGCTTCGCCGTCGAAACTGCCTGTGATTCCGCCAGCAGCAACGAGCAAACGCCGACGAAAATCAGCGCCAGGAAAATCACCAGTTTTTTCATGTCTGCTGTTCGATCCTTTTACTTTGGATGTGTGATGAAACGACAGTGGGAAAATGCGTGCGCATCATCGCATAGCCCGCGTAAAGACGAAAGGCGTAAATGCTTGTTGCAGGGTGTGCATAAAAAACTGCTGACAGCTATAATGCCTGCTCATTGGTGAAAACTCTCTTCCGCTAATTACGGTTCAATACTTTTCAAAAGAAGCGTTCAGAATAATGACTAAATCCTTTTTGAAGTTGTTTGCAATTTATGTGTTGATTCCTGGTGTGGCGCTGCTCGGTGGATGTCGCCAGGGAGATTCACAAGTCGCAGCGTCCAGAGGTGGGACTACTGGAGCTGATTTGCTTCCACGGACTGTCAAGTTGGTCAACTCGGAAGCGCGTAAGCTGGCTCGTACGGTATCGTCTCCGGGGACATTGGCTGCTGATGAGCAGGCGACATTGAGCTTTAAGGTTGCTGGCCGGTTGAGCGAACTGAAGGTTGATCTGGGAAGCCGGGTAAGCAGAGGGCAGGTCACCGGTCAGTTGGAAACCAACGATTTCAAAGTTCGATTGCAGCAAGCCGAAGCGGCGCTTCAACAGGCACGGGTTCGTTTGGGTTTGCCTGCGCTGGGAGAAGATGATCGCATAGAAACGGAAAACACTGCGCTGGTTCGACAGGCGCGTGCATTGCTGGATGAAGCGCGACTCAATCTGGACAGAACCAGCCAACTCGTTCAACAGGGGATTCAGGCAAAAGCCGAACTGGATCGCGTCGAATCGGCATTCAAGGTTGCCGACAGCCGGTATCAGGATGCAGTCGAAGAAGTGCGAAATCGGCAGGCTGTTTTGTTGCAACGGCGGTCTGAACTGGCCATTGCCAAGCAGCAATTGGCTGAAACCACACTTTTTGCACCTTTTGAAGGCGCGATTCGAGAGCGTCGAGCTTCGATTGGTGAATTTCTGGCAGCGGGCGCTCCAGTAGTAACGATTGTACGTTTGCATCCGCTTCGTTTGCGCGTCGAATTGCCCGAACGCGATGCCAGGGGAATTCGGCAAGGCCAGCCGGTTCGAGTCATTGTTGAGGGGGAAGATGGTGAGTATTCCGGGCGCGTTGCGCGACTCAGCCCGGCATTTCAGGAGCAGAGCCGAACCCTGATTGTCGAAGCCGAGGTGGATAACCAGAATGGCCGATTGCGACCCGGCTCGTTTGTGAAGGTTGAAATAGAAACCATCTCAACTGATGACGTGGTGATGGTTCCTTCGTCGGCAATAGTCACTTTTGCCGGAATTCAAAAAGTCTTTACTGTTAAAGACGGAAAAGCCGTAGAACAGAATGTCGTTGTTGGGCGGCGGTCAGGCGATTGGGTAGTTGTTGATGGGTTGGAGGCTTCTACACCTTTAGTGATTTCTCCTGGCAATCTGGCTCCTGGGCAGCCAGTGAAGGTAGAGGAATAAATGTAGAGGAACAGATGAGCGGTATTTCTGATAGCCTCACTTGCCGTCACTTGCCGTCACTTGCCGTCACTTGCCGTCACTTGATTGACCTGATATCGCAATTTAACGCTGCCCCGACCTGGGGTTTCCTTTTAAGGTTTCTTGCGGTGGGCGTGTAATTGGTTGAAGCTGAAATAATTGTTTGAAAAATGAAATGGGCTGGGGTAAGCTTCGCGCCGTTCTGACCCCCAACTGAGAACGTTTTACTTCCCCACGAAATCTTGGGAGTGTTAGCCATGAATTCAAGAACATCAACTTTTCGCTCGTTGGCAGTTTTTTTTCTGACAGTATCATTGAGCTTGTCTGGCAGCTTCAGTTTGACTTACTTCGTTTCTGCCGCGCCTAAAACAGAGAATCAGATTGTTGGGCAGTTAAATGTCGTAGGTGCTGCCACAATAAATGACAAGAAAGCGATTACGGGAACCACAGTGTTCAGTAACTCGCGTGTTGGAGTTGCGTGTGCCGGAGGGAATCGTGCGACCGTGAATTTGGGAAAACTGGGGCGCGTGGAGTTGGCGCCTGGCTCTCAGATGATTCTGAAGTTTTCTGATGGAATGATCAGCGGCGATTTGGTGACGGGAAAAGTCGTTGTCAATGCGCCAGTTGGAGTGAAAGTTGCGATCAATACTCCTGAAGGAGTCTCGGCTTCTGACGGCAAAGAAGCTTCGATGTTGGCCGTTGCCACACAACGCGGAGTGCGATGTGTTCCGGTTGTCACCAGTCAGGCTTCTTCGACAACGGCATTGAGTTCCGGGGCGTTGGCGGCGATTTTGTTGGGAGCAGGTGGCACGGCGGTGGCCGGGGCCGCATTCAGTTCGCAGCAAGCATCAAGCACAAATCCCTAGTGGTGAAATTGAGGTTGAACGGATCATTATTGTTCATCTCTGACCCCTCTCAGCCCCAATTGAAAATATGAGTAGTTGATCTGATTGGTAGCTTGGCAATCAGGCAGGCGCTGCCGAGAGATTTGTATGGCCTGCATCCCTTCCGACCACCCCACCGCGTCACGCGTCATTGTTGTCGCAACAGGCGATGACACGTTCGAGAAAAATCAAACGTGACATTAACCGTTAAACTGAACAATTTGGCCGTCAGAATTGCCTTAGTCTTGATGGGCTTGTTTGTGGTGACGATCCTGGCTCGTGCTTTTGTTTCCCACTTTCTTGTCAGAAACATTGCCGATTCGAGAATTACGATGAGCAGCGAAGCGTTGACCGCGGCAGCCATTCGACAGCCGGAATCGGGCAGAATTTTGTTGCGATTGGCTGGCGCGGAAATCGAAGAATCGGCATCTGATCCGCGGCGATTGTTGAACGCGCAGGCGATGGCTCTGAAAGCGGCGAGTTTGTCGCCGTGGGATTACAGGAATTGGCAGGCTTTGGCATTGGCCCAAGATTCTGAAGGGAAGCTGGAAGAAGCCACTTGGGCAATAAGAATTGCCAGCAAGCTGGCTCCAAACAACAGCGAAGTGAACTGGATGCTCGCCAATTTGTTGATTCGTCAGAACGAACGTGCCGAAGCTCTACAAGCTTTCCGGACTGCCACCCGATACAGCAATGAATTGCTGCCGGTGGCGATGGAGGTTGTTTGGCAGGCATTCAACAACGATATGGATGCGTTGAATTCATTGGTGAGCAGCGAGGCTTCATCTCAAATGATGATGGCTCGATTTCTGCTTGAGCAAAATCGGTTGGATGAAGCCGTCAAGGTGTATCAAGGCATTCAAGCGGAAGCGAGATTGAATTCTCAAGATGGCGCTGCTTTTCTCAGCCAATTGATTAAATCCGGGCGAAGCAGCGATGCCAGGCGATTATGGTTGGAACTTGTGGCAAGCTCGAACCCAAGCGGAATTCAGGATGGGATGGTCTGGAATGGCGGTTTTGAAGTTAATGCGCCAAAAAATTTTGGGCATTTTGATTGGGTGATTCGCCCAAGCGATTATGCGCGAATCGGGTTTGACCGAAATATTTTCCGCAGTGGGCAGAAGTCTCTCAGGTTGAATTTTGTGGGGCGAGACACCACCAGATTGATAGGTGACATTCAACAGTTGGTGATTTTGAACGCCAACAAAAAGTACAGGCTTGAATGCTTTGCCAGATCCGCAAACTTGGTCACTCCCGAAGGACCGCGAATTGCCTTGCAGAGCGAAAAGGGAATCATGGCGATTTCAGAACCTGTTGCTGCGGGGACTACAGATTGGCAACATCTGGTTGTCGAATTCACCGCCCCGGCAGAGAGCGTCACAGCACAGGTTTCAATTATCAAAATACCGCGTTTCGAATACGAAGAGCCAACCAAAGGCTCGATTTGGTTTGATGATTTCAAATTGACGGAAATGTAACGGAGCGATTTGCTTGCCGCCAGCAGACAACATCATTCATGGACGTTCTTCGGGAAAGCTGAATCAGGCTGGCGAGCCTAAAGACGCTTCAGGTGATCTGATTGCGATTGGCGCGCTTTTGACATTGCTGTTTACGGCGCTGGCTTTTGGCGCTGTTGAGGCTTGGTCAATTGCGGTCTTTGGATTTATGGCGCTGGGGTTGGTGGCGTTGTGGATTTTCAAATCGTGGGCTGACCTGGAATTCAAACTGACCGTACCGGCAACTGCCTGGCCATTAATTGTTTTTTGGGTTTTCGGATTTTTGCAAACGATTTCACGCTCCGATGAAACTGGAAAGCGGTTTGCCATTTCTCTTGATGTGGAAGCGACCTGGCTGGCGCTGGAAGTTTTGGTCGTTTTGCTGATCGTGTTTCTGATCTTTGCCAACTTTTTTGTGAGCAGTAAGCGGCTGCTCTGGCTGAGAAGTTTTTTTATTTTGTTTGGTTTGGGGTTGGCAGTTTTTGGGTTGATTCAAAAATTCACCTGGAACGGAAAGTATTACTGGTTCATTCAGCCAAGCACACCTCCGACTGCTCCGTTTGGGTCATTCGTCAATCACAATCACTTTGCAGGTTATCTGGAAATGATTGCGCCAATTCCTCTGGCGATGCTTTTGGTGCGATCCGTACATCGGGAAATCTCGATTTTTTACGGGTTCACAGCGGCAATGATGGGGGTGGCGGTTTTTCTTTCCTTATCGCGCGGAGGAATGATCAGCCTGCTTTCCGGCTTTATTTTTGTCATTGCCTTCGGGGCGAAGCCTGCGCTGGAACGTTTTCGCGGTCAGCAAATACACAGTCGCGCTCCGGTGATTCTGGTTCAGGTGATGGCAGTAGCTTTGATTTTGGCAATCATAGCTTTTGGAGTTCTTTGGACAGGTGGGGACGAGGTAGTCGAGCGAGTTCAGCAGAGCGAACTGAATACAGGGGGATTGGATCGAACCGACAGCGACTCTCGATACCTCGATGGCAGGTTCTGGATTTGGCGCGACACGTTGAACATGATTCGCGACAACTGGCAAACCGGTGTTGGATTGGGCGCTTACGAAAGAGCTTTTCCGCTGTTTACTAAAAGCAATGGATCGTTGGTGGTCAGCCAGGCTCATAATGATTACCTGCAAATTGTCGCTGATTGCGGAGTGGTTGGGCTGGTTCTGGCAGTTTGGTTTCTGATTGTTCTTTTCAGAGACATCAAAGGCGCCTTGCAGCATCGTGAAGCTGTTATGTCAGGAATGGCGCTTGGCTGTGGTGGTGGAGTGGTTGCCATACTTATTCACAGTCTGTTTGATTTTAATTTACAGCTACCGTCTAATGCGCTGCTTTTTCTGGCGTTGACGGCTGTGGTTTCTACCATTCGTATCGCTGCCGATAACAAAATTGGGCACGCATCAATCGAATGAATTCGAGAGCGCGGTGATTTTTGGCAATTCGCGCGACTCGCTTGTTGGAGGTCTTGTTGTGAAAAAATCAGTTGTAATGTTGAAGCCCGTCGTTGGACGGATGGCCATTTGGTTGTTGACAGTTTCGTTGTTTGCGTCGTCTGCCGGCGCTCAGCAGTCGCCGGTACGTTCGGGAGTTCCGAATTCACCTCGAACGGATGGTGGCGGAGCCGGCGATGGTTCGAATCAGGTCAAACCGCGAGTCGGGCCGGACGTGATTATCGCCTCAGACGAAGATTACAAACTGTCGCCGAGCGACGTGATTGAAATCATTATTCAGGATGCGCCGGAACTTTCCGGCAACTTTCAGATCAGCAGTTCCGGCAATATCCCCATGTATTATCTGGGAGCGCTGAAAGTTGAAGGCCAAACGCCAGATGAAGTCAGCAAGATGATTGCCGATGGATTGAAAGGTCGTTATCTGAAAGACCCCAAGGTGTTCGTTTCGGTCAAGCAATACAACAGCCGCACATTTTTCATTCAAGGCGCAGTCAAATCCCCAGGCGTTTACATCATTCAAGGTCGCCCTTCGCTCTTTAAGCTGATTACGATTGCCGGCGGATTGCAGGAAAAACATGGTTCGACGGCTTACATCGTCCGCGAAGTGAAAGCCAAACCGGAAAAACTGGAATCCAGAGGGCAACAATCAGGAACGAATGAACCGGCTCCGGCGACGCCTGTGGCGCAGGCGATTGATAATGCAAAAGGTTCGAACACTGCGATTGAAGGCGATACCGAATTTGAATTGCAGCGCGCGCAGATCGGTGGATTGTCGAAAGGTCGCTTTGATCAGAATGTGCTGATTCAGCCGGGCGACGTTGTTTATATTCCGCCTGCGGAAGTCTTTTATGTTTCCGGCGAAGTTCGCTCGCCGGGCCAGTATCAGTACAGGGAAGGAATGACGCTTCGCCAGGCGATCACTTTGTCGCAGGGGCCATACTTCAAGGCGAAGCTCGATAAAGGAATCATTTTTCGCGAAGACCCATTGACCGGAAAGTTCAACGAAATCGCGGTCAACATTGGAGCCGTCATCAGCAAAGGCGGCACCGAAGACATCCCAATTTACCCGAACGACATTATTCTTGTTCCGAACAGCGCCGTGAAAACAGTGGCAGGAGCGTTGTTGATGGCGATGGGAACCGGGCTTGCGCTACGCATACCTGCTGGCACGCGATAATTCCCAGATAAAAACTCAACCGCATTCTCCTACCGTTTGCGGTTTTCCTGCTGAGGTTAAGAAAAAGAGTTTATGGCAGAAGAAAAAATCGGTCTTGAAAAAACCTTGTCCACAGAAGAAACAGCCATCATGAGACCCTTCGCAACTCCCCGACAGGGTGGTTCTTATGGCTACGGTTACGGGAACGAGCAGCCGAACGGAATTCACCTCCGCGAAATCATGCGCATCATCCGCAAACGCAAATGGCTGGTTGCCGTGATTGTCGCGATTGCCACCATTCTCATTACCGTTGAAGTGTTTCGTACTCCGTCTGTATACCGTTCTACCGGCAGCATAGAAGTTCAGCGCGATTCGCCGATGATTATCAAGGCCAAGGATCAGGTCGTGCAGTTCGAGGATTCCGACAGCCTGAACACGAAAAAAGTCATCTTTCTCAGTCGCCCGTTGATGGAAGATGTCGTGATTCTTTTGCATCTCGATCAGAATCCGAAATTCATCGAGAGCATGAAGAAAAAGTCCGTATTTGATGTCGTGCGCGAAATCAGCGGGCGGGTTTCGGATCAGGTCGGGGGCGATTCCAGACAACAGGAAGAAGATCGAACGATTGCCAGTCAATCCATTGTCTTGCAGGACCGCACTTCGGAAGAGAGCAGGCGCCTCGCTCCTTACGTCAATATGTTGAGAAACAAATTCAAGGTCGAATCTGTCGCTCAAACGAACATCATGGAAATTTCCTTTGAGCATACAGACAGGGAACTGGCTGCGGTCATCGTCAACACGGCGGTGGATAATTTCATCAGACGGACCTGGAATCGCCGCACTGAAAAGTTCACTGATACATCCGATTGGCTGGAACGTTCGACACGCGATCTGAAAGCCAAAGTGCAGCAGGCTGAAACGGCATTGGCGGAATACACCAAACGCAATGAAATCTTTTCTCCTGACGGCAAACAATCACTGACGGCTGATAAATTATCCAGTTTGCACGTGCAGGTGATGAAAGCGGAAACGGAGCGAATGCTGAAAGGCTCTCTTTACGATGAAGTCAAACGTGGGCGAGTCAATCAGGTTCCTGAAGCGTTTTCCGATTCGAAAACTGCCGCGTTGAAACAGAAGCTCGGCGAATTGCAGGTTGAACAGTCGCAGTTGAGTGTTCGATTTGGACCGGAAAATCCCAAAGTCGCCGAAGTCGAAGAGAAGATCAAAGTTTTGCAAAGCCAGATTGCCGATAATCGGCGCTCGTTTGAAGAAAAGCTGAAAACTGATTACGAGCGTTCGGTTCGTGAGGAAGCGGATTTGAAGCGCTCGCTGGATATGGCCAAGAGCGAAACCGTTCAGCAGAACCAGGCTTCGATTCGATTTGCCACGCTGCAAGCCGAATTGGACACCGCGCGTGGGCTTTACACTGAATTTTTGAACAAGACCAAGCAGGCGGATTTGCAGTTGGTTGAACAGCACAACAACCTGAAAGTAGTCGAAACCGCTGAAGTCCCAAATTCCCCGATTGGGCCGCACAGATTCCGAACCATTCTGATCGGGCTTCTGGTCAGTTTGATGGTCGCCATCGGCCTGGCATTTTTCCTGGAATATCTGGATAACACAGTCAAGAGCGTCGAAGACATAGAGCGCGTAGCGCAACTGCCTACGCTGGCCGTCATTCCTGCGATTTCAACGGTCGCGCCTAGAATGATGACCGAAAAGAAAAAAGCCGAAACCGCTCAAGCCTTGTCGGTCAGCGCAAATGCCGGCCAGGCTTTGACCGGAGGTTTTGCCGCAGCCGGAACGCAAGGCAAATTGACCAAACTGGTGACGCTCGACCAGCTTTCTTCGGTTGTCGAAGCTTATCGAATGTTGCGAACGTCAGTATTGTTGTCGGCGGCGGGCAATCCGCCCAAAACGATTTTGTTCACCAGTGGCCAACCCGGCGAAGGGAAAACGACCACAGCCATCAACACGGCTATTTCATTGTCGCAGCTTGGTTCTTCGGTGTTGTTGATTGATGCCGATCTGCGTCGTCCGACTGTTCATCGCGTGTTCAAGATGGGGCAATCGCAAGGGCTTTCGACGTTTTTGTCGAGGCAGGTCGAAATTGATCCGCTGATTAACAAGCTGTGGGTTCCGAATCTGTCTGTTTTGCCATGTGGCCCGATTCCACCCAACCCGGCGGAATTGATCAGCTCTGAACGTATGCGTTTGTTGTTGAAAGAACTCGGCGAAAGATACGATCACATTCTGATTGATTCGCCGCCGCTGATTAACGTCACCGACCCGGTGATTCTTTCGACAATGGTGGATGGCGTGATTCTAGTGGTTCAAGCCGGGCGCAGCACGCGCGACATCGTTCGTCGCGCGCGTCAGGAACTCGGCAGTGTCGGAGCTAAAATCTTCGGCGTGGTCTTGAACAATCTGGACATCAAACGCGAAGGTTACGATTCCTATCTTTCAACTTATGGCAGTTACGGTTACGGCGAAAAACAAGCCGCTCGCCGCTAAAGCCGAATTCGCTTTTGTCGGCGGCAAGCAGTTCTGAATGATTCGCTTGCCGCTGGCAGTTTCCTTTCTTTTCAACTTTCATTTTTCAAATTCAATCGCTTGAAGACGCCCGTTGCCCTGATTATCTTCAATCGTCCTGACTTTACGGCTCGTGTGCTGGAAGCGATTGCTTTGGCCAGGCCTGAAAAGTTGCTGGTGATTGCCGATGGGCCGCGCGCCAACCGGCCTGACGATATGCAAAAGTGTCAGGCGACGCGAGATGTAATCCAGCGCGTAAATTGGAATTGCGAAGTCCTGACAAATTACTCCGACATAAATCTGGGCTGCGGAAAACGTCCAGCCACCGGTGTCAGTTGGGTATTTGAAACCGTTGAAGAAGCCATCATTCTTGAAGACGATTGTCTGCCGCATCCGACTTTTTTTCCTTACAGCGAAGAACTGCTGGCACGATACCGCGACGACGAACGAGTGATGATGATCGGCGGCGTCAACTTTCTGCGCGAATTGAAATCGCCGATTCAGAGTTATCACTTTTCACGTTACGGCAGTTCCTGGGGGTGGGCTTCATGGCGCAGAGCCTGGCGGCATTTCGATTATGAAATGAAGTTGTGGCCGACGGTCGTTGACTTGAAGTTGCTGGAACAGATGTTTCCAGACCCTGTTCATTGCCGCTATTGGCAGGAAAAGTTTCAGCACGTTTACGACAGCGATGCCGACGACATTTGGGATTATCAGTGGTTGCTGGCGTGCTGGATCAACAGCGGCTTTCGCATCTTTCCCGAAGTCAATCTGGTGTCCAATATCGGATTCCGCGACGACGCCACTCACACATTCGGCGACGGAGTTTTTGCCAACATGCAGACCAGTGGAATTGATTTGCCATTGAAGCATCCGCCGTTCGTCTTTCATTGCGCTGAAACCGACCGGATGATTCAGGAACATTTCTGCGTCACCGAAGGATGGCGCAATCAACCCGCGTCAAATCAACCGGGAATGCGGCAGTTATTGGGAAAGGCTGTCAGAAAGTTGTTTCGGCGTTGATGCGAATTCTTCACTTTTCTTCAGACGACATCACGGGCGGAGCCGCCAAAGCCGCGTATCGGTTGCACGTCGCGTTGCGTGAAGTTGGCCACGATTCGCAGATGATTGTGCTGCGAAAAAAATCCGATGATGACACGGTCACTCAAGCGCCGCCGTGTGAAACGAGCCTCTGGGCTTCACGCTGGAAACGATTGCGACAAATCATTCCTTTGGTGCGCAAGCAGATTCCAACGGCCAATTACACTTTCAATTTCGACCTTCAACCGCAGGTCAATTTTTCAGCCTTGCTTGCCGGGCAAAACATTCCGCCGGACATTTTATGTTTGCACTGGATCACAGGCTTGCTGGATGTCCGCGCGATTCGCCAACTGCACGATCATTTTCGTTGTCCGATTGTCTGGGTAATGGCCGATCAGGAATCAATGACCGGCGGCTGTCATTATTCTTTCGGATGTGACGGCTTTGCGCGAAGCTGCGGCCATTGCCCGCAACTATCGCTTTCGCATGCTCAAGATCATTCGCAGGCGCTTTGGCAGCGCAAGAAAGAGATGCTGGCTGATGTGCCGATTTGTTTTGTCGCGCCGACAAGCTGGGGCAGAGAAAAGCTCGCGCAAAGTTCGCTTTTTCGCCATCATCGTTGCGAACTGATTCCATACCCGATTGATTCACTGACTTTCCGCCCGTATGACCAACCAATAGCGCGCGATTTGCTGCATCTGCCGCAAGACAAGACAATCATCTTTTTCGGCGCGACTTATCTGGAAGACCGTCGCAAAGGGATGCCGTTGCTGCTTGAAGCCCTGACCGAAACGCGAGCGCGATTGAAAACCTCGCCGGACGATGTTTTCCTGCTTGTCGCCGGACTCAATGGAAATCAGTTGATGGCGAAACTGCCGTTTGCCGGAAAGTACATTGGCCAACTCAACGATGATTTGTCGTTGGCGCTGGCTTATCAATCCGCGGACTTGTTTGTTTGCCCTTCAGTCGAAGACGCGGGACCGATGATGATTCCAGAAGCAATGATGTGCGGCACGCCAGTCGTAGCCTTTCACACTGGCGGCGCGCCAGATTTGATTCAAACTGGAAAAAACGGCTATCTGGCTCGTATGGCGGATTCAATCGATTTAGCCAATGGAATTTTGGCATTCCTTGAGGCTGATAACGGCTCAACATTTCGTCGTCTAGCTCACTCTGTGGCGAGCAGCAATCATTCACCGAATGAGGTGGCCACAAGATATTCGACGCTTTTTCATTCGCTAAATCAGGATAAGCAACATTGAGACATTGTGCTCAAAACAGAATGAACAAGATTTTCAGCAGGATTTACAAGACCGGCAACTTCATCCTGAAAAAAATCATGTAAATCCTGTTTCAAAGTTTTCTGCTTCGATTTAGAAAAAAATGTCTGAACTTTGCACACAATTGGAATGGGACAGTCGGTTTTTCGGGCGACGCATTGCCCGAATTGAAAATGACCGACTGACTGAGCAATCGCTTCAGGATGCGCTAGCCTGGTGTCAGGAGCAGGGAATTGAATGTCTTTATTTTCTGTGTTCGCCCGAAAACGATACCAGCATTGTATTGGCTGAATCTGCCAATTTTCACTTTGTTGATGTGCGTGTAGAACTCAACTGGAAGACTCAACCGTCAATCGAGCCGCCAGCAAGCGCGATCCGCGAATTTCAGGCAACGGATTTAGCGCGTTTGCAAAAGATCGCTTCGCAGGCATATACCAACACACGCTTCAGTTACGACAATCATTTTTCACCTGACCGTGTGGCCGAACTTTACAGCGAATGGTTGACAGGAAGTTGCCGCAATGTCTCGCACAAGGTTTTTGTCGCCGAAAATAAAAACGGTACTGTCGGATTCATCACCTGTCAATTCGATGGCGATGAGCTAGGACGCATAGGCTTGCTGGGAATCAGCGACGAGGCGCAAGGCAAAGGTTACGGCCAGCAGTTGGCGCAGACAGCACAACATTTTTTCAACCAGACAGGCGTGCGCGAAGTCCGCGTCGTGACGCAAGGCCGCAACATCGCAGCCCAACGGCTTTATCAATCGTGCGGCTTTCGCACTTATAAAATCGGCTTGTGGTATCACAAGTGGTTTTAACCTGGGAACGCAAGCGCATTTCGCTTGCTGTGATATATGAATACCCATCCGCCTATCACCATTCCGTTCAATCGCCCAAGCATTGTCGGCAAAGAAATGGAATACGTCGCTCAAGCCGTCGCCAATGGCCACATTTCCGGCGATGGAGAATTCACCAAACGCTGCCATCGCTTGTTGGAAGAAACTCTTGGCGTGAAAAAAGCTCTGCTGACTACGTCCTGCACGCACGCACTGGAAATGGCCGCGTTGCTGCTGGACATTCAACCCGGCGATGAAGTCATCGTTCCTTCATTCACTTTTGTTTCGACGATCAATGCCTTTGTTTTGAGAGGCGCGCGCCCTGTGTTTGCCGACATTCGGCCTGACACCTTGAATTTGGACGAAGATAAGCTCGAACGTCTGATAACGACCCACACCAAAGCCATCATCGTTGTTCACTATGCAGGCGTATCTTGTGAGATGAACAGAATTCTGGAATTAGGAAATCGGTTTGGGATTCCAGTAATCGAAGACAACGCACACGGATTGTTTGGGAAATACAAAGGCAAACCGCTGGGAACATTTGGCCGATTCGCCACGCAGAGCTTCCACGAAACCAAGAACTTTTCCTGCGGTGAAGGCGGCGCGTTATTGCTGAATCACGACGAAGACATCGAACGCGCTGAAATCATCCGCGAGAAGGGAACCGACCGCAGCCGATTCTTTCGTGGCTTGGTGGACAAATATACCTGGGTAAATGTTGGTTCGAGTTACCTGCCTTCGGACATGCTGGCGGCCTTTTTGCTGGCGCAGTTGGAAGAACGCGACCGCATTCAGGCTCAACGAAAACAGATTTGGGAAACTTACTACGATCAACTGCACGATTGGGCTGAAGCGAATAAAGTCGGCCTGCCGACAATTCCCGCTCATTGCGAACAGAGCTATCACATGTTTTATCTGCTGATGCCTTCGTTGAAAGCTCGCCAAAAATTGATCGCTCACCTTCGCCAAGTCGGAATCCTCAGCGTCTTTCATTATCTGCCGTTACACCTCTCGCCAATGGGGCGCAAATTCGGTGGTCAGCAAGGCGACTGTCCCGTCACTGAAGCCATCAGCGACCAGTTATTGCGACTACCATTCTTTTTCGACATTAGTGTAGAAAGCCAGCAAGCTGTTATCGAAGTCATTCAGAATAGAAACAAATAGTTCAAATCATTCGCACAACTACCAGCGTCTGATCGTCTTGAGGTTGGTTGGAAGCCAGAAATTCTTTGACGTCGCCCAGCACGACATCCCGCGATTCGTTGGCTCCGGCGGAATCCAATTGCTCGGCCAGGCTGATCAACCGTTCTTCGCCGTATTCTTCGTTCTTCGGGTTCATCGCTTCGGTGATGCCGTCGGAGTAAAAGAACAGTTTGTCGTTGGCGGCAAGCTGCACGGTTTCGACTTTCAGGGTTTGATCGAAAATCTTACCGCTGTTCATGCCCAAACCAATTCCTCCCGCGCGCAACAGTTTGGTTTCGACCGCCGGGCGGCGAAACACCGTCGGGTTGTGACCCGCGCGCGCGTAAGTCAGTCGCTTTGTTGCCGGATCAATCACTCCCAGAAACAAGGTGACGAACATTTTGCGGCGGCAGACTTCGTAGAGGTGGCGATTCACTTCGCGCAGAATTTCGCCGGGATCGCTGGTCGTTTCAGACACAGACGCCAGCAAGCCTTTGGTCAAGGTCATGTACAACGAGGCCGGAACGCCTTTGCCCGAAACGTCTGCAACGACTATGCCCAGTTTGCCGTCCGGCAGTGAAAGAAAGTCGTATAAATCGCCGCCGACTTCTTTGGACGGAATGCAAACGGCGGCAATTTCCAAACCGGGAATTTGCGGCGTAGCGTCAGGCAGCATCTGTTGCTGGGCGCGTTGGGCGACGCTGAATTCGGCTTTCAATCGTTCGCGTTCGTCGCGTGTTTCCAGCAATTGTTGCGGGATGGCGATTTCTTCATCAGTGACTTCGCGGAATTTCCAGACTCCGATCAAGGCCCCGACTGTCGAAACCACCAGCAAGACAATCGCCTGCCAGCCGGAAGTTTTCAGCGACTCTGCCGGTTGCGCCAGCAAGGTGGCCATTCCCAGCAAGGCTCTGGCGACGCCCAGACTGACGATAACCGCCAGCAAATCTGACTGAAAATAAAGAATCGTCAGCGCCAGCGACATCAGTAATGTCGTCGCCAGCAATCCAGCAACGGAAAGCCCGGCGATGGACGATCCCATAATTCCCGCAAATACAATCAGACAAATCAGCGCTTGAGCAAACAACGGGCGTTTTACATAAACCTGAACCAGCGGAGCCATAAAGCCGAAAAGCACGAAGCCCAGATACTGAATGGCGTGCAACGTCAACGCCGCGACAGGGAAGGGCGAAACCAGATAATCTTCCAGATCGTTCGCGTCCAATTCCAGGCCGCGAAAAACTCCGCTGGCAGCCACCAACAATGGAATGACGGCGAGAATTGATCCGGCCAAAATTCCAATGGCGAAGCCGCGCGCCACAGGGCGAGTCAGCAGTTTACCTTTCAAAATCAGCTCCAGGCTGATGGTCGGTCGGCGAGGAATTCTGATCGCCAGCGATTGTCCGGCTGCCCAGACGAAATACAGCGAACCGGCAATGAACGCCATTCCCACCAAAAAGAAAAACCACGAAAAGAGTTTGACCACCCAATAATTGCCGCCGGCCTGATTGCCTTCGTCTATGCCGACAGTGACTCCTTGCAACCAGTTGTACGCTGTGATCAGCACGAACACGACGGCCAGAAAGATCAGCGCCTGTTTGTGCTGGATTCGTTTCAACGCTATGCCGATGAAATAAAACACGGCAATCAGAAACACCGGAATCCATAGCGTGATGCTCTGGGAATTGGACAAGACGCGAATCAGGTGACCGCGGCGGGCGTCGAATTCGACATCGAACGCGCGCGTGAATTCATGTTCCAACGTCGCCTGTTTGATTTTGCCGTCGCGCACCAGCAACTTGGCCAGCGCTGTCATTCGCTGGTCTTCGATTTTCCAGACAAAGCGCGAACCTTGCCGGGTGACGGTCGCATCGGCCAACGTTGAAGAAGCCATAGGTTCGCCCCATAGCTTTTTCATGGTCGTTTCGGCCAACTGTTGATCGGCTTCCGAAACCTTTTCCGGCAGGTTTTGTGCTTCCGCTTCTTTCTCTTTGGGTTGGTTTCTGGGTTCTTCGACGCTGAATTCCAGCAACTGGCCTCTGGAATTGAAAACGGTTCGAACTTTTTGGCGTGTCTTGAAATCAAGCAACCGGACAGTGACATCCACCGGCGTGAAATAATTGCGCCCGACTCCATTGGGTTCGACGGCCAGATAGTATTCACGGCGACGACCGTATACGGCTTGCACGTCGTCGTTCAAATTCAAACCGGAACCGATATTTTCTTCTTTGAATTCGTTGACGCCAAAATCAAGCGCGGTTTTTTGAGCCAGGGTGACGGCGGTCGCGTGATCCACTGAATGATTCCATTGCGCCGCAGGCATGTGCTTTGGGAACAGCAAAAACATCGCCACAGAACTGATTACGGAAACAGCAATCAGCGCCAACCAGCCTTGCAATTTCATGGGGTGAGTCTCCGGGAAATTTGGAGTGCGCGCGACTCGTCGCCGCTTTTCGTTATTGGTCGAACCTCGCTTTTCAACAGTTAGATCAGATTTCACCTCGACGTACAGAGTTTGCCACTGAGGCGCGGAGTCACAGAGGTTTCTAAATTCTTCTCTGAACCTCTGCGACTCGGTGGCCAGACCGTACCGCCAACTGAAATCCGATTTAGATAGCGGATTCGATTTTATCCACGCGAACGATCACGGCGGTCAAATCATCTTCTGCGCCTTGTTTGCGCGCGCGTTGTGAAGATTTGGCGATGCTGTCGGTCAAGGCTTGCTGCAAAACATCGGAGATTTTTTCATCGCCGATTTTCAGCACGCCGGCCAATTCGGTGTCGGCGGTTTTTCCGTTGACCTGACAGCTTTTGGCCAATCCGTCGGTGTAAATGACCGCGCTGTCGCCTTCGTTCAAATTATAAGAACCTTCGATGATGGTGACGTGTCTATCGGAATCTCCGCCGACTGAAAATTTCAGTTCAGTTTCTTCGATCTTCTGCAAACCGCCGAACTGTTTGTTTTTGCCGACCGCGACCAGCGGATACGTTCCTGTTCGCGCATAACGCAACCGACCATCGGCGGCGTCAACCACGACATAAGCCAGACCGACCGCCGATTCTTCATCGAGCAGTGTCGCCAGACGGCTTTGCAAACCACGCAGAATTTCCGTAGGCGAATCGTCGGTTTGATGGTTGCCAAGAATTTTCGGCATCAAAAAACCTTTGGCAAAGGCTATGGACAGCGCAGAGCCGAGTCCGCGTCCGCCGCCTTCGGCAATCAGCAACCCGACCTTGCCTGGTTCCAATTCAAACACGTCGTAAAAATCGCCGCCGACTTCGTGCGCAGGCAAACACTTCGCGGCCAGCGAAAAGTATTTGCTCTGCGGCATAATCAAAGGCATCAATCGTTGCTGAGCCTGACTGGCGGCGGAAACTTCAGCCTGCATCGAAAGCCGTTCGGCCAGAAAGCGCGCATACACCGGGCGAACTTCTTCTTCGTGGTAAATCTTGCCTTTGAAATAAAAGAACAGCTCAACCAAAAAGAACAAGGCCACGGCGGAAATCGAAACCAGACCTGCATTTCGCAACGACGTGGCCGGTTGCGAAGCCATTCCCAACGCAAAAGAAAAGAAAGTCGGCGTACCGACGGCGATGATTGCCGTCAACAAATCGAAGCTCAAAAAGGCCAGCAACACCAATCCGGCGCGCACCGTCGCCGCCAGCAAAGTCCCTTCCCATGGGCGAAAATCCAGGTACGGCGCAGCGCACGAAGCCCAGATGAACAGGAAGATGAAAAACATCTTCGCGCGTCCCAGCCTTTGCCGTCGCCAGAAAAACGGCAACGGAATCAGCAGACCTATGACAATTACCACCATGACATCTGTCGGCCAGACGGCGAAGGAGGCAAAAGTCGGAAAGTGTCCCAACCAGGCGCTGACCAGCGGATTCGGCGGCTCGCCTTTTCCGGGCAGCATGGCCCACGGCAAAGTGGCAAGATGGAATCCGAGCATTATCCAACCGCCGATGGCAAATCCGGCGACTACAGAACGCGCCACATTGCGCGAAAACAATTTACCCAGCAACAGCGCGTCCAGCGAAGTCAGCTTGCCCGGATAAGCTTCGCGTATGTCGCCTTCGCCTCCGCCGTAAGCCATGCCTACAAACAGCCCTATCACCAGATAAGCCATCGCCGTCGAAAATTTAATTACCCAATCGGGAACAGGGAAGCCGGGGTTGTTGGCGACTTGAGCCACGACCATATCCGATGTCAGCACGAAACTGGACATGGCCGCGGCAAAGGCCAGCACCAGTATGCTCACTCGCTGGTAAGACACTTCCTTTTGTCGGGTTCTCTGCACAAAACGATATGCGCCAAAGATGACCGAAAGCGCGACAACCAGACAAAACGCGACAATGCTCAACACTTTCAGCCAGGTTCGCGGGTTGTGGTGTGTGAGGATGTAGTTGCGGTCCAGGCTGGCTTGCAAACGGTCTGACACCAGAGTGGAACCGTTGACCACCATGACGCTTTCCAACGTCAATTCTGGAATCCAATCTAGCGGCCATTTCCAGGTGTATTTTCGAACGACGCCTTTGGGGCGCAACATTCCGGGACCGGACGGCGCAGAGGCCGACGGAGCATCGAGTTTCAATTCGCCTGAAAATGACAAACCTACGGCTGCCAAACGTTTTTGCAGGGCTTCTTCGGCAATTTTTCTGGTTGCCGGTTCGCCTGGGTCTTCGGCTTCGCCGGATTTTTGAGATTTGTAACTGTGCGCGATGACGCGGCCATCCACAGACAGTTCAACGTCAAAAACTTCGTTGCGATCGGGCGGGCGAAACAACACAGCGACGCGCGTAGCCGGAAAGACCTGTTTTGCAATTTCGCCATGAGATTTGGTTGGAAGCTGTTGGTAATAATGCAGGTCGTTGTCTGCCTTGACCCAGCAGATGCTGCTCCAGGTGGACACATCCAGTCCGTTTGCCGCTGCGGTTTTGGCGGCAATGGCCACAGCCTGCTCTCTGTCAATTGCCAGCCCCATTCGCGCTGAGATGTCGTATTTTTCCACCAGCCAGATTCCAGAAATGTAGGCCAGTGGAGAAAGCAACAACAACGCGGTCGCCAGATTTTTGACAGGATTGGAAAAAAGTTTTTTTAGCATCAAGTTTTCTACACCCACAAATGTCCGACAAGCTGGCAGCTTGTCAAACTTCATTTTCCGTTCAGCCGACTTCTCCCCGGTCAAAGAGCCATTCATCCGCTCCGACCATTGCTTCCAACCCGGCCATCAACTCGGGCAAGAAAAGGCAAAAACTGCGACAGGTTGGCGGTTTTCTGAAAGACGCTGAAGGTGATTTTGTTCATAAATCTGGCTGTTCATCGGTTTGTCCAGCAAGCTGGCGGCTTGTCGCAAACCTTGCACTTTACACACTGATTCGCCAGCCAAGACTTCGACAAGCTGGCAGCTTGTCGAACACTTTCCGACGAGTGAGTGAATTCATTGTTTTTTGTGCGCTTCGATGTACTTGCGAGCGAATTCGTTCAAGTGAGGCGCGTTGACCAGTCCGATCTTCTTCGCTTCTTCTTCGGCTTTTTCAATCGTCCATCCGTCGCGCAACACGCGGCGAATCATCCAGAAAGCTCCGACGCGAATGGCCAGCGCGCAGTGAATGAACGCCGGACGGTTTTCAGGGTCGTCGGTGATTTTCAGAAACTCGTCAACGTCTTCGTCTTTAGGATTGCCGTAAACGACTGGAATGTTGAAATAACGCAAACCTGCTTCCTTCGCTTTGGCTTCCTCTTCCTCAGCGCGATGTTCGCTGGGCTGGCGCAAATTGATGATCGCCTTGACGCCGTCCGCTTTCAGTTTGGCCAGATGTTCCGGGCGCGGTTGCGCGCCAGTGCAGAAATCGTCGTTGACCTTCAGGAAATTTCGGATGGGCGGCGCTTCCTGTTCGGCGACGGCTGACGAACAGGAAAGAGCGAGCAATGCAAACAGAGTGATTGATAAAAACTTCATTGCTGTTTTCCTACCTGAGCCTTAACCCATTTTCTGAATTCGCGTGCCATAGCGACCGCTCCTTCTTCGCCTTTGCGTAAAAAGAAAACTACGGTTTGCGGAGTGAGGAACGGGAAAAGCTCGCTGTGGGTAATTTCAACGTAACGATCAAAATCCAATGCGTAGAACCGCATCTCATCACTGTCGTGAACCCAAAATTCGGGCACTCCCATCGCAGCATAAACCGGAAACTTCATCCGCGACGAATTGCTGATGTCTATTTCGATGGCCAAATCCGGCGGCGGATCAACGCTCAAATCCAGCCGTTTTTTGCCAGCAATCTTTTTGAAGTTTTTGAAGTAATAGCAATCATCTGGTTCAGTGCCTTTGCCTTTGAGTTTTTGTTTAAATGTTGTCGAACCGAGACCAAGGAAATCCAAGTCCAGTTCCTCTGCTAAAACCAGTATCAGATGAGGCAATAAACCGGCAATGCCTTCGTGTTCGGGCGATAGACTCATGATTTGTAATCTCCCGTTGTCATAAGTCAGGCGCAGATGCGTGGCTTCGCCAATGTCTTCCAGCAATTCTTCGTATTCGTGCCAGTCCACATCAGAAAGAATGGACACCGTTCCTGAAGGCATCGTTTCAATCAATGCTTTATAGTCGGTTGCAGTTGCAATCATCTTTTTACTCCTCGTCTTCGCGCAGTTTGGCCAGCACGGAAAAATCTTCCAGCGTGGTTGTGTCTCCGACGGTTTGTGAACCGGAGGCAATGTCGCGCAGCAAGCGCCGCATGATTTTGCCCGAACGTGTTTTCGGCAACATATCCGAAAACCGAATGTCGTCGGGTTTGGCCATCGGGCCGATTTCCTTGGCAACGTGCCTGCGAAGCTCATCTTTCAATTCGTCCGACGCTTTGTGGCCGGATTCCAACGTCACAAACGCTGAAACTGCCTGACCTTTCAAATCATCTGGGCGTCCAACAACGGCAGCTTCCGCGACTGCTGAGTGAGACACCAGCGCGCTTTCGATTTCCATCGTTCCCAACCGGTGTCCGCTGACGTTGATTACATCGTCCACGCGCCCCATCAACCAGAAATATCCGTCGTCATCGCGGCGGGATCCGTCGCCTGTGAAATAACAACCGGGAATGTCCGACCAGTATTGTTTCTTGAATCGTTCGGGATCGCCATAAATCGTTCGCAACATTCCCGGCCACGGTTTGGTGATGACCAGAAAACCGCCCTGGTTTTTACCGACAGAAACGCCGTCGCGGGTTTGAATGTCCGGCACAATGCCTGGGAAGGGAAGTGTCGCCGATCCGGGTTTGGTCGAAATGGCTCCGGGAATCGGCGAAATCAAAATGCCGCCGGTTTCCGTTTGCCACCACGTGTCCACAATCGGGCAACGTTCTTTGCCTATGACGCGGTGATACCAAATCCAGGCTTCGGGATTGATCGGTTCGCCAACCGAACCGAGCAAACGCAAACTCGACAAATCGTATTTCAACGGCCACTGTTCGCCCCATTTGATGAAGGTGCGAATCGCCGTCGGAGCCGTGTACAGAATGTTGACCTTGTGACGTTCGACGATCTGCCAGAATCGGCCAAAGTCCGGCGTGTTCGGAGCGCCTTCGTACATGACGACCGAAGCGGCGTTTTGCATCGGGCCGTAAACGATGTAACTGTGGCCTGTGACCCAGCCAATGTCCGCCGTACACCAGTAAGTGTCATCGTCTTTCAAATCGAAGACCCATTTCGACGTAATGTACGTATGAACCGAATATCCGCCTGTGGTGTGAACGATGCCTTTAGGTTTTCCAGTCGTTCCAGAGGTGTAAAGAATGTACAGCGGGTGTTCGGCGTCGAGCGGTTCCGCAGAGCAAACATCCGAAGCGGTTTCCATCATCTGGTGATACCAATGATCGCGGCCCGGTTCCATGTGGATTTCATTCTTGCAGCGTTCGACGACGATGACTTGTTTGACGCTGGGACAATCCTTGATCGCAGCATCTACAGCAGGTTTCAACGGCAGAGCCGCGCCTCGCCGATACCCTCCGTCGGCAGTGATGACGGCTTTGGCTTGAGCGTCATTGATGCGATCTTTCAGAGCTTCAGCCGAAAAGCCGCCGAAGATGATCGAATGCGTAGCCCCAATGCGCGCGCAAGCCAGCATTGCCACCGGCAATTCGGGAATCATAGGCATGTAAATCGCCACGCGGTCGCCTTTTTCCACACCGAGTTTTTTCAGCACATTGGCAAACTTGCAAACTTCGCGATGGAGTTGTTGATAAGTCAGCGTTCGTTGATCGCCGGGTTCGCCTTCCCAAATGATGGCGGCTTTGTTTTTGCGCCAACTGGTCAAATGCCGATCCAGGCAGTTATAGGAAATGTTGGTCTGTCCACCGACAAACCATTGCGCAAAGGGTTCGTTCCATTCCAACACCTTGTCCCAGGGTTTGAACCAATGCAGTTCGCTGGCAATTTCCGCCCAAAAAGCTTCGGGGTCAGCGATGGAACGTTGATAAATACGGTCGTAATGCTCGCGGCTTGTGATGTGCGCTGCGGCGCTGAATTCGGTTGATGGCGAAAAGAGACGATCTTCTTTGAGCAATGAGTTGATGTCAGCCTGAATCGGCCTGTCTGAATGTTGTGACATTCTTCCTCCGAAACGATGATGTGAATTGAATTTGTAGATGATGCGGCAGGCATCATACCTGCGCCGCCACAGTCAGACAATCGCATTTCAAAGCTCAAAAAAGCGCCGACATTTTGCTCAAAACTCGATTGAATCGGTGTCGCCGTTTTACAGGCGCGAAGAACGAACCGATTGCCGCAGTTGCCACATGCCCAAAATCGCCAGCGACAATGACCGCGCGGCCAAACAAGGCAAGATCGCTTCGCATCGCTGGCTGGGAGCGAACACAGCCGCGCCGCTCTTTTACAGCCAAGATAAACAAGCCGAATTGACGGAAAAGTTTCTTCAAGCCGATGTGCTCGACGTGGACATCTTCGCCATCAAGCGCGAAGTCACAGGCGAATTGATCGCGCCGCTTGCGCCAACCATAGAGAACTGTTTTACGCCGTTGCCCAATGAAGAAGTAACGGCGGAAGTCGTCATTTCCAATCGCAATGTCGCGCATTCGTTCCCGCCGGAAGTGCGCGACCTGTACGAGGCCTGGGTTGAGTTCGAGGCGGTTGATGCCAGCGGCAAGGCCATTTATCACAGCGGCTTTCTCAAACCGGATGGAATGCTCGATGAAAGCGCGCACGTCTACAAGCAGATCATTCTGGATGAACAAGCGCGGCCCATCACTCGCCATCAAATCTGGTTGACCAATATCAAAGCCTACGACAACGCCATTTCGCCTGGGCGTTCAGACGTGGCGCGGTTTCGATTCCGCATGCCGGAGGGGCAACAACCCGTCACTCTGCGTGCCAGAGTCAATTACCGCAGGCTCAATCAGGAATACACGAATTATGTGCTGGCGCGGCAAAAACGCCGGATGACTTTGCCAGTGGTGCGAATGGCGGAAACCGTTGTGACGATAGCGGCTCACGATCACCAATTGACATCGGCAAAGCACAAAACATCCGGTACGACGCAATCAGAAAGTCCGCACTGGAAACGAGGAACGCTTGCCGGTGACGGCGCTGCCGGATTCACGAACGGACAAGGCTCAGCCGCGCGCTTCAATAACCCGAAAGGAGTAGCCGTTGATAATCTGGGCAGAGTTCTGGTTGCCGACACTGGCAATCATGTAGTTCGTCGAATTGACGCCAGCGGCAACGTCACGACGCTGGCGGGCGATGGAACCGCAGGCGCGACGGATGGAAATCCTGCCCGCTTCAACAGTCTGGCCGGCGTAGCCGTGGATGGGCAAACGGTTTACGTTTACCTGGCCGACACCGGCAACCATCGCATTCGCCGGTTGGATGGCAGCCCGACGACCATCACGCTGGCCGGATTGGAGCGCGGTTTCAAAGACGGCCTGGCTTCGCAATCGCGCTTTGCCGACCCGACCGGCATAGCCATTGACGGCGCAGGTCACATCATCGTCGCCGAAACCACCAACTCGCTGGTGCGCGAAATTGATCCCGCGCTGGCTTTGAACAACCAGCCCAACGCAGTCTTCACGCTGGCCGGAACCGGAGCGCGAGGCTCAACCGACGGCGCAGGCAACGTCGCCAAATTCAACAAACCCGCTGGCGTCACCGTGCTCGCTTCCAGCGCGGTCATCGTGGCCGACACGGGCAATCGCTTTGACGCGCGCGGACCCAGCTTCAACACGGTCAAGTTTGCGGCTGCCAGCGGTACGGTCAACGCGACGGTGACTTCGGCGACTCGTTCGGAATTGATCGTCACCGTTCCCACCGGAGCCGTCACCGGCAACGTTAAAGTTCAAACTGCTGCTGGCGAGTCAAACGGCGTCGCTTTCACCTTGAGCGGCGGACAACCGCCAACAATCGCCGACTTCAATCCGAAAACCGGCCCCATCGGTACGCTGGTCACGATCACCGGCTCGAACCTGATGGTTGGCTCGACGACTCCGACCGTCACCTTTGCCGGGCCGAATAGCACGCGGCTGAACGCGCCGGTTGCTTTCGCCAGCCTGTCCGAAGTCCGCGCCACCGTACCGGCCAACGCTGTCACCGGAGTCATCGAACTCATCACCACTGCGGGCACGGCCACAACGGTCTTGCCGTTCACCATCGCGCCGTCGCAGGATTTCGCGCTGACGCTTGCGCCTTCAACGATGACCGTCGTGCAAGGTTCGACCGCGACCTTTGAAGTGATGGCGACCAGCCCGCAAACGAACTTCACGCAACTGATCAGCCTGACCGCTCCCGGCCTGGCTCCGGGCGCGGTGGCCACATTCAACCCTTCGCAGATCACTGCCGGAGGCAAATCAACGCTGACAATCAAACTCTCGCCGGTGATTTCGCCGACCAGCTACAACTTTACCGTTCAGGGCGTAGCCAAAGTGGACGGCAGCGACTTGACCAAAACCACTAGCGGATCATTCACGGTCATGGCTTCGGGCAGCACAACTCTGGCTGGCCGGGTGCTTTCGACCGACGCCGTAGCCATTCCCGGATGCACGGTTTCCGCTCCATCGCCCGGTGGTTCAAACGTGACGGCGACCACCGACGC
>ERZ1066126.182-NODE-182-length-35332-cov-25.393543_pt1 | contig 35332 bp, 21 predicted proteins | sample MGYA00382773_ERZ1066126 | MGnify/ENA primary metagenome ERZ1066126 (study PRJEB33369, sample SAMEA5778356) | biofilm metagenome | biome: Industrial cooling water; feature: Water cooling tower basin; material: Biofilm | place: United Arab Emirates | collected... | reverse complement strand
AGACGCGCGCCTCGTGGGGAGGCTTAGCCTCCCCGTTTTTTTGACTAAACTCGTGTAATAAGTAGTTGCATAAAATAAAGATGGTAACTGATTTGAGTTGACAAGATGACAGCAATTCCCGACTTAGTTTTATTTAGTTACTTTCAGGTGCTTGGCAGCGTCAGGCTTCCAAATTTCTAAGCCGAGAATTGCTGTAAACTTTGGGACTCTCTAAAGCCCAATTATCTTCGCACATTGGTCTATTGCATCACGATATTTCTTATTGAGTATTCCTGTCTCGCGCAAATACTCACTGCCATTTCTCCTCCATCCGCCAATTATTGCTCCTGCTGTGGCTATGGCATAACCGATAAAAAGCCCGCCAACTGTGATCTTGCTTCCTCTAATCAAATCATATAACGCGGCTCCTCCCGCCCCATATAAATTATCTTCATATGATTCTCGGCTGGTTGGGCCTAATTTACCATCATATTTTTTTGTAAGCTCTCTAACACTACCTCTGTATTCTGAAGTGGCTCGATTGACACATTCCTGCCATTGCTTTCTTTTCTCTTGTTCTGGAGTTAGCGGAGGTGTTGCTTTCATCTCTCTTATTTGTGGGTTTTGGGGGTCTCCACCTGGTCCAACCGGATCAATTGGGCTAACAGGATAATGTGGCCCACCGCCAAATCCTCCGTATCCAATCTCAACCAAGTAACAAATCCCGGATATCAACTCGCCACCAGCTTCATTCGGAATCCACTGGTCAGCCGTACAAAACCGCACCAGCAACAATCCGCTCGGATCAACGAAGTTCATCGGGTCGTTTTCCACGTAGCTGTACCGATTCAGGCTTTGAGGATTGCTCGTATCCGCCGCACCCAACCCCAACGGATCAGGTTGCATGAATCGCGCCCGGTTGTGATTGTAGGTCCGCGCCTTTGCGTAGTTCAGGTTCGTCGCCCAGTCCCGCTCGTAGCCCGTGAACTTGTGGCTGTTGAGGTAGGTCATTCCGCTTGACTGCCATTCGTAGAGCATCTGCCCGTGCGGATCGAACTCGGCTCGGTAAATCACTGTGCCGCTCGAATTCGTCAGTTTGCGGCCATTGCCCAAATGATCCGTGTGCAGCCAGTAAAAGCCGCCATCGTAACTCTGCACCGCCATCATCTGCCCGCCGCTGCTCAGCGCGTAAGCGCGATAGACGCCGCCTGAACCATCGAGTTCAACCACCGGCTCGCCCAGCACCGACGACCAGAGGTAATAGAGCGGATAACCGCCCGACACCTGCTTCACTTTGCGCCCGTCGCCATCGTATTCGCTACTATTGTTGGTTCCGGCGGTCTTCAAGCGCCCCGCCGCGTCATAAGCGTAAGCCAAGCTGCCATCGTTGGTGACGTTACCCGCATTGTCGAAGGTATAGCCGCTGTTGTTGATGCGGTTGGTCGAAGGCGCGCCGCTCCCGTTGGTCGCGTAGCTCAAGCTGTAATTCGGAGCTTCGCCGACGCCGTTGGAGCTTGAAACCGACAACAGGTTGTTCCAGGCGTCGTAGGTGTAGCTGCGATAAGAACCATAGCTGGTCAGTCGGTTGTAATCGTCATAGCCCACATCCACCGAATAGTTCCCGTCCAGGTGATCGGTGATGTAGCGCACTCGCCCGTTATTACCGCCGCTGCCTCCGCCGCCGTTGTAATAATCGTAGCTGATATTCGTCACGACATCGGAATTGTCCGTCTTTTGCAGCTTCAGGTTGCTCAATTGGCTGTTAATCAGGTGAGGCAACCCACCTTTTTAGCAGTCAATGGGGGTCATTTCCTTAGCTTGCAAATAAAACAACTCGACATCTGATAATTCGGGGTCAAGATCCCAAGCCTTAAAAAAATGCTCAGCGGCAACTTCATATTTTTTCGCTTTCCAATCAATTATCCCTTGTGAGTAGTTCCAAAAAGCTATTTCTTTCGCAAGCCTACTACCTAATTGATATTGCCATTGACTGAGAGCCGTTTGCAGTATACGTGCAGCATATTTATCTGCTAATAGCTCTTCATCTTTCTTTATCTCTCCGAGGTGATCAATGAATCCTCTTATTTGAAAGAGATGATGTGCAACCTCATGTGCTAGTGTTCTAATTATTCGCAATGTAGGAATCGTACTCCACCAGAGATACTGGGGAATACTGTGATAAATTTGTTGTACGCAAAGAGTAATACAGGCAAGCTGTGCGCCGTCTTGAGAAGGCGAATACCAGCCGTAAATTGGCACTCCTTTTATAATGTAATTCTTAATCCATTCGGGCAAATCGTCAGTTAGTGGTGGTGCTTGATCTACGAGCAAAATTAGTTCTAGCCCGTCTAGATGATCTGCCTCGAACCAGCGTAGACTTCTCCTGACTTGCCACACTAACCCTTTTGGTGGTTTAGTACATAGACTATAAATTTGCATTATAAGCTTTCGATTGAAAAGGCTTACTTTTGTTACGTAGTAAGGCCTTCAATTACGTTTTTATCTCTTTTTTAGGGCAAAACGGCAGAAATGGATCTATCTCGCAAATTACTTTGGGGTCAATGGTGATTATTACAGACCGTTCTGCCACTGGTGTTACTATATCTTTTAACACCTGGAGAATTTGATATATGGCAAATCTAACTTTCATTCCTCTAGTTGCATTTTCTGGCAGCTTTACATTGTTGGGATCTATCTTTTCTCCCGGAAGTCTGTTATCAGGGAAACCTACACGTGGTTTTCCTTCTTGTGGCGTAGTTCTTACTTCAATGGGTTTTCCATCTGGTCCAGGAATAGTGACCCTGACTGGAAGTCCATCAGGGCCAATTGGTGGACCTTGTATTCCCCCTGCTGTCCCACCTCCAGTCACCACGTCTTCAATTGGCCTTGCAGGCCCTCCTCCGCCATAGTCAAAACACCCGTGACTTACAAGGATAGTGCCAATCACGAACGTACCATCGTCCCTCCAATATGAATACTCTCTTTCCGAATAGAAACAAATTCTATTGAGTCCGCTAGGATCAATGAAGTTCATCGAATCATTCCCAACATAACTGTACAGATTCAAGCTCTGCGGATCTGTCGCGTCCGCCGCCGCCAACCCCAGCGGATCGGGCTGCATGAACCGCGCGCGGTTATGGTTGTAAGTCCGCGCCTTGGCGTAGTTCAGGTTCGTTGACCAGTCCCGCTCGTAACCGGTGAACTTGTGGCTGTTCAGGTAAGTGGCTCCGTTGCTTTGCCATTCGTAGAGCATCTGCCCGTGCGGATCGAATTCGGCTCGATAGATGACTGTGCCGCTGGAATTCGTCAGCTTGCGGCCATTGCCCAGATGATCCGTGTGCAGCCAGTAAAAGCCGCCATCGTAGCTCTGCACCGCCAGCATTTGGCCGCCGCTGCTCAGCGCATAAGCGCGATAGACTCCGCCTGAACCATCGAGTTCTACGACCGGTTCGCCCAACACGCTCGACCACAGGTAAAAGAGCGGATAGCCGCCCGAAACTTGTTTTACTTTGCGCCCGTCGCCGTCGTATTCGCAACTGTTGTTCGCTCCGGCGGTCTTCAAGCGCCCCGCCGCGTCATAGGCGTAAGCGAGGCTGCCATCGTTGGTGACGTTGCCCGCGTTGTCATAGGTGTAGCCTGAATTGTTGATCCGATTGGTCGCGGGCGCGCCGCTCGCGTTCGTCGCGTACGTCAGCGTGTAATTCGGCGCTTCGCCTACGCCGTTGGAGCTTGAAACCGACAACAGGTTATTCCATGCGTCATACGTGTAGCTGCGATAAGAACCGTACTGCGTCAGCCGGTTATGATCGTCGTACCCCACGTCCACCGAATAGTTCCCGTCCAGATGATCGGTGATGTAGCGGATGCGGCCGTTGTTGCCGCCGCTGCCTCCGCCGCCGTTGTAATAATCGTAGCTGATATTGCTGACGACATCGGAATTGTCTGTCTTCTGCAGCTTCAAGTTGGTCAACTGGCTGCGTTTCTGGTTGTAACCCAACGCTATCCGACGGTCGTTGCCGAAATCGGCTTTCTGCAACGCTCCCCAGGCGCGGAAGTCGAAGGCTGTGGCGACGTTGTTGGTTGTGTCTTTGCCCGAAATCGTGACCAGATTCGTGCCGACTTTGGTTGGCGCACCCGCGTAGTTGTAATCGTAATTGACGCTCTTCGACCAAGCTCCGACGGTGTAGCTGACCTGCTTCAGTGCGTTGGCATAATTGTAGGTGTAACCGACGCTGTAACTGCCGCTCAATCCGTTGAAGCTGCGCGTTTCGCTGCTCAACCGCTTGAAGCTGTCGTAGCTGTAGCTGGTCGAAGCCATGACCGTCGAGCCGCTCTTTTCCTGCATCAACGTTCGTTCGCCGTATTCGCCGTAGCTGTAATTCACGTCCAAAGTCGAATCGCTGTAATCCACGACGGTCACCAAACCGCGATTGTTGTATGTGAACTGCGCGTAAAGGCTGCGCGCATCGGTGACTTTCTTGACCGTGTCGTCCGCCCAGTATTCATAACTGGCGGTTCCGGCTTCGGGCGTCGTCTGGCTGGTCAATCGTCCATAACCATCGTAGCCGAACGTCCGCTCCTGATAAGCCGAACCGTTGTTGTAATGTTTGATGTTTTGCAGCAAATCGCGTTCGTCGTAACTGTAAACGGCTTTGGCATAAGTCGCGCTGGCGCTGGTCAGGTTGTAGGCTTCGGACAACCGTCCGAGAAAATCGTAAACCGTCTTGCGCTTCTTGCCGCGTTCGTCGGTCACGGTCACCTGCGAAGTCCCCGCGCAGCCGCAGCCCGTGTAGCTGTATTGCACGGTGTGATCGTCAGGGCGCGTGACGACCGTTTGCCGGTCGAGCGCGTCGTAAGTGATCGTCGTGTACAGCCAGCCGAAATAATAATCTTCGTCCCACGCCGGATAATTGGTGGAAAGTCCGCCGTCCGCCGCCGTCGGGTTCGAGGCGTATTTCGTCCGTCCGACCGAATCGTAACCGAAAGTCTGGATGGAGTATTTGCCCGAAGTGCCATCAGGGTGGTCACTGCCGTTCCAGCGCGTTTGCCCCGCTCCGTCATAAGCGACAAAGCTGTAGCGCGTCTTGCCGGAATCAATCGCCACGTATTCGGCGACGGCCATCCAGTTGTCCCAGTAATCGCGCGTCACCTGGCCGCCATGCCCCGAAGGCTGGGTGACGGCGATCAACCGATCCACGCTGTTGTAGCTGTAGGTGACGATGTTTTCCTGACTGCCTGTGCCGCTGGTTCCGGCAATATGATAGCTCTGAGCGATCTGGCCGGTGTGGTAATTGTATTTCGCGCCGCTCCAATAACTGTCAGGGTCTTTGACTTTGGTGACCAGCGCGCGCGTCGTCGGATTGCCTGTAGTCACAAAATTGTCGTCGTAAAAATACTCCGTCACGTGGTTCGCTCCGTCGTAAGCGGCGCGCGTGTTGCCGAGCATATCGAATTTGGTGTGACTGACCGCCCGCGAAGCCGAGCCGGGAACTTCGAATTGCGTCACGGTTGTCAGGTTGGCGCGTCCGGCGATATAGCCCGTTCCATAATTCGAGGCGTCGTGATTGGTCACGGTGTAGCTGGTCGTGTCGAAATAGCCGGATTCGTCATAAGTGAAAGTGGTTTTGGCGACCAGCGTATTGTCGCCTTTGTATACCAACACTTCCGAAGGCAGGCCGAGGATGTGTTTGTTGATGTATGTCGTACTGGAGTTGTAGTTCGTTCGTGTGTAGCGATAAACGGTTGTCGCATCGCCCAGATATTCTTTGACATCGTAAGGCAATATTGCGCCGCCGACCGTCGTGTAAGTGTAATTGGTTCGCCGCGTATAGCTGCCGTCTGTGATTTGGACGTTTTGCACGCGCAGGTTGGAGATGTAAGTCAGCCCGGTGTCTTTTTCGTAGGTGATGGTCGCTGTTTTGAGCGGAGTGCCGCTGCCGCCGGAGTAAGCCGCCTGGCTGGCGTAAGTCTTCGAAGTGTGCGTCAGCCCGTCTGTGCTGACATCGGTGCGAAAGACGCGGTCAATCGGATCAATCACCTTGCTGTAATTGCTGCCGGAATTGAATTCGTAGCTGTATTGCGCCACGTAATAGGTCGTGCCGCCGGAAGACAGCGCCGTCCAGCCGGAGCTTGCGCTTGTCGGACTCCAGTTTTCGGCCCATTCCTGCCGCAGCGAGAATTTCGGGCAATCGGTTTGCGCCGTGTTGCCTCCGGGACCGACCAGCGCCCCGCTTGGAGCGGAGTATCCGCTGACGGATTGCATGTCATAGCGTGTGAAGGCAACGGGTCTGCCATTGCCCTGGCCTGCCACCGTCGGTACCCATTTTTCGATTGAATACATCTGTCCGTAGCTGGTGTAGAAAATGCGATGCGTGTGTCCGGTCGGATATTCAATCCACCACGGCATCCAAACCTGAGTTCCGTTCAAATTGCCTGGGTCGGTCGTCAGACTGTTGAAATTTGTCGAGATGGTGACCGGCGCGTAAGACAGCGTGACAAAATCGAAATATGTTCCACCGCGATTTTGCCGCACTTTCCGCAACAGATTGCTTTCGTAATAGAAATCTATCGTCCGCCCCATCGTGTCGGTGATGTAATCAATTCCCCAATCGTGGGAATTGTTCGACACGCCGTTGCCGTTGGAGATTTCAGCGTTGGTGATGGTGATGAAATTGCCGTTACGGTCTTTGATCTGGCTGGGCAGCATTCGTTTGCCGACGGCGTTGCCGCCGTGAGTCGGAATGATGAAGCTAATCTGCGTTCCGTTCATTGTTCGCAAAATCTTGTTGGCTCTGTCGAATTCCAGCCAGGTCGAATCGTAGCTGGTGTAAATGTTGCTGCTGTCAACTTGAGCCAGCACATGCCGTCCGCCGTCGGGGCGGATGAATAGAAAAGTATTTTTTCCGCTGATCGGATCAGAAAACGGAATGATCGAATTGCCAGACGGAATGCCTTCGATGCTGCCAAACCCTATTCTCCAGCCGACACCGGCCACATCTTTGTCAGTGTTGAAAGCGATGGAATCGCCGTTTTTCACGTAAATGTTGCTGTTGTAATACAGCGCCAGGTTGACGCCCAAACCGCCGCGTCCGGCGAGCGAAACAATTGGCGCGACAAAATTGACGTTCTGCGAACCGAGATTGATCGAACTTTGTCCGGTCGCTTCTCCGCCGGTTGGGTCGGCATTTTCACCGACCTTTCCGCCCGCCACCCCCGTCGAGTTTTTGGGAAGACTTTCCTGATAAAAGTACCCACCCAATCCTCCGACTCCCGGCTCTGGGTCGTCGTAGGGAACAGATGGAACATTGTTGACCGTCACTCGCGGCTCAGGCGCGTTTGGATGATTATTGCGAATGACATCGAGGTTCATTGCTCCCATTTGCCCGCCGGGGCCTCCGCCTGTGCCGCCACCGCCACCCGAACCTCCACCACCTGGTCCACCGCCGGGATTGCCTGCCGCTCCACCTTCTTCTTCGTTTTTGATGAACAAGGCGATGGATTCGCCGGCGCTGACCACGCCGCCGCTCGATACCACTCCGTTGAGCGAAGAAACTTTTCGCGCGCTGTCCATCATCACTTTGCGAACCCATTGCGCGGAAACAAATCCGCGCCTGCTTTTCAACAATCCGGCAACACCGGCGACCAACGGAGCGGCCGCGGAAGTGCCCGTCATCGTGACGTACCGGTTGTTGGGATAAGTTGTCAACACATCAACGCCCGGAGCAGCGATATGAACATTGTTCGCGCCGTAGTTGGAAAACGTCGCCAGCAAATCGCTGTTATTGGTTGCCGCCACTGCGATCAAATTGCTGGCGGCATAGCTGGCCGGGTAATACGGCGTCTGCGACAAATCCCAACCATTGTTGCCCGCCGATGCCACCACCAGAACGCCGGACAACGACGCGCGAGCAATTGCATCCAGCAGGGATTGAGAAAAGGCTTCGGTGCCGAAACTGCAATTGATAACGCCAGCGCCATGACTGACCGCGAAATCAATCGCTTCGACTACATCGGAAATCGCGCCGCTGCCGGTGGAATCCAGAGCTTTCAACGGACTGCAACATTGCGAGCGAGACGGATCATGGCAAAACCTCCGTGGACAATTGATCCGGGCTGCAAAGGGGCTAGCTTGGGACGTGCATCCAAAGCTGTCTTTGTGCAGCCAGGAAAACGTTCTGAATCCCGTTGTCACTGACCGGTGGCGGCGGGATTTTTTTTATTTCAAAGCGCGAGAACGTGAGTTTAAGGCAACGGCGTCGAGACATTGATAACCGGAGTAATTTCAAGCCTGAGATATGTTCATTCTCCGGTAGCGAACAATTCGATCTGACAAAAGATCATTGGTTATTGAGTTTTGTTGCTAAATGAGCTTTGGATTTGAAACGCGCGGAAGGTACATCGCTTGTTGGGGAGGGGCAAGAACAATTTTGCGTTTTGGCGGGAAAATAATGTGGCGTAAGAATATGACCGACTCAAATCAACTCGTTATACCCAAGTTTGCGACGATGATTTTGTGGCTTTGAGATTTCATGAAAAAACAGTCAGGCAAAACCTGAGCTTCTCTGATGCAGATTTCGAGAGAGGCTCAGGTTTCGCGCACTTTTTGTTTCGAGCAGTCGCTGCTTTCTTGCCTATCAACGACGGCGAGGCGTCGCGCGTACAGGTGTTGTGACGCCTGTCGAAACAATCGGCAGTTTCCAGTTTTCAACCGGCGTTCCCGTCAGGTTCAGGTTTGAAGTCAGGTAATACAGCCGCTTCGTCGCGTCGCCGTTCGGGGCCGCCGTGAAACGTTGGTACAGGTAATACGGCGGAATGGTTTGGTAATACAGCGTCGCCTGGACGCGGCATTTCGCAGCATTCACTCCGGCGGGCAACGTGATTCGGTAAGTGATGTTGTCGGTTCCGGCTTTGCCGTCCTGGTAATCAGGGTCTTTGGCGGCGTTGCCTTCAGGAAAAGTCGCGTGCAGGTAACGTCCGTTCAACGATGGATCAGGTCCTTTCTTTGTCCAACCCATTGGCAACAATCGGTTGTCTTTGACCTGTTCATCGCGCCGCGTAAAGTTGGTGGTGAACTTGCCGTCGGCGTCCTGATTCAACTCCTCGTAAATCTGCACCTGATTTTGCGCAGTAATGATTTCGTAATGCGGCTGGTAACTTTGCCGGGTTTTGCCTTGCGCGTCCTTGTATTCGGCAAAAAATTCCGAAGGCAGCGGTTTGCCGTTGCCGTCAACAATCACTCCCAGATTGTTGGTGCGCCCCGAAGCCCAGACGACTTTCTGATTTTCGTCCGTCACCAGCAATTCGATGAACAGACGGCGGAAACTGACTCCGCTGGGGAACCGATGCCCGGCCAGATTGGTGACGGCGACATTGGCCTGGATTTGCTGTGCGCCGGTGACCGTTGCTCTGGCCGTGACTTTGGCCGATTCGTTTTGAGCTTGTTGCACGTAATTATCAATCGCGTCCTGCAAATCCGTGCTGGAACCGGTCATGTAATCGTCCTTGCGAACGCCCAGCACGTCGTTGAACTGGTCGAACATCTGCAACAAAAACACATTCAATCCCTGAAACTGGTGGCGGCGAAATCCTTCATTGCGAACGCGCACAGTGATCTTGTCGGTCGGAACGCGGTATTCGGCGTCGGGGTAAGTTTCGTCTTCGATGATGGCGATTCGCTGCTGGATCGGCGAAACGTTGATGCCTTTCTTTTCGCTGTGATAATCGCCGGGCATGTGGCATTCCTGACAGGATTTTGCCTTCGGCCACGAAGTCCCGAATTCGTTCTGGTACTGGCTGTTCAACCATTCCAGATAGGTCGCCTGTTCGATTTTCATTTCGCCCGGCGAACCGTCCACGACGGGCAAATCAATCGTGTGACAACTGCCGCACATCCGCGAAGTTTTGACGTACGAATTGAACACAGGCTTGATGCCCGTGCCGGTTTCCATTGTATACGGCGAAATTTCGTCGTCTTTGAACGGGCCGTAAAGCTCGTCGGGTTTGCTGACCTGGAAATGTCCGGTGATGGAATTTTTCAGGAAGTATTCCAGCGAAGGGTTTTGATCGGGCGCATTGCGGTGGCACACCTGACAACTGATGCCGTCGCGCGCCAACGCTCCGTATTTGAAATTCGGATCGCTGCGGTCGGTGAGTTGCAAATAGCTCAACTGAAAATCACCCATGCCGCCTTTGTCCGTGTCCAGTTGCCGTTTGCCCATCGCTCCGTGACAGGTCAAACAGGCGTTGCGGATTTGCGTCGTCAATTGTTCGCGGCGAGGCGAAGGCAATGTGTTGAAGTAAGCGAACTCGCTTTCCAGTTGCGCGAAAAAGACCGGATCGCGCCCGGCCAAACCCATCGGCGACCAGCGCCATTCGCCATAAGGCGAAACATTCGCGCCTGAAACCGTTCCTGCCGCAGCATTCGGCGAAGGCAAAAACATCGTTGGTCCATAAGGCAATCCGCTCAAGGCTCCGTGACAGGACATGCACTGGCTGGAACTGATGAATTGTCCCGAACCTGTGGCCGGTTGCGGAATGTTGTCATAAGTTTCCGAAGGCATTTTCTGCACGTTGGCGAAAGGAACTTCGGGAATCATAGGGAAGGTTTGCAGAAACGCGGGATTGGCTTGCCGCCCGGCTTTCAACGCTTTCATGGGAAATATGCTGCCGTGCGCTGCGTCTTCGGCTGCTACGGTTCGCCACGAACCATCGTCCGGGAATTGAATCGGCTGGCCGGGAAATCCCTTGATGTTGTTCAGCGCGGAAAAGGTCAATTCTTTTTCCGCGGTCGCGTGGCAACGCAAACAGTACAACCCGAACCCCGCCCACGGATATTGAAACGGCGGTTGATCGTCGTCGAAGGTCATGCCGTCAAAAAATTCAGCCCAGAACCAGCCGTCTTTCGCGCCTTTCGAGTCGCGGATCATGACCGTCCAGTCGGTGACTTTCGGCAGTTGGTCGTCGTTCATTCCGGCGTAACGCGCTGAGGGCGGTTTGTACTGTTCCTTGATAATCATGGCGCCGTCAGGAATCGCGCCTTGTCTGCCGCCAACCAGCCATTCCATGACTTTGGGCGAATAAAAAATCCGCACTGCCGGATGCGTTCCGTAATACACGCCTTTGCTGTAAGGGCCTGTGTCGCGCACACCTTTGTCCACGCACCAGTTCAACTTTTTGTATTCGCCGTTATCCAAAAAGGCCAGCATCGTTTTTTCGAATTGGACGAAATCAGCGGGCGGCACGGAGCTTGGCAACGGCAACGAATGTTCTTTGGCATTCGGGCAGGCGGTTTGCGCGGTTGGCATCGGAACGGAGCTTGGCAGCGTGTAGGAAAGAGCAGGCGCTGCTTTTCCATCCACCAGCGACAAGGCGACGAAATAGATTGCCGTCACCAGAGCCACGACCAACACGGAAATCTTCAACGAAGTACGCATGGAGTTCTCCTGGGTTATCGGTACAGCGGGTTTTCAGATTGTCAGAAGCGATTTTTCCAGTAATAGCAATTTTCGTTTGAATGAAGGAGTTGAAACCACAAAAAGCACAAAAGCCACAAAACGCTTTTGTGTGTTTTGCGTTTTTTGTGGTTGCATTTGTTCTTACTCAACTGCAAACCGCTATAAGGAACGGCGAAAGGCGATTTTGAAAATTGGGTTGACGCGCGGAAAGCAAATACCACCTTTGGCAAAAGAGGACAAGGTTTCCTACTGTGTCTGGAAATTTCGGCACAGCTTGATTTTTCGCGGTTGAATCGCCTACAAAGTGCGGTCTTGTTGCTCGCCCACCCCGAACGCAAGACCGAACTTTCGACAAGGAGACCGATTGATGCAAGCACAACAAGCGCCCTTGATCTTTGCGGAAGCGGAGCGCCAGGCAGGCGACCGTTTGCTGAAGCTGGCGCTGGAAACCGACCGCGTGGAAGGTTACACCGAACCTCACGCCGTGATGATCGCCCGATTGGCTGAAACCATCGGCAGAGAAATGGGGTTGCACGGAGCGGATTTGTCGGCATTGAAATTCGCCGCGCTGGCTCACGACATTGGCGAACGCGGAATGAAACGCAATTACCTGCTCAGCCCGAACGTATTGACCTGGGAAGAGCGACTGGATTTGTGGCGGCATCCGATTTTGGGCGAACAGGCAGCGGCGGAACTCAAATTGTCGCGGCAAACGCAGTTGCTGGTGCGCTGGCATCACGAATGGTGGAACGGGCAAGGGTATCCAGACGGATTGAGCGGAACGGCGATTCCTCTCGGAGCAAGAATTTTGCGCGCGGTGGACAGTTATTGTGCGTTGATTTCCCAGCGACCGTATCGCGATTCATTTGAACTGGTCGAAGCCGAACAATTCATCGCCGATCTGGCTGGAGTCGAATTCGACCCGCGAGTCGCGCAGGTCTTGCTGGCTGTGGTCGGCGAAGAGCGATTGCGCCGCGAAGCCGAAGCTGCGCGCCAGCAACAGGAATTCGCCGGTTGGAACATTCCTGCTGCCTTGTCGGAAAGCGCAGTGCCAGTGGCGGTTGTGGAAACATACGAAGCGACGGTGGAAACCACGATGGAAAGCGTCGCGGAGGATTTGCCCGCTGAAGTCAATGAGGCAGGTAATCAGGTTCATGACTTTGTTGACACTGCGGAGTTGCCGTCAGTCGAACAAACGACAGAGGCGCAATTGGCTGACGTTCCGTCGCAGGCGGTCGAATCAACAGAAGAAGTTCCCGCCATTGAGCAGACTGCGCCGGAAGAGTTTTCGCCGGATCAAGCGCCAACTGCCGAATTTCCCGCGGTTCAAGCGCCCACTTTGTCGCAGTCCGAAACCACTCAATCTGAAACAGAAATTCCTGAGCCGGAAAGCGAATCCGAAGCGGCTCCGAAAGTGCAAAACTGAAGTTTATGGTCATCAATTCAACAACCGGTTGTTCAACAATCCATCGGTCAACAACCAATCGGCGCTGGCTGGGATTTGAACTGAGCGTGTTGCGTCGTCTGAAATTCAATTCGGTTGCAATTCCATTTTGCGGACAACCGGATTTGGGCTGGTATCTGAAATTCTGGGGCAAACAGGTGCTGGACAACGATCTTTGCCAATGGGCGTGGTGGGCTTCGCGCGCGCTGGTGGAAAACGCCGGCGAACGATTGACCGAAGAAGACGTTTCGCTGGTGTTGGGCGAAGCCTACGTGCCGCATCGGCGATTGCACAACATGGCTTTGGCGACGTTTTTCGGCGAAATGGATGCCGTCTGGTTCGACAACGTCTGGATGAACATACAGCAGATCGAAAACGAACATCGCCGCGCGCTGGCCATGTCGCTGGTGTTTGGCGTTGGCGATTACGTGTTTTCGTTCACGCCCGAAACCGCCGAACTGCGTCGTCCGCTGTCGGAAGTCTTTCTGGCGTTGTGGCGCAACCAGCGGCAGGTGGTGGATAACGGCAAGGAAAATTACAGCGTCAACCGCGACGCGCACGAATTCATTCGTGGCGCGCGAGCCGAATTGATGTTTGCCTGTTTTCCGCGCCCGGACGGTTTGGCGGCGTTGCGACAAACGACGGCGGGTTGGCGAGAAGTCTGGGTGCGGGGCGATGGAACGATCTGGGATCAGTTGATCGCCAATCAACGCGGCAAGCTGGGTGACGATGTGGCTTCAAAAGAACATTACCTGCAACTGGTCGGCAATTTTCTTTCGCGCTGCAAACATATCGGGCAATGGGCCATTTCGCACACCGAAGACGGCTTTTTGTCGGCGGCGGAAATCGGTGAAGTCGTTCAACAGTTCCGCCGGATTGACGTGACCTACAACAAGGATTTTTCAGACGTGATCGGTGGCAGAAACACCTTCCTGATTATCGCCTGACAAATTTGGAGTGCTGCGGCTTGACGCAGCTTTGACACTTTTTGCCAAAGCTGCCTTGTTGAACAGTCGCCCAGACTGCGAATGAAAAGCGGCGTCGAGCCGCAGCACTCCATAAACCTTACTGCTGAATCTTCCCGCTCAAATCCGCAGCCGGTTTGGCGTACTTTTCTTTTTCCTTTTCCCGTTGCAGATACGGAATTCCTTTTTTCATCCATTCCGGCATCGGAGCGCCTTTCAATTTGTGGTCAAAGAATTCCTGCAAACGACGCGTGTAATCTTTTTGATTTTGCCGTTTGCGAAGGCCGTGTAGCTCGCCGTTGTAATTGAACATATACGCTTCTTTGCCCAAGCGGCGCAGTCCCAGGTAATACTCTATTCCTTGATACCAGGGCACGGCGTCGTCCGCATCGTTGTGCAACATCAAAATCGGCGTTTCCACACGATCCACACGGAAGATCGGCGAATTTTCCAGATAGCGCATTTGCTGTTCCCACAAACTGCCGCCGATGCGGCTCTGAGTGTGTTCGTATTGCGCCTGGCGCGGCAATCCACTGCCCCAGCGAATGCCGCTGTAAGCGCTGGTCATGTTTGCCACCAGCGCGCCGGGAGCGGCAGCTTTGAACCGATTGGTCTGCGTCACCATGTAGGCAATTTGATAACCGCCCCAGCTATGGCCCTGAATGCCGATGGCGTCTTCGTTGACGTAACCTTTGTCCACCACGGCTTGAACCGCGGGCAGCACGCATTTCAACGCGCTGTGCCCCGGATAACCGATGCTGTAAACGATGTCCGGTTGCAACACCAGATAACCGTTGCTGGCATAAAACGAAGGATTGATCGAAGTGCCCGGAGTGGGATTGACGAACCGATGCACGCCTTGTGACAGCTTTTCGTAGATGTAGACCATCAGCGGGTACTTCTTGTTCGGGTCGAAGTTGTCCGGTTTGATCAGCGAAGCCGTCAACGCCACGCCGTCCGTGTTTTTGAAGCGGATCAACTCAGACTTGCCCCAGGTGAATTGATCTTTCTGCGCGCCTTCGTTCGTGACTTTTTTGAGCGATTTCAGCGACAAATCCGTAACGTGAATGTCGGGATATTCGTCAAAGCGCGAAGCCGTCAGCATCAACACATCGGCGTCTTTGGCCTTTGTCGGCGGGCTGAAACTTTTGGCAGCCATCATCAATTTTTCTGGCGCGGAATTGCCGTCAATCTTGTCTCGGTAAAAACCACTGTCGCGCGTCCATTCGGCTTCGGCGCGCAACAGCAGCGGCTTGGTCGGATCAATGAAGCGTTCTTCGGGGTCGAGCCGCACGTAACGAAATTCGATCTTGTCTTTGCGACCTGCGCCGTCGGTCAGATTCTTCGCTGACGAACCATCAGGCGCGATTTGCCAAATGTCGTACTGGTCATAAAGCAGCACATACTTGTCGTCTTTGGCCCAGCCCGCGTTGCCATACGAAGGCGGCGTGTCCGGGTGGTCGTCGTCTTCCCGCCAGAAAGCTACGCCTAGCTTTTCGGTCAGGTTGATGATTTTGCCGTCGGGCAGTGAAATCGAATTCCAGTTTTTGCCGTCATAAAACAATCCGTATTTGGCGTTCGGCGACAGAGAGATGTTGGCGCGTTGACCTTTCAGCAGCGGCTTGCGCGAACCATCCGCCGTATTGACCAGATAACTGTCGTTTCTGCCGCCAAAGGATTCGTAACCGATCAAAATCCGATAAGCGCGATCATCCGTGCCAATCGCCCACTTTCCATCGCGCGAAGGCGTCAGATTTTCCATCGTCGCATCGGCCAGTTGCACGAACTTGCCTTCTTTCAGGTGATACACGGCGCGATAGGATTTGTTGGCTTCCTGGGTGGCTCGGACTTTTTGCATCGGTTGGATGTAATCGTCTTTCCAGTGCCACAAATCGGCGACGACTTTTTCGTCGGCAGGTTCGGCATCGTTCGGGTCTTTTTCCGGTTCCGGCGGAGGAGCTACGCCGAGAAAAAGTTTGCTGCCATCGGCGGAAAAACTCAGCGCACCACGTTCGCTGATGACCATTGCGGCGTTAAAGCCTGCCGTCGCGGTCGAAAGGATCTCGGTCGCTTTCGCGGATTTGCGATCCCAGTTATACAACTTGATCTTCGGTTGTTTGGCGGCGGCATCGTCTTTGTCGCTGGCAAAAACCAACTGCGTCTGGTCTTCGTCCCAGGTCAATTTGGTATATCTGCCTTTGCCCGCGAGCAGTTCGACCGGCGTGGCATCGGTTCCAGGAGTCGCGGCGAAAATGCCGTTGCTTTCTTCTTTGCGCGCCGACACGGTGTAGACCAGCGTTTTGGCGTCTTTGCTGAAACTGTAATCCAGCGCATCGCTGAAGGTGCGTTCGCTGCCGTTGGCCAGATTCCGCAACACCAGATCGGTTCCATATTCTTTGCGTCTGCCGCCCGGAGCTGCGCCAGCGGCACGGCCTTGCGCGCCGCCTCCCGGACGCTGAAAGTCAGCTTCGTCCTCATTGTTTGAAGGCTTCGGCGCGTCGGCTGCGGCTTCGGGTTTCTTTTCCTCCGGCTTGGCTTCGAGCGAATAAGCCAACCAGCCCGCACCATCTTCAGGAACCTGGAAGTTTTTGACTCGCTCGACGCGCGTCACTTGACCGTTCGACAAATCCATAATGCCGAGAGCGTTTTTCGGCATTTGATCGGGAGTTTTCTTTTCCTTGCGCGCTTTCAACACGTCGGCTTTGTTCGGTTCGATGGTGAAAATGGCAAAACGATTGTCGGCAGTGAAACGTGGGCGAACGGCTCCGGCCACAGCTTGAAAGGCAGCGGGACCGGCTTCAGGGTCGCTGGGCAATGGTGTAGGCGGGCGCCAGCCGCGTCCGTGACGAAACTCTGCGCCGCTGGCCAGATTGCGGACGATGATTTCGCCGTCGCCGTCTTGCGGCACGGCGGCATAAGCCAAAAACTTGCCGTCGCGCGACAGCGTCTGCGCCTGAATTCCACGCCAAGCGTCGTAATCCTGATGCGTCAACGCGCGTTTGGCGGCAGTTTGTCGCCGGGCAGCGCCTTGTTGCGCCGAACTCAGCGCCGGAAACAGCAAACAAAATGCGCTGACCAACACCAACGCGATTTGCAGCCGCGAACGTCGAAATGCCGAAGTTGTCAAAGTCATGTGAACCGCTCCTTTGGAAAATCTTTGTTGCCGACTGAAGGCCGCTGGCCTGCGCATCCGGCAAATGTCTGGGTTGTAATGAAAATCAGAAAAGACGAGTCAGAAAATCTCGTAGCCAAAGACGATTGCCCGCTCTGTGGCGTTTCAAAAAAGATGTGGATTCCCACAGCCGCTCACGGTGGATTCTGCCACCACGTCAGCGTTGTCAGGCGTCTGATGTCTTGTCCGCAATCGCACGATAATTCGCGCGTTTGACGTTTACAAACTCTCAACATCAGGAGGAATTTATGGTCACACGCATTGGAGCTATCGTGCTGATTTACGCCTGCACGGTTGTTGCCTGGATGATTCTGGGCGCGACGGTCGAACAGCGCACCGGCGCTCAGGACGAAAACCTGAAAACCGCCGTCACGCAATTATGGGGAACCGCACAAAGCCAGCAAGCGCCGCAAGTGTATTACCAAACTCAGAAACAGAAACAGGTCGTCACGAATGAAAACGGAAAAATCGTGACCAAGACCGAGATTGAAACCACTAACCATCCGCTGTTGCTGGACGGCAGCGAAATCAACGTTTCGTTGAACCTGGAACATCGCCAAAAAGGCTTGCTGTGGTATTCCACCTACCGAGTCGGTTTCGACGCCAAATATCGCATAGTCAATTACACCGACCAGCCGCAGGAGATTTTTCTCAATTTCGCATTTCCGACAGCACAAGGTGTTTACGACAATTTCCGATTTGCCATTGGCGGACGCGAAGAACCCAACCTGCAAGTCAACGGCGGCAAACTCAGCGGCAAAATGAAACTCGATCCCGGCAAATCGGAAACCGTCGAAGTCGCTTATCAATCGCAAGGCCTGGATGAATGGTGGTATGACTTCGGTGAAAACGTAAAGCAGGCCAAAAACTTTTCGTTGGCGATGACGACCGATTTCGACCGGATAGATTTTCCGCCGAGCAGTATTTCTCCAACCAGAAAAGACAAAACCGCCAACGGCTGGTTGCTGACCTGGCAATATGCCAGTTTATTGTCAGGCGTGAAAATCGGCATGGGAATGCCGCACAAACTCAATCCAGGCCCTTGGGTCAGTCGCGTGACGTATTCTGCGCCGGTTTCTCTGTTTCTGTTTTTCTTTCTGGTCTTCATCCTGACGACGATCAAAAAGGTGAAAGTGCATCCGATGAATTACTTTTTCGTTGGCGCGGCGTATTTCAGCTTTTACCTGTTGCTGGCGTATCTGGTGGATCACATTTCCATTCACGCGGCGTTTTTCATCTGTTCGGCGGTTTCGATTGGGTTGGTCGTGTCATATATGCGGTTGGTGACGGGCGCTCGATTCGCGTTGGTTGAAATCGGCTTGATGCAGTTTGTGTATCTGGTGCTGTTCTCGTACACGTTCTTTTTCGAGGCATTCACCGGGTTGGCCATCACGATTCTGTGCATCATCACGCTGTTCGTTGTCATGCAGTTTACCGGTCGGGTTGATTGGGATACGCTGTTTCGCAAACAGGCATCAGCACCTGTTTCGGAGTGAAAACTGCAATGAGTGTGATTCTGTTAAATCTGTTGATTGCTCTGATTCTGGCGGCGACGGTTTCTGTCGAGCCGCCAGGATCGTCATTTCGGATTCTGGTCAAAAAATCCGAGCGCAAGCTGTATCTATACGAAACCGTAGGCGGCAAAGAGCGGCTTCGCAAAACGTATTCGATTGCGCTCGGCAATACGCCTATCGGCCATAAACGCAAACAAGGCGATGGCAAAACTCCCGAAGGCGAGTATTACATCACTCACAAAAACCCGAAGAGCAATTTTTATCTTTCGCTCGGCGTCAGTTACCCCAATCTCAGCGACGCCGACGAAGGGTTGAAGGCTGGTTTGATTACCAAAAGCCAGCACGACGCCATTGCGGCGGCGATTCGCACGAAATCAAAACCGCCGCAAAACACCAAACTCGGCGGCGACATTTTCATTCACGGGCACGGAGTTGGCAGCGATTGGACGCTCGGTTGTGTCGCGCTGGAAAATCAGGACATCAAGGAACTGTTCGATCTGTTGCCGGTGAAAACTCCGTTGAAGATCGTTCCTTAACCTGATTGAGGGAAAGAGAGACTGAGAGAAAAATGCGGACGCTTTATTTGGATTGTTTTGCCGGAATCAGCGGCGATATGTTTATCGGCGCGTTGCTGGACTGCGGTCTGGATTTCGACTTTTTGAAAACCGAACTGGCCAGGCTCGGCGTGGAAGGTTATGAACTGAGTCTGACGCGCGTGGATCGTTGCGGCATCAACTCGGCAAAGTTTGACGTTCATCTGCACGGCGAAGTTCAACACCATCATCATCACGATCATTCGCACGAACATCACCATCACAACCATTCGCACGATCATCATCACCACGACTCGAATCCGCATTCCCATGACCATCGGTCGCTTTCGACGATCAAACACATTATTTCGTCTTCGGCGTTATCGGCACAGGTCAAGGAGCGAGCGTTGGCGATCTTTCAGCGCATCGGCGAAGCCGAGTCCAAAATCCACGGCATTCCGATAGAAACCGTTCACTTTCACGAAGTCGGCGCGGTGGATTCGATTGTGGACATTGTCGGCGCCTGCATTGGACTGGAAGCGCTGCAAATCGAAAAAATCATTTCCGCGCCATTGCATGTCGGGTCGGGAACTTTCAAATGCGCGCACGGAACCTATCCAGTTCCCGGTCCGGCGACGGCGGAGTTGCTGACAGGCGTGCCGATTTATTCCAAAGACATCGAAGGCGAATTGGTGACGCCCACTGGCGCGGCCATAGTCGCCACGCTGGCCGCTGAGTACGGCAACCTGCCTGCGATGAAAATCGAACGCATCGGCTATGGCGCAGGCACGCGCAGTTATCAAAACTTTCCGAACACCTTGCGCGCGGTGATTGGCGAACTGGTTGCCGACTCGACTCCAACCACCATCACCGTCATCGAAGCCAACATTGACGATTTAAGTCCGCAAGTCTTCGGATATATGATGGAAAAGGCTTTGGCCGAAGGCGCTTTGGATGTGTTTTACACGCCGGTACAGATGAAGAAAAACCGTCCGGGTGTGCTGGTGACCTTGCTCTGTCGCCCTGAAGACCGTCAACCAATGACTGAATTGATTTTTCGTGAAACGACGACGCTTGGAGTTCGTTACCGCGACGAACAGCGTGAAATTCTGCAACGCGAATTCGTGAAGGTCGAAACCGAATTTGGGGCGATCAAAATGAAAATCGCCCGTGCGAACGACGGGCGATTGATTAATTATTCTGCCGAATTTGATGATTGCCGGTTGGCGGCGGAACTGCATCAGGTTCCGATTCGGGAAGTGCAGCTTGCTGCGTTGCGAGCCTTTGCGGCCAGATGAATTAAAGCAGAATCGGACGTTTGGCTGTGGCCTGACGGTCGCTGCCGTTGAACATTTTCACCAATCTCAACATTTGGGTTTGATTGCACGGCATAGCGCGATAAGTGGGCAGGACTCCAGCCAGATTTGGATCATTGCCTACATTGGACGATTCAACCAGCAGCATAATTGTTTTGTGGCCGGCGCTTGCGCGCAAGGCGGAAAGCGTGGGTTTGATGCTTGCCGCTTCGACATCCACTGCCGCCAGATCGTGATGATTGCGACAAGCGATTAGCAATTCGTCTATGGAACAGACACAGGTGATTTCAAAATTCGATTCGGACAATCCCGCTTTCAACGCCTTCAACCGTTCAGGCGAATCGGTCACCAGCAGCAATCTGGATTTGGAACCTGGCACAGGACGTAGCGGCGATTTATAACTGGTAATGGGCGCTAACATTATTTTCCTCTCCTCTCAAATTTCGTTGGTTTGAGCGTGCATCCCAGACACGATAATCCCAAACCAAGTGGGTAATATTCCCTCAACACAGGGAAAAACTTTCGCACTCATTCCCAACATTCTTTGTCGCAGTCAGGCGCGTGGTATAGTGCCGCGCCTTGAAGGGCGTAACATCTAACACCTTGCAACAATTGATTATGAGCACGAAAAGAACTTTTCAAGACCTGGTTGAAATGATGGCGCGTTTGCGTTCGGCGAATGGTTGTCCCTGGGACCGCGAACAAACTTACGCAACACTTGGGCCAATGCTGATCGAAGAAGCCTACGAAGTCATCGAAGCTGCCGAAGCCGGTGACTGGAACGAACTTCGGGATGAGCTTGGTGATCTGCTATTCCAAATCGTGTTCTACGGACAGATCGCCGCCGAAGACGGCCACTTCGATGTGAACGATTCGATTACGCGAGTTCACGAGAAAATGACTCGTCGCCATCCACACGTGTTTGGGGAAGAAACGGTGGATTCCACTGCCGACGTGTTATCCAACTGGGAAGCGATAAAAGCTGCCGAACGAAAAGCTTCCGGTAAAGACCAACAAGAAGAAAAGAAGGCTTCGATGTTGGATGGCACGTCGTCGAAACTTCCCGCTTTGTTGGAAGCGTTCCAATTAACGACCAAAGCCGCCCGCGTCGGATTTGACTGGCAACAAAGCGACGACATTTTCGACAAGCTGGAAGAAGAGATTCGTGAATTGCGCGATGAATTCAAACGCGAAAGCCGCAACCCGGAAGCCATTGCCGCCGAATTAGGCGATGTGTTGTTCGTCGTCACCAACATCGCTCGCTGGCACGGCGTCGAACCGGAAACCGCGCTGAAAGCCACGAATAGAAAATTCCGCCGCCGCTTCGCTCATGTCGAACGTCGCGTCGAAGAACAGGGCAAAGCCTGGAACGACACTTCGCTGGCCGAAATGGATTCGTTTTGGGACGAAGCCAAACAGATCGAACGAGAACAGTAAAGATTGAAATCAACTACGAATGAACTCGAATTTTCACGAATCGGAAAAGCGGATTAGTGTTCATTTGTGATGATTCGTAGTTTCCTTTTCCTGATCTCAATGTTGACTCGCTTGCTGACAATGTTGCTGGTTGGAGCGCTGGCGCTGGCGTCAGTCGGGCATTCGTCCGGCTTTGCCGATCAGGTTCGCACGGTGGAATCCGTCGCGCCCGGCGTCGAACTGCTTTCCATCAAACGCGGAGATTTTGCCGAAGCGGCCATTGGCGACCGTTGGATGATTCAGGCGTTGACGGTTGATCCGAAACTGGCTCGGTTGCGATTGGCACAGGCTATGGACGAAATCGCCGGAGCCGAAACGACAAGTTCAATGGCGCAACGACACGGAGCCTTGGCGGCGATCAACGGCGGATACTTTCGCACGACGGGAATCGTTCGCGGCGAACCCATCGGAGCATTGACCATAGGCGGCAAATTGCTGAGCGAACCGGTCAACAACCGTGCAGCATTGGCCGTGTTCGACGATGGCAAACAGGTTCGCGCTGCGGTGACGCATCTGACGGTGACGGCGGAATTGCACGTTGATGGTAAGGCGATTCGCGCAATCAACGGATTCAATCGCCCGCGCGAAAAAGACGAGCTTGTCGTCTTCACGCCGGAATTTCATCGCACAACGCTGACCGCTGCCGATGGCGTTGAACTCATCATCGAGAAAAACCGTGTGGTGAAAATAGCTGATGGCGCTGGCAGCAGCCAGATTCCCGCAACCGGATTTGTGATTTCAGCCGCCGGAGCTTCGCGCGAATGGGCGCTCAAGCATTTGCGACAAGGTTCGCGCCTGGAACTCAAAATCGAAACCAAAACCGAACCGCCGATGTCGTTTCAACCGGATTTCATTTTGGGCGCAGGACCGCAGTTGCTTGCAGCGGGTCAGAAAGTGTTTGTTGCCGAAGCCTCTCGGTACAGCGATTCGTTGTATCGCCAGCGCCATCCGCGCACGGCGATTGGTTGGACGGCAGACGGAAAACTGATTTTGCTGACAGTGGATGGCCGCCAGAAATTCAGCGTGGGAATGACTATGGCAGAGCTTGCCGACCTGATGTTCGAACTCGGCTGCGTCGAAGCGATGAATCTGGACGGAGGCGGTTCGTCCACAATGGTCGTCAATCGCAAAATCGTGAATCATCCGTCAGACACAACCGGCGAACGCGCAGTCAGCGACGCGCTGCTGGTTTATTCAAGGTAAAAACGAACATGAAAGAAGCATTGGTTCTAGTGGCCAAAGCCCCAATCGAAGGACAAGTCAAAACCCGATTGATCGGCGCTTTGACGGCGGAAGACGCCAAACAACTGTACGTCGCTTTTCTCAGCGATACGTTTGCGATGATGGAAGCCGTCTGCGACGAACGCGACGATTTGACGTTGGTGCATTGTTACACGCCCGAAGACGCCGAAGATGCCTTTGAAGAAGTCGAACGCGAAGGCTGTTTGATGATCGCGCAACGCGGCAACGATTTGGGAGAACGGTTGACGAATTGTTTTGCCGACGTGTTCGCGCTGGGCTTCGATTCGGTGACGGCAATTGGCGGCGACAGCCCTACGTTGCCTGCGGAACTGGTTTCCGACGCCATGGATTGTCTGGAAACTGAAAAAGACGTGGTGGTCATTCCGGCGGAAGACGACGGATATTGTTTGATCGGTATGCGGAAATTGCACCCGGCGCTTTTCCAGAACATCCCCTGGAGCACGCCCGAAGTAATGGCGGCAACTGAACATCAGGCCAAAGCCGCCGGATTGAGTTTGAGCGTCGGCCCTGCGTGGTTTGACGTAGACACGCCCGAAGAATTTCAACGATTGAAACAAGACCTGGCGCAAACCAAAGGCTCAGCCAAATTCACGCGGCGGTTTTTGAAAGAACTGGCTGGCAGGAATCAGGGGATTGGAGATGGGAGTTAGACGCCGAAGCCAGTCTCCCAAATCCTGCGCATTGATCGAAAACTCATTTCCATCTCCCAACTCTCATCCCACATCTCTCAAATAGAGACTGCCGCACTCCAGCGGAATTTTTCCAACCATTCCCAGTCTGCTTCGGTAAAAATCCCCAAAACGATCAATCAACCCTGCCAATTTTCAACAAGTTGCGGGTGGCACAAGGTTTGCCACTTTTGAAAATCGGAAGGGGATTTATTGGAAGGAAAACCAAATTCGACGCAAACAAATGGAGGTACTGTGATGAAAGCTCAACAAGCATTGGAACCCAAAACGACCGAAAAACCGATTTTTGTCGAAGCGGAAAAACTGATCAACCGCATGGAAGAAATGACGAGAACCATCGCTCAACGCGCGTATGAATTCTTTGAGGAGCGAGGCCGCCGGATTGGCAATGAGTTGGAGGATTGGTTTCGCGCCGAATCCGAACTGATGCGGTATGTGCCGACGACCATGACGGAAACCGAGCAACAGTTCACTTTCAAAGCTGAAGTTCCGGGATTCAAAGCCAATGAAATCAAGATCAGCGCTGAAGCCCGGCAGTTGATGATCGAAGGCGAATCCGAACAAACCACGGAAGAGACATCTGAAAAGGTTGTGTTCAGCGAACGGCGCACCAATCGGTTCTGCCGCTCGTTTGGTCTGTCTGCGGAAATTGATCCGTCCAAAGTGACCGCCAATTTGAAGGACGGAGTGCTGGAAATCATTTTGCCGAAAGCGCCAGTGCGCGAAGCAGTCGGCGTGGAGATCAAGGTCGCATAAGAGCGTTGTCGGTTTTGATGTGTGTTCACCAGGTTTATTGATAGGAGGTGAAAATCATGACTTACAAATCAGACGAAGAATTGCAAAGCGAAGTGATGTTCCAGCTTGGTTGGGATTCGCGCATCAGGCAAACCGAGGTCGGCGTCTTGGCGCACAATGGCGTTGTGACTCTGGCGGGCAATGTGGACAGTTACGCGAAAAAACTGGCCGCGCAACAGGCGGCGCATCGCGTCAAAGGCGTGCTGGACGTGGTGAATACAATCGAAGTTCACATTCCCGGCAGTCTGTCGCGGACGGACGAAGAAATCGCTCAGGCCGTACGGCATGCTTTGGAATGGGACGTGCTGGTTCCCGCTGACCACATTCATTCGACGGTTTCCGGCGGGTGGGTGACGTTGGAAGGCGACGTTGAGTATTACCGCGAACGGGTTGACGCCGAACGCGCCATTTCGCATCTGCCCGGAGTGCGCGGAGTGACCAATCACATACAGGTTTGTCAGCCGGTCGAACCTGAACGCGTGAAGTTCCTGATCGAAGACGTTCTGGAACGTCGCGCCGACCGCGAAGCCGACCGCATTCGCGTCAACGTTTCCGATGGCGAAGTGACGCTGACCGGCGCGGTCAATTCATGGGAAGAGAAGAAAGCGATTCTTGGCGCGGTGAGCCATGCTCCGGGCGTCACTGAGGTGCAGGATCACCTGTTCATTGATCCGTATCACATGCGATTTGATGCGGCTTACGCATAACTTGTTCCTCTCACTCGTCAGCTCAAGACATTTCAGCGCAGCGGTTTTTCTCGATGAGCCGCTGCGCCTTTTTATCTGTTAGCCAAGGGATAGACTTACTCGGTTCCACAGCCTCCGCCTCCGGGAGTTTCAATCACAATGCGGTCGCCTTTGTTGACGGAAAGGGAAAACTTGCCGGGCAGTTTTTTCTTTTTGGTTTTGCCTTTGGCAACGGGCGTTATCAGTTGGGCCAGCCCGCGTTTGCCGTCTTCGCCTCCATGCAAACCATACGGAGCGGTCTTTCGCCGGTCGGCCAGCAAGGAAACTTTGGCGTCGGTCAGCAATTCGATTTCTCGGATCGTGCCGTCGCCTCCGCGCGCGTGACCGCGTCCGCCGGAGTTGCGGCGAATGGCATATCGCCGAATGCGCAGCGGGTAAGCATATTCCAGCGCCTCAATCGGCGTGTTCAACGAATTGGTCATGTGTGTGTGAACCGCCGAAATGCCGTCCGCTGTTGGCCGGGCGCCCATTCCGCCGCAAACGGTTTCGTAATAGGCGAATTCCTTGCCGGTGCGCGCGTCCCATCCGCCGATGGTCAGATTGTTCATCGTGCCTTGCGAAGCTGCCGGAATCAGATGAGGCGCGGCTTGCGACAGGGCTTTCAGCAACACATCCACAATGCGCTGCGAAGTTTCGACATTGCCTCCGGCGACGGGCGCAGGCGGCAATGCGTTGACTATGGTTCCGGCGGGCGCGACGACTTCAATCGGTTCGATGATTCCGGCGCTGGCCGGAACGTCACCGGCAATCAAACAACGAAAGACGTAATAGACCGCCGAAACGGCAATGGCTTCGACGGCGTTGATCGGGCCGCGAACCTGCGGCGAACTGCCGCTGAAATCCACTTTTGCTTTGTCGCCGCGAATTTCCAATCGAACGGCAATGCGAACCGGTCTGTCGGTTTCGCCGTCGTCGTCCAGAAAATCTTCAGCTTCATAAATTCCATCTGGCAGAGTTTCAAGCGTGCGGCGAACTCGCCGCGCGGCATATTCCACCAAATGCCCTGCGTATTCGTCGGCTTCGGCAAAACCGTATCGGGCGACGATTTCCTGCAACCGTTCGCTGCCGACGCGCAAGGCTCCGAGTTGCGCTGCGAAATCGCCTTCGCGTTCTTCGCGGCCTCGCACATTGGCCAGCAACAGATTGAACACTTCACGATCCAATTCACCCGCGCGAACAATGCGAATCGGCGGAATGCGAATGCCTTCTTGGTAAATTTCAGTCGCCGCGCCCATCGAACCCGGAGTTGATCCCCCAATGTCGGCGTGATGCGCGCGGTTGGCCACGAAGAAGAGTAGACGGGGAGATTGGGAATTGAGACTGGGAGACTGGGAGACTGGGAGACTGGGAGAACTCTCGGTAAATCGCCCCGTCGCCCCGTCGCCCCGTCGCCCCGTCTCGAAAACCGGCGCCACCATCGTCACATCCGGCAAATGCGTTCCTCCGGCATAAGGATCGTTGAGCACTACGACATCGCCCGGTTGCATCGGGCAAGTTTCAATTGCGGCTTTGACCGACATCGGCATCGAACCCAGATGCACGGGCATGTGATCGCCCTGCGCAATGATGCGACCTCGCCGGTCAAACACGGCGCACGAATAATCGCGCCGCTCTTTGATGTTCGGCGAAAATGCCGTCCGACGCAGACTGACGCCCATCTCTTCGGCAACAGAGGTATACAGCGAACGATAAATTTCCAGCTTGATTGAATCCATAAATTTACAATTCCAGTTTTCGCAGCCTAAGCGCGTTTGTAATCACAGACACTGAACTGAAGGTCATTGCAGCGCTGGCGATCATTGGGCTGAGCAGCAATCCGAACACGGGGAATAACACACCTGCTGCCAGTGGCACGCCCAGCAAGTTATAGACAAACGCGAAAAACAGATTTTGGCGGATGTTGGCCATCACGGCACGACTGAGTTTGCGAGCGCGAACAATGGCTCGCAAATCTCCTTTGACCAGCGTCAGCCCAGCGCTTTCCATCGCCACGTCGGTTCCCGTGCCCATGGCGATGCCAACTTGCGCCTGAGCAAGCGCCGGAGCATCGTTGACGCCATCGCCAGCCATCGCCACCACGCGGCCTTCGCCTTGCAATCGTTTGATGGCGTCAGCTTTTTGATCGGGCAGGACTTCGGCGATGACGTCGTCAATGCCAAGTTCGCGCGCCACGGCTTCAGCCGTTTTGCGACTGTCTCCGGTCAGCATGACGATGCGCAAACCATCGGCGTGAAGTTGTCGAATCGCTTCGGGCGTCGAAGCTTTGATCGGATCGGCCACGCCCAGCAATCCGGCGATCTGGCCATTCACTGCCGCCAACATGACGGTTTGCCCTTCGGCGCGAAGCCGTTCGGCGCGCTCGGCGATCACTGCATCAATTGTGATCGAAAGCGTTTTCATCAACGCTTGATTACCAAGCGCAACTTGTTTGCCGATAACTCGTCCAACGACGCCTTTACCCGTCAGTGACTGAAAGTCTTCAACGCCGACCAAGTCCAATTTGCGCTCTTCCGCCGCTGCAAGAATCGCCGCCGCCAACGGATGCTCGCTCGCGCGTTCCAAACTTCCCACCAACCACAGCAACTCCTCTTCTGTCCCTCCGTCCCTCCGTCCCTCCGTCCCTCCGTCCGACAACACCAACGACACTAAACGCGGTTTCCCTTCCGTCAGCGTTCCGGTTTTATCCACCACCAGCGTGTCAACTTTGGCCAGTGTTTCCAGAGCTTCAGCGTTTTTGATAAGCACGCCCGCCGTTGCGCCTCTGCCGGTTCCGACCATCACGGACATCGGCGTAGCCAATCCCAATGCGCACGGGCAAGCAATAATCAGCACAGCCACGGCGTTAACCAGCGCGTACACGAATCGCGGTTCGGGACCGACGAAACTCCACACCAAAAATGTCAGGATTGACACCAGCACGACTGTTGGAACGAACCACGCCGAAACCGCATCGGCCAATCGTTGAATCGGCGCGCGGCTGCGCTGCGCTTCACCAACCATGCGGACGATTTGCGCCAACAGAGTTTCGCTGCCGACACGCTCGGCTCGCATGACGAAACTGCCAGTGCCATTGACCGTGCCGCCGGTGACATTGCTGCCGGATTCTTTTTCGACGGGAATCGGTTCGCCCGTGACCATTGCTTCATCCACCGAACTACGGCCTTCGGTGACGACGCCGTCCACAGGGACTTTTTCACCCGGGCGCACTCGCAGCAAATCGCCGGGTTGAACCTGATCGAGCGAAATATCTTCTTCGTGGCCGTGATGAATGATGCGAGCCGTTTTCGGTGTTAAGCCCAACAGCATTTTGATCGCGCTGCTGGTCTGGCTGCGCGCGCGGAGTTCCAGCAGTTGTCCCAACAACACCAGCGTCGTGATGACAGCGGCGGCTTCAAAGTAAACTGCAACTTCGCCGCCGTGCCCTTTGAACGAATCGGGAAAGATGCCGGGAGCCAGCGTCGCCACAATGCTGTAACCGAATGCTGCGCCCGTGCCGATGGCGATCAGCGTGAACATGTTCGGGCTGCGATTCACAATCGAAGCCCAACCGCGTTCAAAAAACGGCCAGCCTCCCCACAACACAACCGGAGTCGCCAGCACGAATTGCAACCAGATGACCAATCGGTGACCGAGCGCGTGTTGCACTGGCTGGCCGGGAATCATTTCCGCCATTGCCAGCAAAAACACCGGCAAAGTCAGCGCCAGGCTGATCCAAAACCGCCGCGTCATGTCATACAGTTCCGAAGTGTCTTCTTCCACCGTCAACGAAAACACTTTCGGTTCCAACGCCATTCCGCATTTAGGGCAACTGCCCGGTCCAATTTGCACAACTTCCGGATGCATCGGGCAAGTGTATTCCACATCAATCGGCGCCGGAGCGTTCGGTTTGGGATGCAGCACCGCTTCCGGGTCAGCGCTGAATTTGTGCAGGCAATGTTCACTGCAAAAGTAGTAAGTCTTGCCGCGATGTTCGTGTTTGCCCGCTGCTGTTGCCGGTTCCACCGTCATTCCGCAAACCGGGTCAACGTGCGTTTCCGCTTGAACGACTGTGGGCGCAGGCATGGACGACATCACCGGCAAGGATTTTGCTTTTCCTCCCAACCGCACCATCGGCAGCGGAGCCAGCATTTCCATCAAATGTGGCGTTTTGTTCAGATAGGTTTCGGGATCGGCGCTGAATTTGCGATGGCAATTGGGATTGCAGAAATAATACGTCTCTCCTTTGTATTCGAACTTGCCTGCCGCTTTTGCCGGATCAACCTTCATTCCGCAAACCGGGTCAACGTGCTTGGTCATTTGCTCCTCCTTCTCAGTTTGGCCGAAACCGGCTTTGCCGTGTTGAGTTCAGCTTCTTCGATCAAGCCGCAAAAATGGCCGTCGGCTTTTCCGCGTTCGTCCCATTGGGTCAACGTATGAGCCAGCGCGTCGCGGTAACGCTGCATTTGTTCCAGACGTTCGTCGAGTTCCGCCAACCGCTGCCGGACGATTTCGCGGACTTCGTCGCAGGGACTCTGTCCCGCCTGGCTTTCGGCGATGATGCGTTTGATTTCGTCAAGCGTGAAACCCAGCGTTTGGGCGCGTTTGATGAATTCCAGCGTGTCCAGAGCTTCGGAATCGTAAAGCCTGTATCCGCCTTCGGTGCGCGCCGGTTGCGATAGCAATCCGCTGCGTTCGTAAAATCGAAGCGTTTCAACGCCAATGCCCGTGCGCTTGGCGACTTCGCCAATCTTCAGCCAGACGGTTTCGTTCGGCACAATGGCCGCCGCTTGAAACCTCTTTCGTTTTAGCTGGTTCATTTCGCTTTTCCTCTTCACAGACAGCAGTCTACACCCTGTAGCCGACTACAGAATCAAGCAGCAAAATGAAATAACTGGGAAAAAATTTGGTGGGAACGCAGGACGCCGCCAAAAGGGGCGTCCTGCAAAGGAGCGAATGAGTTTAAGGTTGTGGCATGATCGCCGTCAGTACACGTGAGGCAGTCCAGGCGAAAATCAGTGTCTTGCCGCTCAATGCCATTTGCGGAAAACCATTGGAACGAGCCGTGCCGTTTGCCGCAACCGCGATGGAGGCATCCATTTTGCCGTCAGGATAAATACGGCGAACGCGCACCGAGCCGCTGCCCGCAGCTTTTTCCAGCCAACAGACCAATGCGCTGCCATCCGGGAGCAGCAGCGTTTCCACGCGGCCAACCGGATTGCCGTCGTCAATTTTGATTGGTTTGCCGAAGCTTTCGCCGCTGTCTGTGGAAAACGCCAGATTGACTTGCGGCTTGTCGTTCGCGGCGGTGAACCACGCGACGGCGACTCGTTTGCCGACAGCGGCCACCGAAGGGCCATTGACCGGACAGCCGTTCAGCTTCCAGCCGTCGTTGTGAACCGAGCGCGGCTCCGTCCATTTGCCGTTTTTCAATCGAACGATGGAAATGTCGCGCATCTCATCGTCCGACCGGTCGCGGTACACCACCACAGCTCCTTCGTCAGTTGCCGCCGCTGATGTCTGGCAGCATTCGCAAACGCGCGCATCGAGTTTGGCTTCGTTGATCAACGTGCCGTCACGTTTGATCGTCACGTACCGCAACGTCATGTTTCCGTGGCCGTGCCCGTGATCGTCTTTTTTGCCGTCGGGACCGCCCGAAGTCATTTCGCGTCCATCCAACCAGACAGCGGCAAGTTGTCCCTCCTTGGTGGCAAACAGCGAAACAAATCCATGTTCGGCTTTGACGCCGTCGCGGTGCGGCACAAACGGCTTGCCCCAGGTTTTGCCGCCGTCGAACGAACGCGAAATCGTCACGTCGTAATCAAATGTGCCGGAACCGCTTTTGACCAGCCAATGCGCCGCTAACGATCCATCCGGCAAGACAACCATCGAAGGAAAGTCCGCCCAGTTGACGAACCAATTTGAGCCTTCGGCAATCACGCGCGGCACTGACCAACCGTCGCCTTCCTTGCCAGCTTCTCTGACAGAAAAGCGAAGGGAAAATTTCCCTTCGCCCAGCCGTTCGATCCAGCTCAGATAGACCTTGCCGTCGCGCGAAACCGTCAGATTGGGTTGACCGCTGCCCGCGCCCGCAGGCGAAGACAGTTCGCGTACTTGCGCCAGCGCCAGCACTGGCAAAAGCCAAATTAACGCCAAAAATGGAATCCGGAGCTTGTCCATAGTTTTCCTTGGTATAGATATATGTTTTCTGTCATTCATTTTGAGACTGCCCCACAGTAAAGGCAAGCTAGCAAGAAAAATTTTTGTGGCGTTATCTTATTCTTTTTCAGATATTTTCGTTACATTTCGTCAATGACCAGAAAAAAATTATTGCCTGTGCAGCAAATCTGCTGTAGCGTAGCGACGAAATTGCGCAGCAATTTTGCTGCACCGTAACAGAAGAGGTTGTTATGAGAAATATGACTGGACGGCCAGTTTCTGAAGAAGATTTTTTCAATCGCGAAGCAGAATTGGCAGACCTTTGGCGCAAACTTGAAACCGACCACATTTTACTTCTGGCACCGCGTCGCGTAGGCAAAACATCGTTAATGTACAAGCTGATGGCCGAAGCGCCGAATCGCGCGGAGACTTACGCGATTTACCTGAGTGTGCCGGACATTGACACGGAGTTGGAATTTGTCGAACGGCTCTATCGTGCCGTGCTGGAATCACCCCAGGCCAGCTCTCGGCTCAGCCGGGTTTGGGACACGTTGAAATCGAGTTCCATTGGAAAGTTCTTCAACCGCATTGAATCGGTCAATCTTGCCGAACTGTTTGAAATCGGTTGGCGCGAAGCAAAGCCTGAAGACTGGGAAACGCTGGGACGAGAATTGATTCGCGCGCTGCGCAAACTGGAAGGCCGCTGGCTGATTTTGGTGGATGAACTGCCGGTCTTCGTCCTCAATCTGATTAAACAAGACCCGACCGCCGCCCGCGCGCGCACTTTCTTGTACTGGCTACGCCAAATGCGCCAGATGCCGCCGCCTGAAGGCGAACGTTTGCGCTTTTTGCTGGCAGGTTCCATTGGCCTGGACACAGTCGCCAGCCGCTACCGCATGGGCGATACCATAAATGATCTGACGATCAAAACCTTGGGCACTTTCAGTCCTGCAACTGCCGACCAATTTCTAGCGACGTTGGGTGAGGATTACGGCTTAGACCTTACGCCGGAAGTCCGGCAGCGCATCTGCGAACGCGCCGAATGGTTGATTCCATATTATCTGCAATTGTTTTTCAGCGGCCTGCTGGAAATTTGCAGCGATGAACGCGCCGTGCCTTCGGTGGAGATGGTGGACGAAGTCTTTGAAGTCCTGCTTTCGCATGGACGGCGCAGCTATTTTGATTACTGGCACCAGCGATTGACCGAAGAACTGGGTTCGCCACAGGACGAATGGGCGAGCGCGTTGCTCAACGCCTGTTCGCGGGATGCGAAAGGCGTGACGCGGCAAACTTTCGCGGCCACGCTTTCGCGGCATGTCTCTGACACGAATCAACGAGACGAAACGCTCAACTGGCTGATTGACGTGTTAATCGGAGACGGTTATCTGGTCGAAACAGAGGGACGTTATCGGTTTCGTTCCAGCCTGTTGCGCGAATTCTGGCATCGGAGGTTTGCACAATGAGCGGAATCTATTTGCCAAACGAGCCATTGCCGGCGCTAGCTCTTTACAACCCGGCACTATTGAAAAAAGAAGACTTGATTGCGCAATTTGTCGCACGCCGTGCCTTGCTTGAACGTTTAGTTGAGGACTTGGGGCGTAGCGGTGGCAAAGGCGGTTATCAACATCACCTGATCATTGGTCCGCGCGGCAGCGGCAAAACAACGTTGCTTCGTCGTTTGCGATACGCGATCGAAGACGATGCGGAACTCTCTGCCCGCTGGCTACCACTGGTTTTCCCAGAAGAGCAATACAATGTTTCACGGCTTTCAGACTTATGGGTTAACTGTCTGGACGCGCTGAGCGATATGCTGGAACGTCGCAAACGCGAGGCCGAAGCAGAAGCGCTTGACGATCAGATTGAAAAACTTCCTGCCGATGATGAAAAGCGCCGCTCGCAGGCTGCGCTTGATCTGTTGATTGGCTGGGCGAAAAAAGAAAAGCGCGCCTTGGTGTTGCTCTTCGACAATTCTGATCTGATCTTTGACCGGCTCAAAAACGATCATTGGGCCATCCGCGAGGTCCTTTCCGCCGACAATAACTTGCTTTTCATTGGGGCAACCAGCGCCCCCATCGAAGCCACCTATAAACACGAAGGGGCGTTTTACGATTTTTTCAAAACCCATGAAGTGCGTGGGCTGACCGATCAGGAAACGCGCGATGTGCTTTTCACGCTGGCTAAATTGCGCAATACGCCTCACGTAATTGAGTTGCTCGAACGCGAACCGGGAAGAATTCGCACGTTGAACCTGCTGACTGGTGGCAATCTTCGCACAATTGTCGTGTTGTATCAGGTATTGGCTCGCGGTTCAGATGACAGCATTCGTGCTGATATAGAGCAGCTTCTTGATCAATACACGCCGCTTTACAAACACCGCTTTGAAGTTCTATCCCAACAGGAACAGCAGGTTGTTGATGCGCTTGCGCTGAATTGGGACCCCGCCACCGCTGCTGTTTTAGCTGAAAAACTCCGTATCGAAACAAATGTAGTTTCGGCAAGTCTGAATCGTTTGGCCAATGATGGTGTTGTCGAAAAGGTCGCCTCACCGCCTGGCGAAAAGCTGTTTTTTCAGATTGCGGAGCGCTTCTTTAACATCTGGTATCTGATGCGTGCCAGTCGCCGCGTTCGTCGCAAACTGGTCTGGCTAGTGGAATTTTTGAAAGGCTTCTATGGCTCAACCGGATTACGGATGCGCGCGCAACGATTGATTCAGGAATCTTTGTCGTCACAACTTATTCAATCTCACCGTGCGGAAATGGCCTTAGCCTTTGCCAGAGCCATTGAAGAACCGGATTTGAGACGCGCGCTTGAAAATGAAGGAATCCGGTCATTGATGAGTTGCAGAATCGAAGAGCGCCAAAGCATCAGAGAATGGTTCGATTTCGATGGGGAAGACGCTCCATTGAAACAAGTGGTTGATCGGTTTCAAACACTCCAGGAACTTAGTGAAAAAATTGAAGCGGCCAAAGGTGAGTTACCCGAGGAGGTTTGGAAGTATTTGATTGCCGACCCATCTTTAAGCTGGGAGGAAAAAAAGAAAAAGGCCGAAGAGATTTCCCGTCTCAGTCTGGATGAATGCCAACCCTTGCTTGAGCAATTTACGAAAGAGGCAAAGCAACTGACAAAAACATTCGGTGAAGAAGCCTGCCAAAAACTTTTTGAAGCCATTCGCAATGGAGATATGGAGGATGGCGCAGATGTGGAGAACGCAGATGCCGCTGCCATCAAGAGGAATGATGACTCATTGAAAGTGGTCGCGAGACTGGCCAAGTTTAATCAGAACAAGGACGAACTGCTTTTGGGCGAAGTGGAGACGATTTTGTCTGGCGTTCAATCGGTTCACCTTTGGTTAAGCTGGGCAGAAAAAATTGCCAAAACAAAAGAAGGAGAATCCAAGCTTCGCCAGTTTTACCAGCGAATCATTGAACTTGCCGGGCAAGACGCACGGGCCTGGTACAGGATCGGAAAGTTATTGACGACTCCTCTCAAACTTTATGTGGAAGCAGAAAATGCTTATCGAAAAGCTATAGCGTTTGATTCGATATTTGCTTTTCCTTGGAACGCTCTCGGCAACCTGCTGCAAGACCAGTTGAAGCGGTACGAGGAGTCGGAGGCAGCTTACCGGAAGGCGATCGAACTCGACCCGAACTTCGCTGGGCCGTGGAATAATCTCGGGCTTCTGCTGCAAGACCAGTTGAAGCGGTACGAGGAGTCGGAGGCGGCTTACCGGAAGGCGATCGAACTCGACCCGAACTTCGCTTGGCCGTGGAATGGTCTCGGCAATCTGCTGCAAGACGAGTTGAAGCGATACGAGGAATCGGAGGCGGCTTACCGGAAGGCGATCGAACTCGA
>ERZ1066126.180-NODE-180-length-35765-cov-22.338309_pt1 | contig 35765 bp, 40 predicted proteins | sample MGYA00382773_ERZ1066126 | MGnify/ENA primary metagenome ERZ1066126 (study PRJEB33369, sample SAMEA5778356) | biofilm metagenome | biome: Industrial cooling water; feature: Water cooling tower basin; material: Biofilm | place: United Arab Emirates | collected... | reverse complement strand
CCAATTGGTCACTCATTTTCAAAATCTCTCTCCTGAGTGAGCGAAACGTAAGTTAGGAGGCTATGGTTTTTATGTTACTTATACTTACAACAGTTTTGATGATCGGACAAAACTCGTTGGCGGCGATGCCTACAACTTCATAATAATCGGCTTGCGAGGATGTGTCTGGCTGTTAGCCGCTGTGTGTTGCTCCGTTTTTAGCGCACTCTTTGGCCTAATGGCTTTCTTGCGAGAATCGCTAAATCATCTTGCGTTCTTTGGGAATTTTGGGCAAGAAAAACACGAAGAGCAAGTAGAAGCAGCAGCAGAAGCGCCCGACTACTATATCTAATGAAACTACATTCCAAATCTAGCTTTTTCAGTTAAAAGAAAGCCGTCAGCTATTAATTGACGGCTTCTTCTTAGTTGCGTCACTCCCCTACGCAAAAGCCTGGACACGTTTCAGCAATCCATCAAGCTTGGTGCTGTCGGCTTCGCTTGATGCTTTACGTTGCTCGATCTTGGCGGCAACGAGACGGGCAAAATCGGAGAGGCTTCCCTTCTTCGCTTTTGCCCATTCGCTTTTCGACAAGTAACAGCAATAACGCTCTGGCCGCTTGCCGTCCGGTTCCCGCCAGCGCAAAACCACGCCGAAACCGCTTTCGGTCAGCCGGATTCGGAACGAGGTTTGAGAGTCAGCCGCAATCGTCCAGCTTTCCTGATTGCCGCGCGATTTTGCGACCGGCAACTTTCCGGCTTTATTCATTCCGTTTTCAGGCTTTTCGGTTTTTCTGGGGATACTCCCCAGGTTCGCTTTTTTATGCGTTGTTTCGGGCGCTTCGGGGATACTCCCCAAGTCCGGTTTTTCGGCTGATTTCTCAAGCCTGAAATCCGCCTTTGGTCTGATTGTTTCAACGCGCGCCGATGAACTGGCCAACGGTGGGGCAATCGTTGGCGGTGGGGCATTTTCAACCGGCGCGCCGATTAGTTTGGGCGTGTGTTCTCGACAATCTTTCCGCCTTGCCAGACCACGCGCGGTTTGGATTGTTCACGCGAAAGCAGGGCTTCATCTTCGGCGATTTTCTGGCGCGATTCTTCCACATCGTGACCGTCAATCTGTCCGACGATCTGCGCGGCGCGATCAATCGCGGCTTTGCTGACCATTCGATTGACGGCGCTTTTCACTTCCGCCGAAGTCTGCGCTTCGCGGTAAGCGTTGATGATTTGCTCTCGCTGTTCGCGCTGAATGTCTCGCCATTGCGCGTTGTACTCAGATTCGGCCTCAAGCGTGGCAATGCGCTCTTGCGAATCCGGGTGAAGGTCTAACAGCCATTTCCAAAGGTACGGAACGGCGACGATGGAAAGCGGCAAGATATAACGCACGTAAAAGAGCAACGGCGCGGGCAACTCCGCCGAACCGAACCAACCGCCGTCAGAATATCCGATGGCGAATTGTGCCAGCGTGTTGACGGCCAAGATTCCCCAGACGGCGAACGAGGCAACGAAGCCAAGCCGCCGTTGTTCGCTTGCTTTGAAAAAGTAAAGACGGCCAAGCGTCAGGCCAATGGCCGTTCCTTCCAACAAGATGACCGGCAACCACGAAGCCACGTCCAGCCAGTCGGTATACAGCTTTGATCCTTTCATTCCGTTATAAGACAGGCTGTGTGTCTGAATCGCTGTGACGACCACGCCGACCAGAATCATCAGCCAACTGATGACCATTCCCAGGCCATTGCCGGATTTTTCAACGGCATCGCTGATGCGCTTTGAGCGCGAAAGGTATTTGTCGAAATCTTTCATCTGATTTTCTCCCAAAAAAGTCGAATCTGGCGGATGGTCAAATCTGCCCGGATTCGCTTTGTTGATTGGCTTGGGAGTGTCAGAATCTGGCTACGCGGTAGCTGTTCGATCACTCCCAAAGAGTGGTTGACGGTTACAAAAGGCTTGCTGGTGTTGATGCACTGGCAAGCCTTTCGCGCTTAAAACCATTACTGAAAAGAATCATCAGAATCTTTACTGCGCAACCACTCGATTGCCGGAACAATCACGCCAACCATTGGTTGACCATAGAAGGTTTCCACTCGCAAGTAGTCGCCGCTGCCCTGAACTACGACCAGGTCGCCAATCTGCGGCGCTGGCTCGCTGGACAGTTTTACGAAAACAAAGCCACCAGTGCGCTGATTGCAGCAGAGAATCGTTTTGCCCGTTTGTTTGTTTGCGGGTTGCTGTTCAGCCTGGAAAGCTTTGAATGCTGACAAGTCGAATTCCATTTCGCATCCTTTCGATTGAGAAAGCGAACGGTAAATTTGCCGTGTGACCGTTCGCGGTTGATCGTTTGGGCTTGCGAGAGTTGACGCTTTCGCAAGCCCTTCACGTTTTGAGCGGAAATTGTTTCAAGCCGTTTCGCGGCAATACTCGCCATCATCGGCTTTCTTCGCGCAATAGAACTTGCCCGGCTTGCGACTGGCTTTCATCGGCGTGTGATGAACCGGGCAGACAGGCGCGCCGTTTGGCTTTGCATCCGCCACAGCAGCCTTTTGCGGCGGAACTGCGCCGATGGCCTTCATTCGTTCAACCATCGCTTTCAAGCTGTCCGCCTTGCCTTCGATTTCGGCGACGACAGGAAAGCCATCAAGTTCAAACGAGATTGAAAAATGCGGAAGCTTCGCAGCTACCGGCGCGGTGATGATAGTTTCGTTTGTTGCTGTGCTCATTGTTTTCTCCGTGTGAGAAGGCCGCGCTTACCATTGCAGCGCGGCAAGAATCTGTTTGAGTTGTTCGACAGTCAGAACTTCAAGCCGCGTGACACCGAAGGCTTGGCGAATCGAATCAGCGATTGAGGCGAAAGGCCGGACACGATGCCAAGCCGCTTCAACATCGGCAATCAGAGTTTCGCGTTCATCGGCTTCGGCAACGACCGGCGCATCGCGTTCGATCAACACGGGCAGCTTGAACCAATAACCGAGAAGCTCAACCGTCCAATCCAACTTTTCAGCCGGAACGAACCATTCGCCGCTTTCGGCATACCAGCGACCGCCAACCGTGCGCTTGAAGGCCGCGACAAACTCAGAATGCTTGTAAGGCGGGTGAACCCGATAACCGCGTGCCGATTGGCGAATGATGATTGCGTTTGCTGTTTTCATAAGTGAACTACCTTCTGTGTTATCAATTAACAAATAAACTATACCGTTTGCGGAATAGTTAGTCAAGGTAATAATACCGCTTGCGGAATAATTTAATTTTAGCTATAAAATCGCTATGGATTTACTGAATACATCTCAGGCAGCAGAAGTTTTGGGAGTAAGCGAGCGGAGAGTGAGAGCCTTAATCGCCGGTGGCAAGTTGCTGGCGCAAAGGGTTGGGCGTGATTACGTAATCAGACAAGAGGACATTGCTCTTGTTGGCGACCGCAAGCCAGGCAGACCAGCGAAGCAAACTGAGGGCGACGATCAATCTGGTGAGTCGGAGACTAAAGCAACTTCGACAAAACCAACAAAGAAACGCCTGACGAAGAAAGCTTCAAAGAAAGATTGATCGAAACCCTGCACCAAGAAAATGAAAAGGAAGGTCATGATGACTTCAGTTGAGAGACTTCTTCAGGAAGCAAGAGCGCTTCCCACAGTAGAGCAAATGATTCTTGCCTCGCTGCTGATACAACAAGCACAGCAACCGGTTCTGATTGATGAGGGAAGGCAAGCGGCATTTCGTCGTGTAAGAGGCTCACTGGCCGGACTCTTACCAACGACCGAAGAATTTATGGCAGAAAAGCGCGCCGAACTCGCCAGAGAAGAACAGCGGTTTAGTGAGCGGTTTGGGCATCAAGTGGAAGGCATTCAATGACGTATGTGATTGACGCAAACGCGATGATTGCCGTGCTGAATAATGAGATCGGCGCTGACGTGGTTGAGAAGCTTCTGACGCCAAAGGGAACTATTGCTTATGCCCACGCGGTCAATATCTGCGAAGTGTTTTACGGCGTGTTGCGAGCGACAGATGAGGCAACGGCTCAAAAGGCATTGGCTGACATTGCATCGCTTGGTATCCAGACGCGCGCTGATATGGATGATCCATTTTGGCAAGACATTGGCAGAATCAAAGCGAGTCATCGTCTTTCGCTGGCAGATGGCTTTGCCGTGGCGTTGGCCAGACGTGTCGGTTGTGAGTTGGTGACATCCGATCATCACGAACTCAAACCTTTGGCTCAGGCCGGAGTTTTCCTGGTGAATTTCTTTCGATAAAAGGAATTCCAAAAACAGTTGAGGGACACCTCGTAAGTGTCCCTCAAAGTGTCCCTGATAGGATATAGAGATTCGCTGATAATAGCTAAGTTATTGAAAATAAAGATGGCGGCAAGTGGACTCGAACCACTGACCTAGGGGTTATGAATCCCTCGCTCTAACCAACTGAGCTATGCCGCCTTGTATGGCTGACCGCTTCCTGACCTGTCCTCAAGAAGGGCGAGAATTTAGCATACGAGGACGGATTGGGCTAGAGGTCAGCCGGATTTTTTGGCTTCCGTTTTGGTCAGCGGATTTTCCGGCCATTGATGCCGCGGATAACGACGGCTGAGTTCGCGGCGGACTTGCGGATAGGTTCGTTGCCAGAATCCGGCCAGGTCAGTGGTCACTTGCACCGGGCGTTGATTCGGAGCCAACAGATGCAGCACAACCGCGACGCGGCCTCCCGCCAGTTTCGGACCATCCGCCATTCCGAAAAAATCCTGCAAGCGCGACGCAATCCAGGGTGTTTTCTCCGGTTCGTAATTGACGCGCACGTTTCGCCGACTGGCGATGTTCACTGTTTCAGGAGCCATTTGGTTCAATAAACGCGCTTGTTCGCCGCTCAGTTTGGATTTCAGCAAATGAATCAAACCGCCTTTGCTCGTCGCCTGTCGCAATTCGGCGAAACTTCGTAAATCAGTGCAGGCTTCAGTTAGCGCGGCGCGCACATCGCTTTCGTTCAACGTTGGCATCGCGGATTCAGGGAAGTGATGTGCAACGAATTGAATGCGCGCCAATAATTTCGGCACGTCTTCTTCATCGGCGAATTTTTGCCAGCCAGCGGCGAGCGCAGCTTCGGCCAATGTTTTTGTCACTTCTGTGCCGCGCGCTGTGTGATTGCGACGTTCGTCAATCACCAACTGGTCGTAAAGCATTCGTTCAGCGACTTCTACGCGCTCGGCCTGGGCGTTCCACGTCGCTTCGACCGATTCGCGCAAACTGTCGGCGAACAAATCAATCAACCATTCCGGCTCAATCGCGCTGGCCAATCGAACGACGCGAGTTGTATTGGCTGCGGCATCGCGGCGCTCTTCGGCGTCCACGGCAACCAGAAACTCCGAATTGCGCACGCTGCTTGCCGGAGACAAGGGAATGGCTCCTCCGCCGGACAGCAATAACTCGGCTTTTTCGTCTTTCACATTTCGCCGTTTGGCCACTCGATCGGGATACCCGGCGAGGATGGAAATCAGCAGTGCATCGTCCTTTTGCGACGAGGAGACAGAGAAACGTGGAGACGCGGAGACAGAATGACGTTGCAATTGGCGGCGAACACGGTCAACAGATTGAATTGCGCCGAAGTCCAGGTTCAGTTCGCGCAAGGCCGAAGCAGAGAAGTTGGCGCGTTCGGCTTCGGCAAACCAATCCAGCCGATCCAGCAAATCAGACGGACTGTGATGTTTGGCTTGAATCTGCGTTCGGCGGCCAGTGAACAATTCGCTGGCGACAATGTCGCGTTCGCCGATCAAGGCGGCAATAACACAGGCTTCATCGAACACGCCGCGCGTTTGGGCTTCGATCAGCATTCGTGATTGTCGAGGGTGAAGCGGGAAGCGCAGCATCTGTTCGCCGGTTTTCGTTACCAGTCCTGAAGCGTCAATCGCTCCGAGCTTATTCAGCAGCGAATCGGCAGCTTCGATGGCCGACTCGGGCGGAGCTTCAAACCAGCCGAACGATTGCAGATTGGCAATGCCTGCCGAATGAAGTTCCAACGCCGGTTCGGCCAGATCCAGCCGATTAATTTCCGCCGTTTCGTGATCGGCGCGCGCCTGGAAATCCTGCGCGGTGTAGAGCCGCAAACAACGTCCGGGGCGGGTTCTACCGGCGCGGCCTGCGCGTTGGGTCGCCGACGCCTTGCTGACGCGCTGCACGTTCAGCGTGGCCAATCCTGACCACGCTGAATGATTTGCGATGCGGGCCAGACCGGAATCAATCACGGCAACGACGCCGTCAATCGTCACGGAGCTTTCAGCGACGTTGGTGGACAAAATGATTTTGCGGCGATCTGCCGGGCGAACTGCGCGATCTTGTTCGGCGGGCGACAATTCGCCGTGCAGCGGCAGCAACAGCAAATCGTGTTTTTCAGCCAGCGCCGCACAAGCCGATTGCGCGCGACGAATTTCCGCCGCGCCGGGCAGAAAGACCAATACATCACCGTCGAGTTTGTCCGCCAGCAACCTTTCGACTGCCGTAGCGACCTGCTCCGCCAGCGGACGATTGCTTTCGTGCGACAAATGCTCGATTGCCACATCAAAGCGTTTGCCTTCAGACGACAGCGTCGGCGCGTTATTCAAGTACGAAGCAATCGGCGCAGCATCGAGCGTCGCCGACATCACCACCAGTTTCAGGTCAGGTCGCGTCGTTTCCTGCAATCGTTTGAGCAATGCCAACGCCAGATCGGCTTGCAGATGGCGTTCGTGAAATTCGTCCAGCACCACCGTGCCGACATTTTTCAGCTTCGGATCAGACAACAATCGCCGCGTCAGCACGCCTTCGGTCAAAAAGCGCAGACGAGTCTTTCGGCTGGCGACTTCTTCAAAGCGGACTTGATAACCGATGGTTTCGCCAAGCGGTTCGCCGCGCTCTTCGGCGACTCTGCGCGCAGCCATTCGCGCCGCCAATCGTCGAGGCTCGAGCACCCAGACTTCGCCGTTGCCTGTACCAGCATCCAGCAACGCCGATGGCACGCGCGTGGTTTTGCCTGCGCCCGGAGCCGCTTCCAGAATCAGGTTTGGAGATCGCCGCAACTCCGCGACGATTTCAGGCAGGAGCGAATCTATGGGAAGGGACTGCATCAACATGTCTTTGTTCATTCGGACGCGGGATGCTAAGACGTGCGAAAGGCCAGCGCAAGGCGCTCCGTCTCAAAAGTTGTTTGATTTGAGGTAGTAAAAAGTTCTTTGCCCTTGCTATTATCCGTTGACCTTATGAACAAGAGATGTCGGCAGCAGACTTGGTGAATGAAACCGGAACTGTCCGACCTGGCTGCGGAGAATAAGTTATGACATTGACGATTCACGTGCCAACCGAACTGGAACAACGTCTGGAAGCCGCCGCCAAACAGCGGGGCATTGGCAAAGACGAATTCGTGTGTATCGTGCTGGAAGAAAATCTCAACCAATTCTCCGCACCGCATCCGCCCGACTTTCCATCCAAAATCATTGCGACAGATTTGCCCGTTCGTGATCGAACGCGCGAGTACGCCTGGCTGGCAGAACATTGTGACGAATACGAAGGGCAGTACGTTTTGCTGTATGGCGACACGCTGATTGCCGCTGGAACGAACGCCAAGGAAGTTGTTTCCGTGGGGCGTCAGCGTGGGATTGTCGGCGCGTTGCTTCTTTACGTCGAAGGCCGCGAGCAACCGCGTTTTCTCAGCGGAGGCTTGTGGCGATGACTTACCAAATACGCTTGATGAAGTACGATCAATGATCCAATCCGCCAAAACCAGATAGCAGGTCATCTCAAACCTACAACGCTTATGAAACGAAGAAAATTCATTCAAACTCTGGCTGTTACGCCCGCTGCGGCTTTGCCGATGGTTTCTGAATCAAATGCGGAAACTACGGTTGGCGCGCAACGTTCGCAGGAAGAAGCGCCGAAGCTGGAAACGGCTCCGCTCGATGCCGCAGGCGAAACCACGCCGGGCTTTTTCAGCGCGCCGCAACTTGCTGCGTTGAAAAAACTGAGCGCCATTCTGATGCCGCCGCTCAACAATATGCCGGGCGCGCTCGAAGCCGGAGCGCCGGAGTTTCTGGATTTCCTGATCAGCAAATCGCCCGCCGAACGCAAACAGCTTTACACGACTGGTTTGAACACGCTGAACGCCCAGGCAACGAAGCGGTTCGGCAAAGCCTTTGCCGACGTGACCGACGCGCAAGCGGCAGAATTGCTCGCACCGTTGCGGCAGCCGTGGACATACCAACCTCCGGCTGATCCTTTTGCCCGCTTCCTGCGCGAAGCCAAACAGGACGTGCGCACCGCGACGATCAATTCGCGCGAATACGCCCTGGCGGCTTCCAGCGGCGGACGGCGCGGCGGCAGCGGCTTGGGCCAGTATTGGTATCCGATTGATTAACGGTTGTCGGTTGCCAGTGTTCGGTGGTCGGTTTTGGGGTATCACCGACAACAGGCCACCGATCACCGACAACTCTTCGAGAAGAAAATGGCAGAAAAAGAATACGACGTATTGATCGTTGGCTCTGGCGCTTCGGGCGGCATGGCGGCGTACATTCTGACGCAAAAAGGCTTGAAGTGTTTGTTGCTGGAAGCGGGCGCGCTGGTGGATTTTCAACGCCAGCGCGGTTTGAAACCCGTTTACGAATTGCCGTATCGCGGTTTTGGCAAACCGGGCAAGCTGCCGCACGTCGTGCAAGCCAACGAATTCAACGCCAATCAATGGGTAGATGAACAACAGGTTCCTTACACGCACGATCCGAAATCGCCGTACAACTGGGTGCGGGTGCGGATGGTTGGCGGCAAATCGTTGTTCTGGGCGCGAATGTCGTACCGGCTGAGCGATTACGAATTCAAAGCCAAAGCCCATGACGGATTCGGCGATAACTGGCCGATCAGTTACGCAGAGCTTGCGCCGTTTTACGACCGCGTAGACCCGATCTTCCGCGTTTCGGGACGCAAGGAAGGGTTGCCGCAATTGCCTGACAGCTTGTTTATCGAAGACAAATCACCCGACGGCGCGGCGCTGGAACGCATCGGCACCGCCGGGAAATCGCGCGGCATCACGGTGACCAAGATTCGCCGTTCGCTCGGCGATGGACAGTTCGCCAGTTCGTTCAACTTGCTGCTGCCTGCCGCGCAGGCGACAGGAAATCTGACCATCGTGCCGAACGCTGTCGTGCGCGCCGTGACCACAGACAAAAACACCGGCAAAGCCAACGGCGTCAGTTTCGTGGATCGCCAATCCGGGCGGGAACTGCACGCCAAAGCCAAAGTCGTCGTGCTGGGCGCGTCGTGTTTGGAAAGCACGCGCATTTTGCTCAATTCCAAAATCGCCAATTCCAGCGGTGTGTTGGGACATTACCTGCACGATCAGTTTTACATCTCCAACGGCGTGATGGGCGTCATGCCCGAAGCCAAAGACGGCAAAGCGCCGCGCGGATTGCTGGGCAGCGCGGGCTACATTCCGCGTTTCAGCAACCTGAAAGCCCCCAACACAAAAGCCAAAAACTTCCTGCGCGGCTATGCCTGCGATTTGTATCCGGGAGCGACGCCCGACGCGAAATACTTCCCGGCGTGGGGCGCGGAATTACAAAAACAACTTGATAGCCATCGCGGCGCAGGCATCGGCACGACGATCATGGGCGAAGTGCTGCCACGCTTTGAAAACTTCGTGAAGCTCGATCCGACCGTCAAAGACGCCTGGGGCATTCCGGTCTTGAACTTCCAGTGCCGCTACACAGACAACGAATTCAACATGGCCAAACACGCCGTGGACACGATCAGTCAGGTATTCAAAGACGCGGGCTTTGACGTTTTGAACGCCAACGACAAAATGCACCCGCCCGGTTACAGCATCCACGAACTGGGCACCTGCCGGATGGGCGAGAATCCGAAAACCAGTGTGCTGAACAAATGGAATCAAAGCCACGACGTGAAAAATCTGTTTGTGATGGACGGCAGCAGCTTCGTCACCGGCGGCACGCAAAATCCGACGCTGACGATTCTGGCCCTGGCAATGCGCGCATCGGAGTATCTGGCGGAGCAGGCGCGCAAAGGAGCGTTGTAACAGTGAGGCGAGGCATTAATGAATCCGAACTGGGATGAGCTGGTGACTTGGCATTGGTATGGTTCTGAAATTGACCATCAAAGACGGCAACTCACCAATGTCTACAAACTCAAGTATAAACTCGAAGATGATTTTGATTCGGTTTTGCAGTGGAACTTGCAGCGGTTAGGCAGGCTTGCACGTGAAACCTCAGTTCTGGACGCGTCAGGCAAAGAGCAGTTCAGAATTCTGCGCCAGCGACGAATGCCTTATTCAAAATGCCTTTTACTTTCAGGGCACGAGCGCTTATGGACACTGACAACGCTTTCCATCGTTCGACATCGTCACGAACTTCAGTTTGCCAATGGTTCTGTTTGGAAGTTCAAGACGCCATTCTTTTCGGTCGGCGTGACTGCTCTGGAAAATAACAATGTCGTAGTAGCAGGCGAGATTATGAAATCAGAGTACAGATGGATATTTGCAATTACCCCTTCGGTGGATTCATCGCTAACAGCGATTGCTGTTGCGCTTCTTCACGAGCATCGCTTTGGAGCGTAGAACGGAGTTAAGCAATGAGCGAAAGTGATTACCAACGTGTTGTTGAGCGGATATTGGAAAACGCTGCCAACCCGACGATTTCCACGGATACGGGGCTGGAAGCCGCGCAGCAATTCGGAGAGATGGCTACGCGGGAAGAAATCGAATGGGCACTGGCGGGTGGAATTGCGATGCACCTGTACGGCAGCCCGCGTCTGACCAAAGACGTGGATATTATTGCGTCGAATCATTTATCGCTGACGCCGCAGCATTCGCTGAGTTTTGGTGGCAGCAGTTACAACTTGCAAGTTGGCAAATATAACGTCCAGATTGACTGGATTGTGCGAAGCGATGGGTATCGAGAGTTGTATCGTAACGCTCTGAAAGAGGCGATTCGTTTGCCAAATGGGTTGCGCGTTGTCACGCCGGAATGGTTGGCGATTCTGAAGTTCAACGCGGGGCGGCAAAAAGACCTGGACGACATTGTCTTTTTGCTCAAACAGGAAAAGCTGGTGGATCGTTCCGCCGTCAAACAGAAAGTAATTGAAACGATGGGCGAAGGCGGTTGGTTGGCGATGATGGCCGGGTTTCGTCGTTTGTGTGACCTGGCTGACGGCAACACGAAAGAACCGGGCAAGTATTACGATCAGGATTAGTGCTAAAGGGATCGAGTTTATTCATGCCAAAAGAAACCAACGAATATGACGTGCTGATTGTCGGTTCGGGCGCTTCGGGCGGGATGGCGGCGTACATCCTGACGCAGAAAGGTGCGAAGTGTTTGTTGCTCGAAGCAGGCGCGGCGGTGGATATGAACCGCCAGCGCACGCTCAAGCCCGTGTACGAATTGCCGTATCGCGGTTTTGGCAAACCGGGCAAGCTGCCGCACATTTACCAAGCGACCGAATTCAACGCGAACCATTGGGTAGATTTCGATCAGGTTCCGTATACCTTCAGCACGAAAATTCCCTACAGTTGGGGGCGCATTCGGATGGTCGGCGGCAAGGTGAATTTCTGGGGACGCATGTCTTACCGGCTGAGCGATTACGAATTCAAAGCCAAAGACCACGATGGGTACGGCGACAACTGGCCGATCAGTTATGCCGACTTGGCGCCGTTTTACGACCGCGTTGAACCGATCTTTCGCGTCTCTGGCCGCAAAGAAGGTTTGCCGCAACTGCCCGACGGAATTTTCGTGGATGACAATTCGCCCGATGGCGCAGTGATCGAACGGCTGAACAAAACCGGCGCTTCACGCGGCATGCGCATCACGAAAATTCGGCGCGCGTTGGGCGATGGCCAGTTTGCCAGTTCGATGAACCTGTTGTTGCCAGCGGCACAGGCGACGGGAAATTTGACCATCGTGCCAAACGCCGTCGTGCGGGCCGTGACCGTGGACAAGAAAACCGGAAAGGCGAACGGCGTGGATTTCGTGGATCGGCAATCTGGGCGCGAGCTTCACGCCAAAGCCAAAGTCGTTGTGTTGGGCGCTTCGGCGCTGGAAAGCACGCGCATTCTGCTCAATTCCGGCATCGCCAATTCCAGCGGCGTGCTGGGGCATTACTGGCACGATCAGTTTTACATCCCGGGCGGCGTTTACGGCGTCATCCCCGAAGCCAAAAACGGCAAGTCGGCGCGCGGGCTGAGCGGTTCCGGCGTGATGGTGCGGTTTCGCAATCTGAAAACGCGCGAGAAAAACTTCTTGCGCGGTTACGCTTGCGACATCAATCCGGGCGGAACGCCGGATGCGAAATACTTTCCGCTGTGGGGCGCGGAACTCGAAGAAGCCATCAACAACCACCGCAACGCTGGCATAGGCACAACGATCATGGGCGAAACGCTGGCGCGCTACGAACACCACGTCAAACTCGATCCCAAAGTGACCGATGCCTGGGGCATTCCGGCGCTCAACTTCAATATCAAATACACCGACAACGAATACAACATGGCCAAAGACGCCGTGGATACGATCAGCCAGTGGTTTCAGGATAGCGGCTGCGAAGTGCTGCACCGCAATCCGATCATGAACAATCCCGGTCGCAGCATGCATGAACTCGGCACGTGTCGAATGGGCAACGATCCGAAAACCAGCGTGCTGAACAAATGGAATCAAAGCCACGACGTGAAAAACCTGTTCGTCGTGGATGGCAGCAGTTTTGTGACGGGCGGAGCGCAAAATCCGACGCTGACGATTCTGGCGCTGGCCATGCGCGCGTCGGAGCATCTGGCCGAACTGGTGCGCAAAGGAGAGTTGTGAAGCGATTGGTTCAAATTCGGAAAGCATTTCACCGCAGAGGCGCAAAGAACGCAGAGGAAGCGCAGAGAGAGACGCCCAATCTCTGCGCCGTCTCTGCGAGCCTCTGCGCCTCTGCGGTTGAAAAAGGTTTCGGCAGCTTGATGCATAGGTTTGTTCGGCTTGGGATAGTGTTGGTTGTTTGTGCTCTGGGACTGGCGGCGGCGCAAACTGAAAAGCTGCCCGGGCCGACGCAGCCGATTCCCTTCAGTCACAAGCTGCACGCGGGCGAGCAAAACCTGAAATGCGCGACTTGTCATAAAAACGCTGACCCGGGCGAACGCATGGGACTGGCTTCGGCGGCGATGTGCATGCAGTGCCACGAAGACGTCAAAGCCGACAGCCCGGCGATTCAAAAGCTGGCTGGATTTGCCAAAGACAAACGCGAGATCAAATGGCGGCGCGTATACGAAATTCCCAGTTACGTGTTTTTCAGCCATCGCGTGCATTTGGAAGCAGGCAGTTCTTGCGTCACCTGTCACGGCGAAGTCAAAGAGATTGAGCAAATGTACAAGGTGAAAGAAATCAATATGGCCAGTTGCATGAACTGTCATCAGGCGAACAACGCCAGCACGGATTGCACCTATTGCCACGAGAAAATGAACTGATCCAGTGTTCGACAAGCTGCCAGCTTGTCGAAGTCTTGGTTGGCAAAGAATTGGTTTACAACCACTACCCCGGCAAGCTGGCAGCTTGCCGGACATTTTACGAAAAGGTGATCTATCAATGAGTAACCAACAAACGAATTCCTATCTTTCCCGCCGTTCGTTTCTGAGTTTGGCGGGTGCGGCTTCGGCGTCGCTTGCACTCGGCACGATTCCCACATTTGCCGCCAAGAAACTTCCCATCGGCATTGAACTCTATGCCGTGCGTGACGAATTGCAGAAAGACTTGATGGGCACTGTGCGCAAGGTCGCGCAGATGGGTTACGAAGTCGTCGAGTTTTATTCGCCTTACACGCAATGGACGACCGACTACGCCAAAGAAGTTCGCAAGCTGCTGGACGAACTGAAAATCAAATGTCTTTCGACGCACAACAGCGCCAATGTTTTCACGCCGGAAAATCTGCCGAAAGCGATTGAGTTGAATCAGATCATTGGCTCGAAAACTTTGGTGATGGCCAGCGCCGGTCGCGTCGAAGGCGGCTTGGACGGTTGGAAAGGCGTTGCCGCCAAATTGACCGCCGCACAGGAAAAGCTGAAACCGCTGGGCATGCGCGCCGGATTCCACAACCACAAAACGGAATTTATGCCGATTGATGGCAAACGTCCGATGGACATTCTGGCCGCCAACACGCCCAAAGACGTGACCTTGCAATTTGACGTCGGCACGGCGGTCGAAGCGGGCGCGGATTGCATCGCCTGGATCAACTCCAATCCTGGCCGGATTCGTTCGCTGCACCTGAAAGACTGGACGGGCGCAGACAACAAACCGGACAAGGGCTATCGCGTGCTGTTTGGCGAAGGCGACGCTCCGTGGAAGGAAATTTTCAAAGCCGCCGAAGCCAAAGGCGGCGCAGAGTATTACCTGATGGAACAGGAAGGCAGCCGGTTCGGTTCGCTGGAAACGGCGGAAAAGTGTTTGGCGACTTACAAGAAAATGCGGGCTTAGACCGGTTTTCAATTGTTTGTACGGTTTGGCCACAGAGTCTCAGAGGCTCAGAGAAGAATTCAGAAACCTCTCTGTCTCCGTGACTCTGTGGCAGATTCCGTACACTGAAATGCAATCTGATCTAAACGCCAGCGATGAGTAAGATAACGATGACTTACCGGAAAAAACTTACGTTGAAAATCGTCGTGGGGTTGGTTGGAATAGTGGCTGCGATTGTTTTGTTATTGAGTGTGCCGCAGCCGTTTTTCGATTCCTCCGTCAGCGCAAAAAATCTGACGCTTTATTCCGACCAGCCGTTTGCAACGGAAGCAGGGCAGCGGGTCTTGCAACAGGTCGAAGCCAAGCTGGCGACTTCGCCGTTGTATTCGGCGGAGCAAACGCATGAGGTTTTTGTCTGCAATGCTCGCTGGCGGCAACGGATTTTCTTCACGTATGTCTACGGCGCAGGCGGCGTCAATTATTACCCGTTCACGACCAATGTCTTTTTGCGCGATTCGATCATCGAAGAAAACTGCTTGATTGGCCCCAAAGGAAATCGTGTGCCGGGCGAACGCACGCTGGATTACTTCATCGCGCACGAAATCACGCACACTCTGACTGGGCAGTCCGTTGGCGCGATTGCGTATCACCGCTTGCCGCAATGGAAGCGCGAAGGATACGCGGATTACGTCGGCAAAGGCGCGGCGTTCAATTACGACGAAGCTCGAAAGGCATTTCTGGCCAATGATCCCAAAATGGATTGGGCGAAATCAGGGTTGTACTGGCGCTTTCATTTGCTGGTGGCTCACTTGCTGGACAAACAGCACTGGGACGTAAACCGATTGCTGACCGAACAGATTGAACAATCCGCAGTCGAAGAAATGATTCGCGCCGAACAACCATAAGCCATTTACTGAAAAGGAATGAGGACATGAAAAAATTGACGATCTGCTTGTTCGTTTTGGCAATGCTGGGACTCACTGCTTGGTATCAAGTGCCCGCGCAGCAACCGCCTGCTGCCCAACAACCTCCGAGAGGTGGTGGGCCTCCGCCGATGCCACCGGGGCCGAATCCGAATTCGCAATATAGGCTGGGACCGGATTCGCTGCCGCAAGAAGGCGTGCCGAAAGGCGAAATTCGTGGCCCGTTCACATTGCCCAGCACCAGCGGCGCTTATCCCGGCACACAACACACCTACTGGATTTACGTTCCGGCGCAATACGACAAAGCCGAACCGGCGGCCTTGATGGTGTTTCAAGACGGTCACGCCTTTATGCATCCCGAAGGCGACATTCGCGCGCAAAACGTCATGGATAATTTGATTTATCGCCGTGAAATCCCTGTCATGATCGGCGTCTTCATCAATCCCGGACGCACGCCCGAACAGCCAGAACCGAATGCACAGGAATGGGGTGACCGCACCGTCAATCGCCCGACGGAATACAACTCGCTGGATGACCGTTACGCCCGCGTCATCACCGAAGAGTTGCTGCCAGCGCTCAACAAGGAATACAACATTTCCAAAGACCCCGAAATGCGCGGCATTGGCGGATCGAGTTCCGGCGCGATTGCCGCTTTCACCGTCGCCTGGGAACGCCCGAATCATTTCCGCAAAGTGCTGAGCAACGTCGGCAGTTTCGTCAATTTGCGCGGCGGCCACGTGTATCCCGACAAGATTCTTGCCAGCGAGAAAAAACCGATTCGCGTTTACCTGTGCGATGGCCGCAACGACAATCGAGGCTTGCGGGCGAACGGCGAATATGACGAAAAACGCGACTGGTTTTATCAGAACGTTCGTATGATGAAGGCGCTGACGCAGAAAGGTTACGACGTGAATTATTCGTGGAGCATGAACCTGCACGGGCAAAAATACGGCGGCATGATCATGCCGGAAATGATGCGCTGGCTGTGGCGCGATGGGCCGGTTTCGACGGATGTAAAGGATTGGGTGGAACGGTCTTTCCGCCAACCGGCAGCGAAGAAGAATTAGATTGGGTTTCCGTGGCCTGGAGGTCGAACTGCCGCAATTGTACGGCTTATTCTCAAGCGCCACAGGTCATTACTGGAATAGAGATTATGCCAGCAAACGCTACATTCTATCTTTCGGACCCATCGTTAATGGGATCACGTCTATTTGATGCTCTCAAGGACATCAAAGCGTATGAAGGCCTGAGTGAGGGAGAGGAGGCAACGGGAGTCAGGCTGACTTTTGCGTGGGGCTCAATCACAATGAATTTCATGCTTGGCGATGCAGTGGAACAACATCTTGTCGGTCTGGAAGGCTATGTTCGCAGTATGATCACGGATAACGATAAGCTCATATACACGCTGGCTCGAATCCGAGGGGTGCGACTGGTTCTCGGATGTGTAATTTTGCACGAGGAACAAGATACGGATGTGGTGCATGACTTTCTCTTCGCGTTTAACAATCGGACTAATGGCCTTATGTTCCTCTATGACTCAGTGTTCGACTACAATGGTGAGGCATTCGCAGGCCCAGCCACTAAATGGACGGAAGGCTGAAATTATTGGCCGCGAAGATGTTGCGTAGAGAAAATTGCTGCCGGAGAAGCATTATGACGAACGAAGAAATCTTACGAGAAATAGATTCGTTGCCGCCGGAAGGGCAACGCCTCGTCGAAAGCTTTCTGGCTTTTTTGCGACAGCGTTATGCTCGCCCCGTCGCGCCACTAGACGACGTTCCTTTGCAGGACGAACAATTTATTGGGATGTGGCGAGATCGGAATGATCTGACCGACAGCACGGCCTGGGTGCGTGGTCTCCGTGAATCGGAGTGGGGGCAATAACGTGGCGTTCACGGTGATTGATACAGACATTCTGATTGACGCCGGACGTGGGGTTCAAGACGCCATTACTTGTCTGCAACGCCTCGCCCAACAATCTTCCTTGGCCGTCAGCACGGTAACGCAAATGGAACTGATCGTAGGCTGCCGCAATAAAATGGAATTGCACGACCTTGAAATCTTCCTGCGCCGCTTTCAGCTTTTGAAAATCACGGAGCAGATTTCTGATCGAGCCGTTAGTCTGTTGCAGCAGTATCGCTTGAGCCACGGCTTGCTAATTGCAGATGCGCTGATCGCAGCCACTGCGATGGAACACAATCAGCCCTTCATCACAAAAAATCAGCGCGATTTTCGCTTTCTCACCGGCCTGAATTTACAAGCTTACCCATAGGGCAAGTCTCGGTGAACGTCGTGTTAGGCTTCGAATATGCCGTTACTTTTTTCATACGGTTCTCTCCAACAGGAAAACGTGCAGTTGGCCACGTTTGGCAGGCTGCTGCAAGGACAGGTGGATGAGCTTGTCGGGTTCGAACAGTCCTCGATCACGCTCGACGATCCGCAAACCATAACCTTCATCGGCAAAACGCAACGTATGATCGTGAAGTTTAACGGCAGGGATGACAGCCGAATTGCCGGAATGGTCTTCGAACATACGGAAGAAGAACTTTTGAAGGCCGACCAATACGAATGCGCTCCGTACGAAGGAGTTGCTGCAAGGCTTGCGTCGGGTAAACAGGCGTGGGTGTACGCCGACGCCCGAAATTCTCGAACAGGAGAGGACAATGAGCATTCAGCTCGATCACATTTTGGTTCCCGCCCGTGACAAAGCGGCTGCGGCGAAGCTGCTGGCCGAACTGCTGGGCGTTCCGTGGTCGGAAACGGGTGTGGGGCCGTTCGCTCCGGTGTATGTGAATGACGGCTTGACCTTCGACTTTGATGAATGGACTGACCCGATACCGCTGAGTCATTACTGTTTCCGCGTCGGCCAGGAAGATTTCGACGCCATTTTGGAGCGGATCAAAGCGGCTGGCATCCCGTACCGCAGCAATGTTCATGGGCCGGTTGACTACTGCATTGACACGCAGCACGGCGGCAGCATCGTTTACTGGAACGAACCGGATGGGCATCAGTGGGAAATGCTGACAGTCAGTTATGCGCGTCAACCGAAATGAAGACGAAAAGAAACGTATGAGATCTGACCTACCTGCACCCAAAGACATTGACGATTACATAGCCCGCTTTCCGCCGGAGGTTCAGGTGAAGCTGGAAACGATCCGAGCGACCATCCGAAAAGCTGCACCCAAAGCCGAAGAAGTCATCAGCTATATGATCCCGACGTTCAAGTTGCACGGGAATCTGGTGCATTTTGCGGCCTACAAAAATCACATCGGCTTTTATCCCGGCGCAGGCGGAATTGCGGCGTTTCAGGAAGAACTGGCCGGGTACGAAACGTCCAAAGGCACGGTGCAGTTTCCGCTGGATAAGCGGCTGCCGCTGACGCTGATCACCAAAATCGTGAAGTTTTGCGTCCAGCAAAATCTGGATCAGGCTGCCGCCAAAGCCGCGAAAAAGAAAAAGTAGTGTTCTGTTGTTCAATCCACCAAAGGATTTTTTTCGATGAATACCGTTCGTTGTTCTCAATCTCCAAAATCATCCGGTTGGTTCAATCTGATTGCCGTTGTCTCTTTGGTTTTGCTGTGTGCGATGGGAACGGCTATGACCGCTTTGCCGCAGAGCGAATTCAAAGTCACGACAGTTTACCTGGTTCGGCATGCGGAAAAAGCCGCCGTTCCCGGAGCGGATCCGCCACTTTCGGAAGCCGGAACCAAACGCGCCGAAGAGCTTGTTCGCACGCTGAGCAAGGCAGACATCAAAACCATTCTGACCTCGCAATTTCTTCGCACCAAACACACCGCCGAACCGCTGGCAAAGCAGTTGGGCATCGCGGCGACGGTTGTTCCGGTCAAGATGGCTGGACGAGAGCTTTCGCCGGATTACTTGAAAGAAATGGCTGAACGAGCGACTTCCGGTGGCGGCAATGCTTTGATCGTCGGCCACAGCAACACCGTTCCCGAACTGATCAAAGCCTTGGGCGGAGATGTTGCGCCAGCGATTGATGAGTCAGTCTATGACGATTTGTTTGTGGTGACGGTGTATGCCAAAGGCAAGGCGAAAGTCGTTCATTTGAAGCAGTAGCGCTATGGCGGCAAAGCCGTTAGTATGGCCGAGTAATTTTTCCAGCGTAGTGGTGCTGCCAACGCGGTTGCATTATTTATACTAGGCAAATAAGTTTAGGCTGTCGCCGCCACCGATCGTGATAATCAGTGGCCAGGCGGTTTTATCTATTTTTTGTTATGGAAAATTATGAGCCGCCGCCCTGAATGTGGGCGGTAATGAATAACAAAGGAGACAATTAAAATGGCAAGTAAGAAAGCTAAAAAGTCAGCGAAGAGTTCCGCCCAATTCCGTGAAACCAGTGCAGATGCGATTGGTGCGGCTCAGGCCAAACAAGCCGGTAGTGAATTCAGTTGGCACTATGGACGGATTACCCGTATGGGAAACTTCGAGATTGCCGGCGGGCGAGAAGTCGTCATCGTTTGGGAAGAGGGGGGCGTCACCTCGCAACTAGGGAAGATATCAGATGCGGAATGGGAAATTTTCAAGCTGGCCTTTCTCACGACGGGGCGTATTGCCATATTGAGCGACGCGCCAGACGAAGGATGGATGTATGATTACCGATTCCTGGAAGTAATACGGTAGGCGGGCTGCTCAAAACGGCAAGCATTACAAACCTATCGGGGGCGGTGATTCGGTTATACCGAACCGCCCCTTGTTTTTATTTCGGGAACGTCAGTACAGGTTGTAACCTTCAGTTTGGGGCCTTCGTCTTTCGATCTATCAGATTTCTACAAAAACATGTCGGCGGATTTATCAGGATGAAACAAAAGCGGGTGCAATTGGGGCTGGTTTTGTTTGCCGTTGCGTTGGCGGCGGGGATGATCGTGCGGCCTTCGCAGGCGCAACGAGCGGCAGCAAATGCAACGCAGCGCGCGCTGCTCAACGATTACTGCGTCAGTTGCCATAGCCAGAAAACCAAGACCTCTGGCATTGTGCTGGAAGGTTTGGATTTCAATCGCGTGGGCGCGGATGCGGACATTTGGGAAAAAGTGCTTCGCAAAATTCGCACCGGCCAGATGCCTCCGGCGAAAGCGCCGCAACCGGAATCAGCGGAAACCGCAGCGTTTGTGACGTGGCTGGAATCGTCGCTGGATCGCGCGGCGCGGCTCAACCCGAATCCTGGTCGCCCAGCGCCACATCGTTTGAATCGAGCCGAATACAGCAACGCGATTCGGGATTTGCTGGCCGTGGATATTCAACCGGGGCAATGGTTGCCGGTGGATGATTCCGGGCATGGGTTCGACAACATTGGCGAAGTGCTGACGCTGTCGCCTGCGTTGCTGGAAAAGTATCTGGTTGCCGCGCGCAGAGTCAGCCGGTTGGCCATCGGCGACAAAACGCTCAAACCCGCTGAAGACCGCTTTCAACCTGCCAAAAATTCTCGCAACGAAAAAGTCAGCGACGATTTGCCGTTTTTTTCGCGCGGCGGAGTTTCGGTCAAATACTACTTTCCGCTGGATGGCGAGTACCTGATTCGCGTCAAGCCGCAAAGCGGCGACGCCAGCCGGTTTTTCGACGCGCGCGTGACGGTGAAAGCCGGATTGCGAACCGTCGGCGTGACCTTTCCGCGCCAGAGCGCCAAAGTGGAACCGTCGGTTCCACCGCCGAATCGGTTTGCTCCACCGCCTCCGATGCCGCCGTCGCAACGCGTTCCGCTGGATTTGCGATTGGACGGCGCGCGCATCAAACGCTTTGAAGTCAGCGACAATCTGAACATCGAAAACCTGATTGTCAGCGGGCCGTTCAACGTCACAGGACGAGGCGAAACTGCCAGCCGCGCGAAGATTTTCATTTGTCGCCCGGAAGTTCAGAGTACCGGCTTCAGCCGGAATGCGTCACTTCTTCCGCCTAAAGGCGGTACTCTGAACGAAGCGGCGTGTGCGAAAAAGATTTTGACGGCGTTGGCTCGGCGCGCGTTTCGCCGCCCGGTGAGCGACGCCGATGTGACGCCGCTGCTGAGCTTTTTCGAGCAGGGAAAACAGGAAGGCGATTTCGACACCGGCATTCAGCACGCAATTGAAGCGATGCTGGTATCGCCGGATTTTCTTTTCCGCATCGAACGCGATCCGAAAACTTCGGCCGGCGTGTATCGGTTAAGCGACATCGAACTGGCTTCGCGGCTGTCGTTCTTTTTGTGGAGCAGCATTCCCGATGACGAATTGCTGGCGCTGGCCGAACAAGGCAAGCTGAAATCGCCGGTTGTGTTGCAACAACAGATTCGCCGGTTGCTGAGCGATCCGCGTTCGCAAGCCTTTGTCAAAAACTTCGGCGGACAATGGCTGCATTTGCGAAATCTGGAAACTGCTACGCCCGACCCGGAAATCTTTCCGGGCTTTGACGACAATTTGCGCGTGGCGTTCAGCCGCGAAACTGAATTGTTTTTTGAAAGCATCCTGCGCGAAAACCGCAGCGTGACGGATTTGCTCGACGCCGATTACACCTATTTGAATCAGCGGCTGGCTGAACATTACGGCATCCGCGGCGTGTATGGCCCGCAATTTCGTCGCGTGGCATTGACTGCCGCACAACGCGCCACTCGCGGAGGTTTGCTGGGGCAGGGAAGCATTTTGACCGTGACTTCGTATCCGAATCGGACTTCGGTGGTGCAGCGCGGCAAATGGATTTTGGAAAATTTGCTGGGTTCGCCGCCGCCTCCACCGCCGCCGGACGTGCCGGATTTGAAACCGAAAAGCAGCGATGGGCGCTTGTTGAGCATGCGCGAACAACTGGATGTTCACCGTGCCAACGCGGTTTGTGCTTCGTGCCACGCGCGAATGGATCCGATTGGGTTTGCGCTGGAAAACTTCGACGGCGTCGGCAAATGGCGAACGAAAGACGCCGGATTGCCGATTGATACCACGGGCAAATTGCCCAACGGAAAAGTGTTCACCGGCGCGCCGGAACTGAAAAAGATTTTGTTGACCGATCACCGCGAAGAATTCATCGCCACGGTGACGGAAAAGTTGTTGACTTATGCGCTGGGGCGCGGCCTGGAAGGATACGACGCTCCCGCCGTGCGCGACATCATGCGAGTTTCGGCGAAAGACAATTACCGCTTGTCCGCCATGATTGCTGCCATCATCAACAGCAAACCGTTTCAAATGCGAAAGCGTTCGTAAATCCGTTCAGAGTTCACGCTTCAGCGTGTTTATTTCTCTGTAACACGCTAAAGCGTGAACTCTGAACAGCCTTGACTGAGGAGAACACCACAATGATCGTGACCAAAAAATCGTTGCCGCGCCGAACGTTTCTGCGCGGGATGGGCGTGACAATGGCGTTGCCGTTGCTGGATGCAATGACTCCGGCGTTGGCGGCGAATGCCAAACCTGTCGTTCGGTTGGGATTCGTTTACGTTCCCAACGGAATCATCATGGAGCACTGGCGACCGACCGGCGAAGGCGCTGATTTTCAGTTCGGCTCGACGATGAAGCCGCTGGAGATGTTCCGCGATCAGTTGCAGGTATTCAGCGGATTGGCTCAGGTGCAAGGCCGCGCGCTCGGCGATGGCGCTGGCGATCACGCGCGCGCCGGAGCGACCTGGTTGACGGGCGTGCATCCGAAAAAATCCGAAATCACGATTCGCTGTGGCATTTCCGCCGATCAAATCGCTGCCAGAGAATTGAGCAAATACACGCAAATCGGTTCGCTGGAACTCGGCATCGAGTCAAATCAACTGGCGGGTGGATGCGACAGCGGCTATAGCTGTGCGTATACCAACACCATGTCGTGGCGCAGCGAAACGACTCCACTGCCGATTGAAAACAATCCGCGCGCGATTTTCGAACGATTGTTCGGCGATGGCGAAAGCACCGACGCCAAAGCCCGGTTGGCGATTTTGAACAAACAACGCAGCATTCTGGATTACGTCAACGGCAACCTGAAACGATTGAACGGAACGCTGGGCAAATCCGATCAAATCAAGCTCAACGAATACACAGACGCCGTGCGCGACATCGAACGCCGCATCCAGAAAGCCGAACAACAAAACGCCGCGATGAAATTGCCGGTGATGGAACGCCCGACCGCCGTCCCCGAAGAGTTTGAAGACCACGTGCGGATGGTCATGGATTTGCACGTGCTGGCGTATCAAACCGATATGACACGTGTGGTCAGTTTGATGATGGCGCGCGAAGGCAGCAATCGCCCATACCGCAATATCGGCATCTCTGACGGACATCACAATTTGACGCATCACCAGAACGAGGCCGACAAGATCGCCAAAGTGACGAAAATCAACGAAGTTCACGTCAAGATGTTTGCCTATTTGCTGGAACGGTTGAAAGCCACGCCGGACGGAGACGGCAATTTGCTGGAAAACTCGTTGGTGCTGTATGGCAGCAGCATCAGCGACGGCAACCTGCATACGCACCACGATCTGCCGATCGTGCTGGCAGGCAGCGGAGCCGGACAAGCCAAAGGCAATCGCCACGTCGTTTATCCCAAAGACACGCCGCTCAACAATCTGCTGCTGAGCATGCTGGAAAAAGCAGGAGTGCCGGTGGAACAGTTTGGCGACAGCACGGGCAAAATCGAGTTGGGCAAATCCGTGCAACTTTCCAAAGTGTGAGCAATGCGCACTTCACAAAATGAGCGTTATGCGAAAACCAGTTTTGTTTTTCAGCGCAATGGTTTTGATGGTGACGACCTGTTTGGCGGATTCGCCGAGCTTGCTCGATGCCATCAAACGGCGCGATCACGGCGCGCTGAAAGCCTTGCTCAAATCCAAAGCCGATGTGAACGTTGCGCAACCCGATGGCGCGACACCGCTGGCGTGGGCAATTTACCTGGACGACACCGAAGCCGCCGAATTGTTGTTGGCCGCCGGAGCCAAAGTTTCTACGGCGGATGAATACGGCGAAACTCCGCTGACGCTGGCCTGCAACAACGGCAATGCAACGCTGGTCAAAAAGCTCATCGCCGCCGGAGGCGATGTCAATGCCGTTCGTTGGGACGGCAGTTCGGCATTGATGCTGGCGGCCAATTCCGGCAACGTCGCAATCGTCAAGCTGTTGATCGAACGCGGCGCGAATCTCAATGCCGCCGAAAAGAAACGCAACCAGACGGCGTTGATGTGGGCTGCCGCCGAAGGCCATTCCGAGGTTGTTCGCTTATTGATTGAACGCGGCGCAGACGCCAAAGCAGTTTCCAAAACCGGCTATTCGGCGTTGGCGTTTGCTGTGCATAAAAACGATGCGGCTTCGGTCAAGGCCTTGCTGGTCGCCGGAGCGAGTCCGAACTTTACGTTGCCTGATGGGTCGTCGTTGCTGATTGCCGCCGCCGCTTTCCGCAGCAATGATGCTGCCATCGCTTTGGTCGAAGGCGGCGCGGATGTGAAAGCCGCTGACCGCAGAGGCAACACGCCGTTGCACACGGCGGCTCAGAACGGAGCCGTTGAATTGGTCAAACGGTTGCTGGCCAAAGGAGCAGACCCGAACGCGCGCAATGCCAAAGTTCCAGGCTCTGCTGGCCCCGGCGCGTTTCGCGCTCCGGCGGGAGAAATTTCTCCGCTGCACGTTGCCGCCAGAGCCAATCAACTGGAAATCATGAAGTTGCTTATCGCCGCCGGAGCCGACACCAAACTGAAAGCCGAAGACGGCACGACGCTGTTGATGCAGGCTGCGGGAAGCTCCAACGTCGAAGTCGTTCAATACGCGTTTCAGTTCGATTCCGACGTAAAGGCGCTGACCACGACCAAAGGCACGATCATGCACTCCGCCGTTTCGGTCTTCGCCGACCAAAAAGAAATCTGCAAAGTGATTCAGTTTCTGGCGGAAAAAGGCGTTCCTTTGGACGAACGTAACGCCGCCGGTCGCACGCCAATAGACATCGCCGACATTCTGCCGCTCGATCAGGCTGTAGAACTACTGACCGACCTGATCATCAAATCCGGCGCAAAGCCCAAAACTCCCACCAAGCGATAACGCTTGCACTTGAATTTTTCAGGTTGAAGATTGAAACAGGAAGGAAATGGAGGCGGCGATCGGAATCGAACCGATGAATAAAGGTTTTGCAGACCTCTGCCTTACCACTTGGCTACGCCGCCGTTTAGGATTGTTTTTCAACTTGTTGTGATGGCCACAACTGCGTGGAAGCCTTATGAATAGCCTCTCAAAACGAGGGCGTATGCTCACATAGATGATTTACTCCGTCAAGACCCTCAACTGACAAAAATTGTTCTATGCGCTTTGACCGGCGGCAAATCCACTGGCCCACGCCCATTGGAAATTGAATCCGCCCAGTTGGCCGGTTACGTCCACGACTTCGCCGATGAAAAACAGCCTCGGCACGTGGCGCGATTCCATTGTTTTCGACGAAAGTTCATCGGTGTTTACTCCGCCCGCGGTGACTTCGGCTTTGCGGTAACCTTCGGTTCCGTTTGGCGTGATGCGCCAGTGGTGAATGCGTTCGGCAATCGCCCGCAATTCCTTGTTCGAATATTGCCGCATCGGTTTCGATCCGCCCTGAATCGTCGCCCACGCTTGCGCAAACCGCTGCGGCCAAAATTGGCTGAGCACCGTTTTCAATTCCTTGCCGCTGTCGCATTCGTTGGTTAGCAAAGTTTCGGCATCGGCTTCGGGCAGCAAATCAATTTCAATCGCTTCGCCGGGTTTCCAATACGACGAAATTTGCAAAATCGCCGGGCCACTCAACCCCTGATGCGTGACCAGAATGTTTTCGCGGAATTGGCGTTTGCCGAATTTGGCCATTGCGTCCACCGAAATTCCGCTCAGCGGAGAAAGGATTTTGCGGTCGCCTTCGGCCAGCGTGAAAGGAACCAGCGCCGGTCGCATTTCAGTGACTTTCAATCCGAATTGTCGCGCCAGCCGATGTCCGAAATCCGTTGCGCCCATTTTCGGAATCGAAAGCCCTCCGGTGGCCACGACCAGCGATTCACTTTCAAATCGGCCTTGGCTGGTTTCGACGACGAAGGTGTCGCCGGGTTTTTCGACGGATTGAACCCGGCAATTGACCCGAATTTCCACATTGGTCAGGCGGCATTCATCCAGCAACATTCCTAAAATCTGTTGCGAGCTTTCGTTGCAGAACAACTGGCCGAGCTTCTTTTCGTGAAACGCGATTCGATGTTTTTTGACCAGTTCGATGAAATCCTGCGGCGTAAATCTGGCCAGCGCCGATTTGTGGAAGTTTGGATTGCCGCTCAGAAAATTGTCGGGCGCAGTGTGCAGATTGGTGAAATTGCAGCGTCCGCCGCCGCTGATCAAAATCTTTTTGCCGACTTTTTCGGCGTGTTCCAGCACCAGTACCGAACGGCGGCGCTGGCCAGCGGTCAAGGCACAAAACAATCCGGCGGCGCCTCCGCCGATGACGATGACGTCTGTTTTCATTGGTGAATGTTCGAATCAGTAAGGTTTACCGAAATCGTAGATTAGCATATCTTGTCGGCCTTCCTGACTTATCACCAAAATCTTTTGAGGAACCAATGGCACTGATTGGAGCAAATGAACTGAAACGCAAAATGTTGATTGCGGTCGAAGGCCAACCGTACACCGTGGTCGAAGTCACTTTCGCCAGCCCCAGCGCGCGTGGAGCTTCGACGATGGTTCGCACAAAGTTGCGGCACTTGTTGACCGAAGCCGTGCTGGAAAAATCGTTCAAGACCAGCGAAAAGTTTGAAGAACCGGACGTGGCGTTGTCGCCAGCGTCGTTTCTGTATTCCGACGGCGATGGATACCACTTCATGGACGACGAATCTTACGAACAATTTGCCCTGACCGAAGATCAATTGGGCGACGACCGTTACTATTTGAAAGACGGAATTTCGTTGCAGGTTCGCAAATACAACGGCGACCCGATTGCGCTGCAATTGCCTTCGCACGTGGATTTGACTGTCACCGATGCCGAACCCGGCGTGCGCGGCGATTCGGCTTCGGGCGGAACGACCAAAGCGGCGACGCTGGAAACCGGATTGGTGGTGCGAGTGCCGCTGTTCATCAAAGAAGGCGAGTTGATTCGCATCAACACGCAAACCGGCGAATTCGTCAGTCGTGCAAAAGAGTAGTTCAACAATTTCAACCACGAATAAACACGAATTGCCACCAGTGATGTCGGGTTCGGATTCGTGCTTATTCGTGAACATTCGTAGTTAAAAAACGGGTTTATGACGAAACTTCGATGGGGATTGATTGGCTGCGGCGACATTTCGCGCAAGCGGGTCGCTCCGGCTCTGAACGAACTGGAAACCTGTGAACTGGTGGCCGTCAATCGCGGGCGCGTCGAACTGGCTGAAAGCTTCGCGCGCGAATTCGGCGCTCGGCGTTGGTATGCCGACTGGCGCGAACTGCTGGCCGACAAAGAGATTGACGCTGTGTACATTGCCACGCCGGTTTACCTGCACGTCGAGCAAACCATTGCCGCCGCCGAAGCCGGAAAGCATGTGTTGTGCGAAAAGCCCATGGCGATGAACGTGGCCGAATGCGACCGAATGATTGCCGCTTGCGAAGTGAATGGCGTCAAACTCGGCATTGCGTATTACCGCCACTTTTATCCGGTGGTTCAACGAGCCAAAGCGATCATTGCGTCGGGCGAAATCGGGAAACCGGTTGTCGCGCAAATCAACGCCTTTGAACGGTTCAATCCGCAACCTGGCGAAGACCGCCACTGGTTGCTGGAAGCCGCCAAAGCGGGCGGCGGCCCGATGATGGATTTCGGTTGTCATCGCATCGAAGTGTTGATGAATCTGTTTGGCAGTATTCGCCGGACGAAAAGCCTGACCGGGCGCGCGCTCTTTGACCGCGAAGTCGAAGACACCGGTATTGCCAGTTTTGAATTTGATCCAGGGTTGCAGGCCGCGTTGACCGTTACGCACGCTGCGCTGGAATCGCAGGACACACTGGACATTTTCGGCAGCGAAGGTTCGTTGCATATACCATCGCTGAATCGCGGCAAGCTCACGGTCAAAACAGCAGCGGGCGAACGCATCGAACAACACCTGCCTCACGCCAACATTCATTTGCCGTTGATCGAAGATTTCGCGTTGGCCGTGTTGGAAAACCGCGAACCGAAAGTCGGCGGAGCCATTGGCCGCGAAGTCGCTCGTGTTGAAGAGGAGATTTATGTTGGTTGAATCCGCGACCAGGCATTTGCGTTTGATTGACGCTTCAATCAATTAGCCATTGACCATTAATCGTCAGGGTAAAGAAGGATTTTTACCTGTCGGGTAATGGTTAATGGTCAATGGACAATGCTTAATTTCAAGAAGGAAGTTGTTGTGGTTGAATTGAATGAATATGAATTGCGAGTTGTCGGCGCGCTGGTCGAAAAGAGCATTGCCACGCCCGATTATTACCCTATGACGTTGAACGCGCTGGTCAACGCCTGCAACCAGAAAAATCACCGCGATCCGGTGACCAGTTATGACGAAGCGACCGTTGTGCGTGCGCTCGACAGTTTGCGCGAAAAGAAACTGGCGTACACCTTTCACGGTTCCGATTCGCGCGTGCCGAAATACGGCCATCTGTTCAACAAGGCGTATGAGTTAAATGAAGCCGAGAATGCCGTCATGACCGTGCTGGCATTGCGCGGGCCGCAAACTCCCGGCGAGTTGCGTTCGCGGACGGCGCATTTGCATCAGTTCGACAACTTGCCTGAAGTCGAAACCACTCTGACCAATTTGTCTTTGCGCGAAACTCCATTGGTTGTAAAACTGCCACGCTTGCCGAATTCGCGCGAATCGCGTTTCGCGCATTTGCTCAGCGGCGACATCAACATCGAAGAGATGGCGGCAGCCGTAGAAAAATCCGAAGCTGCGAGTTCACGCAGCGGCGGCGGCGAACGCATCGCCAAATTGGAAGAAGAAGTCGCCGCCTTGCGGCAGGAAATCACAGCGTTACAGCAGCAATTTGCCGAGTTCAAAAAGCAGTTCGAATAGCCTGCAAAAGGAGGCCGATCATGAAGAAGCTGGTTTTTGTGCTGTTGGTGTTGGGATTGGTGGTTGTACCGTCGCCGAGCGCTGGTTCGGCGGACGAAAAACTGAAGCCGGAAGAACTGGTCGCCAAACACCTGGACGCCATTGGCAATGCCGGTGCGCGCGCCAAAGCCGCCGCGCGCGTGGCCAGCGGTTCCGCACAATTCACAGTTCGAGTCGGCGGAGTGGCCAATTTGTCCGGCAAGGCGATGTTTGTTTCTTCGGGCGCGAAGTTTCGTTTCGGAATCATGTTTCAAACGCCTGATTACATTGGCGAAGACCTGGCGTTTGACGGCAACAAAGCAACTTCGGGAATTCAACCGCAAGGCCGACGTTCGCCGGTTTCGATGTTCGCCGTGCAACAGAACATGCCTTTCAAAGAAGGATTGGTCGGCGGAGTGATTTCGACCGCGTGGCCTCTGCTGAAACTGGCCGACACGCAACCAAAGCTGGAATATCGCGGCCTGAAGAAAATTGACGGGCGGCAATTGCACGAACTCGGCTATCGCCCGCGCAAAGGCTCCACCGACCTGAAAACCTTTTTGTATTTCGACCCGGAAACCTTTCGCCACGTGCGGACGAAGTATCAATATGAAATCGCGGCGATGATTGCTTCGCCTGATCGGTCGAACGCCAATCAGGAAATGTTCTTTGCCGTCACCGAAGACTTCGACGATTTTCGTTCGGTGGACGGATTGACCTTGCCGCACAAATACAAACTGCAATACAGCGCCGAAGGCGGCAGAGCGACCACGATTCAGGAATGGGCGGTGGCGTTCGACCGCGTCGCGCATAACCCCAAACTCGACGAAGCGCTGTTCACGATCAAATAAACCAACTCAATCATTGCAAAAACGGAATCATCTTTTTGGGGCCAATGAGGGATCAATGATGACCAATTCAAATTACGTAGATGTTTTGATTGTCGGCGCAGGGCTTTCGGGCATCGGCGCAGCCTGTCACTTACAGCGCGAATGCCCGAACAAAACCGTCGCCATTCTGGAAGGCCGTTCGTCCATTGGCGGCACTTGGGATTTATTTCGGTATCCCGGCATTCGTTCCGATTCGGATATGTACACGATGGGGTACAAATTCAAACCCTGGCGCGAAGCCAAAGCCATCGCCGACGGCCCTTCGATCTTGAATTACGTCCGCGAAACTGCCGCCGAACATGGCGTAGACAAAAAGATTCGCTTCAATCAAAAAGTCGTCAACGCTTCGTGGTCCAGCGAAACTGCGCGCTGGACGGTCGAAAGCCGCCACAGCGAAACCGGCGAAGTGTCTGTGACGACCTGCAACTTTCTGATGATGTGCAGCGGGTATTACCGGTACGACGCTGGCTACACGCCGGACTTTCCCGGCATTGAACAGTTTCAAGGTACGGTCATTCATCCGCAAAAATGGCCGGAAGAGCTGGATTACACCGGAAAACGCGTTGTCGTCGTCGGCAGCGGAGCCACCGCCGTCACGCTGGTTCCGTCAATGGCCGAAACCGCCGCTCACGTGACGATGCTGCAACGTTCACCGACGTATATGGTTTCGCTGCCCGGTTCGGACGCCGTGGCCAATGTGTTGCGCCGCGTGTTGCCCGAAAAAGTTGTCTACACGTTGACGCGATGGAAAAACGTGCTGTTCGCAATGCTGATTTATCAGTTGTCGCAACGCCGACCGGAACTGGTCAAACGCATCATCAAAGATCGCGTGCGAAAGGAACTGGGGCCGGATTTCGACGTGGATCGCCATTTCACTCCGCCGTACAACCCCTGGGATCAGCGGATGTGCCTGGTTCCCGACAGCGATTTCTTTATCGCGCTGCGCGAAAAGCGCGCTTCCATCGTTACCGATCAAATTGATACCTTCACGCCGACCGGCATTCAATTGAAATCCGGGGAGCATCTGGACGCCGACATCATCGTCACGGCTACGGGGCTGGATTTGATCGCGCTCGGCGGAGCTTCGCTGACAGTGGACGGCCAACCGGTGCAACTGAACAAGTGCATGAATTACAAAGGCTGCATGCTGACGGGTGTGCCGAATCTGTCATTTGTGTTTGGCTACACCAACGCTTCGTGGACGCTGAAGGCCGATTTGCTGTGCGAATATGTTTGCCGGTTGCTGAATTTCATGGACAAACACGGTTATCGGCAAGTGAACGTGCGGTTGAACGACCCGGAAGTCGAAGACCTGCCGCTGCTCGATCTGACTTCAGGCTACGTCCAACGCGCGATGGAGCGCTTCCCCCGCCAAGGCTCCAAACTTCCATGGCGGCTCTATCAGAATTACTTTTTCGATACTGCAATGATCCGCTTCGGTGCGATTCAGGATGAGGCGCTGGAATTCAGGAAGGATGAATCGCCTGCCAAGGTCGGCGAAGTGGCGACGGCTTGAGCTTCTTCCACAGCTTCCGGTGTGATGATGTCGTTCGTTATGCAGGTATGGCTATGAAGTGCATGAATTGCGGTCTTATCAATCCTGAAACTGCAGAGCGCTGCGATTGCGGATATGATTTTGCGACTCAAGTTGTCAAGGCTTCATATCTTCCTGTTCAACAAATGTCATCGCGGAGCCGCTTGATCTTTCTGTTAATTTCCCCAGCGATTTTTATCGCAATAGGTCCTCTAGTTGGGCTACTCAGTACATTTCTTATTCACCCTGTAGTGACGGAAGGGATCAGTAGCGTTACTGCACATGATCTAAGACTGCTGATTTTGGTGGCACCTACAGCGTACTGTATCGGAGCTATTCCCGCCTTGTTTACTGGTATTTTGTACGGAATGATAGGCTTAATATTTCCGCATAAAATTATTCAGAATTTCCTCTCTCGGGCCATGTTGGGAGGGATAATCGGAGCATTTTCAACAGATGTATATTGTCAATTCGCTGGACTTGGTATGGACCTCGCACTGTGGGCTGGCTTACCTGCTGGGGCGATTTGCAGTTTGCTACCGAAGAATCGGCCGCCTAGACCAATTGCTGTAGCCGATCGCTGATTAGGGCGACTGCTGCGTGCCAGACCATTTGCTGACGCCGAAACCGAACGATTCTTTACAATCCAGAAATCGCGGCACATTCTTATGGAAATTCGCTCACATGAAAGGGAGAAAGATGTTCAAGAATGCACTGCCACCAATTCATCCTGGAGAATTCCTCCGCGAGACGTTGGAAGAGTTGGAATTGTCGCAAGCGGAATTTGCCAGAATCATTGGCATCACGCCGACTCGCATCTCGCAGTTTCTCAGGGGAGTCAGGCCAGTGACGGCGGAACTGGCGTTGCTGTTCGGACGTGCGCTGGGGCAATCGCCGCAGTATTGGCTGAATCTTCAAGCAGCTTATGATTTGAAGATGGCGGAACGCGCCATCGGCAAACGACTGAATTCGATCACTGAGTTATTGCCAGCTTGATTGGCCTCTTGCTCGGGCTTTTACCAGATCAGGTGTTGCTGGCTGCGGTTTCCTGTTTCCCACCAAGCGATTTTGCCCGGTGACAATTTGATGACTTTGCCGCAGCGTTGGGCTTTCGTTTTGAATTGTTGATGGCGAAGCAGCTTGCGAATATTCGTAGCGGTTTCCAAAGTGGGGAAAGCGATGACGACCAAACAGTAATTGTCGTGACACAACTCAGGAAGGTAGAAGTCGAAATCGCGGGTAAAGAATGTCGCGCGGTTGGTTTTGTGCAGGTAACGCAGAATTTCTTGTTGGTCGTCCCATTCAGGTCGCCCAATTTGAAAGCCGATTTGCCGGAAATGAATTCGCCATTGCTGAAGCTGTTCGGTCTGATCTCTGGTGATGTTGTGATCCAGAATGATCACGCCGCCACCTTTTCTTCAGCTTTGACTTCTTTGAGCAAGCCTTGTCGGACGAACCGCAGAGCCTCTTCCACAGCTTCCGGTGTGATGATGTTGTTGTATTGAGCTGCGATTTGCTCTGGCGTGTATCCGACCTGGCTCAATTCAATTGCATCGGAAACCATGATGCGTGAGCCTTTGAAAATCAGCCGCCCGCCGCAAACTCGCGTGTCAATCGCCAGATACTTTCCAATTTCAGTGCGTGCCATATTTCCTCCCTTTGAGTTTTGGAATCTAGCACACGACTTTCTATTTGACGAAATAACGGTCAACTGTCGTTTCCGTCGGTTTCGCGGTCATTAAAGAAACCACGATCATCAAAATCGCAGAGACAAGCGTCATCGGCACGACCGGCAGCAAGCCAAACACCGACGTCCCACCCGGAGTTCGCGCCAGAACTTCCCAGCCTCCAACTGACCAGATGACTTTGGGAGTCGCCACGACGGATTGAAAGATGGCGACGGCGGCGACGCTTCCGGCAGCCCACAAGGTCGAAGCCAAGGCTCCCCATTTGGTGCTGCGTTTCCAGAACAGCGCGGCGATCATCAGCGGCATCAAGGCCGAATAGCCTGAAAACGCATACGACACGGCCAGGTCGAAAATCGGCTGCGGGAATTTCAGCGCGATGAAGTACGCAATCAGCGTCAAGCCTACGACAAACAGGCGACCGGTCATGACTTGCGCCTTTTCGCCGAACCGTTCCTTGCCTTCGTAAAAGGCAAAGATGTCTTCGGTGAACATGGTCGAAAGCGCCAGGATTTGGGAATCGCTGGCCATCACCGCAGCCATAATCCCAGCGCCCAGCAACCCAGCCAGCCACAGCGGAGCGTAAGCTTCCAACAAGCGCAGCAGCACGTCGTCGCCAGCCGATTTGGCGCGGAGTTGGGTTCGTTCTTCAGGCGAAAGCGTCGGAGCTTGTGTGGCCAGCGTTTGCCGGGCTTCGAGTTTGGCGTTGATGGCGGGAACTTCGGTGGCGCGGTTGGCGGCGACTCCCAAAAAGACTGCGGGCAACCAGATCGCCAGCATGCACAGCGGATACAGGATGACCGTCTTTTTGAAATGCTGCACGCGCTGCGCCGTCAGGCAGAAGATAATCATGTGTGGAAAGTTGATCGAAGACAGCGGAATGAACGTGTAGCTCAAGAAATACAGCGGCGAGATTTTCTCTCGAGTCAGCAACGAACTGGTCGTTGGCGAAGCCAGCATTTCGTTCATGGCTTTGCCGAATCCGCCCATGCCTGCGCCGATCACGCCCAACGCAATGGCTCCGAAAATCAGAAACAGCGTCGTTTGAAACGTGTTCACCCAGGCCGTTCCACGCATGCCTCCGAAAAAGACGTAGCTCATGACGACCAGCGCGACGACGGCTCCACCAAGCCAGAAGGGAATTCGTCCGCCGCTGATGGCATACAACGTCGTGCCTCCGCCCATGACACCTATGATGATGTACGGCAGCAGCAACGCGGTTTGCACGACGGAAATGACCGTGCCGATGTGGCTGCATTCCCAGCGGTCGCGGAACATCTGCACTGGAGTCATAAAGCCAAATCGTTTGCCCAGCGACCAGACGCGCGTGCCGATGAAAAACAGCGACAGCGGAACGATCAGCGCCGATGACGAAGCCATCAATCCATACGTCACAATCCCGTTGGAAAACGCATGACCGGATGATCCCAGAATGGCGAACGCCGTCATGTTCGTGCCAAACAAAGACAACAAAAACACCGCGTTGCCGAGCGAACGATTGGCCAGAAAATAATCTTCCGCCGGATGTTCGCCGGTTTTGCGACGAAACGCGAAGATGCCTATGTACAGAACCGTCGCCAGATACGCGAAGACAAAGAGAGCAGGAATCAAACTGGAATCTCCTTCAACTGGAAAACGAGTTTTCGAATTTTTGCGGGATTTGCGGTCAGCGGAGCGCATCCTAACAGAATTACAGAATTAGCCAAAAAGAGAGAACCAGCCGGGGTCCAAAAAAATTTGCCGGAAAGGCTTGTCCTGGTCTGGAATTTCTTGACGCCTTAGAAATCCATCTGCATACTGCGCCCGCTTACAACTTGGTAAAACCATTTAATAACTTGCTTTTTGACTCAATCTGAAAGTGTTTCGGTCATGAGGCTGAAATCTGTTTAGAAGGGTAATGCGAACTGGCTCCCCGCCAATCGCTGTAGAGCAAGGTATTGATGTAAGAAAACGAAAAACAAACCAGCCTTCCACAAGCTGAAACGATTCATAAAGACCGATTTGCTGGAATGAAAAGGCGACCTGGCGTTGCCAGGCAATTGGGAACAGGTTGAAACCGTAGAAATCAACGGGCGGAGAACTGCGTTTGCTGCTGCGCTTTGGTTGAACCGGTTTCAGCGAAAGCATTCGTCCAATCAATGACCCTAATCTCGGAGGTTACTATGCAGAGAGTTTTCAGACTTGGCAGTCTTTTCGTTCTGGCACTGCTGATTGCCGGTTCGGCCATCGCGCAGACCACCAGCGGTTCAATTGCAGGAAGCATTGCCGACCCGAACAAAGCGGCAATCAGTGGGGCCACAGTCAAACTGGTAGACGCGGCCAAATTTTTTAATGATACGGCGACCACCGAGAACGAAGGCCGATTCGTG
>ERZ1066126.173-NODE-173-length-37562-cov-10.903858_pt1 | contig 37562 bp, 57 predicted proteins | sample MGYA00382773_ERZ1066126 | MGnify/ENA primary metagenome ERZ1066126 (study PRJEB33369, sample SAMEA5778356) | biofilm metagenome | biome: Industrial cooling water; feature: Water cooling tower basin; material: Biofilm | place: United Arab Emirates | collected... | reverse complement strand
CTCTTCATACCGGACTCCTCCTTCTTCCTCCCTCTCCCCGGTGTTAGTGGCCACCGGGTCCTGCAGAGAGGCGGGATGGGCCGGGATGGTGCGGGCTGAGGTGGGATGGCGCGGCGAATCAATGGGTTGCGCCGGCATGGTGGGGTCTGGAGAGGGTTGCGCGCCGATTTTGCAGAGGGCGTCTTGCGGGCGGATTTGACATTGGGTCTTGCAGATCGCCGGGCGGCGGCAGGTCCAATGTGAGCGGCGTTTTAGACATGCGTCAGGGCCTTCTTAGACCGCAGCGTTCGGCGTTGGCGCGTTGTTGGGCTTCGCCGCCTTCGATGTCGGCGGCCAGCTTGCGGCGCTTCAACGCGACTTCCGAGCGGTCGCCGTCGAGCCCGCGCACCTCGAGGATGAACTGCACGGCCTCGGCCTCTTTCGCCGCCAGGATGACCTCGGCGGCGCGCTGGCGCGTGTTGAGCAGCGGCGTGACGCGGAAATCGCGGCTGGCCGAGCGCGCCAGGCAGTTCGCCATGTCCTCCCAGGCCACGGCGAAGGTGCCGGACCACCGTACCGGCTCGCGCGCGACGTCGTCCGCGCTCGGGCAACCCGTCAGCGCGACGAGGCAGAGCGCTCCCATCAGAATTCTACGCATTGATCAGCGTCCCTTGTAGACCGCGCGAGGGCCAACATAGAGGGAGCCGACCGGCGCAGTACAGGCCAGCACGTAGGTGGTTGGCGTACCGCCATTTCGCGCGTCGACCTCAACGACCTTCATGTGGCTTTCACAGGGCCGGCCCCTGAAAATCGCTGACTCGCAAGCCAGACTCCTTGCGGAGTAGGCCGTCACGCCCAGCTTCATCCGCACAACGGTCTTAGCCGAGTCCATGCACCAGTTATCGATGTCATCGGCCAAAGCCCCATGCGGCGCTACAGCGATCGCCACGGCGAGCACGAGGCCAAAGCGCATCAAACAAGCCCTCCCGCCCACACGATCCGCCCGACGACGCGCAGGTCGGGGACCTGCTCGGCGGTGAGCGTCACCGTTTCATACACCGGATTGTCGCTGATGATCTTGATCGAGCCGTCGAACTTGCGCTCCACCCGCTTGACGATCGCCTCGTCGCCACTGGCGAGCACGTAGATGGCGCTATCGCGGATGCGTGTTTCTGCCTTGTCCATCAGCATGATATCGCCGTTCTCGATGGTCGGCGCCATCGAGTCGCCGATCGCCTCGATCACCACCAGGTTGACCGGGTTGCGGCGCAGCCGGAAGCGCACCCAATCTTCGCGGAACGCCAAAAAATCGCTGATTCCCTCGCCCGCGACGAGCTGGCCACTGCCGGCGCTCGCCCGCACGTCGCCATAACGGGGAATGTAGACAAAGCCGTCGAGCGGTAGCCCGGGCTGGGCGATCCCGCCACGCATCGGCCCTTGGCCGGTCCAGATCCACTCCAGACTGACACCCTTGGCGTCGCAGAGCCTGGCCACGGCCTCGAACGGCGCCGCCGTCGAGCCATTGGCATAGCTGGTGATGGTCTCGTCGGTGCGCCCGATCAGCCTCGCCGCCTCGCGCTTCGACTTGAAGAGCCCCACCAGCTCGCCGATCCGCCTTGATAGTTCGGCCCGCGAACCCTCAACCGGCGGGGCGTCGCCTTCCAGCGCTTGAAGGTTCGCCGCAACCTGCTGATTTCCAATCTTTTTCGTCTTAGTGACGGTTTTTCTCGACATACATCGAACCTTCAAGAGAAAGATCGGTTTACATCGCCGATAAAAACCGGCAATCTTCAACTTGTTGAACCGAATTTCGTCGCTCATAGGCCGACGCGAATCGTGGCCACAAGGAACGAAGATGCCGATGGCCGAGCACGGCCCGCACCGGGAGGACATCAAGGCGGCGATCCGCAAGAAGGGTCGCACGCTGTCGCAGCTGTCCCGTGAGCTGGGCCACGACCGCACGGCCGTTTCCATCGCGCTGAGCCAGCCCTGGCCGAAGGTGCGCAAAGGCATCGCCGAGCTGCTCGGCATGACGCCCATGGCCCTCTGGCCAGCCGATTACCACCCGGACGGCACGCCGAAATCGACCCGCCGACACACCGGGAAAGCTACCCGCCGGCGCGGCGGAAGTATCGGTCAAAAATCACCAGGAGCGTTGGCGGCATGAGCCAGATTTTGACCCTTGCCGTGGCCGATATCGTCGTGAAGGACCGCGTCCGGCCGATCGACCCCGAGCGGGCGAAATGGATCGCGATCTCGATGGCCGAAGGCGGCCAGATCGAGCCTATCGAAGTAAGGAAGTCGGGCGAAAAATACCGCCTGATCGCCGGCGGCCACCGTCTCGAAGCCTGCAAGATCATCAAGTCCAAAACGATCGAGGCCAAGCTCTTCACCGGCACCGAGCTGGAGGCTCGGCTGCGCGAGATCGACGAGAACCTCTTCCGCTACGACCTCACCGAGCTGGACCGCGCCAAGCACTTGGCCGAGCGCCAGCGTATCTGGGAGGAGCTGCACCCGGACGGCACCCAGGGCGCGGCCGGCGCGGCCGCCCGGTGGATGCAACGGACAAACTTGTCCTTTGCATCCGAGACCGCCGACCGGCTGAACCTTTCGGAGCGCTCGGTCCGGCGCTCGATCGCCCGTTTCCGGCGCCTCGATCCCGAGGTCTACGACCAGGTCCAGGGCACGTGGCTGGCCGACAACGGCGTCAATCTCGACGCGCTGGTCCGCCTGCTACCCACCGAGCAGAAGCGCGTCGTCAAGCTTCTGCTGCGCGAGCGTGACCCGCTGCCATCGGTCGGCGCGGCGCTGAAGAAGTTGCGCGGCGCGAAGGACGAGGACGAGGGCGACAAGGACCTCAAGGCGCTGATCGCGAAGTTCCGCACGTCCAGGGCCGCGACGCGCAACGCCTTTCTCGATCACCTCTACGAGCTGGGCGAGATCGACGCGCTGCTCGAGCGCAGGCAGCGGAGAGCGGCATGACGAGCCCACTCGCCCATCTGGATGCCGACGAATTGCGTGTCGTGCGCTCGGTCGGAGCCGTCTTCAACATGAACCCTAAGGCCATCGTCGGCCCGGTTCGCCTGCGCCACATCTATGCCGCTCGTCTCGCCACCATCATCCTGCTGCGCGAGAGCGGCCGCAGCACGCCGGCGATCGGCCGGGCTCTGAAGCGCCATCACACCAGCGTTCTGCACGCCCTGAAGGGCGACAGCCCGGCGGCCAGGCTGCCCGACTTCGCCGAAAAACTTCAGCGCGCGCGGGCCTGCCGCGATGCGTGGCTTGGTGACGAGGAGGCGCGCGTCTGATGCCCCGGCGTCGCGACCCCTACACCGCCGACCTGCTGAGCTGGGAGCCGCCGCAGCCGGTCGAGCGCTTCGATCCGAAGGACGTGCGCGCCGCCACGCTCGACGCGCAGCTCTGCAAGGCGATGAAGGTCGCACTCAACGAATGCGGCAGCGCGCGCGAGGACATCGCCTACAAGATGTCGGTCTTCCTCGGCCGGCCCGTCTCCCAGAACATGCTGAACGCTTACGTCAGCCCCGGCCGCGACGACCACATCATCAACGTCGTGCGCTTCATCGCTCTGGTCGCCGCCACCGGCGATCGCCGGCCCTTGCAGCTGCTGGCCGAGCAGTTCGGCTGCGTCGTGGTCGACGCCAAGTACCTGGACGTCATCGAAGAGGTCGAGCTGGCGGAGAAGCGCGAGGAGATCGACCGGCGCCTGCAGCTCAAGCGCGCCCAAAGGCGGGGACGATGATGGCGTGTGCGATCATGCCTGGGGCGACGACGAAAGAGTGGTTCACCGCCGCCGAGCTGGCCGCGCTCACGCTGCCGTCCATGCCGACGACGATGGCCGGCATCCAGTTCCTCGCCGAGCGTGAGACCTGGCGTAAGCCCGAGCGCCAGTGGCCGCGCGATCCCGAGGGCTTGTGGCGCCGCCGCAAGGGCCGCGGCGGCGGCTTCGAGTATCACCTGCGCTGCCTGCCCGTGGCCGCGCGCGCCAGGCTGTCGGTCGAGTCCGCGATCGCCACCGCCGCGCTCGCGCCGGCCGAGCCGATCGCCGAGGCGAAGCGCGGCGCCGCGCGCGCCGACATCTGGACCTGGTTCGACGGCCTGCCCGAGCGCAAGAAGGCCACGGCGAAGACCCGTCTCGACGCGCTGATCGCGCTCGACACGATGGTCGCGTCGGGAGTCAGCACCGACTACGCCATGTCGGCGTTGGCGCCGAAGCTCGGCATCTCGCTGCGCACCTTCTACCTGTGGCGCGAGGCCGTCGCCGGCGTCGAGCGCGACGACTGGCTGCCGCACCTCGCGCCGAAGCATGCCGGCAGCGCCGGCCGCTCGGCCGAGTGCGACCCCGAGGCCTTCGAGTGGCTCAAAGCGGCCTTCCTGCGCGTCGAGCGGCCAAGCTTCGAGAGCTGCTATCGCGCGCTCGGGCGCGTCGCCGCCGACAAGGCGTGGACCGTGGCGCCGGCGCGCACCATGCGGCGCTGGATCGACGAGTTGCCGCGCACCGTCGTCGTGCTCGGCCGCCAGGGCATCGACGCGCTCAAGCGTCTCTATCCCGCCCAGGAGCGCGACCGCTCCGGCTTCCACGCCCTGCAGGCGGTCAATGCCGACGGCCATCGCTTCGACGTGTGGGTGAAGTGGCCCGACGGCGAGATCTCGCGGCCGGTCATGGTCGCCTTCCAGGATCTGCTCAGCGGCCTGATCCTGAGCTGGCGCGTCGATCGCACGGAGAACCGCGAGGCCGTGCGCCTGGCGCTGGGCGACCTGGTCGAAGCCTATGGCATCCCCGACGATTGCTGGCTCGACAACGGCCGCAACTTCGCCAGCAAGTGGATCAGCGGCGGCTCGCCCACGCGCTACCGCTTCAAGGTGCGCGACGAGGAGCCGGCGGGCGTGCTCACGACCTTGGGCGTCGGCGTGCACTTCACGATGCCCTATAGCGGCCAGTCCAAGCCGATCGAGCGCGCCTTCCGCGATTTCTGCGACACCATCGCCAAGGACATCCGCCTCGCCGGCGCCTGGACCGGCAACAGCCCGGTCAACAAGCCCGAAAACTACGGCAGCCGCGCCGTCGACATCGAGCTGTTCCTCAAGGTGCTGGCCGAGGGCATCGCCGAGCACAACCAGCGGCCTGGACGGCGCGGCGGCTCCTGCGATGGCCGCAGCTTCTTCCAGACGTTCCAGGACTCCTACGCCACCGCGCCGATCCGCAAGGCGACCGCCGAGCAGCGCCGCCTGTGGTTGCTCGCCGCCGAAGGCATCCGCGCGCGGCGCGACGGCTCGCTCGAGCTGATGGGCAACCGCTTCTGGCACGAGCGCCTGGTCGAGCACGCCGGCGATAAGCTCATCGTGCGCTTCGATCCGCAGCTGCTGCACGACACCGCGCATGTCTATCGCCTGGACGGCTCGTTCATCGTCAGCGCCGCGTGCATTGAAGCCGTGGGCTTCGCCGATGTCGACGCCGCGCAGGCCCACGCGCGCGCGCGCAAGCGCTGGCTCAACGCGCAGAAGGACATGCTGGCGGCCGAGCGCACGCTGTCGGTCGACCAGGCCGCGGCGATGGTGCCCGACAGCGCCGAGCCGATGCCGGCGCCCGAGACGAAAGTCGTGCGGCCGCTGTTCGTCGGCAACGCCGCGCTGAAGGTCGATCCAGAACTGGACGAGGACCGGGAAGACCGCGCGTCGCGCGCGCTGGGCGCCTTCGTGCGCCCGTTCCTGGTGCCCAAGGAAAACGGCGCCGAGGACTGACCCTCGGCGCCGTCTCAAAGCGCCGTTGGAGCGGCGCTCGGCTCTTGAACAAGCAAGGAAACGATACATGAGCGAACAGGCAACCGATAGCCCCTATGACCCGGCGACACACGCCGCTCTGCGGGAGGAAGTCCGCGCCATCATGGGCGGCGAGCAGCTCTCGCAGGCCGCCGCGGCGCGCGACGCCAACATCGCCGGCAGCACCTTCGCGGCTTGGCTGAATGGAAAATACTCCGGCGACAACGAGAAGGTCACCAACCAGGCGCGCCAGTGGGTCGAAGCGCGGCGCGAGCGCAATCGTCTGAAGCGCGCCGTGCCGGCGGCGCCCGCCTTCCTGCCGCTGCGCAGCAGCCAGGAGATCGTCGAGCTGCTGGGTTATGCCCAGACGCTGGCGGATTTCGGGCTGGTGATGGGCGCCCCCGGCGTCAGCAAGACCACCTCGGCGAAGTACTACAAGGCGAGCTACCCCAGCGTCTGGCTGATCACCATGGAGCCGGCCAAGGGCGGCGTGCACCACGTGCTGATGGAGCTGCGCGCCGAGCTGCAGGTGCAGGAGCGCGCCGTCGCCAATATCAGCGACGCCATCGTGCGCCGTCTGAGCGGCTGCAACGCGCTGCTGATCGTCGACGAGGCGCAGCACCTGCAATCGCGCGCCATCGACCAGCTGCGCACCATCCACGACAAGGCGCAGTGCGGCGTCGTGCTGATGGGCAACGAGTCGATCGTCGCCAAATTGGGCGATCCCGAGCGCGCGCCGCAGCTCGCCCAGCTCTACAGCCGCATCGGCCTGCGTCTCGACCTGCGCCGGCCGAAGAAGGCCGATATCGACGCGTTGCTGGCCGCCTGGGACGTGGGCGACAAGGCCGAGCAGGAGTTCCTCGGCAAGGTCGCGGCCAAGCCCGGCGGACTCCGTTCCCTCACCAAGACGGTGCGCGCCGCCACCGCCATGGCCGCCGGCAACGAGGAGAAGCGCACGCTCGCGCATCTGCGCGACGCCTGGAGCCGCGTCGGCGCCGGCGAGATCGTGCTCGGCGGGAGGAACACGCCATGACGCTCTCGATCGAAATGCGCCGCCTGGCGAACATCTACAAATCCACGCTCACGCCGCTGCGCGAGGAGATCGAGATGGCCGTGTCGCTCGGCCAGCTCGCGGTCAAGCGCTGCGACCTCGGCACCTTGCTCGAGCAGTGGGCGGCCGAGGCCGAGATCCTCGAGCGCGACAGCGTGGCGCTGCGCCAGCTCGCCACGATCGCCGGCGCGGTGATCGTGACACCACCGCCGACCAATGGCGGGGGCGCCGCCATGGCTGAGCCCGCCGACCCGCAAGCCGCGGCGTCGCCGCCCTGGGGCTGGGGAGGCGTGGCATGAGCGCCGCCGACCTCGCCTTCAGCCCGACCTGCCCCGTGGCGATGACCATGATCATGGACATCGTCACCGAGCACTTCCGGCTCGGGCCTCTCGACCTGATCTCGGCCAGCCGGTCGGTTCGCGTCGTCCGCCCCAGGATGATCGTCTGCTATCTGGCGCGCGAACTCACCACGATGAGCGCCAGCCAGATTGGTCGCGCCCTGGAGCGCGACCACACGACGGTCGCGCATGCGATTCGCAGAGCCCAGGAAGGGCTGGCATCGGACCGCGCCTTCGCGGCCGAGCTGGACGCGCTGCGCGCCAAATGCGCCGCCGCCCTGCCGGCCTGGAAGCGCCTGGCCGAGATCGACGCCGGCGACAACAACCGCTTCGGCGTGACGCGCCGCGCGCGCTCCCTCGTCCAGAAGCTGGCGCGCAAGGTGGCCGAGGCGATCGAGCGCGATCCCATCCGCTTCATCGTCGAGATGAGCCATGTCGCCGACACCATCGTCGGCGTCCCCGCTGCGCGCCAACGGGAGGCCTCCCGTGCGCGACACTGACCGCGTCATCACCGAGTCCTTCAGCGAGGACAGGGGCACCGTCCTCATGGACGACGCGCCGTGGTCGCCACCGCGCCATGCGCCGGCGCCCATCCAGCCAGGCTGGTACGGCCGCCGCGCGCCCGACCTGACATACGCGACGCCCGAGCGCCGCGCCCTGCACGAGCACGGCCTCTGTGCCGCGCTCGTCACGTCCACCCCACGCAACCGCAATCGATAGGAGGCCGGCATGGCCCGTGGTGCCACCAGGCTGAAGATCGTCAGTACGCCGCTGCCGGCGTCGCGCGACGAAGTCAACGCGCTGATCTTCGAGATCGGCGAGGAGCAGCGCGCTCGTCAGGCGATCCAGACCCGCCTCGAGGAGACGATCGCCAACCTGAAGAAGACCGCCGAGGCCGAAGCCAAGGCGCACAGCGAGGCGATCGCCGAGAAGATCGGCCGTGTGCACGCCTGGTGCCTGGCCAACCGCGAGGAGATCACCGACGACGGCAAGACCAAGACGGTGAAGTTCGGCAACGGCGAGGTGAGCTGGCGCCTCCGGCCGCCCGGCGTGACCTTGATGCGCGGCATCAAGGCCGAGGACGTGATTTCCTCGCTGCAACAGCTTGGCAAGCGCTTCGCCAAGTTCCTGCGCTGGAAGGTCGAGCTGAACAAGGAGGCGATCCTAGACGATCCCGATCTCGCGCGCATTGTGCCCGGCATCCGCATCGGCTCGGCCGGCGAGGACTTCGCCGTCAAGCCGATCGCGCTCCAGCTCGAGGAGGTCGTGCGATGAGCGGCCACGAGGAAGATCTCAAGCTTGAGGCCGCGCAGGAGGCCTTCGAGCGCCTGGCCGCGGGCGTCGGCAGCACGCTCGAGCTGCCGGGCGGCGACGTGCTGTCGGCGATGATCTTCGCCATGGCCGACCTGGCCGCGCGGGTGACGCCGTCGGAGCAGCGCGCGGCGCTGCGGCGCGAGCTGCCCGTTATCGTGGGCGACGCGGTCGGCCGCGCCTTCGATCGCGCCGAGAAGCTCGAGAAGATCGGCACCCCGCCACTCACGGCGCTGGCGCCGATCGGGAGGGCGTGATGGCGATCAACTACGCCAAGATCGACGCCGCGCAGGACGAGATCGAGGACGTCGCCTTCGCCCTGGCCGAACGGCTGGGCCTGACGACCAACGAGCTGTGCGGCGCCATGATCGGCGCCATGGCCACCGTGGTCGCCTGCAACACGACACGACGCTCGGCGCGCGAGGAGGTCACCCAGGAAATGGCCGCGTCGCTGCGCGGCGCGATCCAGCGCGCCTACCGTCATTTCGACCAGGCGGCCGAGCTGCTGGAGGTCATGACACCGGCGGGGGGCGCGTGATGGCCAGGGTCGACCGTCACCGCTGCCCGATCGGCGGCTGCCCGCACATGATCGACGCCGACAAGCTCATGTGCCGGCTTCACTGGCGCCGCGTGCGAACCATCACCGCCCACGCGGTCAACAAGACCTGGCGCGCCTTCCTGCGCGTCGAGCGCGCCGGCCGCTCGGACGACGTCGTGGCGTTGGCACGCGCCCAGTACGAGCGCGCCCGCGACGCGGCGCTGATCGAAGCCGCGCGCGATCCCGGCAAGGAGCTGGCCGGTGTCTGAGATCGCCGCCGCGCCCACCGCGTCCGCGGCGCCGGCGCCGATCGGCGTGGGCGTGCCGCTCGCCGAGCTGATGCTCGAGCTGGACACGCACTGGCGCTCCTTCGCCCAGCTGCATCGCCGCAACGAGCGGGTGGAGGAGATCGACGCCGCGATCGCCGCCATCCGCAAGGAGGCGATGCGCCTGGTGATGGTCGACCGCTTCGTCGGCCGCCGCTTCGAGGGCGACGCCGCCGCCGTCTTCGCCGAGTGCGTGCGCGCCGCGCACCGCGCCGGGCTGGGTTGGCCCGAGCTGGTGGAGATCTTCAACAAGGCCACGGAGAACCGCGCATGAGCGCCCTCGCACACGCCACCGACAGCAACCGCCGCGCGCTTCTGGCCAAGGTCCATCTGGCGAAGAAGGACCTCGCGCTCACCGACGAGAGCTATCGCGATCGCCTGCACCAGGTCACCGGGCATCGCTCGGCGGCCGACTGCGACGATCGCCAGCTGGTGGCGATGATCGAGTCGCTGAAGTCGATCGGCTGGAAGGACAGGCCGACGCGCCGCGCCGGCGCCGACTCTCCGGACAAGAGGCCGCTGGCCGACGGACCACAGGCGAGGAAGGCGCGCGCGCAGTGGATCTCGCTGTGGAACCTCGGCGTGATCGAGGAGCCCGGCGAGCGCGCGCTCGCGGCCTTCGTCAAGCGCCAGACCGGCCGCGAGGATCTGCGGTTCTGCGACGCCCAGAAGCTCAACAAGGTGGTCGACGGCTTGAAGGCGATGCTGGCGCGTGCCTTCGAGAAAGCCGACGCGCCCGGCCGCCAGTTCCCGCACACCGCCGACGAGCGGCTCGACGATCGCCTGGAGGTCGTGCGCGCGCAGTGGGCCACCCTGCATCGCTGGGGTGCCGTGCGCATTCCCGGCGATGACGCCATCGCCAAGTGGGGCCAGTTCAAGGTCGCGCCGAATTTCGCCGGGCCCAACCAGTGGACCCGCGAGCAGCTCGACGACGCGATCGTCCGGCTGGGGCAGTGGCTGCGCCGCGCCAGGCGGACGCGGCCGGCGAACGACTGATCGCGATGAACCCGGTCGAAGCGAGACTCGCCTTTCAGAGCGCTCTTACGCGCGCGCAGCTCGCGCGCCGAAGCCAGTTCTCCGCGCCGGGTGAAGGCGCGGTCATGGGGCTGGCGTCCAACCAGCTGACATTGCGTCACGCCGCGTTGGTCACCGAAGGTTACAAGCTCGCGACCAACGTCCCGTGTCGGCTGCTGAGTGGGCGCGGGTTCTCCATCACGTTCACCTACCGGCACCACGATGCGTCTCAGTCGACGCAGATTCTTCGGCTCACGATCCGCGATCGGGGCAAGCGCCGGAAGAAGCGCCAGCGCCGATGAAGCCGAAGCCCGCCAAGCCGCCGCGCGACCCGCGCATCGAGCTGCTGCCCGGCACCCTGCGGCCGATCGCCGAGCGCGTCGGCGTCGAAGCGGTGGAGAAGCTGCTGGCGCGCTATGGCGGACAGCGCGTCTACATCCCGCTCGGCACCCAGCGCTCGGAGATCGCCGAGCTGTGCGGCGAGAAGCTGGCCGAAGCGCTGGGCGCCGCCTATGGCGGGCGCATGTTCAAGGTGCCGATCGGCGAGCATCTCGACACGCGGCGCAAGCACCAGATGATCCGCGACGACAAGCGCCCCGCCAACCAGGTCGCAGCGTCATGGGGCATGCACGTCGACTCGATTCACCGCATCCGCGGCCGCGCCCCTGATGATCGCCAGCTCGACCTAGAAGCCTGGCTGAAGGAATCGACGTCGAAGGTGGCGTGACGCGCTATAGTCGGCCGCGCCCGCGAGCATGCCGCCGACCCGTGCCGCCGACCTATGTCGGCGGCATTTTGATTCCCGCCCTCGCACTAGGTTGATCGCGACGCGCGCGCGATGCGCCTCTGGCATCAACCACCGGGCGACCATGCGGGACCTGCTCATCATACCGATCCTCATCGCCCTGGCCTTCGCGGCGCCGATGATCGTGAAGCTGCTCCCGGCGCCGGCCTTCGGCCAGGGCGCGACGCATGGCTCGGGGCATCACAGCCACGGCCACGCGCAGCACCACGACTGGTACCAGCGTCTGAAGCAGCCCGGCACCAACGCGAGCTGCTGCGACAACCGCGACTGTCGGCCGACGCGGGCGTATCGCGACGACGATGGTGTCTGGCGGGCGCTGCTCGACGGCGCCTGGGCGCGCGTGCCCGCCGATCGCGTGCTGAACGTCGTCGCGCCCGACGGCGGCAGCCACATCTGCGCCAACGAGGCCGGGACGATCCTGTGCTTCGTCGCCGGCGTGCCCAAGAGCTAGGCCCAAGAGCTAGGAGCCCGCGATGCCGACGCCCCTTCAGTGCATGATGGTCAACATCGCCCGCTGGGAAGGCCTGTGGCAGGACTATTCCAGCGACCCCGGCAACTGGCTCGACGGCCGGCTGATCGGCACCATGCGCGGCGTGACGCCGGCGGTACTGGCGGCGCATCTCGGCGTCGCCCACAGCGTGATCACGCCGGCCTTCATGCGCGAGCGCGTCACCCTGCAGCTCGCCGCCGAGATCGGCCTGCGCCGCTTCTACCAGGGCTGGATCGACCCGCTGCGCTGGAACGCCGCCGCCGACGTGGTGACGGATTTCGGCTGGGGCAGCGGCCCCGGCCAGGCCGTGAAGTCGACCGAGCGCGATTTCCTTGGCCTGGCGAACGCGGACTTCCGCTTCGACGTCGCCAGCTGCACCGCCTGGGCGTCGCGCTGCGAGCGCGACGGCGTCGAGCGGATGGTGCGCGGCTTCTACGACGTGCGTGAGCGCTTCTACGATCTCATCTGCGTGCGAAATCCCGAGCTGCTGAAGTTCCGTGGCGGCTGGCACAACCGCTCGGAATGGATGCTGCCGGGCGGCGAGTGGTGGGCGCACTGGCTTGGTGAGAACACCGCCGCGGTGATCGCGTCGGCCGACGCCGCGCCGTCCAACCCGATGCCCGTGGCGCTGCTGAGCCGGGGCATGCGCGGCGCCGACGTGAAGCGCTTCCAGCTCAAGCTGATCGAGGCCGGCTACGCGCTGCCACGCTTCGGCGCCGACGGCCATTTCGGCGGCGAGACCGACGACGTGCTTCGCCGCTTCCAGGCCGATCGCAAGATCGCGGTCGATGGCTGGGTCGGCAACGAGACCCGCCGCGAACTGAAGATGGCCGCCTGATGCCGACGACGCGCCGGCCCGATGCGCGTGCACTTCAACACGGTGAACAATGACCACGACCATCAAAGTCCAGTCCCACAACTATCCGGCCCGCGTCGAGACATTCGACAACGGCCAAGTCAGCTCAGTGATGATCGTCACGCCCGAGAAGGGCGAGGTGACGCTCTACTGCACCACCACGCGCGAGCTTCGGATCACAGACCTCGAATACGACGATCCCGCCGTGGTTGCCGCGAAGGCCGCTGAAGCTCCCGCCGCGTCGTCCTGAGCCGACGACGTTCATGCTTTCCATGAAAGGACCAACGACCGTGAAACTCCGCACCCTCTTCAGCGCCACGTTGATCGTCGCCGCGGCGGCGATCGCGGGTCTCGCACCGATCGACGCGCTGGCGCAAGCCGCCGCGCCGGCGGCGCCGACCACGGTCAACTTCAGCCCGTTCGTCAGCGATGTGCTGCTGCCGGCCTTGGGTACGATCGTCACCGGCGCGATCGTCTACGCCGTGCAGCGCTGGATCGGCATCCAGCTCGACGCGCGCGCCGTCGCCACGGTCAACGACGTGCTGCAGAAGGGCCTGGCTTTCGCCCAGGCCAAGGTCGGCGGCAACGCGCTCGAGGTGAATGTCGGCAGCCCGGTGATCGCCATGGCGGCGAGCTACGCGCTGCAGCACGGGCCCGATGCGCTGAAGCGCCTCGGCGTCTCGCCCGAGCAGCTCGCCGAGAAGCTGGTGGCGCGCTGGCACGATCCCAGCGTGCCGGTCGGCGTGACCGGCACCATCGGCGTGATCAGCAACACAGCGCCGGCCTGATGGGCGGCATCCTCGCCTGGCTCGCCAACACGGTGGTCGGGCAGCTCCTCAAGGGTCTGTTCGGCGCCGTGCTGGAGGGCATCGATCGACGGCGCGCCGCCGAGGCCCAGCGCGACGCCGGCCGGCTCGAGCAGCGGGCCGCCGACCAGGCCGCCGCGATCGAGGCGCAGCGCCGCGCCGACGACGCGGCGGCGCGGCCGCGCGACGACGCGACCAACAGCAAGAGGATCGGCGATGGCACGATCTGACATCCTGGCGCTGATCGCGCTGACGCTCGCCTCCTGCGCGCCGGCGCCGCCGACAGCGGTACCGCCAGCCGTGGCGCCGGCGCCGCAGGCCTATAGCTGCGCCTTCACGCGCCGCTTGAAGGCCGATTACGACGCCCTGCCGTCGACCTCGGCGCTGCGCATCTTCGTCGACGACGCGATCCGGCTGCGCGACCAGAACCGCGCCGTGCGCCGCGAGCCCGATCCCGCGCCCTGTCCGGCGGAAGGCGAACGGCGATGATCGAGGTGATGGATCGGCTGAGCAGCTGGTGGCCGCTGCTCGTGATCGTCGCGACGGCGGCCTTCACCTTGCTCGTCGTGCGCCTGCGCACCGTCTTCGCCACGCGCGCCGAGTTCGATGCCACCAAGTTGCGCATCGAGGCGCTGGAGAAGCACAACGCCGGCCAGCAGCTGCTGCTGGAGAAGGCGCTGGCCGATTTCGAGCGGCGCACCGACGCGCTCGCCGGCAAGAACGACCTGGCGGAGTGCCTCAAGGAGGTCACCAACGCGCATCACCGTGTCGATCTGCTGGAGCGCGAGGTCAGGTCGTTGCCCGGCACCGGCAAGATCGACGGCCTGGTCGAGAAGGTGGCATCGATGGCTGGCGACCTCAGGGCGATGACCGAGAAGGTCAACGGGCTCGACGACAAGGTCGACACCGCCGTCGCCGGCGTGAAGCGGGTCGAGGACTGGCTGCAGGAAGGCAAGCGATGAGCGACTATTCCGATTATCTGCGCCGCCACCGCCGGCTGGCGATGCTGCGCACGCTCGAGCAGGCGCCCCAGTACCGCAGCAACGAGAGCATGATCACGCAGGTGCTCAACGGCCTGGCCATCGCCACCACGCGCGACCAGGTGCGCACCGAGCTGCTGTGGCTCGCGGAGCAGGGCTTCGTCACGACCGAGGATGTGCATGGCCTGCTGATCGCCGAGGCGACGCAGGCCGGCCAGGAGATCGCGCTGGGCCGCCGCACCCATCCCGATATCGAGAAGCCCTCGGCGCGGAAGAAGTGACATGGCGCGGTCGCCGAAGGACGAGGGTGGCGATAACGTCGTCGAGCTGAAGACGCGCAAGCGCCGTCGTGTCGCCGCGCAGCGCTCGTCGATCGCGAAGCTGCCGCCGGCGATCAAGGACGCCGTCGACGCCGCCGTGCGCGAGGGCCGCGCCAGCACCGACGACATCGTCGCCCTGATCAAGAACCTCGGCGGCGAGGCCAGCCGCAGCGCGGTCGGCCGCTACCGCTTCAACCAGGACCGTATCTTCGCCGCCCAGCGCCAGGCCTCGGAGCTGTCGAAGATCTGGATCGACCGCTTCGGCCGCGAGCCCGACGGCGATGTCGGCCGGCTGATCAGCGAGATGCTCAAGACGGTGGTCTTCGAGCACCTGGCCGAAGGCGTCGGTGGCGAGCAGACCGAGTTCGACCCCGGCCAGATCTCCAAGCTGGCCAACGCCATCCACAAGCTCGCCGGCGCCGACAAGCTCACCGCCGACCGCGTGCTGAAAGTGCGGCGCGAGGCCTCGGCCGAGACGGCGAAGAAGGCGGCCGACGTCGCCGTCGCCGTCGCCGGCGAGAAGGGCCTGAGCGCCGACACCGTCGCGCTCATCCGCCAGAAGATCCTCGGGGTGGCGGCGTGAGCTCCGACGTCGAATCGGTCTGGACCGCCGTGCCCGTCGTCGAGGCACCGACGCTCGGCCTGCTGTTGGGCTACCAGGCCAAGTGGGTCGCCGATCCGTCGCCGGTGAAGGTCGCCGAGAAGTCCAGGCGCATCGGCCTCACCTGGGCCGAGGCGGCCGACGACGTGCTGATCGCGGCGGCGTCGAAGGCCGCCGGCGGCCAGCACGTCTACTACATCGGCTACAACCTCGAGATGGCGCGCGAGTACATCGACACCTGCGCGCGTTGGGCCAAGGGATTGAACGGCGCCGCCGCCGCGATCGGCGAGGAGCTGCTGTCGGACACCGACGAGCACGGCGAGACGCGCGACATCAAGGCGTTCCGCATCGACTTCCCCTCGGGCTTCACGATCAAGGCGCTGAGCAGCCGCCCGCGCAGCCTGCGCGGCATGCAGGGCGTCGTGGTGATCGACGAGGGCGCCTTCCACGACGATCTCGCCGGCATGATGAAGGCGGCCTTCGCGCTGCTGATCTGGGGCGGCAAGGTCCGCATCATCTCGACGCATTTCGGCAGCGGCAATCCGTTCAACGAGCTGGTCGTCGACATCAGGGGCGGCCGCAAGCCCTACAGCCTGCATCGCATCGACTTCGACGACGCGCTGCGCGACGGACTCTATCGCCGCATCGCCGAGCTGACGGACAAGCCGTGGTCGGCCGAGGCCGAGAAGACCTGGCGCGACGAGATCGTCGCCTTCTACGCGCCCAACGAGGACGAGGAGCTGTTCTGCGTTCCGGCCGAAGGCGAAGGCGCCTATCTGCCGCTGGCGCTGCTCGAGGCGCGCGCGCGCGACGACATCCCCGTCCTGCGCTGGACCCAGCCGCGCTCCTTCATGATGGTCGCCGACGCGCTGCGTCAGATCGAGGCGATGCGCTGGCTGAAGGCCGAGGTGCTGCCCGCGCTCCAGGCGTTCGAGGCCGGCGAGCCGAGCTGGTTCGGCATGGATTTCGGCCGCTATGTCGATCTCTCGGTGATGTGGGTCGGCCAGACCAGCGACCGCATGCGCCGGCGCACGCGACTGATCATCGAGCTGGGCGACATCCCCTTCACCGAGCAGGAGGCGATCGCCAAGTTCGTCGTCGACCACGTGCCGCGCTTCAGCCACGGCAAGATCGACCGCACCGGCAACGGCGCCTATCTCGGCGAGCGCCTGCTGCAGGCCTATGGCGCGGCGCGCATCGAGCCGATCCATCTGTCGGAGCCGTGGTATCGCGACCACTGGCCGAAGGCCAAGGCCGCCTGGGAAGACGGGCTGTTCGATCTGCCGCGCCATCGCGAGGTGATCGAGGATCTGCGCACGGTGCGCGTCATCCGCGGCGTCGCGCGCGTGCCCGACATCCGGCAGAAGGCCGGCCAGACGATCCGGCGTCACGGCGACGCGGCGATCGCCGCCGTGCTGGCCTACGCCGCCTCGGGCGCCGCGCCCTGGGCGGCCGGCTACGAGGTCGGCCTCGGCGGGCCGCGCGATCGCTATGGCGAAGGACGCGCCACTCGCCGGCCCGCGATGACGGCGGCGGGCGCCTACGACGACGACGACGACCGGCCCACCGGCCGCCGCATGACCTATTGAGGCCACCATGGCTTTGCGCCAATCGAAGATCCTCGGCCCCGACGGCACGCCGTTCCTGGTCAAGGACGACGACGAGGAGATCGCCGGGCCGACGACGATGGGCGTGCGCTCGACGCAGCAGATCCATCCCTCGATCGGCCTGTCGCCGCAGGAGCTGGCCAGCATCCTGCGCGCGGCGGAAGACGGCGACGCCGAGCGCTATCTCGCGCTCGCCGAGGATCTCGAGGAGAAGTATCCGCACTACGCCGCCGTGCTGGGCACGCGCAAGCTGCAGGTCTCCCAGCTCGAGGTGAAGATCGACGCCGCGTCCGACGCGCGCGAGCATGTCGCGCACGCCGACTTCATCCGCGCCTGGTTCGAGCGGCCGCAGTTCGAGACCGAGCTGTTCGACGCGCTCGACGCCATCGGCAAGGGCTACGCCGTCCAGGAAATCATGTGGGATACCTCGGAGCGCCAGTGGATGCCCGGCGAGCTGGTGTGGCGCGAGCCGAGCTGGTTCCAGTTCGACCGCATCGATCGGCGCACCTTGCGGCTGCGCGACCTCGCGTCGCCCGACGGCGTCGACCTGCCGCCGGGTCACTTCGTCATCCACCACCACAAGGCCAAGTCGGGCATCCCGATCCGCGCCGGCCTGGCGCGCCTGGTCGCCTGGTCGTGGATGTTCCAGAACTTCAGCGTCAAGGATTGGGCGAGCTTCGCGGAGACTTATGGCCAGCCGCTGCGCCTGGGCAAGTATCCGCCCTCGGCCTCGGCCGACGAGAAGCGCACGCTCTTGCGCGCGGTCAGCGGCATCGCCGGCGACGCCGCCGCGGTGATCCCCGAGACGATGACGATCGAGTTCGTCAAGGGCGCGATCGCCGGCGACGGTGGCGTGTTCAAGAACCTGGCGCAGTACTGCGACCACCAGGTCTCGAAAGCGGTGCTCGGCCAGACCGCGACCACCGACGCGATCGCCGGCGGCCACGCGGTGGGCAAGGAGCACAACGAGGTGCGCGGCGACATCGAGCGCTCCGACGCGCGCCAGCTCGCCGCCACCGTCTCGCGCGACGTAGTGCGCTGGGTCGTGTCGCTGAACTTCGGGCCGCAGAAACGCTACCCGATGGTCAGGATTGGCCGCGCCGAGGAGAAGGACGTCGAGCACATGCTGCGCGGCGCCGAGCTGCTCGCCGATCGCGGTGCGCGCGTGTCGGTGTCGCAGATCCGCGACGCCGTCGGGCTCGACGAGCCCGACCCGGACGACGAGCTGCTCGGCGCCGCCGGCGCGACGCCGCCGGCCGGCACCGAGGCACGGCCCGGCGACGCGCCGCCGCAAGCGCCGCCGGGCACGCGGCCGCGCCAGGGCAGGCAGAACACGGCGACGAACGCGGCCCGCTTCGACGCGCTGCGCCTGGCGCTCAATGCCGGCGGCGCGCAGGGCGCGGCGGCCGCGGCCAAGGCCGCCCAGGCGCGGCAGCGCGAGCAGGACGAGATCCTCGCCGCGCTCGAGGAGACGGTCGGACCCATCACAGATGGCTGGCTCGACCAGATCCGGCGCGCGGTGAACGAGGCGCCCGACCTCGAGTCGCTGGCCGCGCGCCTGCTCGAGATCTTCCCGACCCTGGGTGTCGACGACACCGCGACGCTGATCGGCCAGGCGCTGGCGCTGGGCAATGTCGCCGCGCGCGACCTGTCGATCGAGGGCTGAAACTTCTGCGAGGAGCCAAGACATGACCGTGCAAGTGACGATCAGCATCAATGGCAAGGACTTCACGATGGGTGTGTCGCAGACCGCGCTCGACGTCGTGCGTAGCAACTTCAACCCTTCGGCCCAGTCGACCGTCGACCACGCAAAGGTCCTGGGCGCGGCGCTGATCAGCCTGATGGAGCCGACGCGTGACGCGCGTGGCGAGGGTGGCCGGTGCGCGGCGCTGGCGATCACCCAGGCCGAGACAGCGGCGATGTTCGCGGTCAAGGCGCTGACGTCGGGCCGCTGAACATGAGCGAGCGGCCTTGCCCCGCCATCTGCGATCGCGAGGGTTGCGGCGCGCCGGCGACCTTGATGCCCGAACTTTGCTACTGGGCGCTGGGCCATCCGCGCGACACCCATCCGCCGCTGAGCCTGGCGCCGACCATCGCGGTCTGCGACGCGCACGCAAGCGCCCAGGACGCCCGCGCGCTCACCGATCATCACCATGCGGCCGCCTGCTCGTATTGCCTGTCGACGCGGAGGGTTCTGCCCGACAAGGCGACAGCCGAGGTCCGCTGGTGGAAGGTCGACGATCCGAAGGCGCCGCATAGGGCGCTGTGGGGCAAGGCGTGCCCGAACTGAGCCTCAACGGCCCGCGCTTCGAGGAAGCGTCGAAGTTCTTCCGCGACAAGGTGAGGCTGCCGACCAAGGCCTGGACCGATCTGAAGGAAGGCATGCACACGCGCGCCTTCGTCGTCGCCGGCGCGATGCAGGACGGGCTGCTCAAGGATCTCCAGGCGGCGATCCAGTCGGCGATCGACGACGGCACGGGGATCGAGGAATTCCGCGCGCGCTTCGACGAGACCGTCGCGAAGCACGGCTGGACCTACAAGGGCGGCCGCAACTGGCGCACGCGCGTCATCTTCGAGACCAACCTGCGCACCGCGGCGATGGCCGGGCGCTGGGAACAGATCCAGCGCGTGAAGGAGCGCCGGCCCTGGCTGCGCTACGTCGCCGTGCTCGACGAACGCACGCGGCCCGATCACCGGCGCTGGCACGGCACGGTGCTGAAGGTCGACGACGCGTGGTGGAAGACGCACTACCCGCCGAACGACTGGATGTGCCGCTGCACGGTGATGAACCTCAGCGATCGGCAGATGAAGGATTTCGGCTACGAGCCCAGCGAAGAGCCGCCGCCGATCGAGCCGGTCAGGCAGCGCGATCCGTTCACCGGCGGCCAGGTCGAACTCGACCGCGGCATCGGGCCGGGCTGGAACTACAACGTGGGCGAGGCGGCGTCGGGCACGCGACTCGCCGAGGAGCAGATGGCGAGCTGGCGCAAGCTCGGCCGCGACGCCTACGAGCCCCTGAGCGGCGGCGCCTATCGCCAGGACACGCCGGCGTCGCTGTCGCTGCCGCCGTCGCTGCCGGTGCGCCAGGGACCGGCGCCGCTCGAGCGGCTGCGCAACGGCGAGCGGGACAAGCTGGCGGTCCTGGTCAAGCGCGTGATCGCGGGCGACACGACGGCGTTCAAGGCGCCGGACGGATCGGTCGTGGTGGTCGACGCCGAGGCCTTCGCCGATCACGTCCAGGCGAACCGTTCGCCGTTCCTGGGCGCCCTGCCGCGGATCCTCACCGAACCGGAAGAGATCTGGTGGAGCTTCGAGCGCCACAAGGGCACCGGCCGCGTCGAGCTGCGCCGGCGCTATCTGGCGCGGCTGATCTTCGGCGACGACAGACGCGACATGCTCGTCGTCGCCCAGGCCAATCGCGGCTGGCTCGAAGCCTGGACACTGATCCCGATGGAGTCGGAAACGCGGCTCGACAGCTGGCGCTTCGGCCGGCTGGCCTGGTCGAGGGTCCTGAACGGGGAAAAGTGATAGCCCTTGGCAGCGTCGCCGCAGGCACCGGGCGGGGTTACCGGGGAACGCTCCCGACCGCCGCCGTCGCGACGCCCGCACCCGGAGGTGAAGGCCGTTACCCGTCCGAACGGCCGGGCACGACCCTGATATACCCGCTTAGGCGGGGTCTCGCAAACGAGGGCCATTTACCCGGGAGGGCCCGCCGGACGCCCGATGCTACGGTCGGAGGCCGGTTCGTGCGCCCTGACCCTTCTTAAAGCCTCTTAAAGGGCGTCTGGAGCCTATCAGGGGGATGGCATCGGCCGGTGGGGCGGTTTCGGCCGGTCGTCGGCCCGAATCGGTCGGGGCGGAAGACCGCCGGCTTGGGTCGCCAATTGGGGTGCCGACATAGGTCGGCAGGTTCGCCCGTTCCCGCTCGCCCGTAGGGTCGCCGCGATGGACGGCGAAAGCAAGCATATCGAGATCCCCGGGCGCCGACTTCCCTCGGCCCCACCCTCGGGGCGGCAGGCCAGCGTAGCGTTCGGCCTGCCGCTTCTCGTCGCCGTCAACCACGGCCAGGCCTTCGCCGGCTTCACCGATCCGCAGGGTAATCCGGTCGACGGCGCGCGCATGGCGGCCTGCGCCATCTCGATCCCGGCCGAGCCGCCGGCCGAGATCATGCTGATCCCCGCCGGCACCTTCCGTGGCCGCGACGGCCGTGAGTGGACGTTGGGCGATCCGGCGGCCGTGATCGCCGCCAGCGCCGCGCTCAAATACCCCGAGGGTTTCTGCGTCGACCTCGAGCACGCGCTGATCAAGGACGACGGCGCCGCGCCCGCCGCCGGCTGGATCGGCGAGCTGTTCGCGCGCGACGGCGCGGTGTGGGGCCGCGTCGAGTGGACCGAGCTGGGCGCCAACGCGATCACCGGCAAGACCTATCGCGGCCTCTCGCCGGTCTTCCTGCACGACGCCGCCAACCAGGTCGTGGCCTTCGCCAATGCCGGCCTGACCAACAAGCGCAACCTCTTCCTGCCGGCTCTTAACGAGCGGGCGCCTCTCCAGGAGAACAGCACCGTGATCAAGATCGCCGAAATCCTCGGCCTGGCGAAGGACGCCACCGAGGAGCAGATCGCCGCCTGCGCCAGCCAGTTCGCCGCCACCCTGGCCGCGCTCGCCGCCCTGCTGGGGCTCGACATGAAGGCCGCCCTGGCGCTCAACGCCGAGCAGCTCAAGGACAGCCTGGCCGGCAAGCTCGGCGCCGATGTCCTCGTCGCGGTCTGCAGCAAGGCCGGTGTCGCGGCCAATGCCGGCGCCGACGCCATCGTCTCGGCGATCCAGGGCAAGGGCGTGGATCTGGCGCAGTACGTGCCGATCGCCACCTACAACGGCGTCGCAAGCGAGCTGGCGAAGCTCAGCGCCAACCAGGTCGAGCAGGCGCTGACCACGGCGCTCAACGAACGGCGCATCGCGCCGGCCGAGGTCGAGGCGCTGCGCGCCATCGGCAAGGACAACCCGGCGCAGCTCACGTCGCTGCTCGCGGTGCGCACGCCGATCCTCGGCCTCGCGCCGAACACCGAGGGCCAGCCCACCGACGCGGCGCTGACCGCCGACGAGGAGCGCGCGCGCCAGAAGCTCGGCCTCAGCCCCGACGAGTGGCGCGCCGCGCGCTGATCCCATCCCCGATCTCTGACAACGGAGTGCCGATCCCATGGCCGCAACCACCGCCGACCGCCGCACGATGGAGCGCGACGGCAACATCCAGACCCTGGGCGTGAAGGCCGCGACCCTGATCCCCGCCGGCGTGATCGTGTCGAAGGATACTTCGGGCCGCGCCGTCAACGGCACCGCCACCGTGGACGACGTCGTGCTCGGCGTGTCGCGCGAGATCGCCGACAACAGCGGCGGCGCCGACAACGCCATCAAGGCGACGATCCAGAAGGGCGTGTTCTGCTTCGCCAACAGCCCGGCCGGCGACCTGATCGTCGCCGCCGATATCGGGCTGAATTGCTACGTCGTCGACAACCAGACCGTGGCCAAGACCAGCGCGACCAACACCCGGCCCGTCGCCGGCAAGGTCTTCGACGTCGGCGCCGAGGGCGTCTGGGTCGAGTTCATCTGAGCCCGCGCCGCAAGCAGCGCCCGGCGCCCCCTCACACTAGCGAGACCAACGGCCCATGCCCATCAAGCTCACCTCCTCGGTCCTGAAGACCAACAACACCGGCTTCAAGGCCACCTTCCAGCGCGGCCTCAGCGCGGTCACCGACACCTACTGGCAGCGCCTCGCCATGCTGGTGCCCTCCGACACGCGCGAGGAGGAGTATGGCTGGCTCAAGGACATCCCCGGCATCCGCGAGTGGATCGGCGAGCGCTTCGTGCATGCGCTGGCGGCCGACGGCTACAAGATCAAGAACAAGTCCTACGAGCTGACCGTCGCCGTCGACCGCGACGACATGGAGGACGATCGCCTGGGCATCTACGCGCCGCGCTTCGAGATGATGGGCGACGAGGTGGCGCGCTTCCCCGACGTCACCGTCTTCGGCATGCTGGCCGCCGGCTTCGCCACCAACTGCTTCGACGGCCAGTTCTTCTTCGACACCGATCACCCGGTGCTCGACGCCCAGGGCAACGTCACCAACGTCTCGAACTTCGGCGGCGGCGCCGGCACCGCGTGGTACCTGATGGCCACCAGGCGCCCGGTCAAGCCGCTGATCTACCAGCGCCGCAAGGCCTTCGAGTTCGTCCCCATGGACGATCCCGACAATCCGCTGGTGTTCAACAAGAAGCAGCTCACCTACGGCGTCGACGGCCGCGCCAACGCCGGCTTCGGCTTCTGGCAGATGGCCTACGCCTCGAAGCAGACGCTCAGCGACGTGAACTTCAAGGCGGCGCGCACGGCGCTGGAGAGCCTGAAGGGCGATTTCGGCAAGCCGCTGGCGATCCAGCCCGACCTGCTGGTCGTGCCGCCGAGCCTGCGCGACGCGGCCGAGGACCTGATCGTCAAGCAGTACCTCACCGGCGGCGGCAGCAACCCGCTCTACAAGGCCGTCGACCTGCTGGTCGTGCCGTACCTCTGAGCCTGCCGTCTGAGCCCGCGGCTTCGGCCGCGGGCGCCTCCACACCACCGAGAGACATCGCACCATGGCGAAGAACAAGCAGGCGGCCGCGCAGGACGCGACGACAGGCGACACCGGCGGGGATGCGATCGCGCCGGCGCTGCGTATCACCTCCGCGCAGGAGGGCCGCTGGCGCGCGGGCGTCCAGCACACGCGCCTGGCGCAGCTTTATCCCGCCGGCGCCTTCACGCCCGACCAGGTCGAGCTGCTCGAGGGCGATCCCGTGCTTGTCGTCGAGCGTCTGACCGACGAGCAGTACAGGGCCGCCGTCGAGCAGGCGGCGGCCAAGGCCGCTCAGGGCTGACATGCCGATCGCGCGCGATTCCGCCGGCCGCGGCGTCCAGGCGCTGCGGCCTTTCCAGGGCGCGTCCTACAAGCGCACCGCCACCGCTGCGAGCCAGCAGATTGGTCCGTTCGTGGCGACCGGCGGCGCGAAGGCGCTGATGGTGCATGTCGAGAACGGCGCGATCTTCCTCGAGACCGGCGACAGCGCCGTGGCCGTCGCGTTGCCCGACGGCAGCGGCAATGGCGGCGGCCACCGGCTGAGCGCGGCGCATGGCGCGCTGGTGATCTCGCTGCAGAACACCAGCGTGCTGGACACGCACATGGCCTACATCGCCGAGACCGGCTCGCCGCTGGTCTTCGTCACCGAGCTGCATTGAGGCCGCGATGTCGCTGACGCTCGCCATGATGCTGATGGCCGTGATGCGGCTGATGAGCGACGCGCCGGCGATCCCCGACTTCCTGGTCGACGAGAACGGCGACTACCTGCTGGAAGAGTCCGGCAACCGCCTGGTGACCTACTGATGGCCGGCGGCGAGCGCAACCTCTCCACGGTCCCCGACGCCGTCTCGATCGCGACGACGGACCGCCTGTTCGGCCGCGTCGGCTCGCTGCTGAAGGGTGTCAGCCCGGCGCAGATCGTCAGTCTCTTCGCTGGCGCGGCGAACGGGCTGGCGACGCTCAACGCCGGCGGCAAGATCCCGGCGGCGCAAATCGACCCGGCGACCGTTCCGGTCAACAGCGGCAACAAGTTCATCGCCGGCTGGACCTACGCCAACGGCACCGACGCGACCAACGATCTCGACATGGCGGCCGGCGCCGGCGTCGACAGCGCGGGCGCGCTGTGGATGTCCGGTGCGGCGATGACCAAGCAGCTCGACGCCAACTGGGCGGCCGGCAACAACGCGGGCGGGCGGTTGTCGGGCTCTCTGGTCGACGGCGGCTACAACATCTGGTCGCTCGGCAAGACCAGCGACCTCACGGTCGACTACGGTTTCGAGATCGACACCAACGCCACGCCGACCTTGCCGGTCGGCTACGGCCATTATCGCAAGGCTGGCTGGTTCCGGCGCGCGTCGGGCGCGATCCTCGGCTTCAACACCTACGAGCTCGCCGGCGGCGGCCTGCGCCTGGAATACAAGGCGCCGACGCTCGACAAGAACGTCTCGACGCTGGGCGACGCGCGCGTCACCGACCAGCTGGTCAAGGTGCCGCCGTTCCGCTGCCTGGCGCTTCTGCGCGTGCTGATCTCGAACAACGCCGCCGCCGTCGCCGCCAGCGTGTGCAATCCCGACGAGACCGACGCCTCGCCCTCGGGGATCGGTGGCCAGGGCGCCGACTTCGTCACCAGCGCCGCCGGCGGCATCGACTGCAAGTTGATGCGCGTGACGACCAGCTCGGCGGGCGTGATCGCCGCGCGTGCCAGCAACGGCAGCACGATCTATCGCATCTGGCCGCTGGGCTTCGAGATGTCGCGGCGATGAGTTACGCGACCGAGAACGACCTGATCACGCGCTTCGGCGCGCAGGAGATCACCGCCAACGCCGATCGCGACCAGGATGGCGAGATCGACGACACGGTGATCGCCGCCGCCCTGGCGGACGCGGACAACGAGATCAACGCCGTTGTCGGCCGCCGCTACCTCACACCGGTCACGCCCGTGCCGGAGATCCTGCTCACCATCGCCTGCGACCTGGCGCGTAGCAGGCTGTTCACCTCCGAGGTGCCGGAGATCGTGCGCGACAACGTCAAGGCGGCGCGCGCGCTGCTCAAGCAAGTCGGCGACGGCGAGCTGCAGCTCGACGCGCCGGCGCCGGCGGCCGCCTCGGCCAGCGCCGGCGAGGTGCTGAGCGAGATGGCCGAAAAGCGCTTCACGCGCGAGAGCATGAAGGGGCTGTGACGTGAGTTTCGGCCTGCGCTTCACCTTCAACGACGGCCCGCTGTCGTCGGCGATCGCCGCCTTGCGCGATCGCGGCGAGGATCTCGGCGCGCCTCTGCGCGAGATCGGCGAGGACATGGTCACGGTGGCGCAGCGCTCCTTCGAGCTGCACGCCTCGCCGCAAGGTGTGATCTGGAAGCCGAGCTGGCGCGCGATCAACGAGGGCGGCACGACCCTCGTCAAGAGCGGCCGGCTGCGCGACTTCATCACCTACCTGGTCGACGCCGCCGCCGCCGCGGTGGAGGTCGGCTCGAACACCTTCTACGCGCGTATCCATCAGCTCGGCGGCACGATCCGCGCCAAGGGCAAGGCGCTGCGCTTCCGGCTCGGCAAGGACACGATCTTCGTCAAGAGCGTCACCCTGCCGCCGCGCCCCTTCATCGGCGCCTCGCCGACCGACGTCGATCGCTGGGCCGACATCGCGCGCGATTACGTCGCCGGCTTCGGGCCATCCGGAGCGCGGACGGGAGGCACGAGGTGATCGGCCTGATCATCACCCGCCTCGAGCAGGCGCCGGCGATCTTCAGGTCGCTCGACGGCGTGGTCGCGTTCTCGCGCATCGAGAGCGATCCGCCGCTGCATCAGCGGCCTTCAGGCTGGGTGATGCCGATCCGCGAAAGCGCCGGGCCCAGCATCTACCAGGCCAACGCCGTGGGCCAGGACGTGCAGGAGCGCATCGGCATCATCGCCTGCCTGGGCGACGGCAAGACCACTGGCGCCGCGGCCGAGGCCGATGTCATCCGCGCCATGCGCGACCAGCTGGTCGACCGCCTGGTCGGCTGGCGGCCCGAGGAAGCGCACGGCCAGCTGCTCTATGGCGGCGGCGCGCTGCTGCGCGCCGAGGCGCGCGCCATCTACTGGCAGTTCGATTTCACCCGCGTCGCCAGCATCCGAAAGGTCTGAGGTCCGATCTCATGGCGAAGAACACCAAGCCGACCACACCTGATGCGCCGATGCCGACCGTGGGGGCGCCGATCCCGACATCCGGCGGCTCCTACGTCGTCGAGAACGGCGAACTGAGGAAGGTCGAGCCTGACACCACGCCGCCCGCCGCGCCGCCCGCCGCCGCGGCCCAAGAGGAGTAAGCCACCATGCCGCTGCGCTTCGAGAAGAAATCCGTCCTGGCCAAGATCGAGGCGACCTACGGCCTCGATCCGACGCCGGCGGCCGCCACCAACGCGATCCTGCTCAAGGACGTCACCATCAATCCGGCCAACGGCGAGAACGTGCCCGCCGGCATCCTGCGCGCCGGCATGGGCCAGGTCGTGCAGTACTTCGTCGGGCGTCACGTCTCGCTGAACTTCAAGGTCGACCTGGCGGGAGCGGGCGCCGCCGGCACCGCGCCGCCCTATGGACCGCTGCTGCGCATGTGCGCGCACGCCGAGACGATCAGCGCCGGCGTCAAGGTCGACTACATGCCGATCGACACCGGCTTCGAGTCGGGCGGCATCTACTTCAACATCGACGGCCTGCGCACGCGCTTCTTCGGCTCGCGCGGCAACGTCAAGCTGATGGCGAGCAAGAATCGCCGGCCCGAGCTGGAGTTCAGCATGCTGGGCCTGTTCTCGGCCCAGGACGCCTCGGCCTTCCCGACCGGCGTGTTCACCGCCTGGCAGACCGCGCTCGACTTCGGCAAGGACAACACGCCGACATTCACGATCGGCGGCCGGGCGCATCCGACCGAGAGCTTCGAGCTCGACGCCGGCGTGCAGGCGGCCTACCGCGAGCGCGTGAACCGCAAGGACATCCCGGTCGACGATCGCCTGGCGACATGCAAGGCGACGATCGAGGAGCCGGCCTTCGCGACCTACGACTACTGGGCGGCCAAGGCGAGCAAGGCCAACAACGCCTTCTCGATCATCCATGGCCTGACGGCCGGCAACATCGTCGAGATCACGATCCCCACGACGGAAGTGGTCGACGTGAGCCGGGTGCAGCTGCAGGCCGATTCGGGTCTGGATATCGGCTTCAACATCATCAAGGGCGAGCCCGACTACACCATCAGCGTGCGCTAGCGCGCCGCCGCGATGGCGATGCGCCAGACGGGGCGCCGCCCGCGACGCGCGACCTTCAGGCCAGGGAGATCACGTCGAATGTTTGTTTTCAGAACCTATTTCGAGTTCGAGGCGCCCGTCCAGGTGATGACGCCTTGGGGCGAGGAGCAGCAATTCACTGGCCGCTTCCTCTATCTCGACGACAAGGCCTTCGACGCGCTGACGCAGAGCGACAAGGGTCTGCTCGAGAAGGTGTGGATCGGCTGGGGCGACGACATCAAGGACGCCGACCAGCAGCCGATCGCCTGGTCCATCGAGAGGCGGGACGAGCTGCTCGGCCACCAGTACGTCACCCAGGCGGTCGCCGTGGCCTACGTCAAGGCGCGCCGCGGGATGCGGGAAAAAAACTGAGAGAGGCGGCGCGGCGCTGGACACAGAGCCGCGTCGCCGCTGATGGCGGCAACGACGAGGCGCTCGCCGACATGCGGGCGCTGGGCGCGACAGAGCAAGAGATCGAGGCATGGCGAGCGCAGCTGGAACAAGCCGATCGGGCGGACGCGGGCAAGGCCGAGGCCTTCGCGCTGCCGTTCGACTGCGCTCCGGCGATCGACGCCTTCCTGCTCTGCGCCACCTCGTGGAAGGTGATGGTCGCCGGCGATCGACTGATCCATCTCGGCCTGGACTACGCCGCCGTCGGCGAGATCCTGCGTCTGGCCGAGATCGCGCCGTCGCGCGCGCTGCTCGACGATCTGCGCACGCTCGAGGGCGGCGCCATCGCCGCCTTCAACGAACGGCGATGATCACTGTCATCCCGAGCGCAGCGAGGGATCCAGTCATCGCCCATAGATCCCTCGCGTTGCTTCAGGGGCCGCGGACGGCCCCGAGGATGACAGGGGGTGCCGCATGAGCGCTTTCCTCGTCAGCGGCCGCCTGGAACTCACCGGCGCCGGCGGCTTCACCCAGGAGGCGCGCCAGGCCGAGGCGGCGCTGCGTGGCGTCGGCACCGCGTCGGCGCAGCTCAACACCTCGGCCATCGGCGCCGCGGCGGCGATGGATCGCGAAACCGGGGCGCTCAACCGGGCGATCGCGGCCACGCGTGCCAAGGCCCAGGCCGATCGCGAAGCCAAGGTGGCGAGCGACAATCTGCGGCGTGGGCTCACGGCGCAGCAGTCGACGGCGCTGTTCCAGCAAGGCAGCGACGTCGTCGCCCAGCTCGCCGGAGGTCAGAACCCGTTCCTTGTCGCCATCCAGCAGGGACCGCAGCTCGCTCAGGCCTTCGGCAATTCGTTCCGGGGCATGGCGTCGGGCATCATGAGCGGCCTGCGCGCGATCCCGCCGCAGGCCGTGGCCGTCGCAGCGGCGGTAGGCCTGGTCGTGGCGCCGCTGGCGATCGGCGTCAGCCACGCCCAGCAGCTCAATCGCGAGCTGCGTCAGACCGACATCACGCTGCGGGCCACCGCCAACTCGGCCGGGCTGACGGCGCGTGAGATCCAGGCAGCGGTCACGGCCCAGCTCGGTCGACCGGGCGCGGGCCGCGACGACACCTTCTCGTCCACCAGCCGGCTGCTGGCGAATCCGATCCTGTCGGGCGACGCCTTCACCCGCACTCTGGCGATCGCGCGCGATTTCGCGCGCGTCACCGGCGCCGAGCTGCCACAGGCGGCCGACGCGCTGGCCAACGCGCTAGATGGCACCCAGGCGTCGATCCTCAAGCTCGACCAGGTCTTCCGGTTCCTGTCGATCGCCGAGATCGAGCAGATCCGCCGCTTCGAGGAGACCGGCCAGAAATCCGAGGTCGTGCGCATCGCCCTGGCCGCGCTTGAGCGGCAGTTCCGCTCGCTGAACGAACAGGGCGCGTCGCCGGCCGAGAAAGCCACCGCGTCGCTGCGCGCGAGCTGGGAGGCCTTCAAGGCCTCGCTGGCCGACAGCGCCGTGATCCGAGCCGCCAGAGTAGGCCTTGAAGGTCTGTGGGCCACCGCGAAGGGCATGGTGCGCTGGGGCCTCGACCAGGCCTCCGGCGGCTCTGGCGCCGCGACCGGCGATCCTGTGGCCGCCGCGAAGAAGGGCCTCACGGACTCGCAGAAGGCCTTGCTCGATGCGCAGGACGCGGTCATCGACGCCGAGCGCCGCGCGACAAGCCTCTTCGCCGGACGCCAGGCGCAGTCCGACCTCAACGACGCGCGCGAGCGGCTGCGGCGGGCCACCGACGAGGTCAACCGGCACAAGGCGGTGGTGGAGAAGGCCGAGGCCGACGTCGCCAAGGCGCGCGACCAGGGCGCCGCCGCCGCTCAGGCCGCCGCCGACAAGGAAGCGTTGGCGGCGGCCCAGCGTGCGGCGACGACCGAGAATCGTCGGAAGGCGATCGACGCGGAAATCGCCCAGCAGGAACGCCTGCTGAAGAACGAGCAGGTCACCGCCCAGACACGGGCGTCGATCCAGCAGCAGCTGGAGAAGCTGCGCGGTGAGCGGGCCACCCTGGAGACGCCGGCCGAGCAGATCGAGCGCGAGGCCCGGGAACGGGCGCGGCTGGCCGGCATGCCGCAGCATCTGCGCGCGGCGGAGCAGGCCTACCAGGAAACCTACCGGCGCATGCTGGAGGCGACCGGCGACAAGGTCCGTGCGCTGGCCGCCGCCAAGCAGGCGCGCAACACCGTGCTGCGAGAGGGCGCCACCGCGACGCGCCAGCAGGTCGAGGCGCTCGACGACGAGGCGAAGGCCGCGTTGCAGGTCGCCGCCGCCTATGGCCGCTCGACGGCCGAGGCGCTGCGGATGAAGGCGCAGCTCGCCGCCCAGTCGGCCGAGCGCCGCGGCGAGATCGCACCGGGCACGGCGGGCCAGGCCGCCACCGCCCAACTGCAACGCGACGCCGGCGCCGCCGTGGAAGCCGCAGCGCAACGAAGCGCTGCGCTGCGCGACGAGCTGGCCGGACTGGAGGGGGTCGCAGACGCCGAGCTGCGCTCGTCGGAAGCCGCGCGCGAGGCGGCGCGCGCCGCCGACGTGGCCACCATGGCGACGCAGCTGCGCGCCCAGGCGGCCGCAAGTGGCAGCGCCGCCATCATCGCCGCGGCCGAGCGCGAGATCGCGGTCTACGACCAGGCGACGCGCCGCCGGCTCGATATCGATCGCCAGCGCGACGCCGCGCAGTTCAACCGTCAGTACGACCCCGATGCGGCCTTCGCCGATGCGATGGCGCGCCTGCAGGCGCTCAAGGACACGGGTCTGCTAACCGCGCGCGCTGTCGCTGAAGCGACGAAGGAATACGAGCTGCAGCGCCTCGAGGCGTCGCGCGACGCGACGGACGGCATGATCGCCGGCCTGCGCCGCTACGCCGACGAGGCGCTGCACTTCGGGCGAGCCGCGGCCGACGGCATCGCGCAGGGTATGCGCGCCGGCGAGGACGCGATCGTCAGCCTGGTCACCAAAGGCAAGATCAGCTTCAGCAGCCTCACCGACTCCATCCTGGCCGACGTCGCGCGCGTGTTCGTGCGCCAGGGCATCACCGGCCCGATCTCGGCTGGCTTCAGCTCGATCCTCAACAGCCTGTTCGGTGGTGGCGGCATCGCCAAGACGGCCGAAGGCGGCGGCGGTGGAGGCGGCGGATTCTTGAGCGCCATCGGCGATTTCTTCGGCAGGCTGTTTCACGAGGGCGGCGTCGTCGGCGAAGGCGGGCGTCGCATAGGGCCGATGCCGTCTTGGCTGTGGGCCGGCGCGCGGCGCTATCATGGCGGCGGCCCGGTGCTGGGTCCCGGAGAGGTGCCGATCATCGCTATGCGCGGCGAGGAGGTGCTGCCCGCCACGCATCCCCGGCATCGCGACAACGCGGGCCGCTCCGGCCCCGCCGTCACCGTCAACGTGATTAACAACGGCGACTCGAGGGTCCAGACACGCGAGCGCGAGAACGGCGACGGCTCGCTCACCATCGACGTACTGATCGACACGGTCGAAAGCGGCCTGGCGCGCAACGTCGCCGCCGGTCGTGGCGCCTTGCATTCGGCGATCGCCGGCAGCTTCGACATCGACGATCGGGGGCGGCGATGACGTTGCCTGTCTGGCCCGCGGCGATCCCGTTGCCGACCTTGAGCGGCGGCGGCTACGTCATCACGCCGCAGGAAGGCGTGACGCGCACCGACATGGAGATCGGTCCGGCGCGCGCGCGCAGGCGGTCGACGTCGACACCGTGGAGGCTGAAGCTGCGATGGCATCTGACGCGGCTCGAGCTGGCGCTGTTCGAGGGCTGGTTCCGCTCCTACGCGGCCGAGGGCGCGGCGTACTTCTCGATGACCTTGATCAGCGGCGTCGGGCTGGAGACGCACGAGGTGCGCTTCTTCAAGCCCTACGAGACGCCGGCCCATTCCGGCGAGCTGTGGCTGGTGACGGCCGAGGTCGAGTCGCGCGATCCGCCGGCGCTCGACCAGGGCGGGCTCGACACCTTGCTCGACACACCGGATCTCGCCGGCCTGCTGGCCGAAGCCACCGCCTGGGAAGCCTGGATACCGAGCTTCCCGCACGCCCCCTACTTCTACGCCTGGAGCTGATCGCCGATGTCGATCCTGTCCGACCTCACCGCCGCGCGCGACAAGGCGGTCGCCGCCGCCAACATCCTGCACAACATCGTGCACGGCCCGGCGACGGGCGCGGCCAGCCTGGTGGCGACCGACGCGGGCAACGTCAAGACGATGGCGCGCCTGGCGGCCGAGATCGACGACGCGGTGCAGAACGGCCTCACCGGTCCGCCGGGCGATGATGGCGGCCCTGGTCCAGCAGGCCCGGCGGGCGCCATCGGCCAGGTGCTGCTGATGTCGGCCGCCGTCACGCCGGCGAACTGCGTCGCGGCGACCGGTGGCCTGCTCAGCCGCGCCACCTGGCCAAGCCTGTGGAGCTGGGTCAACACGAACAGCCTGTGGGTGCCCGAGGCGAGCTGGACCAAGCGCCGCTGGAGCAACGGCGACACGACCACGACCTTCCGCGTGCCCGACCTGCGGGGATACTTCCCGCGCTTCGCCGATGGTGCGGCCGGCGCGGCGGCCGGCATCGACAAGACCAGCATGAAGGGCGACACGATCAACGGCTCGACGGCGGTGTCGAACCTGGCGAAGACCGACTTTATGTATGTCGGCATGCCGGTGAGCGGCCCCGGCATCCCGATTGGCGCGACGGTGGCCACCATCACCTCGGCGACGGCGATCGCCTTATCGGCGGCGGCGACCGCGACCCAGGTGCAGGTCTGGCTCTCCTTCACCGGCCGCGACCTATGGTCGATCGAGGACGACGCGATCCGCAACATCACGGGCTCCCTCGCCACCGACGTGCTGCTGGCCGGCGCCGGCGCGTTCGCCGCCTTTGCCAGCGGCGATGGCGGCGTGGCCGGCGCCGGCTCGACGCCCAACAGCACGCTGTTCGACGCCTCGCTGGTCGTGCCGATCGCGCCGGAAAACCGGCCGGTCAACATGGCCTTCTGGCCCGTCATCGTCGCGGCCTGACGGTGGCGGTGTAGCGATGCCCGACCCAACACTCGACGACGCGCTGCGCGAGGCCTACGCCAGCGCCCCGGCCGACGAGGTGATCCTCGATACGCTGGAGCTGCGCCACCCGACCTTCTTCGAAGACGGACAGCCGGTCGCGATCCGCGTCGTACGCAACCACCAGGACATCGTCGCCCGGATCGAGGATGGCGCGCCGATGGACGCCGGCGAGGCCGTGACCTTCACCGGTATCGCCTTCGAGCTGCGCCTGGCGCCGATCGAGACGGTGGCCGTCCCTGAAATGGAGGTGGCGATCGACAATGTCAGCACCGAGCTGATGAAGCATCTCGACGCCGCGGTGCAGGACCCCAATCCGATCGCCGTCACCTATCGGCCCTACCTGGCGAGCGATCCGCTGACGCCGCGCATGGAAGCACCACCGTCCTTCGAGCTACGCGACGTCAAGGCCAACACGATGCGTGTGACCGGCCGCTGCCGGGTCGGCATGGATCTCCAGCGCGCCTTCCCGCATCCGCTCTACACGACGACCGAATTCCCGGGATTGGCCAACCGATGAGCGGGATCGCGCCCGACTGGCCAGCTGCCTACGTGGGCCTGTCGTACTCGGCGACCGGCGAAGGGCCGGAAGCGTTCCACTGCTGGGCGCTGGTGCGCCACGTGCAGCGGGAGGTGTTCGGCATCGAGCTGCCCCAGGTGCCGGCTTCGGGCGGCTACATCGAGCACGCCCAGGCCTTCGCCGGCTCGGCCGAGCGCGCGCGCTGGTCCGAGATCGCGGCGCCGGTCGACGGCGACGTCGCGCTGATGGGCCGCACGCGCACGCCGACGCATGTCGGGGTGTGGGCCTCGGCCGATGGCGGCGGCGTGCTGCACTGTCTCGATCCCGTGGGCGTCGTCTTTTACACACGCGCGCGCCTGGCGCTCGAGCACTGGCGCATCGCCGGCTTCTATCGCTTCGTCGGCGGTGTCGCATGAGCGCGACCTTCGTGATCTGCGCCAACCCCTTCGCGCCGCTCGAGCGCGTCGTGCACCGGCTGACGCGTTCCTGGTCGATCAAGGGCTTCCTGAAGCACCATGGTTACGACTGGGCGACGGTGCGTCGCCTGCGCATGATCTGCCACCTCAACGGCAAGCCGCTGCTGCGGGCCGACTGGCGCCGTCGCCTGAGGCGCGACGACGTCGTGGTGGTCCAGGCGCTGCCCGCTGGCGGCCGCGGCGGCTCGCAGATCCTGCAGGTCGTGCTGATGATCGCGGCGATCGCGGCGGCGGCCTATCTCGGGCCGATCGTCGCCGGCGCCATGGGCATCACCAGCGCGATCGGCGTTGGCATCGTCAAGGCGGTGATCGGCCTGGCGCTGACGTCGTTGATCTCGTTCCTGATCCCCGCGCCCAAGCCTGCCAACAACAACCGCACCTTCGGCGATGCGCAGGCGGCGTCGCCAACCTACTCGCTGCAGGCCCAGGGCAACGCGGCGCGCATCGGCCAGCCGATCCCCGCGCTGTTCGGCCGCCACCGCCTGTTCCCGGACTTCGTCTCGACGCCCTACCAATCCTTCGCCGGCAACGAGCAATACCTGCACTACCTGCTGGGCATCAGCCTGGGCGAGGTCGATCTCGAGACGCCCAAGATCGGCGACACGCCGATCGACCGCTTCACTGAGATCGTCTGGCACAAGATCGAGCCTGGCGCGCCGGTGCCCGCCGGCATCGCCGACGCGCGCATCGTCGCGAGCCCCGACGTCGGCGAGGCTGCGCTGCCGGGTTCCGAGGCGGGCTCGCCGTGGAAAGGTCCGTTTCCCTGCAATCCGCCGGGCACGGTGATCGCCGTGGCGCAGGCCGACATCGCTGCACCACGCGGCCTGTACTTCGCCAACGCCAGCGGCGGGCTCGACCCGCGCGGCTTCACCCTGGAGGTCGAGGTCCGGCGTGTCGACGACATCGACAATCCGCTGGGCGCCTGGACGGCGCTCTCCGGCATCTCGGTCTCCATGGCGACCACCACGCCGCAGCGCTTCACCTACGGCTGGGCGCTGCCGGTGGTCGGCCGCTGGCAGATGCGTATCCGCCGCACTGACGCCAAGGACACCAGCGCCCAGGCCGGTCACGAGGTGGTGTGGTTCGGCCTGCGCGGCCAACTCACCACGGATCGGCGCTTCCCCGGCATGACCGTGCTGGCCATCCGCATGCGCGCATCGGGCCAGCTCACCGATTTGCAGACGCGCAACATCAACGTGGTGGCTACGCGCAAGCTCAGGACGCTTCAGCCCGACGGCACCATGGGCACCAGCGTCGCGTCGTCGCGCAGCCCGGCCGACGCGATGGCCGAGATGCTGCTGGCCAGCTACGGCGGCAACCTCTCGGAGAGCAAGGTCGACCTCGCCAGCTTCTACGCGGGCAAGCCGCTATGGGACAGCCGCGGCTATACCTTCGACGGCGTCTTCGACACCTCGCGGCCGCTCTACGAGGCGCTGCAGATGGCGGCGCGCACGGTGCGCGCCGTGCCGATCGTGCAGGGCGGCAAGGTGCGCCTGGTGCGCGACGAGCCGACCGCCGTGCCGGTGGCCATGTTCACCCAGCGCAACATCCTCAGGCACAGCTTCGAGATCGAATACCTGCTGCCGACCGAGGACACCGCCGACGCGGTCACCGGCGAATACATGGACCCGACCATCTGGAAGCCGCGCGACGTCACCGTGGCGCTGCCGGATAGCCAATCGTTGAACCCGACGCGGCGCCAGCTCTTCGGCATCACCAACCGCGCGCAGGCGCGCTGGGTGCTGTGGTACTGGGTCAACGTCAACCGCTACCGCCGCCGCCTGATCTCCTGGCGCACCGAGCTGGAGGGCCTGTCGGCGCTCTATGGCGATCCGATCCGCCTGGCGCACGACCTGCCTTCCTGGGGCCAGTCGGCCGAGGCGACGGCCTTCGACGCCGGCGCGCGCATCCTCACCGTCAACGAACCGCTCGCCTGGAGCGAGGGCGCGACGCATTACGTCGCCTTGCGCAAGCGCGACGGCACCATGGCCGGGCCGTTCACGGCCACACCGGGCGCCGACGAGCGCAAGCTGGTGATCGGCGCCGGCAGCTTGCCGACGATCGAGGTCGGCGGCGATCGCGAGCGCACGCACATCGCCTTCGGCAAGGGCGAGGGCTGGGCGGCCAAGCTGAAGATCGTCGCCGTGCGGCCACGCCAGGATCTTGTCGTCGAGCTCGCCGCCGTCGACGACGATCCCCGCGTCTACGGCGACCCGCCGGTGGAGGCGATGTCGTGAGCGACGCCGGGATGTCAGGCATGGATCTCGGCCGGCTGAAGGTGTCGCTGCGCACACAGCTCGTGATCCGGCACCGCGCCGAGGTGACGCGCGCGCGCAAGGCGATCGAGCGCCTCACCGACCAGGCGCGGCGCGCGATCACGGCGGCCACGACGGAGGGCCAGGCGTACGACGCCCTTCAGGCCTATACCGCCGCGCTGGCCAGCGAACGCGGCACGCCGACCAGGGGCACACGCTCATGAGACACCGTCGAGCCCCGTCGCCGGCGACGCCCATGACCGAGCTGGATCGCGCGCTCGTGCCGCTGCTCGAGAAGGTGCGGGGCCGCAGCGTCAACGCCGGTCGCATCATCGACGACGCGGTGCGCGACCGCGTGGACGGCCGCCACATCACGGATCGCAAGCGGCGCGCGCTCTACGCGATCGCCTGGCGCTTCAGGAAGCAGGTCGTCAACGCCGGCGGCGCGGACGTGATGGCGAAGGTGGCGATCGAGCTGGCCACCACGCAGGCGGATTTCGAGAGCACGCGGGAGCCGCCGGTGCAGGTCGCGCGGGAGCGGGTGCGGGTCAATCCGCTCGACGCGGCGATGAAGCCACAGGGCGAGCTGAAGCTCGCGTGATCAGAGGAGACGAAGGACATGGCCTGGAAAGAAGTCGACACCGTCCGCGCCGCCAAGAGCGGCGCCGCCGTGCGCATGTATGTGACGGGGGGGGGGTGGCCTGCACGTCAGCCTCTCGCCGACGATGGCCGAACGGCTGGGCTGGGTGGAGGGCACGACCTTGACCTTGCTGGTCGGCAGCGCCGAGTCGGCGGGCAAGATCGCGATCAAGCCCAAGGTCAAAGGCACCATCGCCATGACGATGCGCAAGGTGCCGAAGTCCGAAACGCCGATCGGCCACGTGCATGTCGGACGCTTCGATGGCCTGGCGCAGGCCAGGCGCGAGACGCAGGAGCCGCTGTTCGAGCAGAAGAACGACCAGCTGATCCTCACCCTGCCCGACGACTGGCTTAGGGCCGTGTGATGGGCGCCTTGCGGGCATCCGAGGAGATCGTGACGCCGGGCTGGTTCGGCCAGCCCGCCGACGCGCGCTTCGGCGTGATCTCGGTCGACCCGCCATGGCCCTGGGAGAATTGGGGGACGGTGGATGCGAAGTCCGACCGGCGCGCCGAGAAGCACTACGCCACGATGAGCC